>ERZ772910.45-NODE-45-length-75455-cov-4.634244_pt1 | contig 75455 bp, 106 predicted proteins | sample MGYA00511357_ERZ772910 | MGnify/ENA primary metagenome ERZ772910 (study PRJEB29015, sample SAMEA2738096) | human oral metagenome | biome: human oral; feature: human-associated habitat; material: saliva | place: China | collected 2193 ... | reverse complement strand
TACCTCCTTGTTTTGATATGTGGTTGGTGACCATATTTATCTTAACATAGGAGGTATCTTTTCGCTAAAGCCATTTAATCTCACCGGCATAGCCGGTGGTTTTTTATTCATCTCACATTCGTTCGATGAACCGCTGCTAAAGCAATACAATAAAATGGATGCTTCTAGAAATTCTAAAAGCATCCGAGCATTTAAGATTAGTTTAGGATTAGCATAAGATTAGTCGGAAAATCTACTACTCTGATTTAGATAATGTATTTTCCTAGCTTGTCCTTAATATACCTTTCGACATCTTCTCTATTGGTATCGAGTGCGACTGCGATTTCGCTATAAATCAGGTCCTCCGCGCGCTTCATATACCGTTTGTCTATCTGCCCCAAGTGTTTCTTATTCCTACCAGCTACCATAGACTTAATATAAATAGACTTGGTCATGGCAAGTAAATCAGCGCAGCAGTGATTTTCTATGATGCTCTGATAGTGCTGCGATAGCTGCTGAGAGCTCTTGCACTTGTAATCATCAACCTCAATCTCATCAAAATGATTAAGTAGCTCTGAGGCACTCTCTGCTGAAATTACTGCTCTGATAGGAACCTTATCATTGTCAATAGGTGCATAGATGACACCGCTCTGAAAAACTGGCTCTAAGAGGTAGTAGATACGCTCGTCGTCCTTGTCAACAAAACTTGGCCTGCCAATCTCCTTTACGCGACAAACGCCGGTAGAACCGTACATTACCAATTCGTTTTCTTTGAACATTTGTAACTCTCCTCTTACCATATTTAACTTACAATAATAGTATACACCATCTGCGTATAAAATGTAAGGGGAAAAGCAATTGAAAAAGCCCCTTAGAAACTAAAGGGCTTTTCTTGTTGAATCATTGTCAATTGAATATAAGTTTATACACCTTGGTGTAATTTATTCAGATTCTTTTCCGTAAATCTTAACTAGTATAACTAGTACTGCGATCATCATAGCAAATGCGATTGGAAGTGCGATGAAGATGTTTCTTACAAATCCAGCGATTACATATGCTACGAAGGATACAGCTGCTACAGTCATAGCGTAAGGTAGCTGTGTATTTACGTGGTTAATGTGGTTACTCTGAGCACCTGCTGATGCCATGATTGTTGTATCTGAAATTGGTGAGCAGTGGTCTCCGCATACAGCACCTGCCATACAAGCTGACATTGCTATTACCATCATCTCCTTGTCGTTTGAGAATACTGATACAACGATAGGAATTAGGATACCAAATGTTCCCCATGATGTTCCTGTAGCAAAAGCGATTACGCATCCGATTAGGAATACTACAGCTGGTAGGAGGCTTACAAGATTGCCTGCGAGTCCACCTACGAACTTTTCAACAAATTCCTTGCTTCCTAGGCTGTCTGTCATAGCTTTTAGTGTCCATGCAAGTGTTAGGATCATGTTAGCAGGAATCATAGCCTTGAATCCTTCTGGGAAACAATCCATGATTTCCTTGAATGAGATAAGTCTTCTTCCTAGGAACCAAGCAACGCATACTAGGATAGCTAGAAGTGAGCCTGTTGAAAGACCAACTGATGCGTCTGTATTTGAGAATGATTCTACGAATCCAGTTCCCTTGAAGAATCCACCAGCGTAAAGGATTCCGCCGATACAGAATGCGATTAGAATAAGTACTGGTAGAATCATGTCGATAACCTTACCCTTACCACTGATTGCATCGCTCTGTGCATTCTCATAAGGTCTATCTGGAGTTGTGTAGATATCTCCATTGATAGCATTGTCCTCGTGAACTCTCATTGGACCGTAGTCAAAATGGAAAGTTACTATGCAAAGCATCATGAGAATTGTTAGAAGCGCATAGAAGTTGTAAGGTATGCAACGTACGAATAGTGAGAAACCGTCTTCTCCAGGAACAAAACCTGCAACCGCTGCTGCCCATGATGAAATAGGAGCGATGATGCAAACAGGAGCTGCTGTTGCGTCAATTAGGTATGCGAGCTTAGCTCTTGAAACGTGGTGCTTGTCTGTGATAGGTCTCATAACAGCACCAACTGTTAGACAGTTAAAATAGTCGTCTACAAAAATTAGACAACCAAGGAGAATTGTGCTGTACTGAGCACCCTCTCTTGTCTTGATGCGTTCTTCAGCCCATGCTCCAAAAGCAGCTGAAGCGCCTGTCTTGTTCATCATAGCTACTAGTGAACCGAGTATAATAAGGAATACTAGGATACCAACGTTGTAGCTATCTGAAAGTCTTGAAATAATTCCGTCATGAAGTACGTGATGAACTGTCTGTTCAAAGTGTCCACCTGACCAGAGTATTCCACCACATACGATTCCGATGAATAATGAGCTATATGCTTCCTTTGTAATAAGTGCAAGTGCAATAGCAACAAGCGGTGGTAAAAGTGACCACTTGGATCCAAATAAATAAGGTACATACTCTGCTTCTTTAGCCATAGCGAGTATTGGCATGCACATAATAATAAGTGCTGCAAATCCTATGATCCAGACGGCCCTTGATTTGAGATTTTTCATTAATAAGTCCTCCCTAAACCATTGAGCAATAAATCCAACAAATGTAATTTAGCACTTTTTGATTAAAATGTCAATTAAATGTGATAGTAATATGAACGATTTGTGTTTGGAACAATATAATATTCCTCCTTGCATATAAAGGTTCACTATGTTAAACTTAAATAGCTGTTTTGGGCAGATATTGTATACTTGCCAAGCGTATAATGATACATAATGTGGAGGATTGACCGAGTGGCTAAGGAGCTCGCCTGGAAAGCGAGTAGGGTGTAACAGCCTCGTGGGTTCGAGTCCCATGTCCTCCGCCAATGCAAAAGAAAGCCTTTATGGGCTTTCTTTTTTACTATCTAATATTCTATTTATCTCTTTACTGCTAAAAAGCATTTTGATACGCTTTACAAAATAACTTACGCCATACAGTTTTGATTAATAATTATTTACAAGTAGCAATAATTATTGTGAGCCCTCTATTTTAGTACTATGTATACATTGAATCTCTTCATCAAAATGATTGCATCGTTTTATGAACAAAACTCGTTTTTTTGTACTTTTGTACAAAGCTTTTGTAAGTTCTTTTATCTATTTTAGCTATATGCTCAATATACCAAGGTGCTCAAGTAATATTTTTGTTCCTATCAAAATGAGAATTACTCCGCCCGCCCTCTCTGCGCCTGATTTAAACCTAGTTCCGCATAGGTTTCCGAGCTTTACTCCCGCAAAACCAAACGCAAAAGTCGTCACACCTATAAGAGTTACTGCAAGAACAATGTTTACCTTAAGTACAGCAAAGCTTATACCTACAGCGAGCGCGTCTATGCTAGTTGCAATAGCCAAAAGGAGCATGGTCTTCACATCAAAGTTAGCATCTTCCTTTTCCTCATCCCCTGCCTCTTTGATCATTTTAAGCCCAAATATGAGGAGAAGAACAAAGGCTATCCAATGGTCAAAATCTGCTATGATTGCCATAAACCTTGCCCCGAGCAAATATCCTATGCTAGGCATGAGTGCCTGAAATATGCCAAAATAAAGTCCGCAAACTATAGCGTATCTCCACTTCATATCTCTAAGCGCAAGCCCCTTGCATATAGAAACCGCAAAGGCGTCCATCGAGAGTCCTACTGCAATTAGCAGAATCTCAATTATAGACATAGAGCATCCTCTACCGCATCGAGCATTTTGCCCTTTGCGAACACTTTGTCGTGCTTAACTGCTCTATTCTCCAGTCCGTCTATTGCCTTAGGTACCTTTACCCCTGTGAACTCATTTAGCTTTTCAACGCACTCAAAGTCACTCATTCCTTCAGGATTAAGTCCAATTGATGATGCAACGCTTCTTGGGAATTTATATGGTGAGGCTGTTGAAGCGATGACATTCGCTTTTTCGTCACCCGTCTCCTTCTTGTACTGCTCGAAAACTGCATAAGCTACGGCAGTATGAGTGTCTACAAGATAGCTTTCCTTCTTGTATAGTTCTCCGATTGTCTCGCAGGTCAAATCCATATCTGCAAAACCTGCGTAGAAGCAGTCTAGTCCAGCTTTGATAGAATCAGAAACCTTGTACTCACCCTTGCTATCTAAAGATTCCATAAGTTCTCTAAGCTCATCAGCACTGCTTAGGTGGTATAGAAGTCTTTCTAGGTTGCTTGAGATCAAAATATCCATGGATGGCGAGTTCGTCAAAACGAAATCTCTCTTGGTATCATATTTGCCACTTGCAAAGAAGTCGGTCAAAACCTTGTTCTCATTGGAAGCACATATAAACTTTGATACTGGAATTCCCATCTTCATTGCATAGTAAGCTGCGAGGATATTTCCGAAGTTTCCTGTTGGAACTGTTATGTTTATTGCATCACCGGCTTTGATATCCCCTGAAGCAAGAAGTCTTGAGTATGCATAAACATAGTATGCAACCTGAGGAATTAGTCTTCCTATATTAATTGAGTTAGCAGATGAGAAAACGTAGCCCTTTGATGCAAGTTCCTCCCTGAGCGCATTGTCAGTAAAAAGTTTTTTAACTCCCGTCTGTGCATCATCGAAGTTTCCTTCTATTGCATATACGTGAACATTCTTTCCCTCCTGAGTTACCATCTGGCGTCTTTGCACCTCACTAACTCCATCCTTAGGATAGAACACGATTATCTCTGTATTTTCTACATCGGCAAAGCCCTCCAAAGCTGCCTTTCCGGTGTCTCCAGATGTGGCTGTCAAAATGCAAACCTTCTTATCTACACCGAGCTTCTTCATAGATGTAGTCATAAGATAAGGAAGAATTGAAAGCGCCATGTCCTTAAAAGCTGCAGTCTTTCCGTGATATAGCTCTAGGAAGTTTGCTCCGCCAGCCTTTGTTATCTTTGCAATCTCAGGAACCTCAAACTTCTCATCATAAGCATTGTCTACGCAGTAGTCAATCTCCTCACTTGTGAAATCTGAGAAGAAGGATCCAATCACTAGCTTAGCAACCTGCTGATAAGTCATCTTAGCTAGCTCATCAAAGCTAACTGAGAGCGCCGGTATCTTGGTCGGAACGAACAGACCCTTGTCGTCAGCGATTCCTTTAACTATTGCTTCAGCTGCGCTAAAGCTACCTTCCATGCCTCTTGTACTTACATAATTTATCATATGAATTCTCCCGAAAATATTTAAAGAAAAAACTTTACAAGTCGATTACCTTAGTATATAATATCCCTTGTAGCATTTCAATAAATGATTTGTGATTTAACAATTTAATTTGTCGCCTTGGTCAAGTGGTCAAGACGTAGCCCTCTCACGGCTGAATCAGGGGTTCGACTCCCCTAGGCGATACCAATGTACGCATATCCGAACCCTTATTTTGTGACCTCAACTCACATCGGATATGTGTTTTTAGTAAAAAGGTAAATCCCACTAATTATTAGTGGGATTTTCCTTTGAGATATATAAATCAACTAAGATTTACTACTAATTAAATATGTCGGCAAGGACATCATCGCTTATGCCACCTAGTACATAAGCCTTTTTGATTCCGTGCTTTTTGATGTAAGCCTTTGCCGATTCGTTCGTATACTGATTGACAAGTAGTACAGGATAATCTCCGATGTTGCTTGCCACAAGTCCGTCTGCCCAAGCATTGACCAAAATCACAGTATCTGCGTTAGGGTAGAATAGGTCAGCAATCTTTGTTGATGTCTCGTATCTATCTAATCCGTCAAGCCTTGTCACCTTGCCTATATCTGCAAGCTGACGCTCAATATCCTTTGACACTACGCTATCGCCACCTAGTATGATGTATTCTAGGTCAGATTGCTTGTCTAAAAATGCCGACTGCTTGATTGTGAGATAGTCGCCTACCATCATAACAGGATAACGCACCGTTGATACAGATACACCGTCAGCCCAATCCTTGCCACTTGTGATGATTAGCTTTTTAGCCCCCTTTATACACTCTTTGAGCACCTCTAGGTTTGTGTCATATCGATTAGTACCACTGAGTACCTTTACGCCTGTGCCGTTGATTTTTACATTGCCACCAACGACTGTAGTTTCAAGTCCGTTAGTGTCCTTGCACTCATCGTATACTAGATTAGCGTTTTTTGTGTAGGCTAGATAGCTTGCTGACAGTCCATCTGCAAAGCCTTTGCCACTAACTACTACCTTGTTTGGCTTTAGATGAGCACTAGCGATGATGTCTGCCGTCTTGTACCTATCTGCTCCGTTGTACCTAGTTATCTTGATATCTGATGGAATAGAGTTCTTCTCGACCACAGGCTGAGCACCACCACCGTTATAGTAGTATTCTGCTCTGCGATATAGTTCGTCTAATCTTGCATACCATCTTCCCGGACACTGTGTAGGCTTGATGTCGCAATGTCCTCTTAGTGGTATCTTGCGACCGTAAAGTCTCCATGTATCTGCGATTGCCTCTGCTACTGTTTCAAAGTCTTCTGGACGACACTCAGGTCTACATTCAAAGCCTAGCGACCTTGCGTTTTCTTCCATCACTCCAGTGTGCCATGCAACATTAGGATAACTAACGATACAAGCTACTCTGCCAGCCTCTATAACTAGATGAGCCGATGAGCCAGCCTTTGGGTTACAAAGCCAATTTACAACGCCCATAAACGACTGTCCATCTACTCCCCAATGGTGAATACAGATGTATTCAGGATGATTCTGATTCGTTTCTCCGACAAAGTATTTGCCATAGTTAGGGCTGTCAAAGTCCTCTATAAATTGATATGCCATAGTATTTCTCCTAATCCCTAAAACCTTTAATTACTGTATCTTCCTCATCTGATGAGTTGTCTTTTCTAGGCTCAGTATAAGTCATCGCCTGAGCACTATCTTTTACACCATCTGTTGTTGGGTCAACTACTACTCCTAGTAGTACAAGTAACTGTATTACTATCACAAATAGATTATGCCACTGTTCCTGAGTGATAGATGGTACAATCCCTAGCATACCTAGAAATGTGTACACCATCGATAGTGCCATTGACACTATAGCTAATAGTGTGACCTTGTTTTTTAGTCTGAGTTTTAAATTCATCTTAACCTCTCTTTCCTAACACCCACAATCAATAAGGGTATTAACATCTTTAATTGGTAGAGCACAATAGTGTCTATAAATATCATCCATAGTGCCGTTACCATCGAGTTCTTTATATGCCTCAAACATCGTTGTCATATCTTCAAACTCTATGATTGATTTCCATCCTCGTTCTATCGCTACTAGCATTTCTGACCTCAATCTGAATCGTAACATTGCCCTAGTTCCAACTGAATTAGCATTGAGTTGTCGAGTGATTTCCTCAATGGTATTCTTAGCATTATTGTTATCGAGAGATTTTTGGTAGTCAGATTCTATTTTCTTAGCTAACCAATTAAACCCTCTTATTATTGTACTTATGATTGCTAAAATCCCAACGGTGATTGAAATAACTACTGCTGTCATACTTCCCCCTCTTAACCTAGCTTTGTGTATATTGCCTCAATGTTGGATTGCCCAACTGCATAAGATGTACGGTATTCTTGTCCCTTATGGACAGGGAACATCGTTGTGAATGTGCCATTAGCACCACTACCATATAGCGAGCATACTGTTTCTCCCGCTTTATTTGCTATATATATTAGCATATATGACGCTGACCTAGAGCTTGTGCCTCTAAGCGTGATAAAACCATCGCCCGGGCATGACCATGTACCATTGTTCCAATATACATTACTAGGCGATGACAACGTCTTTCCAAGATACTCAGCAAGTGCTCTAGTGGTGGTTTTATACAATTTGCCACCTTTACTTACTATAAATATACATTTTGTATCGAGCGAATTTTCATCCAGTCTATCTAGCCTTTCTATATCAAAATCTAGCGTGCCATTCTCTCGCTTTTCATTTATATCATTTATTGCTTTATTAATCATATTGATATCATTTGCCCCAAAGAGTGACGTGTTGTCTCTCTGATAGTATACCGTTTTATCTTCTAATGAGACTGTGCCATCATCATTCTCAACAATATTGTACTTCTTACTTCCCGTGTAGATTGCGTCATTATAATCTGTTCTAAGTTTTGCCATCTAAATTGCCACCTTTCTTTGTTCGAGTGTTATTGCCAACTGTCTCCTGTTATCATATGAATTTTGTAGAATGTTGTAGAGCCTAAGTATTTCTCGCTCTAACCGATTTAAGTCCGAAAAACCCATCACTGCCTCATCTGACATAAATTGAACTGTCTCCCCAATGTTGAGATGTACTGTATTTGCATTAATCACCTCGAGATTGCGTTCAAAATTATTAATCTCATCGGCATAAAAATAGTCTCCTACTCGTTTGTCCGACCCCATTTCTACGATTTGAAAAGGTGGGTATAACGCATTCGCCAGCTCACTTAAATGAATCAGATTATTTTTAATACGGTTATAATCTTCTGCGTTAAAATAATCACCGTCATACACACCATCCTTATATTTTACTGCCCAATCGGTTTTTGGATTCTGCCACATATTACCCCCCTTGTCGCCTTGCTATCACACTTGCTGAAAATGAATTAGTAAATTTCATATTATATTTATATATACATACTTGCATATCAGGATGAAATTCGTTTTCCTGATTTACAATATCATTTGCGTCTAACTCAGGATTTCCTCTCGTATCATATTCATACTCAATTCCTGATGTATAATACTCTTTGAGCCATTGTAGTAGCTGATTCGCCATCTGCTCATCGCTTAGTAGTGGGTTTGACCACTTAATGACCCGACCTCGATTATTCAGTGACACTCCGACTTGTTTCTCAATAATATTGTACTTGCGACCCTTTATTTCCAGCTTATGCTTGCCTGCCACTTGGTATCTCAATGATATTGCATAATTTGACTTACTAACAATGCTTGCTAGATTAGACCTATCATCGACTAACACGTTAAAATCATAGCAAGGTGAATCAAAGTAGTATGTAATCACTTGATTTTGTGCGACTTCGATATCCTCTGAAATTAGCACGTCCACTTTGTCCGATTCCTGATAAGTGTAATAAGGTACTATGATTTCCTTAATCGATTCCTGCTTTATAGCCTTTGGCGATGACAACATATCTCGTCTAGTTATCATAAAGTTTGTAGCCGTCTCTAAACCGATTCGCCTTACTACCACATGGTTGTTAGGTTTGATGGTTTCCTCAAAACTGAATACCATCTTGTCACATTCGCCAAAATCTCGTATGACCGACATCTTTTTACTAATCTCTGAGCTATCCACAGTAAAAGTATTTGTATTTACACCATTATTATATGTATCGATTGTAAATAAAGACGGCAATGTGTTTCCAAACTCAATATTGACATTATAGTATGCCCTTATATTATCCATTGTGACTGCAATTTTGACCGGGTTGGCGAACGCTCCTGTGGAATCTGTCGCTCTATTTGATACAAACCCAACAGGTCTCCCTGACACCCCTGTTCTATTTGCAAAAAACATACTACCATCAACTGTGGTGTAATCTCTATCAAGTCTAGCAAACTCCACCTTTTGACCCGGTTTAAGTACATTCGCTAGATTCGACATTCTATCCCCATCATCAGAACTGATATTTAATTCAGGTATGTAATTTGACTTTATCTGTATCTCACCCCATCTTGATTGAGATACTGTACACCTACAAGCGTTCGCTAATAGCTGTATTACCTCTTTCAACTTCACTCGAGGTATTGGATTTTTAAGTTTGAGCAATTTCAATCTAGGTTCTATGTAGTATTTTTTAATACCCATCTCTCTAAATAGACTTGTGAGGACGTCGTAATAACTAACCCCCACTGATGAATATTGACCCATACTGTACTCTCTGTCTAATCCTCTGAGTAAATCTGTGCCTCGAATTGTCGCTGTGTTGTCATCGCTCTCCCATTCTGTACAAACAAGCTGTCCACCTTTAACCCATTCGATATTGTTAGAATCGGGTAACTTATAGCCATACATAACACTGAGTTGCTGACCTGTCTCAAAATAGTTTATTGCTGATTTTGGATTGTCCACATTAAAGTATTTATCGTCATTTTTGAGTTTGACCATAAAATCAATCTGAGGGATATCTGCTGAAATTGGAGACACATACGATTCAAGTGAACTGTCTAACACATATTCATTGCCATATACCAAGCCCAACCCAAACTGTAGTGACTTTATTCGCACTCGGCAACCCTCGTACTTCATTTTTCGTACCAAGATGGTCACTCCTCGCACTTTATCAAAGGTTTCATCTGTTACCCATAACGATTTATCGTTATTCGTTATATTAAGTCGTTTTCCGTTGTTTGTAGCGATTTTAAACGCTGTTGGATAGTTATATCCAAAGTCTATTGAAAATCCCTTAAAACTGATTTCCTCGCTCCCAAAATTTACCAAAAGTGCAAATTCTTCCGTCTCGAGTGTGCTTTCCGACACAATCCCTGTGTCATGGTAAATAACATCTAAATCCTCTCTAGGTAGGAATCGCATACTGCCGTCCACCTTTGTAAAATTTCGCTCCAATGTGGCATACTCCACATTATTCGCCCCAAAGGTTAGCACACTTGCCGAACTAGAGTAATACGATTCGCTACTAGCTCTCAGTTTTGCCTCGGTCTGTGCTGTCTGATTTATCAAGCCAAAAGATACCTGAATAAATGCCCTCTCTCGCAATGGCGAGCTCATACTAGCCTGATATTCTTTTGATACTTTCTGCATAACTCCCCCTTATAGACCTGTGTCGATTAGATTGACTTTACAATTTCTATAATGTGTAGGTGTCCCATCTTCCGTGACCCAATAAGGTTCAGCTGTTCTATCGCCACAATACATCCTAAGTGTTTTTCGAGCATTTGTATAAGGGTCATTGAATGTGACATTAACATAAAAGTTTTGTAGCAATGACAATATTCTCTGCCATTCGCTTGCTGTGAGCCACGCCCACTCCAATCCATCTATTTTATATTGGTCTCGTCCGATTCTCTGACCAACAACTGCACCGTTGCCATCTCGACCCGCATTTACAGCCGTTGTGAGAACTATTCTCACTCCCCTTTTGCAAGGGGGTAATGCGTAACCGTTGATTGAAATATAAGCCATGTTATACCCCCTTACTTTGCAAATACAAATCCATTAGCGTTCCTCTGAGTTTCAACCACGTCACTTACTGTCCTATTGCCAATCTGAACTACTGTGCGTTCGCTCTTATCAGCTTGTCGCTTAGTGTCTATCGCAATCTCCCTCAGTGTAGGTTCGATGTACTCTCTGAATAGGTCAGCAAGTTCCTGCTGTGATGTACCATCTGCTCGAGATTGAGCCGTTAGTCTTTGACTTTCTGTAAATAGGCTATTTGCCACATTCTCTGAGAGGTCATAATCTTGTACTGCTGTCTGAGACCTATTGATTGCCTCAGCACTCACCAAAATCGCATTGATTACCGAATTTGTGCAAGCTACTAGGAGATTGTTCATCTGCGACCAATACCCTGTGAACTGTAGCATACCACTGATTACAGCACTCCTCATTGCTAGCTTGATTTGTGACTGATTCAACACTTCCGTCTGACCATTTATATGTCCGACCATTTCTGCCCCGGATTCACCAGCTATAAACATTGAGCCATGTAGAGCATTGCTAGTACCATTAGCATACATTGGTATGTTACCCCAATGTGTCTGATTACCATTTCTCACATAGCCACCATCTGCGAATGTGCCAAAGAGATTTGAGTTGAAATACCCACCACCTGATAGTCCAAAGAAATGTTTAACTGATTTCCAATTCTTTTTCTTTAGCGATACATCGATGGTGATTGATGTTCCTATCAAATTCTCTAAGCTATGTCCTCGAGCGAGCCTTAGATATACACTCACTGTGACATTTCCACCGGCTCCTACCCATGACGCAACTGTTGTCCAACCTCTCTTAATAAGTTGTATTGCCTGACTGAGTACAGGTATATCACCTACCCATTCTTTAACAGTTCGCCAATCTTTACGCCTTAGACTAATTCTCTGACTTAGGGTTGGGATGTCACCGATGAATGAGCCTATTGTTGACCATCCATTCTTAGTGAGATTCACTCGCACTGTTACACTAACACTTAGGTTGTCGGATAAATTATAGTTTCCACTATTCTTACCTATAACCTTTTTGAGTTCTCGCAATGCACCCTTATAGCTTGTCATCAAATCTCTACAATCTTCTAGCTTAGGTATAGCTTTCTTCAATTCTCGTTTTAGAGATGAGGCTTGTGTACTTATATCATGGACATCATCCGATAGGCGTTCTATTGGGTCAGCTAAGAAAAAGTCTAATACCTTATCGATTGTTGCCCCAAATCCAGCTATGGCTGAGTTCTTTGTATATTCCCATACCTCTTCTGCAAAATCACCCATGAACTTAGTAAAGTCCGACATATCGTCTTTCAGTTTTGGTAGCTTATCATTTAACCTACCTAGAGCAGGTGCTAATCTACCACTTAGACTATTAGCAACATCTACAAGGCTATCCACAAATAGTACAAGTGCTCCAGCTAGTTCTACTAACAATGCTGTACCTATTGCAATCGCCATTGGTATAGTGCCCCCTGTTCCTACAGTTATAAAACCTAGTCCAGCTGTCACAACACCGATTCCGACTAGCAATAATGTGCCATATTTAATACCCCTCTTAATGGTATCGCCATTTTCCAAAACAGGTTGCCAAGCCTTACCAACCATATCCAATAGTTTTGCAACGATGATAATCTCTGCGAGGAATATCGCTGTTGCTATTCCTATCTCAACCAATACAGCTATACCGATTGCCATGTTAGGTGCAATCTCTTTACCAGCTTGACCAAGTAGATATGTAACTCCACCAACTGCGACAAGTGTCAGCGTTCCTAGTCCGACACCCTTTATGATGTCGTCTTTATTTTCGATTACAGGTTTCCATGCTTTACCAACAAGTCCAAGCTCAAATCCTATGAGAGCAATCGCCCCAACAAATAATGCCACAGCGACGATTACCTCGCCCATTATCACAAGCCCAAGTCCCATATCTTTTGCTAAATTCTTTAGCTTGCCCGTCACACCTGACTTAACCGGGTTGACTGATTCTGTAGCCTCTGTAATAGTCTTTGTCTTTTCTAGTACATCTGCCTTTTTGAATGGGAACTTTAGTTTTGAGAACCAACCGAATACGAATCCTATTCCAGCGAACGCCTCTATTGTACTTATTATTAGCTTTGTTGAGATAGCACCTTTCCAATCGCCTTTTTTCAGTTTGTCTTTTGCTTTACGTAACTCATCTAATACACCTGATATACCTTGAATTATCATTCCGACACCAAGAGTTTTCCAATTACTTGTCATAATTCCGACGGCTATTCCGATGTTTCCAATGCCTTGAATTACATCTTGAATATCGTCAAAATTAATACCCTTTTTAGAGATATGACGTAAGGCTGTGACTATTTCACCAATACCTTGTACTACTTTTAGTGCCCCACCGATTTTGGTTTTGCCGAGAATTATGAGGGAATCACCGAGCATGCCTGTAAATTCCGATATAGCTTTCCCAACTGTCGAAAAATCTGCACCCTCTTTAGCAATTCTATGTATAGCCTCAATAAATTCTAGTATATCTTGGACAAATAGAATCGCCCCTACTACGGTTATGCCATTAAAGACACCACCTAGTTTTTCGACCTCTCGAATTGCCGATAACAAACCTTTCGCAATTTTCCACGTACCAAATGCGACACCTATGGCTACCACCTCTTCAAGTATGTGACCAAATCTAGTGTCCATTAACTCGCTCCAACTATTTATTTCTTTGTCGAGACCGAGCCATTTTTTCATCTTTTGGAAAATCTTCTCGAACTTTGGTGTAATCTTACCTAGTGTAAAATCATAAGAATCTAAGTCAAAATCCATACCCGTTCCTAGACCATCTACACCACCGATTCCACCACCTCCACCTGACCCACCTGAGCCTTGCTCTAATGGTGAGATGATGTGTAGTTCATCAATTCCTAATAGTGCGTTTTTAAGTTCTTTAGCTTTCTTTGTAGCACCCCCTAGTGCTCGACCCGCATTATTTGCATTATTGGTCATACCACCTAAAGCACTGCTACCTTTTTTGACGCTACTGTAATCGATATCGACTTTCTTATATCCAAATAATCTAGCTAGTACATTTGCCATCAGGGTAATTACTTTTGCCACTGCGATTGCATATGGTAGTATAGCCTGTAGCATTGGAATGAACATATTACCGATTGCCCTCGACGCCTGTGTTATCTGAGCCTTGAATATTCTTAGCTGATTAGCAGGTGCGTCGATTGTCCTTGCCATATCGCCCTGAGCCACTGTTACTTGGGTCAAAATAGCATGGTATCTCAACTGAGCCTTTTCAGCCTGTGTCATGCTATTTACACTCTGATTTATACCGAGGTTATATGCCTCTTGCTGTAACCTAGCTACTGACAAGTCAAATCCTAGTCGTCTTAGTGGTTCTAGTTCACCAGCTAGACCTGACTGTAATTTCTGCATAGAATCTTCATAACTGATATTGAAGAATGACGATAGGTCATATCCTAGCTGTGTTAGATTCTTTGACATGATGTGGGCTCTGTCACTAGCCACACCAAATCCCTCAGTAATAGTATTAAATATACCTTGGTTTCTCATCCATTCAGCTGGGTCAATTCCCATTGCGTCGCTCACTTTTTCACCGAATCGCTGTGCTGATTTTGACCCCTCGCCCATTGACGCTGTGAATAAGTTTAAGTCCTCGATATATTTGTTGGATTCTGTTATAAACCCACTGAGTTTGTCTCTGAGTTGTGAAAAACCAACCCATACCATCTTTGCCTTAGCGTATACACCTACTAGGCTACTTTTTAGACTAGCATTAGCCTCAGCAACCCTACTCGATGTATATGCTAATCTTGAAAATTTAGATGGCAAATTACTAATATTGCCTTGCAATCTTTGTATAACATATCCCAATGGTGCTAGAGCCCCTGTTATGCTCTTTAGGGTAGCTACAAAACCTTGCATATCGGACGCCTTTAACTCCCTCGCTATAGCGGGTAATTCTTTGAGTTGTGTTACAAGTGTCTTTACACCAGACCCACTTTTAATGTGTGATAGACTAGCCAAACTCTTCGATAATTCATTTAGATATGAATAATCACCACCCTTGAAATCCTTTAACCCATCTGATATTTTTTTGAGTTGGTTTCCGAGAGAGGATGATATTTTGTTCTTACTAACATCGGACAAAGTTTTGATAGCATTTGATAAATTTCTAATTTTTACTGACGCTGACCCATCTAAAGAGCGGGTTGTATCGTCGAGTTTTTTCAACTCACCAATAACGCCATCTAACCCTATCCCACCTTTTAGGGAATCTCTAAGTTTTGAGAGAGAGCTCGTTAAAGCCTCGACACCATTGACTGCCGACTGTGACGATGTCTGTATCTGTATTTCCAGTGCGTCAATCCTCATTGCGTCTGACATCTTCTTCCCCCTTTTCGCTGAATCTTGCGTTATTGTTCACTGCGAACATTTCCATGAATTGTTTAGCTTTAGCTCTATTCGTTTCTTCCTGCTTTTCCTGAGCCTTTTCTATTGCTGTATCTCCGATTGGATATGCCTCACTGAGATATTCGATAGGTTCATGACCCCCAATAACAGGCGTTACTCTTAATATTGCGTCATAGATATATCGCCCTTGTAACCATGCCATCTGATTAGCTTTCGTGGTTTTGATTTCCTCAGCTTTTCTAAATGCCTTAACTATGGTTGGGTCGTCATTCCAAAATTGGTCATACGTCATACCTATTGCCAAATAATATGGGAACTGCTCGTCGAAAATATCCGTATAAGGTGTTAGAGAGAGATTTTTAAGTAAAACCTCTCTCCTATCATCCATTGAGTAGGGCGACGAATCCTCTAAAAATCCGTCGTCCACTCCAAGTTTCCCTTTTTTGCCGGCTCCTCAACAAGTGTCATGATAGGCTCGTTATACATTTCTGCCAACTTGCTTATCAGTTCCGACTTATTGCCCATCTTCTCGTAAATCTCATCAACTAGCTTACGCTGTACGAATCTGTGATGTGCTAGAAATGAGCCAGCGAACAGTTCAGGTAGAGTGCTCATTGGCTTTGTGTCAACTTCTGACGCAATAAACCCTCTCTTTTCCATCTCTGCTACGGTCTTTCGTGTAAACTCTAGTGTGTAATCTGTTCCATCATAAGTAAATTTTAGCTGTTTCATTTTATATCTCTCCTTTTCGTATCTTTAGCTTATACTGTAGTATCTAGTGTGATAGGTGTAGATGGTGCGATAGAAATCTTCATCTTAACAACCTCGTTGACACTACCACCGTTAGGTGGGGTCACTGTTAGCTTGCCCTTGAATTTAAACTTACCATCATCACCCTTTGGTGTTAGTGCCCCAGCTGTTTCTGTGCCACCAAACCATACGCCATACTCCTCTTCTTTGCCCTCGAGTGCCTTTAGCTTTTTATAATCAGCTAGTGTGTAGTTAGCACCGAACTCGAGTGTACCACCTGATAGGATTCCCGGCTCAGATGTTTTCATACTGTCTGATAGTGTTGTTGTATCTAGCATTTCAGGTGCACCACCGAGGTCAGGAAAACTTGTGATATCTAGTACCTTTTCCCAAGTTGATGTGCCCTTTTTCATCAGAAAAGTCTTATATGTGATTATTGCCATAACCTTTACCCCCTGTAAATTTTCTTTGATGTTGATATAACTGCTCTATATTGAGCAACCATTCGATAGATTGTAGCGTCGTTTTCGTTTTGTATAGGGCTCGCACCCATTCGATTAAACCCTAACCCACTAAATACATCGTCCACAATCGATAATATAGCTTTACATTCAGCCTTTTTACCACTAACCTTGTTCGAGTAGATATTGATTCGATACATCACCTGAGCGTGATTCTCGACACAATCTGTACTTCTAGTCCTACGATAAGCCTGATTGTCCATCTCCACGATAGATACACAAGGGAATGATGGTGGTGCTTTCACGTATTCACCCGTGATAAATATATTCTTGTACATTGCTCTTAACTGCTTAGATACAGCATTGAATATTTCATTTTCTATATCTATCATCCATAAACCCCTTTTACTATCTTTGGTAGCTCTGAACACACTACCATAAGTGCCTCATACATCGGTGATTGCATTGGCGTGCCGTGAGTGAGTATAAGTTCACCACCGTCCATATATCCCCACACATCTCTTCGACCTAGACCATGACCATAACTACCTATCGTCATCCCCATCTCGTTACCTTTTTCATGAGGAGATTGACCAACTGAACCATTGTGGTATACACCCGCACCAAACTCGACCCACACTGCGTCCTCGCCTTTTGCGATTACAACTGTTGTATTGCCACTACTTGTGTGTGACACTGTCACATTAGCTTTCTCAGTTCTACCGTTTAGTAGGTCACTGACAATCGCTGAATCAAAACCTGACTGAGCGTGAGATTCTAGCACGCTAGCTATCTCCTCACGCAAAATTCGTTCTTTTTCTAAGAGTCCCGATTTATATCGCTCCAACTTTTGGATTGCTTTATCGACACTATCCTGCGACAACTCCACCTTAATCTGCATTACGATACCGTCACTTTACTAATCGCCACAAGTGTCGAATTAAGACTTTTTGCGACTTTCTTCACGATGTAATTATGTGGTGTTAAGATTTGACCATCTGCGTCTCGTCTCAGTTCACCACTCGTTGTGAGTAAAGGTACGGTGTCTATCCACAAAATAGTGTACTCGTCTATCGGTGGCGACACTTTATCTAATGCGATTACACGGTCATAATTTTCAGTGTCACCAAAGAGCTGACTTTCTGTCTCCCCTTTTGCCGATGATATATTAGCTCTGAGTTTTATTGGGTCAGCTCTATCGATTCGATATTCACCTGTCCCATTACCATATTCGTCGATTATCTCCGACTTGTCGATATAGGGCGAATACCAAAATGATGTCTTATTTCGCTCTAAGCATTTCACTTCATCACCCCCACGATAGGTGTGATTTGAGCAAGTAGCGTTTCAGCTATATCCCCGGATTCATAGTTTCGAGAGATACCATTTTCAGTATGTATTGTCTGCCCCTCTGCCCCTCTTTTATTGAGCAAATATACTGCTATCTCACATTGCATGATTTCATACTTCTCAGGTATCGTTTTATTTTCGCCACTAAACGGATATAACCTGTTTAATATTTTCTTCTCTGCAATTTTGAGGTAGGTGAGCAAAGTTTCATCAGTGTCAACCCCCTCTGACATTGTCTTTACCATACTGAGTTTTTCATCATCTGTCACTTTGCTACCCCCTTACTATTGAAAAGAAAAAATGAATGAAAACCAAATTAAGGTGTAATGATAATCTTCACTGCCTTTGTCTCATCAGTGAGTGCAGCGACATAATATTTTCTTGAGAAAATACTATTCTTTCTAATATTTGCGTCTCTCTGCTGTTCGATTTCTGTACCCTTTTTGTTAAAGAGTGTTACAGCGTCTTTCACACCGACAATGCAAGTACCAGCTACTGCGTCTTTCTTTGTGTAGAGATTGATTCCTGCTACAGTACCTACATAACCTGTTCTCGCAAAACTCTCAACATACTTTAGGTCATCCTTTAGAGCCTTACGTACCAATGCCATGTCTTTTGGATTTACAAAACCGAATGCGTTGATGTCCTGTGGGTCATTATCAGTGTCCTCGACATTGATAAGTGAGAGTGCGTCAGCAAATGCACCAAAGTCATATGCCTTTGGCTGTACCTTTAGTTTCGCCTTGTTGTACTCAGCGAAGATATCAGCATTTACTGTGTTAAACATATCAGCACCCATGTACTTTAGTCCTGTTGGGACAAGCATTGGGTCTGTCATGTTCTGTTCGTCAAAATACTCGAATCTGCTCTGAGCTAGTGCGATTGTGTAAGGTCTTTCTGTGTACTTAACCTCGATTGACTTTGTGTTTCCCGCACCCATTGCTAGCTTTTCAGCTCCATTGACTGCACTGTACACGTTAATCTTACGCTCCATGCCCGGTGTACCAACTAGAGTGTTGTCAACCTTACAAAACTGTGTCAAATCGAGATGTGACTTATATGCGTCCTCAATCTCATTTGATAGATAAAAATTACTATATATTGTGTGTGCCATTATTCTTTACCCCCTGTATATAGTGCCTCATATTCCGTTGGATTCGCATTTGCGAACTCCAATCGCTCGCTTGGTGATAGCTTTCTAAATGCCTCTAGGGTGAGTTTTTTATCGGTATTACCACCCTCTGGCTTTGGTGTAGAACTGAGGATATCTGCCTTAATCTTGCTTTCCACCCCTTGTAGGTGTGCCTTTTGATTTGCGAATACCTTGTCATTGTCCCCATCAACCATCGCTGTGGCTGTATCTGTAGCCAACTCATCGCTATAGCCCATTGCTAGGAACTGAGCCTTGTACTTAGAGACCTCACTGTCCCTTTTAAGATTCGCATAGGCTTTCTGCAACTCGTCAAATGCCTCTTTATCTTCCTGAGCCTTTCGCTCATCTTCGCTCATCTTATCCCTCAGCTCTTTCTTCTTAGACGCTAACTCGGACGCTGTTTTGTCAAATACCTCTTTCTTTACATAACCTGTGTAGTCAGGGTCATCAAATTCATAACCCTCGAGTGCTTTCAACTTTTCAGCCTCGCTCATCGCCTCATATCCGACAATCTTTGTCAAATCAATCTTCGCCATAATACCCTCTTTCCGTGTTTTTACATCTTCTCTGATTCTTTGTGTTTTTACTTCTCTGTATCATTTTGTGTTTTTACATCTTCTCTGATGTCATTATCTAAAACGGTGGTTTCCGTTTTATCATCTTTATGTTGATTGTAATAGTCCATGCTCATTGTGTATGCCGATTCACTATCGGTAAACAATCCACTGTGCGAAAATGCCAGCTGTGGGTGAATCATCTTGTTATTCAACATCGAGATTAGCACCTGAGACTTGCTCTGTACTGCCTCATAATTTCGACGTGTGAATCGCATGTCTATATCTTTCAATCTGAGTGTCATACCACCCATATCTCGACAAATTTTGAGCACCAACTTTAACATTCGCTTTTCAGAGCGTTTGAATACATTCTCGCTGTCTTTAGCTCTCGCCTCAGCGTCCGACCAACCATCTCGCAAAACAACTGCCGACCCTGTATCACTTGTAGATGTGCCACCATTACGATTAGGCATACCACATATTGTGAGTACCGACTGATACATATCATTTTTCAAAGTCTGTACTTGTACTTGATTTAACTCTTTTACAATAAGGTCAACATCTATATTGCCACCTTGACTATTAGGTGGAATCTTAATCGCACCAGCCTCGAGGAACTTCTTAAAGTCATCAATATCTATATCACAACCCACAAACTTCCAGTATGCTTGTACAAACTGCTCCACGCCATCCATACGATTGCTATCGACTGTGTTTATTGCGTCCAATAGTGGTAGCACGATTTCAAATGCACCTAACCTCGAATTATTAGCAGGGTACTCGAATATTGGAATCATCCCGAGTATGTGCTTTTTCGATTCGATAATTTTACCATCGCAAATCCTATAATAATCTGTGTCAGTATAGACCGATTTGAATACTCTACCATCCTCGTCGACACGCTCTTTAACAGCTAGCAAGGGCTTATCGCCAATTTCGTTCGAGTAGACAACATATGTATCTCTAGGGTCTAATGTGTACATCTCGAATGGGCTATCATCGACTTCCTCGGGTTTATCTGCCAACACCAATCTGTATGCTGTGCCACAAATCATCTGCCACTCAACAAGCTCTTGGTCTTGACTTGCCTTATCCTCAGCGAACATCAACTCATTCAGCCTGTTAATCTCTTCGACAACTGTTTCGCCACCATTTCTGCTAACATATTGGATTGGTTCACCACAAAGATATCCGACCTTAAATGCCACAATTTCATTCGCTCTATTTTCAACAATCTTGTTACAAATATCCTCACGAATTTCCTTGTGTCTATATCTAATTGGTTGGTCGCCTTTGTAGTATTTATACAGGTAATCAATCTCACTACGATTCAAACCGTGGTCGATTTCAACCTTTTCCAAAATACTAAGCAAATTATCGCTTGTGACCTTTGACGCACCTACTTTAATGACACGTCTACCATTTAATTGTCTCGCCACTAATCTAGGCTTAGATGTATCTATTTCGTGTGCCAACTTTAACCTCTCTTATCAAATAAAAATAGTGCATAACTACAAGTAATCACTTGCAATTATGCACCATTCTGAACCTTGACCGACCTTTTATAAGTATATTATACCACAACATATAGTATCTGTCAATATTTTAAATTCTATATATGGTATTAAATTGGACGTCCGAATACCTCAATCTTACCATTTGTGATAGATTGAGCGAACTCTGAAAACATTGCCATTCCATCAGGTACATCGTCATGTGGGTTTTTACCTACCACCGTATAAGAGCATAGCATGTCCATCATCTTACCATAGTCACTCTGACGTTTATACATGCTCTTATCTTTAAATAAGCAATGCTCTTTGACCCAACCACTATTGACTATTATTTTAGTCTCTTTATTTGCTGTCGTATATTTCGTAGTGATTCGAGTATTACCACCTTTTTCTTTTATCTCCTTATTTACTTTCTCGGCTATTCTCCCCCCGGCTGAATTACTCTCGAATCGACACATCTGAACATCGTTAATCATCAACACTGCGACTAGCCGAGCGTCTACTATGTGTGGCAATCCATTGTCACATACACAATCCTCGATATAGTAGTCATTTCCAAACTTATATCCTACAGGTAAAAAGGCATAGTCCTTACCCTTATCTTTCGTATCACATACTCCTATAATTGCGTCGGGTTCGCCATCGGGTAATTCAAAGTATCGCCTTAGTTCCTCTTCATGGTACAATAGACCCTCACGCTCAATAGGTTCGTTCATGTATACAGCTTTCCATGACGCCTCATCCATGATTTCTCGTTGCTCTCGATACTGCTCTGTGGTAAATCCAACATCGTATGGATAGAAAAAATTAGATTCGTCATTTTCATCCATAGCAGGAACTCGGATGAATTTAGCCCTCTCATTACCCTCATATTCTCGCTCTAGTCGTCCTATAACATCGTGTACTGACCATCTTGTAGCGATATGTAGCTCCTTACACTTACTACCTTGCTTTCTCTGTCTAAGGTCGGTTGTATATACTCCCCACAACTTGTCCAATCGCTCTTTCGATAGTGCTACTTCTAGTCCCGACACAAGGTCGTCACAATATAATAGGCTCATTGCTCTATACAATCCCGCATTACCTGTACCGACTGATGTGAACTCCAATGTCTCAAATCTTTGTCGTCTATCAATATCGATTCTACAATCCTTGGCATTTGTGCTAGTGACCGATAGACCTGAAAATACATCACTCCACAAATACTCACCAGCTGGGTCTAGGATTCTTAGACACTCATCATAAGCACCTCGGATGAACGAATTAGAGTGTGAGCCGATTAGAGACGGCTTGTTAGGTTCGCGACCCGCTATCCATGTCAAATAAAATATAGCAAGTGTACTCTTCCCAACCCCCGGTGGTAAACTAATCGATAGTATATCTAACTTGTCATCTGCCAAATCTTGCAATGATTTCACCACGTCATGTAATGCCTTACGCCTTGGTATGTAGAACTTTTTATCCGGGTCACGCTCCCACTCCACATATAACATGTAGCTTTCAAAGTCCCATGGTGCTAACACTAACAATACTCGTTTATGTATTCGATACAATCTGAGCATTTCATCATTATCACCAATCTCGCTTATGTTCTTTTCAATTTCCTCTGATAACCATTTTAGCTGAGAAATAACCCTGTCTTTATCCTCAAATATATCGGCTTTACATATGTGGTAATAGTCCTCATATGCTTGCACATTCTCGAGATTCGTCTCAATCTCCTTTTTAATTCTATCTAATATCCCCATTTAACCCCCAAAAGAAAAAGACGCTATCGCTTATGCGATAACGCCCCTAGTCTAAACTTCTTATATTATTTTACTATACTACACTCTTTCCAAATCCTACCACTCAAAATAGTCCCATCAAATGTGAGTTTATCTCCCACCTTTAATTTCGCTATCTTGTCCCTCTCATCGTCGTAAAAATACGCATAAAATTGCTCGGTTCTACCATCTTTTTCAGCAATCATGGTCAATTCTATTCCACCAACGACATTTATATCCCCACCAATATTTTCAATAGTGGCTGTTGTCCTAAATCGCTCGTCGTTATATAACTCCTCGGCATTATATGAATTTTCCTCATACTTATCCATAATCTCGATTGCATTAATCGTATCAGGTGATGGTAGTTTGATGATTTCATATCTCGCCAATGTCTGAATAACAAACAGTCCCACAACTATTGACACCAAACAAATACACACAATGATAGCAATTATATTCGCAATTTTCTTCGACCTTGACATTTAACACGCCCCCATCAATATTGGGGTATGCACCCCTTTGACCCAATTCGAGCCACCATACTTGTAAAAACCCTGATAAAATTTCTCATTCTGCAAGATACTTCTAACCGTGGATGGTTGGAATCTCTTATCCTTACGGGTTTTATATCCATTCTCCTGTAATATATCACAAATATCAGATAATGGCAATGACTTGTTCTTAAAAATAAGCTCTACTACCCCTCTCTCACTTGGGTTAATAGTCAACACCCCATCTAACACACTATATCCATATGGCTTATTGCCACCTGAGTACCCCCCACACTGAGCCTTTAGCTGACGCCCCTTGCTAGTTCTTAGAGCAATATTTTTACGCTCCTGTTCTGCCACAAACATCAGTAATGACCTATAGATATTCGCAAAATCATTACCCTCATCAAACTGCTCAACCGACGATAAGAGCTTAATATTACGCTTTTCGAGGGTGTAAAAGTAATAGAAATATAATTTAGTATCTCTAGCGATTCTGTCGCTCTTAAACACAATCACTGCCTCATGCTGTGGCAATTCATCGGGTCTATATAGAATCTTATCAAGTTCAGGTCGCTCTTCTGTCGTACCACTAATTTTATCAATATACCAATTCTGTATCTGATAGCCTTGCTCGTTTGCAAAATCCAAAATCGCCTGTTTCTGAGAATCAACACCGTACTTATCATCACCAAACTGACCCTCTGTAGATACTCTTATATACGCTATCGCTTTCTTCATAGGAATACACCCCCTCTTCACTATATGCAAAAATATTTGCACCTATTCTTCCCAAGGCATTGGCTTGCCATCTGCTCTCTTCAATACACCGAGAACATTATTACAAACCCACTGACCCGCTATCTCGTTCGCCTCGTCCTCAGTTATATCATCGTCTACCTCAAAATAAGCTGAATCAAAGCTATCTGGCATTACATAAACTTTCATTACTTTTCATCCTCTCTTTCTATATGTCAACTCAATGTCATAACCTAGTGCCTCTAACATCGACACAAAAGTCTTATTGACGATTCCGTCTTTCTTCTGCTTGATGATTCGATTGATATACTGACCTGTTGTACCAATGGCTGACCCTAAATCTTCTTGGGTCATATCTGCCTCTAAACATTTGACCTTTACATCTAGTTCTATGTTGTTTAATATCATGTTCTCACCTCTCTTTATGTGTAGTATAGCACTATGATGATATTATGTCAATACTAAATGTGTTGTAAAATTATCTTTTTATAAGCCTTTTTAATTTTTTGGGGAATTTAAGCAACTAACCCGAGGTAGCTGACTGATTCAGCTATCCCCCACGGGTATAAACTTTATACATCTAATCAAGATTAGATTCTACAGCTACACCCACCAAGTAAATGTATAAATCAGAGCACTAAAAAACCACCCTTTAAAGGGTGGTAAATCTTTATGATTTTTTCGCTAAATCCAATAATAAAGCTATTGGAAATAATATAATCGCTAATAGTATCATGCTAATTCTCCTTGTAATATTCCTCTTTACTAATTAGTATTAACTCACCCGTAGGTGTCACCCTCGCATTTCTTATTGCCCCTTGTATCCCGGTATATTTTGCCTTTGATTTTTTAAATCTATACACGCCCCTAGCGTAATACTCCACCTCAATATACGCCTCGCCTGTGTGCTCTTTATAATCCATTTTTAAACCACCTTTCTATATCTTGAGTAACATGGTATCGCCTTTATTTTACGCCTTAATTCAGCCATAGCCTTTTTAATAGCTTTCTTTGATTCCTCATAATTTAGCCATGTTTCAACCCAACCGGGATATACAACGCTCATATATTCATCTACCAGATTATTCAACAATTCTTGAACCTCTTTGACATCTGATAATGATGTCTCTTTCTCTTCCCAATCCTCAAAATAATCCCATTCATCAATATCAACCGTAACCGAAAACCCTGAATAGTAACCCGGTTCGATACATATATTGATTATCTCCGATATACTATCGAGGTTATATATTTTCTTTTGTATTATGTTATATATTTCCGTTGTCCAAAAATTCACCGTATCATAATAATCGTCTTTAGCTTTTAATTTGATATAACCCTCTAACGTGTACCACTCATGCCAACCGTTCTCTTCAAATTCTGTTATTGCCCACTCTCTAAGCTCCTCATCTGAAATATAATAATCGTCTTTATACCCCAATGTAATTATATTTCCACGTGCTAGATTAATTGCTCCCATTTTCTTATATTCCTTTCTGCTCCATCCTCTTCAAACTGTTCTTGATTGCTGTTAGTGTTGTTTTCTTACCATTCCTTGTATAAACACCATAAGCATATACGTTGTTACGGCTCTCTTCATATATAAACCCGGCTGTGTAAGTGTCCCCACTCTCTGACCATTCAAAAGGCTCTATATTATGTTTTTGCTCATTGTGTCGCCTTGTGCTTGCACTACTAGCAGGACGCCAAAAGTAAGAACCTTTGCACCTATCAACCTCATACAGTACACTATATATTTTATCTATAACATCTACCATTGTTACACCTCTTTCATATTATGGGCGTTGTCGAACTCTTCCCCCATCTCTTCAAGTACCGATTGAATACATTCACTTAATAGATAACACCTAATTGTCACATCGCAAGCCTCTGCACCTTGTCCCAATGTTTTACTTACATCGCTAACCTCACAACCAAAGCACTCAAACGCCTCACCCAATAAATCAAGATTATCGATTAAATTTTGCATAGCTTTATACGTGCTAAACGTATAACTCCCACTCGCGTTTCCTGTAACGCTATCAGTCACCCATAAAACATCGTTTAAATATTCCTCTAACTCCTCTAAGCTTTCATACTCTTCAAAATCAATGTTATCTTCAATATATTCTCTGATATCGTCTTTCACTACTTTATAATAATCGTAATACATAATTCTCACCTCTCTATAAATCTTCGAATTCTTCTCTTAACTCTTCTAATCTGTCATACAAATCTTCTAAATCTAACCTATAACCCGCAAGGTTTGACGTGGCGTCTTGCCATTCCTCAGAACCCAGTTCATATTCCTGTATGTCCTCTTCTAGTGTGGTGAGGTACTCAGTTATATATCCAATCTCTGATTCGGTTTCCTCAATCTCTTCTTCAATGTCTGATTCTGTTTTCAATCCAACCATTTCGTATACAGTATCAGGCTCAAACCACAGTAAATCGTTCAATTCAGTTTCTTCAATGTCCCCATTAAATAATTCAGGCAATACCCACTCTAAATCATTTAATTTGTTATTCTTTTCTAATCTCCTATACGTATTGACTGCACCACTCCACGGCTCAAAATCGTGTATGCTCATTTCTTTGTACAGCATCTTGTAACCTCAACTTTCACTTTAAAATTAACTTTATTTATTTTGTAATTTAATAATACACCTCTTTATTTATTTTGTCAAGCATATTTTTTATTTTTTAATAAATATTTTTTCTTCCTTTATATATAGCATTATTTTTACAATAAATAACGCTATTTGACAAAATATATTTTTTATGATATTGTATTAACTACAAAATAAAAGGAGATGAAAAAATGGAACAATCAAAAGTTATAAAAATGATTATGGGATTTAAAAATATAAAAAGTGCAGAATTGGCAAGGGCGTTAAATAAAACACCGTCAAATTTATTTCAAATTTTTAGCCGTGATAATTTTAGAGTACAAGAGCTTGAAGAGATTGCCGACGCACTAAACTGTGATATCAAAATCACATGGACAGATAGGGAGACAGGAAAAGAGTTTTTATAGTCCCGGAATCGTGAAGAGGTTTATAGTCGATAGTCTTTTTTGTTGTGCAAAAATTTAATTTTGTTCGGAATCATGAAGAGGTTTTATAGTCGTTTTTAAATAAAAGTCGTTTGAGGCTCAAAATTGAGTTTTAAGCGATTTTTTATTTATAGTCGATAATTTTATCAATAGTCGCATAAAAGTCGCTTAAAAATTAAATTAGCTAGGTTCTAGCCATAGTTGTTCGTGATAGAAGAGTTGTAATTCGTAAAATCAAAATATAGTCGCATAAAAATACCACTAACGAATAGTCGCTAGTGGTTTTTTAATTTCTTAGTCGTTTTCGATAGTCGGTGGTAGATATCTTGCCTTAATATCCTCTGCACTAAAGTCGTCATCCCTCTGAGTGTTTGGTGTAACAACATGTTCCTGCTTATCAGCATACCCAAAGTTGTTTTTCCCGAGGAAAATTCCAGCTACTGGGTTAATCTTACCTGAGTTCATGTATTGTTCCCACATATTTTCCATAAGATTGTGTGCTTTTTTGATTGACGTGGCAACGGAAATGTTTACATTTGCATAGTACCCTTGACTATTTATAGGTCTATCATTCACAATAGCCATAAGCTTATACCTACTTATCCCTAGTGACATCGCCAATCCTACAACAGTCGGTTTTAAATCATATTTAGCATAAATCGTAAAGAACTCATTTATCCTTTGATTCACCTCATCCACATTGTCAAAGTCGATTTCAGGTAAGTTGAATATCTCAATCCCCACCATCATCGTATTAGTATTATCTCCCGGTTGCAAATCATAACCATTCATACCAATCACGGGAGAGTTTTTCCCATTCTTCGACTTATTAGGGCATTTCTTTTTCTTCTTACCACCCTTATACTTAGGCGAAAACTTCTTTTGCACAGGTTTACCTGTTCTAGGAGAGATTCTAATTATATCTCCATCCTCATCGACCATAGGCTTACCATTCTCATCTAGTAACACATTATTATGCTCTATACTCAATTTTACCCTCTCTTTCTCCAAGTGGAGTTAAGTGATTACAAGTGGAGTTCTGAGGTACTTTGGGTAAAGTCCCCTATAGAGACCCCTATATATAAAACTTTCCCAAAATTATATAAAACTCCACTTATTTTACAGTTTTCCACTTGAAATATATATTTTAAAATAAAAAACTACTCATTATATCCGTTTTTGTGTATATTAACAGATTATTCTAACTACATTATTTCCTTTAACTTTAACCCCTCATATGCGACATATCCATCCTTAGTCGTTTTACGGTCATACCACTCGGGGTGTCTATCAATTTCTGCTCTAAATTTTCTACTAGACATCACCTGTAGCCCCTCACCTTTCGCCCAGCTTTTATATGCTGTGTGAATCTCCTTAACCTTAGTCAATTTACCATCATCTGTTTTTTCACATCTGCAATTCAGAAATTGTAACACCACATCACAATCCTCTTCATATCGTTTGATTACTTTTTGCATATCATCCGATACTACTAGACCATGTTTTTTGTATTTCTTATAACCCTCTATGAGCCATGCGAATATACCTCTCATGTTCTCCTCGGTAAGTAGCTCTGATTTTAGGTGCTTATCCTGCTCAGCTTGTGAGAAATGCCTATTAAACTCAACGACCTTTAGTCGCTCGGATGTGAATAGCGATTTGTCTGTGACCTCGGGTAAGTCGTTACAAGATAGCCATAGTGAAAACTGAGGTAGGAATGTTATAGGAGCTTGGTATAAGGCTCTACCTGTGATTTCTTCGCCACCTGTGAACTGCTTTATCTTGCTCTCATCTAGCCTAGAGTCGTCCTCATTCTCAGCCATAGTCACAAATCTGCGACCTTTTAGAGCCATTATCTCAGGTGTAGCCGACTGTGATTTTTGACTACTACCTTTACAGATTAGTTGCACATTGGCTACAGTCGAGTAGTCTCCTAACATTCGGCATATTGTGTTGAGTAAAGTCGATTTACCATTTCTAGTGGTTTTACCATGTAAGATAAACATACATTCCTCGTTGCTTTCACCTAGTAGTGAGTAACCTAGAGCCCTTTGTAGAAAATCTGCTTTGTGCTTATCGCCCTCTGTGATTTCGTCGATAAATTTTAGCCATCTCTCGGATTTATACTTAAATCTGCCATATCCAAACTTGGTTGACATGGTTAAAAAATCTTCCCATCTGTGCTCGTAAAACTTATGTGTTTTAAGGTCATAAGTACCGTTTTTACAGTTGATTAGATATGGATTTGCGTCAAATATAGTCGGCTCGACTGATAACTCTGTTATGGCGTCTTTTTGCACTCTGTCTCTGACACGTCTGTCCTCTAGTTTCTTTGTAAACTTTGTGTAGGCATTACGGATTTCTTCCTCTGCGATATCCCATGCGTAAATGTTGAGTAGTCTCGTAAACTCTTGTAGTTTTCCTGCTGTTGCATGACCACTAGGGTCTTTGTCCCATATATGACCGTTATAGACAAACCAGCTCTTATACCCCTCGCAATATTTTACCTCGTTTTTGTAGACTACTGAGAATAGCTCAGCTAGTCCCATCTCTGACCACTCGTACCCACTGTCGCTTTCGCTGGAACGCTCTGGGCGTTCTTCTTTGATGTGATACAGCTTGTCGGATAGTCTCTCATCTGCGATGGTTTTGCCATTGCGAGTTATAAAAAGCTGGTCTATATCCACTTGGGGGTCTTTTTTGGTATTGTCACTCATAATTATATCACCTCGCATATCTTGATACGCTACGACTTATAACCTTTAGCTCTCTGTCCGATAGAGGGGGTACACATGCAATCTTATTGATGTGCTGTAGCTCTCTGTAGATTTCTTCTTGTCTGTAATACGCATTATGTAAACCACCTGCGATAGATGTTAAGCATATGTTACGCCCACCCTTGTCGATTTTAGGATATCTAGGTCGGAGTTTTATTTTGCCCTCTGACACAGGATTGTCCCATATAGGGGTATATATCCTATCTGATGTAAAACTCGCTGAGGTGTGCGATTTTGTGGGTAGATTAAAGTATTTATCCACTATGTAATCTATTGCCTGCTGATTTTCGACAATTCCGTCGTACATAAAGGTATTCCCGGTCATTATGAAGAACCTAGCTGACTTATATATCTCGACGCCATTAAGGTTATTTTTTCCACTGAACGGCAAGTCGCCTTTTAGCAAGATGTGGAATCCTCGACCACTCTTAGACTTTTCTGTGTAGCTTTTGCATTTGTTGATAATATCTACAGCGAGCTCGCTGATGAGACCGTCCTCGTCATAACCTGTGTCGATATCTATACCGACATAGCCATTGTCAGCGAACACAAATCCTAAGTAGTCATAAAAGCCATCTCGTACCGATTCTATAGCATAATCATAAGTCTCCCAAGTATTATTGTCAACCGAGGACGCACCCTTATACTCCCACGCCCTCATGGGGGTTTTGCTGTCTTTCCAAGCACATACCCACTGCTTTAGAGCTCGTAACTCGTTAGGGATTTTGTCATAGTTTGTCATATTAGTCCTCTGTTTTTTGCCACCTCACGCTCTAGGGTGTTAATTGCGTCCCACATCTGCTGAACCGGGATGTCATACTCGATACAAGCCCTCTGTACGTTGTCATTAAAGCCATCATATTGGCTATAGATGGTCAACATCGGCTCTGTGAACTTAGGGTCTAGGTTCTCAAATGCCTTGTCACAAGATTCCCATTTTAGACGGTCTACCTCTGACTTAAATACCGGCTCCTTGTACCTAGCATAAAATCTAAGTGAGTGGTTTACATAATCTGAGTAATAGCTTTTTGACATTTTATTCCCCTTTCTGCTCTTTGTATTCTTCCTGTAACCATTTTCGAACGTCAGCCTCATCGCCCGTAGTTTGTATTTGAAAACCTGTTGGCTTTCTATGGATGGCAATCATTAAGTTATTTCCATCTACATTGGGTGCGACTATCCACCGACTACCCATAAGCATATTTTTCATCATTTCGAGATTTGTCATTATTTTATACCTCGCTCTCGCATAATATCACCTTTGATTCGTGCTATCGTATCGTCTGCGTCGATACCGGGATTCCAATAGTTTATTGTGAGTATTAGTTCTTTTTCTATTGTGTCCAGCTTTATCTTAGTTTCTACATATCGCTTATCGGTAGGTGACATATTTAGGGCTTTTATATATAGGGATTTAAACTCGCCTGTTGTTGACGATAAGATTTGACTTATTGTTGAGATTACTGAGTTCTCAGTGACCTCTTCAATATCTAATTTGTGATTCAGTGATTTCATCAGAGGTGAAAATGACTCCTTTCTCCAATTCTTTACGGCAATCACGGGGTCGATATCCTCTATCGAGTGTGATTTGCACTTTTTACACTCTACTGTAAATGCGATAGAGTCTAGGTTGTATCGCATGTTCCATCGTTTTAGTACAGCTTTACCATTACAAAATGGACAATGCTTTTTCACAGGTATAGTAGATATTACCACTTTACTCATTGTCGTCCTCTACCAATCTTGCATAATCCCAAGGCGATACGAGAGTCTCTGTTTTTGATGTACAACCATTTGAATATGCGAACACTTGACCATTGTGGTAATGTGAGAAATAACGTTTAACCCAATCATCGGTCTCAGAATCTCTGACCTCTATTAGGGTGTCATTCTCGACCTCATTCCAATCAACCTCATTCCAATCAACCTCATGTAGTTCAAATGTCATCACGTTTCTTATGAGTTTTTCTATACCTATATTTGCTATCTCATCAGGGTCGACACATGATGTAATACTGTACTCACAGCCGTCACATCCCGACCAGTCGCAACTCCTCTCATTGTCAATTTTTATAAGTTTCTCAAGATACTCTATAGCCGTTACCTTTGTTACATCTATTTCTCCCATTTTTATTTCTCCTTGATTTCTTTGATATTTTCTGCCGTAAATACTCGTTCATTATCTGTTCCATTTTTACAGTAGTAACATTCAGTTCCCACGATGATAAGGCTATCCAATATTCCCTCATGTATTGTATTGTCTGTCAATGTTACTTTAACTTTTTTGTTTATGTAACCATCTATCATGGGTTTACTTCTCCTCATGTTCTTTTAGATATCCCTTGTCTAGCAGAAAACTGATGTTGCAAGCCATATGTGCTAGGTGAGATAGTCCGCTCTCCTCATCTACCTCATTGCCCTCAATGTACGCTAGTAAGTGTCTGTACAGTGCGTCTACATACCTTTTCGGCTCTACTTTTCGCCAATTCTCGCTATCTCCGTACTTCTCTGTGCCGTACATCCTAACCTCGGCTACTGCCTTAACAAGTTCCGGATTAACAAGGGATAACTCTAACTTCCCCATATCTGCTTTTGCTGATTGGTCTTTGTCAGTTGTTTGTTTAGGAACTCTTGCTTTTTTAACTTTCCCAGCCTCTCCAATGTATAAAAGGTCTCCGTTCTCGTCCACCACTCCACCAAACTCACCATTTAGTTCATTCACAAGTTCGATAATGGTTTTATAAATTCTTTCTGCCTCTTCGATGGTTTCAAAACTCTTAAGGAAAACGCGATTATCATCGTTATATGACATTCCTCGGACAAATAACTCGTCCCAACCTAAAAGTGGTAACGTTGACGACACGATTCTAAATTTATCGTTTTGAATTAGAGTAATCGGTTTAGAATTATTATTCCTCAAACTTTCGTCTTGCTCCAACACTTTTCCTGAAATTGTTTTGACCTCTAGCTTTAACACCATTTTTAGTTTCATTACCAACGCCCCTTATCTTTTCTCGATTCTCTTTCCATACGATAAATAGCATACAATCCTAATAATGTTCCTGAAATTATACAGAATATACCAAACACACATAAATCCATTACCCTCACTCCTTTTCTTTTCTAATCTCTTCTAAATCGTGCTTGTATTCTTCTAACTGCTTGTTAAGTATGGCTTTGTTGAATTTATCAAAATCAGTGTGTTCTAATAGTTTTTCGACATTATCTATCCCCAATTCGAGAAAAAGAGTTGCATACTTTATCAGTCTATCTTGTGGTATCATTACTGATTCCCCTGTATGGTGGTATTTCCATCCATGCTATAACTCCATCAACTTCATAACCCGACACCGATAGGCACAAGAAATCGTCCATATCAAAGCCATCTACCCATATGTTTGTCCCATCGGTCACAAGCACTTCCTCTTCAAGATTAGGCAAGTTTTCGACAATCTCTGTCCAATCAGGGTGAAATTCTTTTTCCCCAAGGGTTATTGGTCTGAATCTGAGTTTATGCCACTGCTGTACGACAGGTTGCTCGTCAATTGCTTGCATTATTCCAATCGTGAACATCCCCCTATCAATTGAGCCACATTCATCTGCTAGAGAGTAATCGTGCTCTTCTATTGTTTTTATCAGCTTATCTGCGTCTATCAATCTCATTTCGGTTCTCCTCAAGTCTGTTATCATAGTTTCTTTCGATATATTCTATAAGTATGTTCAAAGTGTCTCGCATTGCATAAAGCTCGATTGTGTCATCAAAAACGAATCGTATATCAGGTCTTTCCGTTAGGTCTATATTGTGATTTGGGTTAGTGATGGCAAAGATGGTCGCGTCGGTTAGTCTATGGTTAAAAGTGACCACTCCTATTGAACCTATTGTGATTGAATCTGTTGAGAATCTCATAGTGACACCCCCTCAGCTATATATGGCTCGCCCGTCTTGATATCCTTAGCAAAAGAGCGGTACTCTTTGGGTACATTTAACATATCACTCTCGGAGAATACATACTTGCCACAAACCGAGGGTATTGAACTCACAAAATATCGCCCATTGTGTTCAACGATACCTAGATTATTCCCAGAAAATGCGGATAGACCCGGTAATATGATTTCGTACTTTGATGGGCTAATTCTATCAGCCAAAGGTGTCCTTGCAAGTTTTGTCGCCCATTTAATTGCCATCATTTCGTTGGGTTCGCTTGTAGCCATATTGATAACTATGCCATTTTTACGCATTTTGGATATATACATAACGACGTTGTCGGCATTAACTCTTTTGCAAATCAAAGTCATCGGGTTAGATATATCTACAGAAAAACCTAGACTGTTCATCTTTTTAATAAACTCAGTGTATTTCATTCATAACTCCTTTTCTTAATATTGGGTGTGAGATAACCCCACACCCATAGATATATTAGTCATCTAGTGCTGACATTATGCCACCTTGACCCTCAAAACCATCTGCTGACCATTTATCACCTAAGTTGGCGAATGTGACGGTCTTACCTGCGTCCTTGTTAGACTGTACGATTGTATGCTCGACCTCAGCTTTTATGTAACAACCTACAAGTGACTGTGGGTCAATCTCCTCAGATTCCCAATCTTGAGTGGCTGTTTTGCAAAAGTATGAAAACGCATTTAATGCTCCCTCATTCCACTCATCGTCGGCTGTTTTTAGGCTAAATCTTTCACGGTGCTTTTTGCCCTCTTTGGTTTCGAGGGTTATTTCGATTTTTCCAAAGTCCTCATCTTCCTTTACATCCGTGATTAAAAAGATGTATTCTCCCTCGGGTAAAACCTGATATGTATCTCGCATTGGTACTCTCATATTATTCTCCTTTACTTTCTATTAAAAATTGCTATTCCGATTATGATTGTAAACTCGACAAAAATTGTCGTTATTACTCCAGCTACGAACGGGTTGATGTACATTTTTCTCTACTCCTCATTTTGGCAACATCTTTGATGTTGTCTATCAATATCTCACCATACTCTTTGTTTAGGTTTAATAGGATATCAAGATTTTCATCAGCGATTCCTAACATCCTCATTTTTAACATTAGCCCATGATATGTGAGTTCATTCACATCATTCAATTCCTCTTCACTGATGGTTATTAATTTCTTCATCCTATTCCTCACTTTCATTTTTTGAAGAGTCGACGAACACGTCAATTAATGTTTTGCCATAGTTATAATTAGCCTCAATCATCTCACCTACAGTGGGGTCATTTCCATGTACCATGTTTAACAACATAAGTTCGGCATATGCCATGTCATTTAGTAAGTTCATTTTCTTCTCACTAATTGTTATTGTGTTTTCATTCACTTTTTCCATTTTCCACTCCTTTTACTTAACTGTAAGCCTATATGACACACTAGGTTCAACTTTTGCGTATTTGTCGAATACTCCATCAGATTTGAGTAAGTCATCGTCGTACACGGTCTTTTGGCTCTCTGTCTTAGCTAGTGTCCAAGTGAACTTATCTCCCTTAATTTCGACCTTTTTATCGCCATCCCTAAACTGCTCTGTCGCATGTTTTTTGATGATATCATTGATTTTCTTTAATCGCTTTTCTTTATCGGCAATCGACTTTGTGACCTCATCTATCTCAGATTTTAGCGATTCTCCCTCAGCGATTAGGTTGTCGATATCTGTGTCAGGTGATAGACTATTTGTCCTCAATGCCTTTAGGAAATCTGCGTCAGCCTTTTCATCAAAATCCGGGGATATGCCAGTGTCAACATGGTTCTTCCACCAAGTCTCAGCCTCAGCCACCATCTCAGCAAAGTTCGGGTACTTCTCTGAAATCTTAAACTCAACCGTGATTGTGTTATTTACAGTCGGCTTAAACTTCTCAGGGTGCTCATAGTCACTATCTTCTAAGAATGACGCAACCATTACGATATCATCAACACCCATCAGATATCCGTACAAAGACGCTTGCAATGAATAGTATTCAGGTACATCGTCTTTCCAATCCTCAACACGCTTTGTGGTTTTCATTTCAAAGACTGTATCTATCTCACCATCTTCATCTAGTCCTAGATAGTCCCACATACCACCGAGGTGCTTGTTCTTAGGGAAAAAGTCACCCCAAGTTTTGCTAAAATAATCTTTTCCATACACATCCTCGGGTGTTACGATTTTTACACCGTATGCCTTACGCATGTATTCAGCCTGCTTAGGTTCGATTGTTTTACCTGCGATGGTGTAGATATTGTCCTCGAATGGGTCTTCATAGGTTTTGGTGATAGCACACCACATCTGAAAAGGTGTCGCCCATACATTTTTACCTAAAATTGTAGCGAACCTAGTTCCTGTAATCTTCTTTGTTCTCTTTGGGGGGTCAATCTCTATATGGTTATCGACCCATTTAATTTCTTTCATTGATTCTCCTTTCTATCTAGCACATTTAAGTCTCTAATGATTTTAGCAACATCGACACCACACATTTCGTTGGTGTCCGATATGAATTGTTGAGCTGACACTCGACCATCTACAACTTCCTGTAATAAAGCTGAATATGATTCACAAAACTCAGCTAGTTTGTCGCTATCAAAATCAAATACCATTTGTGCTGTTCTCACCATGATTGCAAAACTTGTCTGAGTGGTGAGTTCGATTGCTGAATCGACTTGCCACGATTCATACTTCTTTGTCTTAGACTTTTTAGCTCTAGGAATAGCCATGACTTAACCTAGTTTCTCTAGCTTACTGCTGACTTCCTGTGTCAATTCCTCACACTTAGTCTTTGTCAGATTTGTGAAATTCTCAGAATCGAGGATAATCTGTGAGATGTAAGGTTCTTCCGATGGGTTCTTTGTGTTAAGCTCCTTTAAAACCCTCTTCAACCCCTTAATCTGTAGTGCTGTTGCATTATCTTCGGGTGCTGTTAGTTCGCTCTTTGTCTCCTTACGCTCCTCGACTGTAGCCGGGCGAGTTTTCTTAGGTGGCTCAGCTTTTGTGGATGTATCATTTGGCGAGCCAACACTTCCATCAAAGTCATCACTCTCGACTATATCCATTGCAATCATATATAGGTATCTACGCATATATGTGATTGAGCTACCTAGAGACTGCATTTCGTTTGTCGCCTGTTTTCCAGTATTGCTGACGATTGGTTCGAGCACCTTGAATGGAGATGTAAATACAATCTTGTCATCAGGTGCGTCGGTATTGGTGATTGTTATTGTTGCTGTCGCATTTGAGAATCTCACAATACCGATAAGACCGACTGTGTTGAAAATCTGTGTAACAGGGGGCACGATGTCCTCTAGCTCAAAGAACTTAAAAGCTAGGTGCATATTTTTACCTGTCTTTTTGATATTCTCTTCCAAAAACATCGCTCTCGCTCTGTTGAGTTTCTGATACACGTTGAGTGCTGTAGTTTCGATTTCTTCTTTCTTTTTTGTTGCCATTTTGGTTTTCCCTTTCTTTGTTTTCTTAACACCTCGAAAATCGTCGATTTTACGATTTGCTAGGTCTATGTAATAACTTTTATCAATATCATCGATACTCAGCTCATTGCTATTGTCGATGATACAATGCTCAGGCAAGCTCTCTATTTTAGCGATAGAGCCATTTTCACGCTTTACCTTATATAATTTCCCTCGCTTGGTATCTGTCGTTGCATACACTCGATTTACCTTTTGCATTGGTACTTCCTCACCATCGACCAGCTGATATACTCTTTCAAATTTCGACCCAGCTTTGGCGATGATTTGATAATCTAAAATATTGTCGTTCTCAGCAATCGTCACATCGGGTGGTGTACCATTCACCATGTATTCGATGATGGCTTTTTTAACAGCAATCGCACTATTGTTAATCGCCCATTGTCCTTTTACAGATATTCCATAGTTTAGATAAGCACCTACAGTTTTGACCTTGCCTGACATATCTACAAAGAGTAGATTATTTACATCCTTTATCCACACCTTTTCGATATCATCAGTTTCCAGCTCAAACTTTGTCTCTTTTTCCCACTCGGCACATATCTTGTCTACGATTGGTAACTCGCTCTCATCGATTGAGTACATCAATCCATCAGTGTTAAAATTGAGTGGAACGAATGTCTCACATCCATTTACCAATCTCATCAGTAGCACTGTGATGAATAGTTGACCTGAGATTCTCATTGACCTAGTTGGTAATGGGTCATATAGGTCATTAAATTCATTCTCCTGTGCACCCGATAAGGTATTAAGTGGTAATTTCAAGTCTTTCGCTAGCTGTGTGTTACCATTATGTTTCGCCTCAATTCTGTCCCTCTTCATCTGAAAATATATCTGAGGGTCAGCCACGTTTCTCGATATGTAGTTATATATCTCGATAAGTGACGGATAAAGGCTTGATACATCTCGATTTTGGATGATTCTAGTACCTTGTCGTTGCTCAAAATAACCTGACTTACTACCATGCACACCACCCCATGCGAATTTGCAAGGCATACCCGCAATTTCAATCTCTAGTGATTTTTTGAAAAGTTCATCATCAGGAATTGAATCGTCATGTATCTGTTCAAAGAAATCCAATATTTCTTTCGGTATTACCAATGTGTCTAGGTTTTCCGGGAACACATAATCTCTACCATCATTCCACTCTTTTCTTTTAGCACCTAGCATTTGAGCTGTCAGCTTGGCATTGGTGCTAGATATAGCTTTTAGTGTCGGTATATTCGCCCTCTGACCGAGATTCTTTTTGGTAATGATGTAATCTTCTCTCAGCTCTATAATCTTCTCTGTGGCGTCAACATCGTGCTTACAGTATTTAATAACTTCCTCTATCTCAGCTTGTGTTAGTGGTCTATCTATGGTAAAATCGACACTTGATTCTACAATGTTCATACCTAGATGACCCTCGATAGCTTTTAACGATAGCTCTTTGTACATATCATCACGAATGTCAACGTTGTTTAGGCGAAAATAACTGTCACTCAATGGTGGGTATTGCCACCCTTGAAAACCCTCAATTAGATAGTCATTTAAGGCTTTTAATTCCTCGGGTGAGAATCCACTGACAACACCTTTTGCTATATATTGGTCATAGGGCTTCGAGTTAAATCCGATGTAAATCTCAGTGTCAGATATAAACTCAGCAAAACCCTCATTGTCATTGTGGAAAACAGTGTATCGACCCGATTCGTGGTCTTTAAACACAACAATCCAATCATATTTAAAAACCTCAAAGTCATATGTGTAAAAATTGATTTAACATCACTCCTCTCTAGTTAGTAATACATCTCCTCAACCAAGTATCTACTCACGTTGTCGTTTTGATAAAAATGTAGAAATCTACAATAATTGGTTGTGAGTAGACACACCCACCTCGATTGATATCACCTCATTTCCTTTGGTATTAAGTTATCTAGTATCTGCTCAACCACATCAACAACTATTGAATTTCCAGCTTGTTTATATAGCTGAGTATTACTACACATTGACCTAGCTCTATCGAATAGCACATCATCAAATCCCATTAATCGCCAGCACTCTTTCGGTGTGAGTTTTCTGATTTTATAATCACTAAACACTACTGATGTATCATGGCTTATCGCTTTGATGGTTTTGGACATTCCCTCGATATAACCTTTTCCAAACCTATCGCTAGCATGGGCATAGATTGTACCGAGAGGTCTGACTTGAACACACTTAGGGTCTTTGTAGTCTCTCGCACATAATGTGTCACACCAGTCTTTCTCCTGTATTCGACTTTGGCTTGTGCGAAAAGTCGAGGCTTTTATTTTGTCAACTTGTTCTTTTGACAGGTAATATTTCTCATCAACGTGTGATTCCAACATGTCGCTTAGTTTCAATGCGAGAGGTTGTTTCTCGGGGAACTGATAATCGCCCTCACCTAATATGCTCACACAAAATACTCTCTCTCTGTTTTGTGGTACTCCATAATCTTTCGCATTTAAGACCTGCCAATAATTTTTGTAGCCAAGTGTTTCCAAAACGTCTAACCATCTTTCAAAATCTGCTCTGAATTTCTTTCCCACAAGATTTTTGACATTTTCCATAATTAGATATTTAGGTAACTCGTCGGCTTTCTGACTTTCTAGTAGTAATCGCTCTACCTCATATAACAAACCACTTCTCGTCTCGCCTTTGACAATCCCAGCACCTTTACCAGCTGTTGAGATGTCCTGACAAGGGAATCCGTATGTCCATAAATCGGCATAATCAAGTTTCTCTATTTCTGAGATATCGCCATAATTTCTCGTATCTCCCCACATGGCGTTATATGACGCTATTGCGTACTTGTCTATCTCGGATATCCCCACAATTTCATGTGGGATGTCGAGGTTATCTAACGCACACTTAAATGCTCCGATTCCAGCAAATAATTCATTGACCTTAATCATTTCCCACGCTCCTAGTGGCTGGTTGTCTTTCGAGCACATATTCGATATATCCAAAGGTGTCACGGGTGGTAGGCATTACATTCGCACACACAACCGACCAACCTTGTGATAACACGTGGTTCACAATAGTCTCATCATGTCCATTTCGAGATTGATAAGACCTAACTATCATTTGTTCCATCATTTCTCCTTTATAAAATAACAACGATTCTTTCTATATGTGGTACATCGCCTTTTGTATGCTTTCTCGCACCACTTGATTGTGTCAACAAAGTCAAAGCATATCGGGTCAGCTTTTCCCTCATGCACCCTTGCGATTCGACCTATCGACTGTGTGACCACTGCGTAATCTTTAACAGGGGACGCCATGTATAATCTTTCTAAGCAAGGTATATCTAACCCCTCTTTTGCTAACTGATATGTTGCAAATAGGTATTTTTTCTTACCTACTCGCATATCGTCTATTGCCCTTGCTCGTTCTTCCTTACCTTTTTTGCTTGTCATTTTTCCATGAATCAGCACTGCTTTATCTCGCATTTCCTTTGGTAATTCTGACATTATGGTGTCCAGCTGAGTTAATCTTTCTGATAGAATAATGCTCGAGTGGTCTTTATTTATTATCAGTGTATCTCTAATGATATTGTTACGATTGACATCATCTGCAAGGCTACTGATTAACCTAGTGTAGTTAATCGTACCGTCTGTATTTTGAGCTCGATGTGATATTCTCGTCCCGGTATATATCGTTGCGATTCCTATCGTCATTATGTTTTCAGCTACGGATTCATCGGACACTTTATATGCCACATCTCCGATTAATGAGAACATGCACTTTTCCATACCATCGGCTCTGTGCACTGTGGCTGATAGACCATACTTATATCTAGCTGATAGGTTGTTGAGCACTTTACGATACTGTGTCAGCACTGTGGGTGAACCACTTATTCTATGAGCCTCATCCACAATCACACATTCCCAATAGTCCTTGTATAGAGATAGGTCAAGTTGACACATCGTCTGAACCGTTGCAAATGTCACGCCCTCACCGATATTGACTTTGCCCTCTACGATTGTTCCTATTAACGATGGGTCTATGAACTCGCTTGCGACATCTTTAGCTTGCTTGATTAGGTCTTTGGTGTGACATAACCATAGAGTTCTAGCTTTCAACTTCATGAATAGTGCTATCCCACATCGAGTTTTACCTGAGCCAGCTGGGGCTTGTAAAATCCCACCCTCTGCTAGAATCACGCCTTGTACTGCTTTTAACTGATACTCTCTGAGCGATATTTCGCTCGTATAAGCGATTTTGGGAACATCTTTGAACATTTCCTCACTCGTACTGTTAATGTACAATCTAGGGGGCATTAGGCTTAAAGCACCATATGGTAAAATCAGTGTCTTACCCCTCGTCTCAAACAAGTTAATGGCTTTGGGGATTCCATTTGTCGGTAAATTCATCCGTGACATTTTAGCGTACTCGGGGTTTGCAAAAGTTAGATTTTTATCACACCACTTACACAAGTCAACTGATGGGTTATCGACCTCAATTACGTTTGAAAACTTGAAATGTGACATTATCGGTCTAACCTCAACCACTCGCTAAGTGACATGCCATAATCTCTGATATCATTAGCGGGTAATCGAGTTTTGCCCGCCTCTAATGTCATCTGTATCATCAACCATGTGAACATATATATGTCCCCGGATTTGAGTTTGATTGCAAACCAACTAACACTCGGTCTTTTCGCCCTCTCGTCAAACAATGTCATAGCTAACATTTGGTTTTCCTCTATTCTCGACAAGTCGAGATAATCTTTTGTACAAACCTTGCAATCTATGAGGCTGACACTATATCCCTTGATGGCGATTATGTCAGCAGGCTGACCCGACGCATTTTGAGTGATTCTGTGCACCCAATATCCATGGTCATATAACTTTTTAGCAAACTCTTCCTCGAATTTGTTACCAATTTGTCTGTTAAACATTTATTCCTCCTCGCTAAAGTGATATTCCATTAGGTCTGCTATCATTAGATATTCTTTTGCGATTTTGCCCTCTCTCGTGTTTTTGACTTGCTCTCTAAATTCGTCAATATCTCCGTAAAAGCAACCACATTGAACCCTGACTTTGTCGTCTTTACATCTGAAAAAGGTTGTATTTCTAAATTCAGTTCCAAACCCCTTGATTGTTGTATAACAATCCTTGCTATCTACATAAGCCTCACCATCTACACGAGCCTCACCAACTACACGAGCGTCGCCACCTACATAAGCCTCGCCACCTACCCAAGCGTCGCCACCTACATAAGCCTTACCACCTATATGAGCCTTTTCACCCACACGAGCATTGTTACCTACACAAGCCCTGTTACCTATATGAGCCATGTCATCTACATAAGCATTGTCACCTATATGAGCCTCACCATCTACACGAGCGTTGCCACCAACATAAGACCATCCCCCAACATAAGCCTTACCATCTACATAAGCCTCGCCACCTACCCAAGCGTTGCCACCTACATAAGCCTCGCCACCTACATAAGCCTCGCCACCTACCCAAGCGTTGCCATATCCTGTATCGTTTGATAAATTGTCCTCGCTTTCAATATAGCCACCTAAGTCCCCTTTCGATACATTACCAAAATCTACAAGGGCTCTTATTCTGAAATATCTCTTACCAAAAATAACTTTCGTATCGGTCGTTAGTTCATACTTCTTCATTTTCTCAATATCCTTTCTGCATACTCACGCCCATCCTCGGTATTTCCACTGTTATAGACGCTAAGTGCGTCTGTATAATTACCATATTGTTCATATAGCTTTGATAGTATGGTGCAACCCAAGATTACGTTTTCCTGTGGGTTAAACAAATCCACGATTCCCAACTCTTCCATTTCGACCCTATGCCATCTAGGTTGTATTTGCATTAGTCCTATACTTTCACCATTGTCACCGATAGCATTGGGGTCGCCATTGGATTCTTCCAAAATAATGGCTTTTATAATTTCCGGGTCTAACCCACACTTGATTGCAATATCATCAATCATTTCATCGCATATCCCCGGTATATTGAGCCTATACTTAGTGGGTTCAGTCTCACACGCCTCGGGAAATTCGATTCTCGTTGCTAGACCATTTAGTAGTAATACCGATAAAATCACCAATGTTGGTGCAATAAAGCTGTACAGCCTTATACCTTTTCTCTTTCTTTTGACCATTTTTCATACTCCTTTATGTTTTGAGGATTTTCATAAAACCTAGTAATGGTTTCCACCAAAGAGCTAGCAAGCTCTGTGATGTCTTTTTCGTTAATTTCCACTTTCTCGCTCATTCAAGATAGTCTCACATTCTGCTAGAATCTCTTTTGCCTTTGGTGATGTGTAGACACCACTTAGCACGCTTGACATCATAGGTGGTTGTACTTTAAACCCACGCTTTCTCAGTTCAAATATCATATCGACCTGACGAATACCTAGTGACATCATTCTTCTCTTAATTTCGCTCATACCTTTCTCCTTTCCTACATCTTGAATTTATAAAATGCGATTGACATTTGAAATAATTATTGTTATTATTCTTGTGTAAGCAATTCACTTTTTCTTTTTAGAGTTCCGGCTCTAAAAGATGGAATTTTTGTTGTCAATTCGTATTTCAAAACTTCTTATTCTTATTCTAGTTCGTGTATAACGAAATGTCAAGCACAAAAATTCGATTTTAATAAATTATTTTACGAATGGAGATATTGATATGTCATTTAAAGAAAATTTGAATAGGATTTGTAAAGAAAAAGGTACATCCTTAACTCGAGTAATGCTTGACTTGGGTTTTTCATCGTCAAAGGCGACTGCAATAAATACAGGTCAGCTACCAAAGGAAGAGGTACTGATACGTCTTGCAAAACATCTAAATTGTCAGGTAATGGATTTCTTCATGGACGATGAACCCACTAGCAACTCAGTCAATTCAACAAGTAATAGTGGGGATATTTCCACAAAGATAGGCGACACAAGTAGTTCGACAACCAACAATTATTATTCATATAGTAATAACTCAGATTGTCCCACACCTAATGATGTTAGTTTGGTTTTTAAGATGATGGATATCATGCGTGAGTTAGATGACAAAAGTCTTAGTGACCTCATTAAATATGGCGAATATATAGCTAATAAGCACGGGGAATAAAATGGACGCTGTAATATATGCAAGATATTCAAGCAATAATCAGAGAGAGGAATCGATAGAGGGTCAAATAAGGGAATGTCGAGAATTTGCTGAGAAAAACAATCTACAAATCGTTGATGAGTATATAGATAGGGCGATATCGGGTAAAACTGATAATCGCCCAGCTTTTCAGCGATTGATTAAAGATAGCTCCAAGGGTAAATTTGATGTTGTAATAATGTACACCCTTGATAGATTTGCTCGTAATAGATATGATAGTGCGATATATAAGGCAAAATTAAAAAAGAACGGTGTTAGATTACTTTATGCAAAACAACCCATGCCTGATACTCCCGAGGGTATTATTTTGGAATCTGTACTCGAGGGGTATGCTGAGTATTATGTGGAAAACCTAAGACGTGGTGTAAAACGTGGTATGCGAGAAAACGCATTAAAAGGATATGTGAATGGTAAAACCCCTCTAGGTTATAGGAGAGGTAAAGACAAAAAATACGAAATAGACCCCTATGAGGCAAAAGCTGTCCGGGAGATATTTGAGAGATATGCTCGTAATGAACCAATCATAGATATAATAAGGTGGCTCAATGATAATGGCTATAAGACTACCACAGGTGGTCAGTTTAACAAAAACAGCCTACGTCGAATTTTGACCAATGATAAGTATATAGGTGTATATCGATATGATGATATCGTCATAGAAGATATTGTCCCACCTATCATCGACCGAGAACTATTCGAGCGTGTACAGAGTACATTTGAGTATAATAAGCATTTTAGAGCCAAACAAAAAGCTATAGACCCTTACTTACTAACCGGGAAATTATTTTGTGGACATTGTGGTGCAATGATGATTGGTGAGAGTGGTACATCTCGACATGGTACTACTTATCGATATTATAAGTGTGCGACACGCAAGCGAGAACATGCCTGCGATAAAAAGATTGAGCGAAAAGAATGGGTGGAACGCATTGTCGTTGAATACGCTAAAAATTATGTGCTGACTGATGAAAATATCGAGAAAATAGCTGAAAAGGTTGTGGAACTCATAACACAAGAATATTCCGATAAATCTATGTCGGCTGAGCTAACTGCTCGATTAGATGATGTTACTACTCGATTTTCAAATTTATTAAAAGCCCTTGAACAAGGTGTGATTTCCGAATCCGTCGCCAATAGGGTTTCAGAATTGGAAAAAGAGAAAAAATCACTAGAAAAGAAAATAGCAACCGAAAAGATGTCAAAGCCAACAATTACAAAAGATATGGTTGTATATTGGTTATTATCATTTAAAAATGGTAGTATTGATGATGAATCGCACCAAAGGCGAATCATTGACACATTGGTAAACTCTGTCTTTATATATGACGATGACGATGGGACGGCTCGATTAGTGCTGAATTTCAACACTTCGAGTAACAACAATGTTACGATAAAAGTATCGGATACTACATCATTAGCTATACCAACTATAAAAAGCCTTGAAAATACTGAATTTATCAGTGTTTCAAGGCTTTTTCATTGCTTTATATATGTTCGCATTTTGTCTGAGAATCGTTCCCAATCGTTCCCAATCGTTCCCAAAAGTGTGTGACCCTATGCGTTACCCTGTCATTTCGCGGATCTTTTTCATTTTGTATTTTCCGTGCTCTTGGACTTCTACCCCGCCAAATATAGTGTTATATATATCTGCATCTAAATACGATTTAAACCATTGCTTTGCTTCTTCCTGTGTCTGCGGTTCGATTCCCGCACTTTCTGTTGCTTTGAAATATTCACCCGTTTTCTTTTTGAACATATACACCCCCGCATGGCTTCCCATCATGTGGGCGGTGTCTGTATCATATACTTTGCCTTTTATAATCTTTCTCATTTTTTATATCCTCTTCAGCTTCTAAAATTCTACTTCATTATATTCATAACTACCGATTCCGTCAAAGACAACTGATGAATCATCAATATCAGTTCTTATGGCAACTCCCTCTTTGCCTTTAATTTTTGTTTGCATGCTTCTAGCCTCTTCAATTGCTTTTTCTTTATCATTTGTTGACAATATTAGCCATTCTTCTGCAAAGCCGTTGTTTTCCGCATCTGATAAATGCCATACTTCATATTTATTGTGAATACCCGGAACAATTCCGCTAAATTCCTCTGCAAGTTCCATGCAGATTTTATTCCAATCGCTGTGTACATCCCCATCCCAATTATCCGGCTTGCCGTCTGCTGTGCTGTAATCGTTTACTTCTATGCATTCATCATTGTTGCCGCTAGTGAATTGATGTACCCCGCTAGTTTCATTATAACTGTATTTGTAATCTTCTAATGCTGCTAGCTTTACCATCTTTTCAAAATCTTCATATACATATTTCTCGTTTATCATAGTGTGTTCTCCTTTCATATCGCTATTGTTATATCTACCTTTTATTTTACAATTAAGTAAACAATGCATCCAATCAATATTCCCCATACTATACCACCAATAATTTTTTCTTTTGTGGTTGTTTTTCTCTTCTTAACTGTGATTTTTATTCTCTTCTTGCCTTTCATATTTTATTGTGGTATGATTTCTATAGAGAGGGTTTACACCCTCTCTATAGTGATTTCGAAAGTGAAGATGATGAAATATAACTTTATTGTTATTTTCTTTATCTTCATTTTTTTCTTTTTCATACCTTACCTCCTTTCTGTATTTATTATAGTTTACATTGTGTACTTTGTCAAGTCTTTTTATTAACTTTTTTTATTTTTTTCAATAAAAATAAGGGGGCATGTTGCCCCCTTATTCCTTAATTGAATATATCTGCTAATGTATCATCTGTTATGTTTCCGACAACATAAGCCGTTTTAATTCCGTGCTTCTTGATATATTCCCTTGCTGATTCATTTGTGTGATTGCTTAAAAGAATAACAGGATATTCACCAATGTTGCATGCGGCTATTGCATCAGCCCATGCATTAACTAAAATTACTGCTTCCGCGCTTGGATAGAAGTATTCTGCAATCATTGTTGAAGTTTCGTACCTATCTGCGCCATCAATTCTTGTTACTTGGCTTATGTCGGCAATCTGCTTGCTTACTATCTGCGATACTGCACTTGTGCCACCTATGATGATGTATTCCGTATAGTCTGATAGTTTTTCTAAAAATGCTGCTTGCTTTACTGAGATATAATCGCTTACAAGCATTACAGGAAGCCCCGCAGTTGTAGTTGAGATTCCGTCCGCCCAATCTTTGCCGCTTGTGATGATAAGCTTCTTAATATCATTGCTACATTCCTTCAGTACTGCAAGATTCGTATCATATCGATTTGCACCGCTAATAGATTTTACCCCGGTGCCATTCACTTTGATTTCACTACCTATTGTGTATATTTCAAGCCCGTTTGTTTCCTTGCATTTGTCAAATACGATATTCGCTTTCTTGCTTCTTGCAAGGTAACAAGCAGTGATGCCATCTGCATATGATTCACCATGTACTACAACTTTATTTGCCTTGATATGATCATTAATTATTAAATCTGCGGTTTTGTATCTGTCCTCACCATTGTACCTTTTTATTGTCATATCGTCCGGGATAGTTTTTTTGCTAATATTAGTAGTCGCTCCCGCTTTCTGCGCGTATGCGTACCATGTCGCAGCATCTCCATAAAATACATTAAGATCCAAATTTCCATTCCATCCCGCAAGCCTTCCTTGTGAGCAATACTGATACATTGCGACAAAAGGGAAGCTATGGGAATTGGGAACGGGTGTATTTGGTTCATAACCCTTTGGGGTATTGCTGCCGTATCTTGCAAGCCACAAACCATAATTCCCATTTGCTACTAAACTAAAATCTTGAGATTCTAGCACGCCCAAATATGTATAAAATAAAGGTCTAACCCCTGTTAGTCTGTATACCTCATCTAGCCACTCGCGCGCCCATTCTTGCCCTAGCCATGTATCTGTTTCAAAATCAAGTACGGGGATTGTTGTGCCGTCAAAATAAGCGCCACAATTTGCAACAAACCATCTAGCCTCTTCAGTTCCTGTGCCACCGCATCCCGCTTCACGCGCAAAGTGATATACCCCTGTTAGCTTGCCTAATGCCTTTGCTTGCTGCATAAAGCCATCACAAGTAGGTGATACATAGCTTGTACCGCCTGTGCCTTTGATGATTACAAAGTCACAAGGTACTTTTGATAGGTCTAACCCTTCTTGCCATCCCGATATATCTATGCCATTTAACATGATTAGCCCTCCTCGTTTTCCTTCTCTTCTGGAAGCCCATATACGCTTGTTGCAAGTGATATTAAGCCCGCAAGTATTGCTGTGCTTGCGAGTACCTTCCAATTCACCTCGCCTAATGTGCTTGCGATTGTTAGCTGTGCGAGTGCTGCCTGTGCCACTGTCTTAACGGCTCTAGTGCAAGCCTTCTTTGTCCAATCCTTCCAATCTCTCTTTGCCATAATAAATACTCCTTTTTAAAATTACTAAAAAAGGCGGTATGTTACCGCCATAACTAAACTAATTTAATAAATGTTGTATAACAATTGTTCCTACCGAGCCAACAAGCAAAGTTATAACTGCTTGTATAGTTGCATTCCATCGCAACTTTGGTATGTCCTCTAGTGCATTTAATCGTTTCCCTTGATTCTTGAGTTCTGTTTGGAAGTTTTCTAAATGAACCACCATCGTTGCAATATTCTTTCCCATTTCTTGTATTACTTCATGTGTTTTTTCGGTAACTTCCATTCGCCTTCTTAGATCTTCAACTGCTTGCGTATTTGCATTAAGCTGCACTATGTCCTTTTCGCGTGTTTGATAGCACTGCGCCTTTGATACGTACTCTTCCATCCTTTACCCTTTCTGTTTTAGTTCTCTTAATCGCATTATTTCGTTAAGCTTGCTACGGGCAAATTCGCAAGCTTTCAATAAATCTTCGTCTTTATCGTCTAGCTTGTCATCGTATAGTGTTTGGGTGCATAAAATGCGCATCACCTCTGTTGTTGTGATGTCTAAAAATCTTTGATAGTAAAACTCGGCTTCCGCTTCTTTTGTTATGCCAAAAGCTTTTGCATGCTCACGTATTGTTAGCCCGTCTAGTTTTTCTTTTATTACATCTGCTGCCTTCATCATTTCCATTGCCCCCTTATTTCAAAATGTGCGTTTATTTCTTCTTTAAGAGTTATATTTCTTGTTGAGTAAATATGCACTTCAAAATTATTTGCATCTGCTTTTTGAGCAAAGTCATTTGTTGACAATAAGAAGCCATTGTATGCACCTTGTACTAGCGCAACTGTTAATATTTTGAATTTGATAGGCAGTTTAACAAATATAACCTTTCGCCACCACCATGATGATATAGCCGTTGAGTTCCCCGCGGGAAATATGATTTTACCATTACCCCACGCATGCAAATCACCACTTGCGTACTTGCATACAGTCCAATTAATGTTGTTATCCTCTGATTTTATTTCTTCCCTTGATATAATAAAGTCAGATATTTGATTGCCTTGTATGCTAATGCCTTGCCTAAATTCCGTTTTTAAATTAACATCAAGCAGTCCTTCGGTTTCCGATACCTTACCAATCGCCATGCCTCGCCCGGATGAGTGAAAGTCCATCAACGTAAAGCCGGTTGCGATTAATTGTGTAAATAAAGAATGCGCAAAATCATCTGCTAGCTTTAGTGTTATTTCGTATGCATAATCACTTGAGCAAGGCATTATAATGCTATCGCTTACCTTATATCCGTTAAGCTTTATATTGCGTTGTTCCCCATTTGTCAGTCCTTGCCTCTTCAGTGTTGCCGTCAATTCCCGCTTATTCTTGTTATTTAAACTTGATACATCAACATCAAAGGTTATCTTCACAAAGTCCCCGTTGCCATCTTCTAGCCCATTCGCACGGCAACGTTCAATCTTTGCTGCTGCTATTGTTGGAATGTGCCATTCAAGTGCTTCAAGCTTTTTTGTGGTGATTGTCTGCCCGTGCCTTGAATCAATTACTTTACCTATAATGTTATGCACTGTGTTTGTGATGTTGATAGTTTGACTTCCTGTTGAATATGTCAAATCATCCGCTGTTATGCTTTGTGATAGCAAGCTTGCGTTATACTTAAATACATTATTTAAAGTGATTTTAGCTTTAGATTGATACTGTACAAAGCCGCCATATTTTGCAAAGTTTCCCGTTTCATCTTCAATTTTTATTTCGCAATCCGGCAGCATGTCCGGTGTCGGCTTAACATTTATTAGTGGCGCATCAACTCTTCCTAATGAATTTGCACCATTAAATGTAAATGCCCTTATAAGCAATTTAACATTGGAATTTGGGAAGTAACTCTTCCAACTTTCCGGCAGTGTCCATGTCATTCTATCTGTTACATTCTCGCCAATCTTGGTGTATGTGTTTGGATCATTATTTACCATCGCATACAATTCATGCTTGAATGTGTTTACTTTTCTATTTGTAAAGATTTCAATTTCTTCGCCAAATGTTATTTCTTGCTTTGATGTTGTAGGCCAGGAGGCTCGCGGTATTTCATTTAAATATGTATAGTCGGATGTTGTGAACGTTCCAACGATTTTAGAATCAAAGTATGCTGATGCTGTCAATCGTTTTGTGCCGTTTGGCTCGTGGTCTATCCATACACTTACACTGTGGATCACTTGGGAAGAACCGCGTACATAATACCGGGTGGAAAATGGATAATTTTGCCCATTGACTGTAAGTACTCCGGTGCCGTTGGAATGCTCGGCATAATATCCCGCTGTTGCGTTCATGCTTAGATACACATTAACATATGTGCGGTTATTTATTTTGTCTTGCTGTCCGGGTGAAAATCTTATGCTAATATAATATCCCATTTAATTAACCACCTTTACAAATGATAGATTGCCGTTTTTTCGTGGAATAAAAGCAAAGCGGCCTAGTTTCAAGCTGTTTAAAAATTCGCCATCAACTGCATAAAAGTTTCTATTCTTCCAATATGCCACTTCTGCGCCATTGTCCAAAAAGCTTATTTTGTCATTGTCTATTTTGATACAAATATTGCTTTGTGCAGTTCCTACTTCGCCAATCGTAACTCCATCTTCGCCAAAATGAAGATACTTCTTAATTTTTAAAAATTCTGCTGCCGTTCCACTTTGGATTGCGGATATATCTTGAATAAAGCGATTGTATGCGATTTCAAATTCATCTTTTGATGTAAACTTTGATATGCCCTCTTCACTGATAAGCGCTTTTGATTCGTCTTTCGTGTAGTAGCTTTCTTTTAATGTGTCGCGTATTCCGCCCGCAGTTTCTTCAATTTTGCGTTCATATTCGCTTTTTACAATATTAAAGCTATCGTTCAGCTTCGATTCTAAATCAGCTTTAACAATTTTGTCTTTGTTGTCGATAATTTCAGCAAGCTTCTTGCGTTCCTCTTCAAGCTGCTTTTCAATTTCTGCTTTTTGTGTGTCTGTTAAATTGTCTTTGTTTTGCTCGAGTTCGCTTATTTTGTCGCTTACTTCCTTTACTTTTTCTGCAAAGCTTTGCGTTTTAGTCGTGATTTTCTTAACATCACTTTTAGTCCCATTTACGATAGATTCCACTGTATCTATCTTTGCATCTTTGTTTACTTGATATTCCGTTAAAGTAGCGGTTTTGCTTCCAATCTGCAAATTATTTTCTGCCGGATTGAGTAAGTTAAGATGCAAGCTATTAATCAAATATATATCGTTGATGCCGTGGTATGGTGATATGATTTTGATTTTGTCGCCCACCCTGTAACTTTTATATCTTGAATCAAGCGGTGCTAAATCTGCTGCGGAGATTTCGAGATTAACTCCCAATTTAACCCATTCGGCAAGCCTCTGTTTTGCCTTTGTTAGCAGATTGCTTGGAAGTGTCACATCATCCCAGGTTTCCGTTCTAACAATAAGCCCGTATTTGTTTACCGCCTCTTCATCCGCAATGTATTTCTTGCCCGTGATTTCTTCAATCGTTATGCGTTTGTCTGTGTCTTTATCTTCAGCGCCTAGCGGCAATATCGCCGTTGCAATGTCTGCTCCCGCAATTGTTCGCTTTATGTCTGTTAAGTTTAAGCCAAATTGCACATTTTGATTTCCTAGTTTGTCAATGTCCTTTATATAGTCAATATACGCGCCATCCTCTTCATGCCTTATGACAATATAGCCGCCTAACATGTCTACTAGCTTTTGCCTAATCATCGTTAAACTATCCAAATAATCTTTAGATTCCCTTACGATTAGATTATTTGGATCTGTTACTGTTACCACTCCTAATTTAAACCTTTTGTGCGCATCCACTTGTTTGTTGTGCCCTGCTATTATGCCATTTAAAAATACGGGTATATCCCCTTTAAATTCAAAGGGGTCTTGAATGGAATCTTTAAAATAAGATAGTTCGCCTTCGCAATAGATTCTTTTGTTGTTATAAAAATCAAATTCAAAATCTAAAACGCGGCCCTGGAAGATTAAATCATTATTATCATAAAGCTTTATAACGTGCTTTAATCGTTCTATTCGGTCTATATATTTATGACTTGCGGGAAGTGTGATTGTTAAGCTTCCCGCCTTGTTTAGTTCAAAATCTGCAGTGCCGCTTAGAATTTGCAGTGCGGGGTTGCTTGCATCATATATAGTTAGGTTGTTATACTCAATTCTATACATCATAGCACCCCTTCTTCATACTCTATTTTTACTTTTCCGGTTCCTTTTATTTTTATTTGATTGTGGCCTGGCTTTAGCACTAATTCATCAACTGAGAATTTTCCCGCCTTTTTAGTGATTGCAATATTGCCCGCTTCAATTGTGATTTCGTTTTCATTTTCCATATAAGGACTTACAGGCATATTTATTTCAAATTCCTTTGTAACCCCTTCTGCCGTGGCTGTGATTTCTATCTTCTTTGTTCCTGTAAATCTATACGGGTATACATCTACCGATATTGTTAGCCTTTTAAATCGCAAGCCTTCCTCTTCAGCTTCGATCTGTCCGGTTCCTGTGAATACCCCGTTAATATCGCTAAAACTTATATTAACTCTTTTGCCGTGGATAATACTGAATATGCTATCCCTTGCCGCCTCTAATTCTGTTTTTTTAGTTTTATGAATGCATACTGTGAGCCGTATTGTTCGGTTGTCATATGTTGGATAACCTGTTATTGCTGATGTATAATCAAGCACCCCATTTCGCCCCGGTATAGTTTCCGTTACTCTGCGCATTTGGGGCGCGGTGATTTCGCGCCCTTCCAAATATGCATCGTATTTTGATTGTAAATCTATGCCGTTTATCATCACTTTATACATTTTTATTGCCTTCTTTCGCGTTCGGAGATTCTTCCCATATTTTCATTGATTCTTTGCGTTGCAAAGTCTGCAATAGCATTAACATCAATAACAACGTTTGAATCTTTATTATTGATTGCAGTTATAAGCAAGCTCATCAGTTCTGCCATTTGCTTATATGTGATTCCTTCGCTTTGCTTTGTGTCCGGTGTCTGTTGTGTTTGACTTAGCGGCTTAAAAGCAAAGCCCGCTGTCCTTGTTGATGTAATGCCCGCAAGTTTAGAATTTATTGCGCCAATCTTACTCAGCTTATCTTGTGCATTTATCAGTGCAATTTCGCCTAATTCTTCCGATGCTTTCGCAACGTCTTTTCCGGTTGCTTCAAGTCCAATTGCAAAACCTTCTCCACCAAATTTACCAATCTTTGCAAATTCCCTTGAAGGTGAGTGTTCGTCTAACCTTCGTTTTGCAGCATATAGCGCTTGCTCTGCTATGCTTCTCGCTGCATTTGTCGCAAGCCACATTGCGTTACTTAAACCACTCGCAAAACCCGCGCCCGCGTTATATCCCGCATCATATAAGCTTATAGCTTCAGCGCCTGTTCTTCCGGCGCCCCCTAATCTTTGACCCGCAATATTTGCTACATAATTTGTTGCATCTATGCCTTCTATGTATTTACCGCCAAATAGTGCGCCTGTGTCATATGCTTTCGCTGCTTCCGCATCTGCTGAATCTTTTGCGCCTTTAGATATTTCGCTTGCTTTATTTGTCACATCGCTTTTGCGTTCATCCATGCCGTTTATCAATTCCGTTGCAGCTTCAGTTCCTGTTTTGTTCATGTCGCTTGGCATGTCCGCAACTCCTGTTTTAACGGCTTCGTTAAGTTTGATTGTTGCTTCGCTTAGAGGAATTTCCCCGGATAGAATACCCGCTTGCAAATTTTCGGGAATTTCAACTCCTTTTTCTTTTGCATTTTGTACGGCTGAATCAAAATCTATAAGCGCTTTTAATTCATCAATTGTGCTTGGAATTGTATATCTTCCTTCGCGTATTCCGGCTTCAAGTGATTTTGGAATCTTTATTCCCGCAGATTCTGCAATGCCTTGTAGATTAGTTAAAGCGCCCGCCTGTATTTCCATGGTATTGTTCCACTTTTGCGCTTCAACAAGTGCGCTTGCCATTCCTTCATAGTAGCCGTCCATGTCGCGCCCTAGTTTCTTATATGTTTCTACAAGTGTAGATAGTTCATTACGTTCCGCCTTCTTTAGATCCGTACCCTTTTCAGTTAGTTTGTCGATTTTCTCTTTTACTTCTGCGCGTTCAGCTTCTGCCTGTGATAGTTGCTGTGTATATTCTGCGTATTTTTCTAGCGATTCTGTTGCATTCTGCATATATGCATCAGCAAGCGCGCGTTCCTTCATTGCGTCAATTTGCTCTTTAATCGCGTTTGTGTTGTCAACTACTTTTCCGGTATTGTCGTACAGCTTATCACTCTCTGCATCATATGTTAAGTTCAAGCCTTCTACACTTGCATTTAGCTTATCTACATACGTTTGCATAAGTTGTTTTTGTGTTGTAGATTTATCCTCAACACCAATCAGCGAGTTTAATCTTTGGCGGTACATTTCTGCACTTTGTGCATTAGCATTAACCTTTTCAACTGCTGCTTCATGCGCGCGTGCCATTTCGTCTACCGCTTTACGTTCTTTATGTGCATTTTGATATGCAGTGTATATAGCTGCGCCCAATCCTACAATACCAACTGTTGCAATTCCTATAATTGGTGCAAGCAATGATAATTTTGCACCAAATGCGCCAACTCCCGCTGTTGCGGTATTCATTACTTTAAGCCCATCTGTGCTTTTCGTCAGCCCGTCAACGGTCTTTGTAAGCTTATCTGCTGATTCTTTTGCATTTTTCGTAAATTTTAGCATCCCACTGAAATGTGAAAATCCTTTTGATAACGTCCCCATGCCTTGTGATAGCTTGCCTAACGTGATTAATGTTGGCCCCGCTACTGCACCGATTTCTATAAGTTTTACAATAAAGTGCTTTGCTTCCGGGCTTAAGTCTTTTAGCCCTTTTGTAAAGTCCTTTATATTTCCTACAATCGCTTTTATTTCGGGTAAGAACGTGTCGCCTAATTCCACCCCGATTTCAACAAATGATGCTTTTAGCTGTTGTAATTGTGCAGCCGTTGTTTGATATTTCTTTTCAGCTTCTGCCGTTAAGGCTTTATTTTCGCCCCATGCTTTATTGGCTGTTGCTGTTGTTTTCGAAAATAGTTCGGATGCTGAAGATAGCCTCTTCATTGTGTCACTTGTTCTAATATTTGTAACACCCAATTCTTCAAGAAGTACGTTGAGATTCTCCCCGCCCTTCTTGGCATCGCCCATTCCACTTATTACCTTTTGGAATGCCCCGTATGCATCCTTTTCCCATGCGCGCTTAAAATCGCTTACACTCATGCCCGCGGTTTCCGCCCATGTGGATAATGTTTTGCCGTTTGTCGATACGGCTTTATCAATTTCTGTTAATACTTTTGATACCGCAGAGCCTCCCGCTTCTGCTTCAAGTCCTACGGATGATAGCGCGGTTGATAGTGCCAAAATTTGTTGGTCTGTAAATCCTACTTGCTTACCACTTGCAGCAATTCTCATTGCAAAGTTGACTATATCCGCTTCTGTTGTTGCAAAATTGTTTCCTAAATCTACAATTGCAGAGCCTAAGCGCTTATAGTTATCTGCTGTTAGTCCGGTGATATTCGCATACTTTGCGAGTGCGCTTGCTGCTTCTTCTGATGATAGATTAGTTGTATCGCCTAGCATTACCATTACACGTGTAAATTCTAAAATATCATCCGTCTTTATGCCCAATTGTCCGGCTGCTTCTGCAACTGCTGCTATGTCGGTTGCAGAAGATGAAGTTTCTTTTGACAAATCAAGAATACCTTGTTTTATCCTGTCTAATTGCTGTGGTGTGCCGTCTACTGTCTTTGTTACACCCGCCCATGCGGTCTCAAAATCTATTGCTGAGCGTGTTGCAGCATATCCAATGCCTAAAAACGCTGTTGAAAACGGCATAAGCTTCTTGCCCGCAGATTCCATCTTCGCGCCCATCTGCTGAAATGATTCGCCCAACTTAGTAAGCTTGACTGAGCCCAAACGTTCATACTCAGCTTTAAACCGCTTTAGCTGTTGTTCCGTCTGAATTATTTCACGTCTTAGCGCTTCAAATTCTGCTTGCCCATTTTCCTTACTTTTAAATTCTTCACTTAGTTGTGCTTCTGCTGCTTGCAGTGCCTTTAGTTTTGATGTTGTTGCTTCAACTCGCTCTGCAAGAGCCTTTTGCTTTTGTGCTAATAGTTCCGCGTTCTTTGGATCAAATTTTAGATTGCGGTTAATATCGCGGAGGGCTTGACTAACACTCTTTGATTTCTGCTTAACTTCTGCCAATGCTGTATCAAGCTTAACTGTCCTCGCGCCAAATTCGATTGTTATGCCCTTGATATTCTTGCCAATTGCCATTTTGCCCCCCGTTACTTACTTAGCCCAAAAAGGCATCCCAATCATTTTGAGATGCCTTTTTTGTCCTTATTCTTAATTCCTCTTCAGTCGTTGATTCGTTGCTATATTCCATTACAAAATCAACTACTTGTCCTATGTCCAATTTGCTAATGCCTTCTAACGATAACCCGCGTTGTATCGCGCCTATCAATATTTGGTCTAAATTTATGCTACTTTCAAAATCTTCGCTAGAAGGCTTTTTGCGTTTTTTTCACTGATTGTTGATTCAATCACCGCGGTGATTACTTCCTTGCCTATTATGTCAACGGGCAAGCTTTTAAAACTCTTTATCCACTCGTGCGGACTTGGTATTGAATCGTCAGCATTCTTTGCAAGCGCCCATGCAATCTGATATATCGTGATTGATTCTGCAACAGCAAGTGAAATAAGTGCCTCTTCCAATACTTCATCTTTAGCAAGTGCCTGTAAGTATTGTGCCGTTGTCAATTCTCCGGTTTCGCCATTTGGAGCGATAAAGCTTGCATTAATCTTCAATATAGCTTCTATAAATGGCAGCAAATCTGGCAGAATATCTCTGCCAAATTGCTGTCGATAAATAAATAACCACCATATTGTAGTATCAATCTTGAATGACTGCTTATTGGTTAATTTTATCGTTTTTACCATCTTTTATACCTCTATACCCCCGGTGCTGTCGTGCCTAATGGTTTTGGCGGTGCTGTGAAGAAGTTATTGTATGCTGCATCACCCGGTACAAAAGTAACTTTTGACTGTCCTGTTGCCGAATCGCCTACAACTGTAATGTCGATTGATTCAGTCTCCGGTGTCTTGGAGTTCTTTTCCATCGTCTTGTATTCCTTCTTGATTGTGCCTAGTGCCACGTTGTAAAAGATAGTTCTTCTTGCGTGTGCGTCGCCCTTGCCTTCAAACGCAATATATACGTTTTTCTTCACAGGGTTATTGATTGTCGCAATTCCCCCATCTGTTCTCTTTACTGCACCCAAAAACTTTGTTTTGAATTCATCCGGGAATCTCGCCATTGTTAGTGTTCCCTTAAAACCGCTCTCGCTATATTCCGCCCAATATGTGCCGTTATCCGCTGAGAATGTATTCTCTGATGTCTGCGGATCTGCGCTCAAGCTTACTGCTCCCGCAAGCTTAAAGGGTGCGCCCATTGTGATTGCTCCGTCTGTGCCTACTTCATAAGTTCCGATTGTTACTTTTTCAAGCCCAAATTCAACTCTATTTGTATCTGCCATCTTATCCTCCTATTATTTGATTGCTTTAATTTTCTTTATCGTATCTCGATAAAATTCATCTGTGTATTTTTCTTCAACGGGTTTAATGTGCGGGATTGCCTTTGTTCTTCCGCCATTTCTCAAAACATGCCCAAATTCGAGCAAGTGGGCAAGTCTATAATCTTTTGCGTTATGCACTACATATTCCACGCGCCCCGTTATTAAGCTTTTCGGGGTTGCCTTCCATCCCTTATAATATCGCGGTCTACGGCGCGGGCTTGTTTGCTTTAGTTCATTTGCTGCCCTTTTTGCGCTTTCGCTTGCAACTTCTTTAACTGTCTGATTAACCTCTTCGGAGTAATCGTCTAGTATTGCTGCAAGTTCCTTTTCAAGATCCATTATTTGCCCGCCTTTTGTGGCTTGCCTATTGTGTGAATCTTTACTTCGCGTATATATCCTTTACTTAGTGCCTGTGCTTCGCGTTCTTTATCCGTGAATGCCACTATGCTTAGTGGCTCAATCACTTCGCCCGTTTTAGAATCTCTTAGCATTTGTGTTGTTCTATATAGCTTATCCATGTATAGCCCCCTTAAATATCAAAGCTTACAATGTATATGCCTTCATCTGTTCGCGCTTCGCCTGTCCAATCCCAAATTATACCCTCTTCAGCAAACACACTTATAAGCTTATCTTCCTGTGCTGTGTCCTTACCTTCCGTGCAAAGTTCAATATCAAATTCGCCATCCGATTCGTAAACAACATTATCTGCTACAAAGTTATCAAAATTGCGCCTTGTGAAAACTATATATGGAAGCTGTGGCGCTTCGCCTATTGGCCATTCCTTATACGTTACAGGAAGCCCCGTTTTTTTAAGCACTTCAAAAACCTTAGATTGCTGCATCTGTCATGCCCCTTTCTATTGCTTTTAGTTCCAATTCTTCATTTGCATAGTTGATGTTGTCTACAAAATTAATGTTGTATTTTTTGCCTTTAAAGATAATGCGGTAACTTGATTTTGTTTCGTTTGTAAGCCCCGGCATGTACCTTATGTAAAATTTTAGTGTACCTTGCTCGTTTGTCTGTCCGGCAATAAAATATTCTTCCCCGTGCAGATTCTTAACATTTGCAAATACTCTTCTAAATTCCACCCATGCGCCCTTAGTCCAACTGCCATCATTATTTTGTATCGCGTTGCCTTTGCGTTCTAAAATAATTGGGTGTCTATACACTTTATTAAGCTTTTTATTTGCCTTTTGCATTGTCTATCGCCTCCGCTAATTGCAAGCGCAATATCTCATGTGCAAAGCATTCTTCAAAATGCTCGCTAAAGTTGTTGTAATCGTATCTGCAATAGTCAAGCAGCAATGCCCTTGCTTCTACATTTTTGTCAAAATCAATTGTTGTACCTGTTAGCGCATTTAACTTAGACTGCCCACGTTTGAGGCAGTCCGTTAAATGTGTGTTCGATTCATCCCATGTTATTTGTAAAGCCCTCTTCAGTTCTTCAAGTAACGTTTCCATAATTACTTATTCCAATCTGCAATGTCAAATACAAGGAAGTCCTCATCTGCGTAAGGTCTGCCCGTTGCGTGCTGCTTTGCAAGATATACAGTCTGATCTTCAAGGAATCTATATTCCTTTGATGATTCAAGCTTTAGGCTTGAGCCAATTCCAAAGAAATATCTTCCTAGTTCACCCGCAATAAGCTTGTCTTCGGGAACGGCAGCGCATGGAATAATCTCCCCACTAAATGGCAACTGCTGCTGTATGAATTTGCCCTGCTGATCTAGTATATTCATAATGCCGTACATCTTGGAATAGTACGTTGTTGGGTTCACAAGAATTGCTACTTCTGATAGTGTACCCGCTCTATCTGTTGATAGTGGCGCAAGAATCTCTTTGCCGATTGTAGCCGGTGTAAAATCTTTTAGTTTTGGGGTTGCCTTTGCAGCATGCACTCCGGCTGTTACGTCAGCAAGTTTCTTCATCACGCCAATTGGCTTGTTATTTCCATCGCCTGTAATGATTGCCTCTTCAAGTGCAAGCGCAATTGACTCTGCAAGAATAGTTCTTGCGTACTTGTCAATCCATTCTACACTTAGTGCAAGCATGTCGTTTGCAATTGGAACGTATGCTGATACCTTGCACTGTACTGTTGAGATTACTTCAAATTCTGTGTCAAGTTTCTTCTTGATTTCCTCTGTTAGTGCGCCCCAATGTGCCGCTGCTACCTTGCCCTTACGCAAGATCCATTCTGTTGTGCCTGTTGTATTTACAAAATTAATCTTTGATAGTAGAGGATGATTCTGCTTTAAATCATCAAATACCCTTTCAAATATTGTTCTTGGAAATGGCAGTTTTTCAAAAGAGCCTTTCTCCTTAACCTCGTTGTAGAAGTTGCGCTCTTCGGATGTTAGCGGCATGATTCCCCTTCTTGCAAGTGCCTCTGCATCTGCGTTTGTAATGTCAATGCTCTTTGCTTCTGCAATAATCTTATTCTGTATTGCTTCATTGTTGCGTACGATATTTTCAACAATCATGTCTGCAACATCCTCTGCAGTGCCATTTGTTAGCGCATTGACAATTTCGTCTTTGTTCATTACGTTCATTTCATTTGTTAGTGCCATTTTATTTACCTCCTAAATTTTGACAATATTGCTTTGTCGGTTTCCTTGTTCCTGTACTTTTCTAAAATTGAGTTTTTAACATCAAGCGCAGATTCATTGCTTACACCCTCTTCAGTGTCCGGTGCTGCTTCGATGATTTCGTCGCAAAAACCTAAAGTCAAGCACTCTTCTGCTGTCAAATATGTTTCTTCATAAATCATTGCTTTCAGTTCTTCTTTTGTTCCCTTAAAGTGATTCAAGTAGCTTGCTTGGACGGCTTCATCAAATTTCTCGAGTGAATCAGCAACTTTGCGCAAATCTTCTGCATTGCCATAAGCCACGCATGATGCCCTGTGAATCATCATCAATGAATTTGGGTACATTTTGATTTTGTCCCCGGCCATTGTGATAATGCTTCCCCCGCTTGCTGCGATTGCATCAACAATTATTGTTGTTTTCTTGTCACTGTCCTTGATAAAGTTACTAATTGCAACGGATGTATATACATCCCCGCCCCTTGAGTTAATGTGAATCTCTACTTCATCGCCCTTTATTTCAGCAAACGATTTCTTCACTTCTTCCATTGTGATATAGTCGCCGCTTTCGGGTTCACCTGTCCACCAATTACGTGGAATTTCCTCCACAATCTGCCCATACAAGTACAGCTTGGGTATTCCTTCCCCCTGTACCAATTCACAACGCGGGTTGAATTTTATTTCCGCTGCTATTGCTTTTAGCTGTGTTGCTTCCATTTCTTCCTCCTCCCCTTTTGTTTTTAAATATAAAAAGGGCATTGCTGCCCTTATTACCTTATTTACTTTGACTGCTCATAATTCTTGGTGATGTAGTGTTTCTTTGACTCATCTGTTCTTAGCGGTTCTTTTCCGATTAGTTCGCGGTTTTCGTCTATGCTGTGAACCCCATTCCTTGTGAGTATATCAATTGCATTTGCTACATCGCTTAAACTTGCTGCCTTAGCTTTGCTTGTATTCACCCTAACATATGTATTGTTTAGATAGTTCTCTTTTGTGTATAGCTTTGCATTGAGTTCATTTTCTATATTCTTTGCAAGTGGATCTACACAAAGATTGACAAAGGCTTTTAGCTGTTCGGATATTTCCGTGCCTGTGCCTTTGAGTAGCTGTGGCGGTATTTGGAATGCCCTGGCCACAAAGTCAAATACATCATCCATTAAATTTTTAATATCGCGAGAATCTGTGCCATTTTTATACGATTCTTTTGATAACTCGTCATATTCTAGCCCCGCAGTGAGTGGCAATATTGCGCCCGCATCTGCCTTGTAAAATTCCTTCAGCCTTATTTCGATTAAGTCTTTAAGTTTCTTTTGTGCATCTTCAGTTTGTGGGTATGCAGTTCCAATCTTTAATATTCCGCGCTTCGCATTATTTCGCTTGTAGCTTGCCTTCGATAGTTCAATGATTTTGCCATAATCGTTGTAAAGTGAAGTTATTAAGCTTGTTGCGTTTTGATTGTTGTTTTTTAAGTGAATCACTTCTGATTCCTTATATTTCGCCCCTAAATTAAAGCCGTTCACTGTAATATCTTGGTATGTATTTTCATAAAATGCAGAATCTGTGCGTGTAAATGAATCTGCAATATAGATATTGTCATTTCGCTTTATAATCAAGCACTCATTGTTGATTATAAGTTTTGCAATGGCTTTCTTCCAAAAGGTTGTTGCTGCCTCGTTTTGATTAGGCTTTAGATTAAGCATATAAAAATCTTCCTTTTGTGTTGGCTGCCCTTTTGCATACGTTTCAAATTTTGACAAGGCAATTGCATTTCCAATTAAGTTAATCGCACTTTGTAATGCTAATTCCTTTGTTGCAACTTGTCCGGTTAATTCTTCCAAATTAACATCGACTTGCGCACCTGTTCCTTTGTCAAATATTCGCCCTAAAAAATCTATAAAATAATTTCTTAGTCCCATTTCATCCCCCTTTATAGTGTGATTAGCCCTAGATCTAATACTCCTGTGTCTGCTTCTTTTAGTTCATCATTCAATTCTGTTGCTATAAGTCCATGCAAAAATGAAAAGAAGCCATCTGTTTTACGCAAAATAGGCTCAATCTTTTCATATGACTTATTCCCTTTTTTATCTGTGCGCACGGCAACATTCCAAATATACCAACGCATTAGCTTGTTATTTTCAAATGCTATCGTGCCATTTGCAAACATGCCTGTTACAATTGGTGCAAGCAGTGAATGTGTTACAGTTCCATTTGGTACACCTACTAATTCTAGCCCGGCTTTTTCAAATTCTTCTTTTAAAGCGACAAATTTGAACCTGTCAGCATACACCTTCTTAACGTGATATGTTTTTGCTTGAGTTTTAAACCAATCAACAATTACGCGCGGTGATATTACCGGGTCACCACTTACGATTGTTACAAAGCCATCTTTTACAAGTTCTTCAACATTAATTTTATAGTCTTTTAGCTTTAAAGATTCTGCATGAATAAATGTATGCTCTTTGTAGTAGTGCATTCCGTTGCGCTTAAAAATAAGTCCTACTGAACAAAAATCTCTTAACTCTGCAAAGTCTACCGCGCCTATACATGGAGAATTTTCCAAACTTGGCCAAACGTGAGAACATGCTTGCATTAAGCTTTCCCATGTTGTCACTGTTTTTTCTTTTGACGCGTATGCAAGGTTTAACCTCTTCAGTATGAATTTTTCTTTTTTGTCCTCTATATTCTTTGCATTTGCATATTCTTTCATGACTTGCCGTCTTAGTGTTTCGTCATAACGCAATCGTGGTATTGCTTTAACAAATAAGTCCGGCTTCCCAAATTCCTGTATATTGTCCATTTTGAAAATAAAAGGGAATCTGCCATTGTGTGGGGTTTCTCCTGTCAGTATTTCCAATGATTCTCTTTTTAAATCGTCTATAACTGCATCTCTTACAGATCCATCTGTTGTTAAATATATAATACGTGGTTTCGCAACTTTACCTAGTCCACCTTCCAAAACTGTTATTAAATCATAGTTTTGGTATTCGTGTACCTCGTCAAATATAATTGCGCCTTGCCTTCCTCCGTCTTTTGTCTTTGCATTTGATGTTAAATAGCCCAATGTTGACTGCGTTGCTTTATTATAGATTTTTTGCAAATTCCATCTATATAGCTGCTTATATTTCTTTGGGTTTGATTCCAAAATATCATACACTTCGTTAAATGATGTTGTGGCTTGCTTTTCGGAATTTGCTACAACATCTACATCATACTTTCTAACCCCGTTATATTCTGATGTTAAATACATACTATCCATGGAAGCTGTGCCATTCTTTCCGGTACCGCGCCCCCACAAGTTGAAGTTTTCGTTAAAAACGGGATATTCCGTTCCCTTTTCATAAAGGCCGTAAAATATTGCAAATCTAAAAAGCTGATAATCATGCATTTTGAACGGGAAGTTGCGATGCAACATTGATACTGCCTCTTCAGTTGCATTTGCTCTAAATTCAATATTCTTATTATCAAGTATTTCGCGTATAAATGGCATTAAAAGTTTCTGTTCTCTGCAAGCGGGTATTTGTGCTTGTTCTACCTTGCGCATCCAATCTGTTATGAAGGGATGATATGGGTACTTCCTACGAGCCATTATAGTTTTACTTCTTCTTCCTCAATTGGAATATCTGCCCCTCTTAGCCCTAATTCGGCTAAAATTTTAAGCATTTGATTATTAACTTTTGTTAATTCCGTTACAGATTCATTCTTTTTTTTGCCATATTGAGATGGCCCATTGTTCCATCCAACTGTTACTCCACGTTCCCTTATATCATCAATCAATCTATTCTTTACGTTCCACAATTCAATATAATCTTCTACGAGTGATACGTATTGAGTTTGCTTGTCCATGCCCCTTTGCTGAAGCTGTTTCATTAAATCATTTTTTAGTTTATTTGCCGTGATTTTTGCCATACGTTTCACCCCCTTTTTTTGATTGTACCCCCTCCCCCTCCCACGTTTATATGCGCGCGGTGATTTTTCCGGAGCAATAACCCTGTCTCGTTTCCCGTTGTCAGAAAAATTCAAAATATTTTTAGTGGGGGGTATTATCTTTTATTCAAATTTTGCCTTATGATACTTTGATTCTTTTTGCACTTTTTCCGGATGCATTTTGTCGTGGCAGCTACTGCATAATGCTATTAGATTATTATTACTCAATCGCAAGCTGTAATTGTTCCGCAAGTGTTTAATGTGATGTATATCTATTCTATCCGTTTTTACGCATGATACTTTGCCTTGCTTCTTGCATTCCTGGCATTCATAATTATCGCGTTTCAATATTTCTTCGCGTTTTAATTTCCATGCTTTGGTTTTGTAGAATCTTTTTATCTGTTCTTTTGTCGCCTTGTCTTTCATTTCTTTTATAAAACAAAAACACCTTGATTGCTTATCAAAGTGTTTCTGTGTTGGTATGCTTATATAAAGAAGATCGTTACATGAGGAAGTGTCGCCCTTCACCTTCTCACAATACAAATATACCATGTATATTTTCCCCTATGTCCCAATATTTTAAAAATCATATAATTTTTAAATTTATTGCTACGTGAAAAATAAATCTCGCCTTGTAGTTCCCGTATGTGTTTTTCGCTGCATCGTTCGGATAGCGCTTGTAGATTGTTATATTCTCCCATACCCCCTTGCGGTATTCGGGCGGTATTGTTTCGAGCGCCTGTTCAATTGCTTTTATCTTTGTTATATATATATCCCTCTTCAGCGCCTTTGCTTCTATCATTCCCGCTGTGCCTGTGCCTTTTGGCATTCCGTCCGGTGGTGGTGGTGATTCTTCTAGTATTGCTTGTGCGCTTTCTTTTAGCCTTTTATAATCTCTTATTATCCATACCGTTGCATTGTATGCTTCACGTGGCAAGTGATACTTGTTATTGTGCTTTCGTTGATATTCTTTCATCGCATTCTAAAATTGCTTAGCAAAAACTAAACTGTACCTCCCCTTTTATTTTCTTTATAGATTCCTCGCGTACCCTTTTGCCGCGTGGCCATACTTTATACTTGCGTGGTTCATCAATCGCAATTTCTGTATACTCAAGATATTCAATTCCCGTTACAGGATGTTCATATCTGCGTATTGAGTCTTTGTCTATGTAATAGCCCTTTATTGGTTGTGGATCTTCAAACAAGAGATATGCGTTTACAGGCTCGCGCTTGATTATTGGTGTTTCAAGATTTCGACTGCATGCATATCTTCTCTGCACGGGGCAATCCTCTTCTCTGAATGTCTTTTGAGTTTCTTTGATTAAATAATTAGCAAGCTTTTTATAATCACCGCTATTATCAAGCAAGCTTGTGCGTACCCATCCTTTGCCCCATTTTTCGTTTACTAATTCTGCATTTACTGTATTGATAATAATGTGGTGGTGTATTCTGTGATTATTATATTCTGTTACAGCTACCCACTTTATGCTTTTGCCTAGAGCAGTACGCATTCTTCTTATAAAATTCTTCAAATCTTTCTTCGCTTCCTGTGGTGTTGGAAGATACTCCCCATATGTCAACGTATAGTGTGCGCTGCCTTTACCAAAATTGTGGTTAATCTTTCTGCGCAAATTTCTTTCTGCGATAATATCATTATTTTTTCTTACAGCCTCTTCAGTGGCATTTATTCTCTTACCCCTTTTGCCTTTATGATTTCCGCTTGGCATCTTGAGTATTCTTTCAATTGTTCTTCCCGCTATACATGTTTCTCTTATCGCAAAATGTTTTATCATGTTTGTATCGTTCCTTTACTAATACTCTTATCAAGTCTTAATGCAAGGCTTTCACTTGCGCTGCTTTTCTACATATATATGTAGTTATTTTATAGATTGAATTTTATTTGCGCCTTTTCTTCTTCCAAACGCGCTTTTGCCTTTTGATAATATTCTTTGTCGATTTCAAACGCGGTTATCTCAAACCCCATTCTGTGGCATGCTATAAGACTGCTGCCACTTCCCGCGTGCGTGTCCAAAATCTTATCGCCCTTATTTGCGTATTGACTTAGTAGCCATTCATACAGTGCAACGGGCTTTTGTGTTGGGTGGAATCTTGGTTCAGCTTTCGTTCCCTGTGGCGCGCATTCAAATACTTTTGCATTTCCATTTAAGCTTGTCCACGCATACTCTGCCATTGCCATTGTGAATGATTCCGATATTGTTAATTTGCGCCATATAATAAAATTTCTATTTGATGGTAGATATTTATTGAAATAATTTCCGCCCCATATTATTTGATGCTTGCTAATTCTAAATAATTCTTCAAAGTATTCTTTGCCCGGTGCTATATCCCAATCAATTATCTTCTTGCCATACTTTTTGAAATATCCTCCGCCCGTTCTCCCGGGCTTCTTATATTTATCAAAACGCGGCCCAAATCTTGTTTTCTTTTCCCAATCTTCCACCCCCCCACTTCCGTATGGCGGGTCAACTATTGCTAAATCAAAATACTTATCCGGATATTCGCGCATTGCTTCTATACAATCGCAGTTATAAAGCCCCGCTTTTTTCATTCCTTGCCTTCCCCTTTTAGAATTTCGCATATAAAAGCTGCATTGCATGCTATATGCTTATAGTGTTCAATTCCGCTTTCAGAATCTACACTTAGTGGCTCTTCTACCACTGATAGTAAGTGGCGGTATAGTGCAGCAATATATCTTTCAAGTTCTACATTCTTCCAATTGTCACGGCTTCCGTACTTCCTATTGCCGTACTCCCTTACCTCTGCAATATCCCTTACAATTTGTGTTGGTACTAATGTTAGATTAGGTTTGCCCGCATCTGCCTTTGCTTCTTGGTTGCCACCCATAAAATGTGTTACTTCTTCAGTTACTTGTGGATATGCAGTATTAAATGTTTCGTTACCTTCGCTATCATAGTATGCTGTTCTGCTCATGATGTACCCCTTCTTGTCTTATCTTCATCCCTTTTGCTATTGCAAAGCCATATTCTGCGCATGCCCCCGGTGATTCCTTCCAATCGTTGAGCATATATATTTCATCTGCTTTATCTAAAAATGCAAAACTTACAAGCATATAATCTTCCCATGTTGCAAGCTTACTATTTGGCAGCACTGTTTCTGCGGGATTAATCACTTCATAGCCTTTTGCTTTTAGATATTCTGCTGCCGTTTTGAATTTTGCTTTATATAAGATGTCCCCGGTTATCTTCCCGCTTATGTATATTTTCTTCATTTTTATAACCTCTTATTCTCTTACAGTCCCATAAGGTCTTTCACCTTTACAATATATTTTTTCTTTTCTAACAATATTGTTATGTCTAATGCAAGCCGGTCTAATATGTGGGTTGCAATTCTCCCACAATATGGATGTTTCTCTACATTTGCTATATCATATGCTTTGATTTCTAATTCTTTTCTTTTATATTCTATTTCCTTTTCTATTCGCCCTACTTCATTATTGATGAAGCTATCTATATTATTAATTTTTCTTAGGCGCTCTCGCAACGTATGTTCTACTATTGTTTCGTTTATTATTTGTTCTTCTTTGCTTAGCATTATTTAACCTCTTCAGTTCTTCATTATGTCCGGGTTCTCGTATATGTTCCCGATTACTTCACAATTTCTAAATGTATTGTTGCCGCACATGTACCAATTCTTATTTTTTCCGCTAATTACAATTTGTAGTTGTTTCGCGTCGAAATATACAAATTCTGTTACATCTTCTATGCAGTTTGTGACTATGTCGCCCTCGTATATCTCTACTCCGTTTAAATCTTTTAGCCCTGTGGACTGCATAAGAACCCCATCCGGTTTTCTCCCTGTAATAAATAGCAATCCATATGCATACTCAATCTCACATGTGATTGCTTCTGAGTTCATGTCTATGCTTACAACATTTTCCATTTCTTTTGTATTTAAAATCCATACTCTAAATTTTGGAATCATGTTTTACCTCTTCGATCTTTATCTTCATTATCTTTGTTCTGTACCATTCTCTGTACCATTCGGCATGCATTTGTAAAGCCCTTAGCCATTCTGCTGTGTGTTCTAATGCTTCAATGTTATTGCTTCTTATATCTTCAACAATTATCTTCATGAACAAATTAATAACCTTATCTTGATATTCGTTCTTCCTGTTATACTTGATAAAGTGATTCGTTATTGCTCTGCCTGTTGCTATTCCCAATAGGATTGCAGTTATTTCCAAAAAGGAAAAAACCATAATTAAAAATAACATTAGTTCACCTCTTCAGCTTCTCGCTGTATCTCTTCAAAGTCTTTTTTATATTCTTCTAAAAATCTACTTAGTAGCTTTTTATCTGCTTCCCTTATTTCTTTGTCGTCCATAAGTAACTGTATGTATATGATTTCTTGCTCTAAAAAATTACTTGCATAATTCATTAGCTTGTATTGTTCAATCCTCTTTTTCTTATACGTTGGTTTTATTATTGAATATATATATGCTAAATTTGCTATGAGCATACCTATACCAGCTGCGATTGTAAGATATTCCCTATAATTCATAATTAACCCCTTTTATAGCTGTTTTACTTTCTTTACATGCGAACATCTAAATATTATGTTGTCTTGCTCACCTTCGCAAAAATAATGCTTTGGATTGCCGTACCTGTCTATATTTTCTTCTGTCCTTCTTAAAATGCCTCTATATGCAAAATCATCAAATAGTGTTACTTCTACATGCTGCCCTAAATAATTTTCTAATTCACTTCTTTTCATTTTTTTACCTCTTTATATGGTTCGGGTAGTGGCATCCATGCGGTGCATGTTATTTCTTTATTCAGTTCTACAGATAAGCTTTCTATCCATACGTGCTTGCCATCTGTCAATAGTACATTCTCTAGTGGGTGTGGCAGTTCGCTTGCCTTTTCTTTTATGTATATGCTGCCCTTTTCTTTTTTTAAAATCGTTATAGGCCTCCACTGCATGTTATTTTCATCTGTTGCAGTTTCATGTTTTAGTTTTTCTTCTATACATTTAATCTCGACTTGTATATCACTTCTTAACCTCTTCAGTGATTTTTCTGCTTTCCCGCCATTCTTTTCAATCGTTAAATCTATGCCTTTTAGTCCTTCCTTTAAATAGCTTTTGGCATACATCAATATCTTTTCATTTGTTATCATCTTTAGCCTTCCATCCTCTCTGCTATGTGCTGTATTACTGTAACTGTAACCCCGTTTCCGGCTTGCTTATATAGTTGGCTATTTGAGTTAAATTGTTCTGCGCGTTCAAAGTATTCATCTTGCCACCCTTGAAGCCTAAAGCATTCGCGCGGGGTAAGTTTTCTTATGGCCAGGTAACAATTATATTTATCGCTCCATATCGCCCATGCTTTGCAATCTTCTGCTATTTCCACAACGGCAGCTTGATTGCAGCTTGTATCAAGTGTTTGGGCAACTTGCTTGCCTACGCGCCCTCTTCTTAATTTGCTATTTGGGAATGCAAAATTGATGCTATCTCCCTTTGTCGCTTCTGTGTACCCTTTCTTTACAGCTTCTTTCACCTTGATTTCACCCCCCCCACTTGTGGTTGAAGTGTCAACGGATATTGCCACCCCGTGCCTATCCTGTGCCGTTAATGTGAATGCGGGTTCGCCATTTTCTTTGAATCTTCTTCCATTCTGTCTTTTGATTGCCCTTTCGGGTGTTAATACAGGAAGTGCAACTGCCGTTCCCGTTGCCTTATTGTTAGATATTCCTCTGTCCTCTCTAGCTGTTAAACAGTTTGCAATATCTATTTTGCGTGGGCTATTGCAAGATTTATCAATGCCAAAAGGCTGTATTACATGTGGGCTATTTTCCCCCCCACTATGAGTTGTGAGGCATGGGCTTATTCCGGTGCCGCTATACACTCTATATGGTGAGGGGTTGCCCCTGTCGCTATTCTGTGTATATTGTCCTATTTGTTTAATACTATTTTTTGTGCTTGTTCCCGCGATAGGAAATATACAGGATCTACTTCGGTTTCCAAAATGTCCGATAATGAATATTCGCTCGCGGTTTTGCGGTACTCCGTGATGTTTAGAATTGAGAATTTGCCATTCTGCATTGTACCCGCACTCGGCCAATTCAACGAGAAGTCGGGCAAAATCATATCCTCGATTAATTGAAATAAGATTGCGTACATTTTCGATGAATAAATAGTTGGGTCTATCTTCTTCTTTGAGTTGCTTAAGAATGTTTGTAACTCTAAAAAACAAGCTTGAGCGGTTTCCTTTAAACCCTCGTTGTTTTCCCGCAATACTGATGTCTTGGCATGGGAAGCCAAAGCACCAACACTCGGCTCTTGGCATGTCGGCTGCAACAATTCTGCAAACATCATCTGCGTACCATTCCCCATTGAGGTATTCATATTTCAATATCTCCTTTTGTCTTTGTTTTAGTGGTAGTGTGAGTAGGTATTCTCTTTGCTCTTCTGTGATAGTATGCATGGAACGATAGCTTGCTTCTGCGTACTTGTCTACTTCGCAATGTCCTACGCATTCATGTCCCGCGAGTTCCATTCCGCGGGTAAAGCCTCCAACTCCGCTAAAAAAATCAATAAACTTCATATAATAACCCTTACTTTGTCTTTTCTATTTCTGCATATAGACTGCCCCACAATTCTGTGCGGTGTTCTTTCATGAATTTTAAAGCTTTTAGTTTGCCGTATGATAGCTTCTTTAATTCGCCCGGCGCGTTCGCAATTTCTTTATCTATATTTGTATTTCCGCTTGTGTTCGCTAGTTCCTTTAGTCTTTTATTTTCTTTACATCTGCGATCACTTTCGCGCCCCGCTTCACGGCTACATTCTTTTGAGCAGTTGCGTTGTTGCTTGTATTGTGTGTAAAAGATTCTATGGCATACCCTACATTCTTTAGCAAAAACACTCGGCATCAATTCAATTATTTCGTTGATTGTTTCTTTGCTAAAAATTCTTATCATCGCGTCTGTGTTGCCTTTACTGATAAAGACTAAATCACCTTTGCACTTATCTCTTATTGTTAGCCCCTTTTGCGATTGCATATATTCGATATTTGGGTTTAGTTTGCTTTCTGCTACCTTCATGACTTTCCCTTAAAATGGTATATCCTCGTCAATTTGCTTGAAGCTGTCCGGCAGTTCTTCATCACTAAAGTTTCTTTGATTATCCGGTGCCGCTTCCTTCTGTGATTTCCACTGCAAAAATTCTATCCTGTCGGCTATAACATCCATCGTATATACTGTATCTCCGGACTTATTTTTATAGCTGCCCGTTTGCAGTCTGCCTTGCACGGCAGCAAGCAAGCCTTTTGCTAAAAACTTCTCGCAGTTTTCTGCTTGCTTCCCAAAAACTGTAATGCGTGGGAAGTCTGTGCCTTTGCTTTCGCCTTTGTTGTCGCGCCCACGATCTATTGCAAGCGAGAATGTAGCCACTGCCAACTGCTGCGGTGTATATCTTAGTTCCGGTTCCCTTGTTAATCTTCCTATTAATGTAACGTTATTCATCTTTTAAATTCCTTATGATTCTTTGTGCTATTGCATGCGTATTGTTCGCATTTTCTTTTATAAAACTTTCCATGTCTGTGCGATACATACAGCGGTGAATTTCTTTATTATAGCTTTCGCACTTTCTACAACATCTTGTACATACTATTTCGCTTTCGCGCGGGCATTGTCGCCATTCTTTCTGCTTATCTGTTCCAATTCCGCATAATGGGCAAATCATGGGTTAATCTCCTCGCAGTAGTTTTTCCCTATAATCTCCATCCATGCTTGTACTGCTTCTTCCTGTGTGCATCCGTCTTGCATTAAATCTGCAATATATTTGCGTTCAGTTTCTGCCCTTAATCTGTCGCGTTCTTCTACCCACTGTGGCTCTGCGCCGTGTAGTTTCCTGTGATGTTCCGGGCATACATCAATTTGGAAGCCAAAATCAATGCTAGTTTGTCGCAACGGGCCATAAAATAGTTCATGGCGCTCTGCGTAAGGTCTGCCACAATATTTGCATATTCTTTCTGCCTTATCTTTGTAGCCGTTTGTTTTTTTCTGTTTCTTTTTGCGCTTTGGTTTTGGAAATAGCGCCCCTTTATAATCGCTCATTGTCTTTGCTCTCCTTGATTCTGTATTCCCTTGCTGTGCGTGGCATATATTTAAAACCATCCATTTGTACTGCTGATACTTCCGCTATATCCTCTTCATTCAAAATAAATTCTTTATTGTTGAACATTTCTATAAGTTCTGCGGGACTTTCTGCAATGTCATCCGGCAGCTTCAATTCATATGTTACCTTTAATCTGTACATGTTCGCGTTCCTCTCTATATGTCAAATACCTTGTAGCGATTTTATATCAAAACCCCTTTAAAATATCTTTGTGCTACAAGGTATTTGATAGCTACTTGTTAGCTTCTGCCATTACCTTATCTGCATATTCTTGCCCCCTGTATGGGCTTCCTGTATTGTATGCAGCAAGTGCCATGTGATAGTTTCCGTATGTGTCTAGTAGTTCTGCAAGTATGTCGCAGCCTACTGTTAGATTTTGTTTTGGGTCTTTTAAATCTGTGATGCCTAATCTATCAATCCTTGCTTTATGCCATTTGGGTTGAATCTGCATAAGCCCGATTGATTGCCCATTGTCGCCAACGGCTTTAGAATTGCCGTTTGATTCGATTTTTATAATCGCTTTTACAATATCCGGATCTAGCCCGTATTGCTCTGCAATCTGCGTTGGTAAGTCCTTTTCTGCTGTAAAACTTACTTCTTTATACTCGGGCTTCGGCTTGCATGCTTCCGGGTTATCTATGGCCGTTGCTATGCCATTTAATACAAGTACAAGTGCTATTATTCCTATCGCGCTTAAAAGTCTTTTCATTTTATAAACACCTCCTTGCCGCAAGCTTCTTTGATACATCCTCAATGTAGTATTTCTTTTGCTTTCCTCGCTTGTCATAATGGCAGCCAATACATACTTTTATTGCTTCCGCTTTGCGCATATCCATGACTTTTGCGAGTTTCTCAGTGCTGATTACAATCGCACCTTCTGTTGCTTCCTTTAGGTTTCGTTCAATTTCGGTTTTTGTCATTTGCAATCTTCCTTCCTATAAGCCTCTTCAGTTTGTGTATAGTCGACTTGACTTATTTAGCAAATTAAATCTGAAATGGGGCATTCTAAACTATTTGCAATTCTCTTTATCGTACTAACTTTTATATCCTGTTGCCTTCCGCTTTCCAACATTGATATTGTAATTCTTGATATTCCCGCCTTTTCGGCCAATTCCTCTTGCGATAGATTTTTTTCAATTCTTTTTTCTTTTATTTCGTTTTTTTAAAGGAGTAGGCAGATTGATAAACCTCTCTTCCTGCAAGAGATAAGCGGCTTAGAAAATCTTCCCTTAGACAAATACATATTCCTTAAGTCGCCTGAAAGCCTCTTCCACCCTGCTCTTCGGAAGCGCGAGATTCATGCGAAGGTGCGTCATTCCGTGGAACATCTTTCCGTCCTGTACGGCGACTCCAACCTCCCAGCATCTCTTCTCCAGCTCCTCTAAGGAGATCTTATGGCTCTCCAAGTATTTAGCGCAGTCAAGGAAGAGCATATAGGTTCCCTGCGACTTCATTACGGAAATCTCGGGGAAATTCTCCTTTATAAAAGCACAGGCAAAGTCCCTGTTTTCGGAAAGAACGGAAAGTAATTCCTTAAGCCAGAGTCTCCCCTCCTCGGAATACGCTCCGATAAGAGCATGCATGGAAAGCACATTCATGGAATTATAGTGGCTTAAGGAAGTCTCCTTTTCCATTCTGTCCTGCAAGGTCTTGTTGTAGCAAATGTGATAAGCCCCGACGAGACCTGCCAGATTAAAGGTCTTAGACGGCGCATATAAAGCGATAGTATGCATTTTGGCATAGTCGCTCACAGACTGTGTCGGGATATGAGAAAAGCCCGGCATAATGATATCCGACCAGATTTCATCGGAAATGACCTGCACATCATACTTTTCGTAAAGTGCCATAAGTTTTTCCAACTCCCAACTTTCCCACACTCTACCGGACGGGTTATGCGGAGAGCAGAAAATGGAGGCATGAATCTTTTCCTCACGAAGCTTCTTTTCCATA
>ERZ772910.42-NODE-42-length-76280-cov-4.839187_pt1 | contig 76280 bp, 53 predicted proteins | sample MGYA00511357_ERZ772910 | MGnify/ENA primary metagenome ERZ772910 (study PRJEB29015, sample SAMEA2738096) | human oral metagenome | biome: human oral; feature: human-associated habitat; material: saliva | place: China | collected 2193 ... | reverse complement strand
GTCCCCTCTGCTGCAATACCCTTGTCTACCTCCACTAAACTTCTGGTCCTTCCTTAGTGAATATGGCATTTCCAGAGAATTTTTTGTGGGGTGGCGCAACAGCTGCTAATCAGTTTGAGGGTGCTTGGGATGTAGATGGTAAGGGTCCAAGCTGTATGGATATGGCTACAAACGGTAACCATCACCATCCTCGTAAGATTACTCCAACGCTTGACCCTAATGAGTATTATCCTTGCCACGATGGTGTCGATTTCTTCCATCATTACAAGGAAGACATTGCCCTTCTCGCCGAGATGGGATTCAAGGTATTTAGGTTCTCTATCAACTGGACCAGAATTTATCCAACAGGCTTTGAAGAGACTCCTAACGAGCTTGGCCTTCAGTTCTATGACAATGTTATGGATGAGTGTCACAAGTATGGCATTGAGCCTTTGGTAACGCTGTCGCATTACGAGCTTCCTTTTGCTGTATGTCAGCAGCTAGATGGATGGGCTTCTCGCCAAACGATTGACCTGTTTGTGAAATACGCCAAGACCGTGCTAAATCGCTATAAGGGTAAATGCCGCTATTGGTTGACGTTTAACGAGATCAACATTGGCATGCTTCCTATTGGCAATTATATGAGCCTTGGAATGTTGAATCCTGGCTCGTTTGACCTGCGTAATCAGGTGGATATTCCTCAGAAGCGTTTCCAGGCATTGCATCATCAATTTGTTGCTAGTTCGAAGGTTGTTAAGCTTGCGCATGAAATTGACCCTGAAAATAAAGTTGGATGCATGATTGCTTACCTGCTGTCGTATCCGCTAACGCCAAATCCAGAGGATGTGGAGCTGGCTCGCGAGCGTAATCAGTATCGTAACTACTACTGCTCTGACGTGCAGGTTCGTGGAAAGTATCCTTACTTTGCTCAGCGTGTTTGGGATGAGGCAGGGGTTACGCTTGATATCACTGATGAAGACCTTCGTATTTTGAAGGAGGGAACAGTCGATTTCTATACGCACAGCTACTATCAGTCCCAGTGCGCAAGTATTGATCCTAGCGAAGAAACCAGTGGAAATCTGCTGGGCGGAGCTAAGAATCCGTACCTTAAGGAGACTGCATGGGAGTGGCCTATTGACCCAATGGGCCTGCGTATCATGCTCAACCAGGTGTATGAGCGCTATCAAATTCCTATTATGGTTGTCGAGAATGGCCTTGGTTCAAATGACACGGTAAATCCTGACGGATCTATTGACGATGATTATCGTATTGAGTATCTTCGCGAACATATTAAGGCAGTAAAAGAGGCGCTTAAAGATGGCGTTGAGGTGATTGGTTACACACCTTGGGGCTGCATTGACCTGGTCAGTAACGCTGACGGCGAGATGGCAAAGCGTTACGGTTTTGTTTTTGTAGACAAGTACGATGACGGAACTGGTACATTGGAGCGCAGTAGAAAAAAGAGTTTTTATTGGTATAAGGATGTCATTTCCACTAACGGAGAAACTCTATAAGTTGCCGGCAAGCCCAGCTTACCTTGGTGTAAGCTGGGCTTTAGTTTGTCGGAGTTCAAGTAATAATCCGAGCATCACCTTAGCAACAAGCCAAGCAGAAACAAGCAGAACCAAGCAGAAACAAGCAGCAAACTTAGCAGTACTCAAAGCAGCATCGCGCACAACCATACACTTTTCAAGCACAAAGGACTGTCGACCATGGTTTTGTCTCTCGAAGAAACGCTTCCTGTATTGACAACTTACATTGCCGCGATGTTTGTCATGATGGGCATGGGATTTGCGCTGTTCAAGGCTAAGATGATTGAACACCACGGCATAGCGCAGATGAGCAATGTCATTCTTTACGCAGCTAGTCCCTGTATCGTAGTACAGTCATTCTTAACCGATTTCAGCATGCAACGCCTGATTGAAGCTGGATGGTGTGTGGTTTTCTCGGCAATTATCACAGGTGTCACCATTCTTGTTACTAGGTGCGTGTATGGAAGTAAGCAGTCTTTAGCGGCGTTCTCAGTCATTTTTACTAATTCGGGATTTATTGGCATTCCAATTGTTCAAAGTGTTTTGGGTGTCGAATACGTTTTCTATGTCTCGATGTGTATCGTGTGTGTAACCTTTTTTGTCTGGACATATGGTGCATGGTTAGTTTCGCAGGATAAAAGGGAAATCTCGATTACGAAGATTGCAACCAACCCCGGTGTCGTCACGATTTTCATTGGCCTTTTGTTGTTTGTTTTCTCAATCCATCCAGACCCAATTCTGAAGATTTCAATTGCAAGGGTTGCAGATATTAACGCAGGTCTTGCGATGATTATTCTTGGCGCGTATCTGGCAGAAGCTAAAATTGCCGAGCTTATCAGGGATAAATGGATCTACTTTGCTAGCTTTTTGAGGCTTTTGGTTATGCCGTTAATCACGCTTGGAATTTTGTGGTTTGCCCCACTTGACCAGGCAATAAAGCTGGTGTTGTTTATCACCTTTGCAACTCCTTCGGGAGCGTTGACGGCAATGTTCTCGCAAAAATACGGCAAGGACTACGAATACGCAGTTGGATTAGTTGCCACATCTACTTTATTGTCGTTGGTCACTATGCCGATAATGATGGCATTAGCGTTGATGTGGATTTAGGGAGTTTGCGATTTGCGTAGGCTTTGCGTGATACTCGGTTTCTAGGCGTTCAGCACCCGGCTATTCATGTAAATGAATAGCCGGGTACTTTTATGCAGGTTGATTTTTGCTTTGGGTGGGGAAGAGGTGGTTTTGCCCCAAAAATGACCTCGAAGTGGTAAAAAATGCGTTTAGTTGGGGTTTACAGAAATTGTGTGATTCTATGCATCAAATCTACCTGGTGTTTTGCTTTGGACAAATAATCAGAAATCTGGATAGAATTTGCCACCTGGTAAAATGTAGATGCAATTTTTCTGAATACTCCATTTCATCCCCAACTAAACGCGTTTTTTACCCAAAACGAGGGTCGCAAAATGAACTTTCATTTTTCCTATGCAAAATCACGAATATCACTAGCAGAATATGCACACAGCGAAGATTTGTGCCAAAAATTATACTAATGGCAAGAAATCGCAGGTGGATACCACCTGGTGCTCGCGCTTGCCGACGCAAACCGCGTCTACCAGCAGCTCAGCAGCTTTGCGTGCCCGCACGCAGCCCTCACGTCACCCGCACGTAGCACACGCGTGTCACGAGCGCCCACCTGTTCGCACATAACCGTTGACGGCCTATACTGCACGCCTACAGAAAATCTAAGTCGGTTTTGTAAGATTTTTACAATATTTCGTATAAATTATTTTCTCGTGTGGAATAACTAATAGCGTTGGAAAAGGGCGCTTAGCGTCACAATCGGGCGGAGCCCGAAAAGGAGGTTTTCATTATGAATTTGAAGCCACTCGGAGATCGTGTTCTGGTAAAGCCTGCTCCAAAAGAGGAGAAGACATCCTCTGGTCTCTACATTGCATCCGCAGCTCAGGAGCTTCCACAGCGTGGCGAGGTTCTTGCAGTCGGAGCTGGCAAGCTTGATCAGAATGGCAATCGCATTGCTCTCGACGTCAAGGTTGGCGACCAGGTATTCTACGGCAAGTTTGGCGGCACCGAGGTCAAGGTAGACGACCAGGAGCTTCTGCTTCTTCGCGCTGACGACATTCTTGGCGTCCTCGAGGACTAATCGCTTCGCAGTTGATGCGGCCGCTTGTTTTGTTCACGTGTAAATTCAGCTATTTTGGAGGAATACCATGGCTAAAGATATCGATTTTGGCACCGACGCTCGTGCCAAGCTTGCTAAGGGCGTAAACACCCTGGCAGATGCCGTAACCACTACCCTTGGACCTAAGGGTCGCTACGTCGCATTGCAGCGTTCTTACGGCGCACCAACCATCACCAACGACGGCGTTTCCGTTGCTCGCGAGATTGAGCTCAAAGACCCAGTAGAGAACATGGGTGCTCAGCTGGTCAAAGAGGTAGCAACCAAGACTAACGACACCGTCGGTGACGGTACCACCACCGCAACCCTGCTTGCACAGGTCATCGTTAACGAGGGCCTCCGCAACGTTGCAGCTGGTGCAAACCCAATCGCAATTCGTCGCGGTATCGACAAGGCTGTTGAGGCAGTTGTCGCTCAGATGAGGGGCATCGCAAAGGACGTCTCCACCAAGCAGCAGATTGCTTCTGTCGGCACCATTTCCGCTGTTGACCCTGTTATCGGTGGCAAAATTTCCGATGCTATGGACGTTGTCGGCAAGGACGGCGTTATCACCGTTGAGGAGTCCCAGACCTTTGGTATCGACATCGACACCGTTGAGGGCATGCAGTTTGACAAGGGTTACGTTTCCCCTTACTTCGCAACCAACAACGAGACTCTCACCGCTGAGCTGGACAACCCTTACATCCTGATGACCGATCACAAGATCTCTACCATCCAGGACATCCTGCCTATTCTTGAGGCAGTCCAGAAGCAGGGCGCACCTCTGCTCATCATGGCTGAGGACGTCGACGGCGAGGCTCTGACAACCCTCATCCTCAACAAGCTCCGCGGCGTTCTGAACGTCTGCGCAATCAAGGCTCCTGCATATGGTGATCGTCGTAAGCGCATGCTCGAGGACATTGCTGTTCTCACCGGTGGCCAGGCAGTTATCAAGGAGCTTGGCGTTAACCTCAACGAGATTACCGCTGACATGCTCGGTCGTGCTAAGTCCGTCAAGGTTACCAAGGAGACCACTACCATCGTTGGTGGCGCTGGCTCCAAGGAGGCAATCGACGAGCGCATCACCCAGATTAGGGCTGAGATTGAGAACACCACTTCTGACTTCGACATCGAGAAGCTCCAGGAGCGTCTTGCTAAGCTTTCCGGCGGCGTTGCTGTTATCAAGGTTGGTGCAGCCACCGAGGTTGAGCTCAAGGAGATTAAGCACCGCATCGAGGACGCACTTCAGGCAACTCGTGCAGCTGTCGAGGAGGGCATTGTTGCAGGCGGCGGCGTTGCCTTCCTGGCTGCAGCTTCCGTTCTTGACAGCGTTCAGACCTCTGATGCAGACGAGAAGATCGGCGTTGAGATCATTCGCAAGGCACTTGAGGCTCCAGTTCGTACCATCGCTAACAACGCTGGCTTTGAGGGCAGCGTAGTTGTCGAGAAGATCAAGGCACTCCCAACCGGCCAGGGTCTTGACTCCGCTTCTGGCCAGTATGGCGACATGATTGAGATGGGCGTTCTTGACCCAGTCAAGGTCACCCGCACCACGCTTCAGAACGCAGCTTCTGTTGCATCTCTCATCCTCATCACCGAGGCAACTGTTTCCGAGATGCCAAAGGACACCACCATCGAGGAGTCCATTTCTCGCGCAGCTGCTCAGGGCGGCCAGGGCGGCATGTACTAATCCGCACCTTAGGATTACTGCAATCGGGTCCAGCATCTTGCTGGGCCCGATTTTTTCTACCACCAACAACTTGGCGAGAAACCTGTCTTGCCGCGATCAAAATCCATCTTGCTGCATAGGCAACTCTTGTTAAACAACGTCCATTAATCGAAATCGTATGAATGTGAAGTCATTTGAGAAGAATTATTGGTCGTCACAGGTTAAAATGTTTATTTGCTGTAGCGGCCAAGTTGCATGACCGCTTTGCCACGCGCTAAAGGAGAGGAGGCACTATGGCTCAGAGCCAGAATCGTAACGATAAGCGAGATTTCGAAAAGCAAGATTCCGAGGAGCGAGATTTTCTCGACGACCTTATTGATATCCAAGATTCACTGCAGGTGCTTTCTAACCCGCTTGATGCGCTGATGGGAAGCCTGTCCATTGACCCAAACACGGATAAACCGTTTGATCCAATGGATTACAAAGAAATCCCCTGGTCAAACGCTAATCGCTGCCTGAGGTGCGCCTCTGGAAAGTCTGAAGCGTGCTCTCGTTGTTTGGATGTTTGCCCAGTTAATTGCATTGATATTCATAATCAGTCCGTGCGCATTGAAGATGAGGCTTGCCTTCAGTGTGGCCTTTGTGTTGCTGCATGTCCAACTGAGACGTTCAACACGCGCCGTCACACATCTCGTATGCTGTATGACCAGGTAGCTCGCGCGGCTTCCGCGTACGAGCAGTGCTACATCACCTGCACACGCGCACTTGGAAGAAAGCCTGAAGGCAATGAGATTTGCTTGCCTTGCGTGGGTATGCTTTCCGCTGACATTTGGTTCTCTATTCTTACGGACTTTGACAACGTAAGTGTTTACCTGCCGCTGGGCGTTTGCGACCGTTGTCGCACCACCACTGGCGAAGAGGCCTATACCCAGGCTATTGCTACCGCTGAGGAGTGGACTGGCGCTACGGTTGGCCTTGAGGTCGACGGCAACAACCTCAATCACAACTTCACACGCGCGTATATCCGTTCGCAGTTCATTTCCAATGCGATGAACGGTGCAGAGCGTCTGGTTTCTGCTTCGACTCCTATTCTCGCTGGTGCAAAGGCAATTGCTGACCGCATTAACAATCATGCTCGCTCCCTGGATAAACTCCAGACGCAGCTGGATGACGTGATGGGCCTGCGTACTACTGACATGAGACAGTCCATGCTGACGCAGGACCGCCGTTTGGTTATGGGCGCACTTCAGCACGATCCAGACCTTGCTCCGTACGTGAAGCTTGAGGCTCCTATCTGGGATTCTAGTAAGTGCACGGTCTGCGGCGACTGCAAAAATACGTGTACTACGCATGCTATCAACATCGACGAGCGCGGCAAGCTAACCATTAAGATGCCGTTCTGCGTCAACTGCGAGGCCTGCGTAATTGTTTGCCCAGAGCCTGGTGCGCTTACTATGGTGCCAATGGATACCTCTGAGCTGGTTGTTCATGACCGTAAAGCCGAGGAGACCGCTCGTCTTGAGGCACTGGCTCGTCGTCAAGCGCGTTTCGTGTTTGATACTGGCAAGGAGCAGCTCAAGCACCTAGCCGCTGAGTTCATCGAGGGCTCGGATGAGGAAGCCGCTGCACAACAGCTGCCAAAAGAGGATAATGGGGAGTAGCAAGCGGCTGATAACACACAGCACAACGCTTCTAGCTCTATGTTTTTCTCGCGAGAAACATACGTAATCGTAACCGTCCACCGACAACAAGAGGACTCACATGTCGCTTTCAATTGGTATCGTTGGCCTGCCAAACGTTGGTAAATCTACGCTGTTCACCGCGCTGACCCGCAAGGGTGGCCTAGCCGCAAACTACCCGTTTGCCACCATCGACCCTAACGTGGGCATCGTTGACGTACCCGATGCAAGGCTCCAGAAGCTGGCAGAGATTGTTAATCCTGGCCGTATCATGCCTGCAACCGTTGAGTTTGTGGACATCGCCGGCCTGGTCAAGGGCGCAAACGAAGGTGAGGGCCTGGGCAACCAGTTCCTGGCAAACATTCGCAACACCGACGCTATCTGCGAGGTTGTTCGCTATTTCAAAGATCCCGACGTCATTCACGTTGAGGGCCGCGTCAATCCTGACGAGGACGTGGACATTATCCAGACGGAGCTCATCCTTGCTGACCTGGGCACCATTGAGCGCGCCCTGCCTAAGCTGGAGAAAGAGGCCAAGCGCGATAAGGACCTCCAGCCCAAGCTCAACGTGGCAAAGCGCCTTCAGGAGTGGCTAAACGAGGGCAATCGCGCCGCTGACATGGAGATGACCGACGAGGAGCGCCTAGCTGCCCGCGATCTTTTCTTGCTTACCATGAAGCCAATCCTGTACGTCGCAAATGTTGACGAGGACATGCTCACCGAGCCGGCTCCCGTCATCAATGGCGTCCAGTCCATCCCTGTTTGCGCAGGTGTCGAGGCTGAGCTAGCTGATCTTGATCCAGAGGAGGCTGCGGAGTACCTGGAGTCTCTGGGGCTTGAGCACTCCGGTCTAGAGACGCTTGCTCAGGCAGCATACAAGCTGCTCGGCCTGCAGAGCTACTTCACCGCTGGCCCTATGGAGGTCAGGGCATGGACTGTTCGCATTGGCGCAAAGGCTCCTGAAGCTGCCGGTGTTATCCACTCCGATTTTGAGCGCGGCTTCATCAAAGCTGAGGTTGCCAGCTACAACGATTACGTTGAGCTGGGCGGCGAGGCCGGATGCAAGACTGCTGGTAAGTTGCGCATCGAGGGCAAGGAGTACGTGGTCGAGGACGGCGACGTTATGCACTTCCGCTTTAACGTCTAAGCTACAAAACTGCTAACAGTAAACGTAAAACGGGCGAGAAGACCGATCTTCTCGCCCGTTTTTGTGTGGGGTGGGGTGGTGTCGCTGTGTGGCACACGCCGTAGCGAGTCGCGGGTCACGCGCTGTGCGTCGCGGGTTGCGAGCCGCTGCGGGTCGCGTGCTGCCGCGTGTCGTCAGGTCGCCGCAAGCCGCTAGCGCTTTGGAGCTTGATCGGTGCCTAGGACCACGGTGATGTCCACGTCAGTTGGGTAGGAGCCGTCGTTTGCCTTGATGTTGGCGGTAGGGATGTCCAGCGCTTTTGCAACACCAACGGCCTTTGCCAGGCCCGTACGTGTGCCATCGTAGATGATAATCGAGTCGGTTGGATGCTCCAGAGAGCTGTCTGCGTAAGCGGTGTAGCCCTTAGTCTTCAGGATGCCAGCCTTCTGAGCTGCAAGTCCTTGAACGTCGGTGCCATTGAGCACGGCAACTTCTCCGGTGTAGTCAGGCTTGATGCTGTCGATAGCTGAAGGGTCCCCTCCAACGGTACCCACAACGCCTGTGGTTTCGTCAGCACTTGCATCCTCCAGAGGAGGCAGCGCCTGGTTTACGCGGTCCATCATAGTCTTCCACGCGCTCTTATCGACAATCTCGTACCACACGTCATCAATGAGCTCGGACGTCGTAGGCGTACGTGCAGAATACATATCCTTGGATGTATCCATGCCCCTAAACGACATGGCCAAACCCACAATATCGGTAACGTTAAAGTCAGTGGTTACGCTCTCGGCCATGGTAGACACGGCGCCCGACATAGAAACGGGGTCCAGCTGCAGGACTTTTTTGGCAATGGCCGTCAAAATCATACGCTGGTTAGCCGCACGGTAGAAGTCGCCTGCGCCGTAGTTGTCGTACGCGTGGCGACTGCGAGAAAGGCCAAGCGCTTGCTGGCCGTTGAGCTGCTGCTCGCCAGCTGGAAGGTCAATGCCCGAGTATTGCATATCAGAGACAGCAACAGGTAGGTTAACCGTAATGCCACCAATAGAGTCAACAATCTTGGTAAACGATTCAAAATCTACCTCGGCATAGTGTGAGATATTGACGTTAGCCAGCTTGGAAACGGCTTCAACCATTCCAGATGCGCCGCCATAACTGTATGCAGAGTTAATCTTTTGCTTTCCATGTTCTCCCAGGTCAACCATAGTGTCTCGAGGGATGGAAATCAGCGTAATCTTCTTGTTCTTAGGGTCAACACGAGCCAAAATGATAGTGTCGGCGCGGAAGTTTGCGTCGGAATCGCCCCAGTTTTCTGCACGCCCCTCGTCCTTATCCACGCCCAGAAGCAGCATATAGAATGGGTCAGACGGAGCAACCTGTACCAGTGTAGCCTGCAGGTTTGCGTCTAGTCCTTGACGGAGCTTTGAGTTGGTATCCAGCATCCACCACGCAAATACTACGCCTGCTACCAGCAGCAACGTGCCCAGAATGCCGGCAAAGATCTTAAGACCACGACCACGAGAAGACCCTTGGCGCTTCTTGGAATACGCACCAACACCTTCGGCGCGCGAAGGCGCATGGCTGACAGCGCCAGCACGATGTGATGCATAGTGGGTGTGTTTTTGCTGCTGAGCTGGAGCTTCTTCAGGCCACTCGTCACCAACGTTGGTCTGGCCAATCAACGGCTCGCGCGTAAACCTAGAACCGTGGGATTCTGCGTGATTATTGCGAGCAGAGCTAGCACCAGCGCTTCTAACACTTCCGAGCGTACGAGGCTGATATGCGCCCTGATTATAAGCGTCATAATCGTCCTGCGCGAAGTCCTCTGTATCGTACTCAGGGGTATCTTCGTACCTATCACGGCTGTTGTGACCGTGATTCTGAGATGAATGTGACCTTCTGGCCATTGGGGCTCCTTTGTGTTTAATCTGCGTTTTGCCCAATGCGTTTTGTCAATCATCTACTATACGCAATTTTGTGTCTTTGTGCTGCAAGGAAACAAACCTGCCACAAAAAATCCCCGCTTCAGCATGTGAAGCGGGGATTCATTTTGCGAGAAGTTCATAGAACCTTGCGTGACGAGAAATGCGATACCTCGCGTTGCGCTGCCTTACTTACGACGACGGTCTTTTAGAGCAAAGCCAAGGGTAGAAGCAACACTACCAACAGTAGCTACTGCAACAAGGGCAATCTCAGAGGCCTCGCCAGTCTCAGGAAGCTTTGGCTGCTTCTTCTTAGGCTTCTTTGGAGTCTCTGAAGGAGGAGTGTTTGGTGGTGTATTTGGTGGGGTAGTAGGAGGAGTGTTTGGCGGAATCTCGGTGTTGGTAACCGTGAAGCCATCAGTTACATTTCCTGTAACCTCGCTGGTATATCCTTCGGGGACGTTTTCCTCAGCTACCGTGTAGGCAATCTCATGGCCATCAGTGGCATCGTTTTTGAGAAGCCCAGTAAATGTAGCAGTCCAACCGTTTGTCTCATCAAGGGTTACGGTTTCAGTGCTTGCAACGCCGTCTTTATAAAGCTTGACGGTAACAGGGCCGCCAACGGCGCCAACCCAGGTCTTCTTGACCTTGATATCAACAGTTGGGGTCTTTTTGTTCTCAATAGTCTTGATAACACCGCTTGTTGCAGAGACGGTTAAGTTATAAGTGTCAGTAGTAAGTTCGTAACCGTTAGGAGCGGTAATCTCCTGAACAGTGTAGGTGCCTGCAGGGAGTTTCTCGGTAGTAGCAGTACCGTCCTCGCCTGTGGTAATGGTCCAAGTCTTGGTTGGATCAGTGGTGCTGGTTACTTTAAAGACAGCGCCCGCAAGCTTGATGCTGTGATCGTCTTTATCAACTTTAATAATGCGAATACGAGCTACCAAGGTAGAGGTTCCTTCTCCGCCGGAAGTTGCGTTGCGATATACCCAATCGGAGCTGTACTCAGGGTTGTCGGAGTACATCTTGATGAGGTTACGCAGAGCAACACCTGGAACGTACGTGGTGCGATACGTGAACTTAAAGCTCTGACCGTTGCTAAGGTCTATGCCAGAAAGGTCAAGATCAAACGACTGTCCATCAGGAGAAATGGTGAGCATACCTGGGGTAATAGGGATGCGCGTAGCGGTTCCTGGGATGGTTGAGCCGTACTCGTCAAAGCGAGCGCTCCAGAGCTCAAAGGTTCCTGGAACATACCTAATCTCTGCAGGAAGATCTCCGCCGCCCCAGTCAAGGAGCTGGTCGTGTAGACGGACGTTGTGGAAGTTACCACCAGAGTAGTTGATACGACCGTTCCACTGAATTTCGTTGGCATTGCCCTCGATAATCTTGCCCCACTTAGAAAGATACTCAGTGCCAATAGTACCTGGCTCTGTAAGATCAAAAGTTACAGGAACAATGCGACCTGAAACAGTGAAGTTAACTGTCTTATTATTACCGGACTGAATTCTGTTATTGCTAATGGTAAAACCAAGTCGAGCGGTACCGCGCAGGTCAGTGTGGTTGTTGACGTAGTTGGTAAAGACAACGCGCATGTTTCCGCCAAAACCATCGGTACCAGGGGTGACGTGAGCTACTGCCATGACCTCGCCAGTTGCTGCATCGGTAATGTTGAAGGTAGACGCAGGATGAGCTGCGGTAAACCTCATCTCGTTAGGGAGGGTGACGTCAAAGTAATCGCCCGGCTCTACGTTAGCGTTTGCAGAGGCGTCCCACGTCATAGCAATGGCATACACATTTGCCTTGTTAACAACGGTAGTTGGATTGCCAAAACGATCTTCAACTCTAAAGTCTGTAATGGTTGCGACAACCGCTTTAGGGGTGCCTGTAGCAGCTTCAGTGCTTGCAGTCTCAGCAAAAGCTGATTTTGCAGCAAGCGGAAGCGCCAGGACCAGCATGAAGACAAAACTTAACAGCTTAAACAGTCGTTTGTTCATCAGGACTCCTTTGCAATAGATGCGTCTATTTTCACCTATTACAAAGAGAATTTATTTGAGATTCTGTATATATTTATATAGCTTTTTTAAAGTTCAAATATTTATGCAGGTACAAGGAATTTATCGGTTCTTTTTCTGATATCTTTTAAATAAAGTACAGGTAAATTCACAGGTTCTTCATAATTGTTCACAACAAACATCTCACACTATGTGCAGCTTAACGTAATAAAAATGGATAAATATTATCTCTAATAAATTCAAATGCTGGACATTAGTTACTTTTTATACGTGATTCCGAATAGGTCATTTTTCTGTATGCAATTAAGGAGGCGAGAAGTTCTGTGGAACCTTGCAAAATAGACGGTTTTCTCGCCAAAAAAGAACGCCTTGCCACGAGGACAAGACGTTCTTGTTGAGTTGCTCATGCGACCGTGCGCTCCTGCGCTTACGCTGAGTTTATTTGCGACGCTTAAGTGCAACTGCGCTGCCTAGTGCTGCCAAAGAACCAAAAAGAGCGCCTGCAACAGAAGATGTATCTCCGGTGTAGGGGAGGTTGGACTTCTTGCGAGTCTTAGCAGGTTTCTCTGGAGTTGGAGAAACCTGAGTGTTAGTGACTACAAAGCCCTGAGTTGCGTCGCCTGTAATCTGGCTGGTGTAGCCAGCTACCTCGTCCTCAGAGATAGTGTAGGTAATCTCGGAGCCGTCAGCAGCATAAGCCTCAAGACCCGTGAAGGAATCCTGCCAGTTATTGTCAGAGCTCAAGGTAAGGGTCTTACCAGTGTCAACGCCGTTTGCAAGCAGGTGGATAGTAACGGGACCACCTTCTGCACCATTCCATACCTTCTGTACAGGAATGTCTGCATGAGCGTTCTTCTTGTTCTCAATAATCTTGATAGTACCGGACTGATTGTCAACGTTTACGGTGTAGACCGTAGCGTCACGCACATAACCATCTGGAGCGGTAATCTCTTCGATAGTGTAGGAGCCGGTAGTGAGCCTCTCGGAGGTTGCAGTTCCGTCCGCGCCTGTAGTAAGAGTCCAAGAATCAGTTGGGTTAGCAACGCTTGTTACCTTAAAAGTTGCGCCTGGAAGCTGGGTAGTTGCGTTGTCAGCGTCAACCTTGATGATGCGGATGCGGCCGACAAGATTGCCGATTGCGCCGCCGGAGTTGCTTGGAGAGTAGTAGGTAAAGCCAATCTCGCTTCTTGGAGCACCGCCAGCGTTGGTAAGCACACCATAGTTATGCAGAGCCATACCTGGGATAAAGGTGGTGCGGTACTGCAGGAGGTAACGCTGACCCTGGGAGAAGTCAACGCCGCTCAGGTTAAGGTGGTAGGAGTGGCCGTCAGCTGCAATAGAAAGTGCACCATTAGGAATGGTGACCTCCTGAAGGTTGCTGAAGTTACCCGTTCCATCAAAGTCTGCACGATAGAGGTGGAAAGAGTTGGTAATGTAGGTTACTGATGCTGGCAGGTCGCCACCGTTTCTATCAGAGAGGGAGTCAGAGAACTCAACGCCAGTCATGTTAGAAGCGGAGTAGTTAAGACGAACATACCAAAGCACCTCGGACTCGGTACCGGTAACAGGGCCGCCCCACTTGTTGAGCCACTCTTCGCCAATGGTGTTCTTTGGACGGACGATCATGTTGAGAGGAACAGCGGTGCCGTTTACGCCAAAGTCAACATGGGTATTGTCACCAGCGTTGATGGCGTCGCGGTCGTAGAGAGCGGACAGAGAGAAAGTACCCCTAATCTGGGTGTGGGTGTTTGCATAGTCTGTATAAACAACATGCAGAGTTCCACCGAAGATGCTACCTGCTGCTGGAGTTGGATAAGCCCACGCTACGGTTGCACCGTTAGGATCTTTAACTTCAATTGGAGTTGTGTTTTGTGTGGCAGTGAACTGGACTTTATCGGGCAGAGTAATATCAAAATAGTCACCTTCTGCCACGGTAGATGCGGTAGATTCCCAGTTAATTGTAATATGGTACAGATTATCAGTGGTAATCTCATTTACTGGTGTATAGGTATCATCAGCCACAGACATGCTGGTAATTTGAACCGGTGAAACAGTTGCAGCAGAAGCGAATGTTGTCACAAAAGTAACAACAATCATAAATGGCACAAGAAATGCACCTAGTCTGATCAGTACTTTTTTCATAAACTAAACTCCAATTCGTCTTATGAGAGTGAGAAAATTATTGCAGATAGGTACTTAAAAACTGTTACCAGTTTTTGTCGTCACAAAACAATTATATTTCAAATTACCGTACTTTTGACCTGCTCTTCTCGCCATATTCGATGTTTTTAAATTGTTAGAAATTAGTAGCATTTCTCGTCAAATTATAGAACTTTGCCGTCTTTTGTTTGCACAGAATAAGAAGACTTTTTGGCGCATGTAATCTCTCGTGGTGTTATCAGCTGGTTGAAGGTATTATTAATAGCAATAAATTCGTGGTAGAGATATGTGTCCATACGTGCGGCGTTGTGCGTTGGCGCAGAATCAAAAGTGACCGGGAAACCGGAGAAGCGGAGTCATGCATGAGCGAGTCCAGGCCCAAGCAGTTTGTTGCAGTTCTAGACTTTGGTGCCCAGTACGGCCAGTTAATTGCACGTCGCGTGCGTGATCTTAACGTCTACTCCGAGATTGTTCCTTGTGATATTTCCGCAGATGAGCTTCGTGAGCTCAATCCATCTGCGCTCATTTTGTCCGGCGGCCCTGCTTCCGTTTACGCGGAGGACGCGCCAAAGATTGACCCAGAGATCCTGGAGCTTGGCCTACCTGTCTTTGGTTTCTGCTATGGACAGCAGATTATGGCGGTTACTTTGGGCGGCACCGTTGGACACACCGAGAAGGGCGAGTATGGCCCAGCTCATCTGACCCGCGCGGGGGAGAGCCGCATTTTTGACGGCACTGCTGAGCAGCAGACCGTTTGGATGAGCCACCGCGATGCTGTCTCTGAGGTCCCAGGGGGCTTTGCTGTTACCGCTTCTACCGACGTTTGCCCTATTGCAGCTATGGAAAACGCTGCTAAGAACCTGTATTCCACTCAGTTCCATCCAGAGGTCAACCACACCGAGTGCGGTTCCCAGATGCTTTCTAACTTCCTGTTCAATATCTGTGGCTTTGAGAAGACGTGGACCATGGACAACATCATTGAGCAGAAGGTAGAGGAGATTCGTCAGAAGGTTGGCGATGGCCGCGTTATTTTGGCGCTTTCCGGCGGCGTTGACTCTTCTGTTGTCGCAGCCCTTGTTCACCGCGCTATCGGCGATCAGCTGACCTGCGTGTTTGTTAACCATGGCATGCTCCGTAAGGGCGAGCCAGAGATGGTTGAGCAGGTCTTCCGCAAGCAGTTTAACGTGCCTCTGATTCACGTTCACGCAGAGGAGCGCTACGCAGAGCTTCTAGCTGGCGTTACCGAGCCAGAGATGAAGCGTCGCCTGATTGGTACCGAGTTCTGGAAGGTCTTCTTTGACGAGGCTCAGAAGCTGGACGGCGTTCAGTTCCTGGCACAGGGCACCATCTACCCTGACATTATTGAGTCGGGCGCTCGTAAGACCGGCGGCAAAGCTGCAACTATCAAGAGCCACCACAACCTGATTCCATTCCCAGAGGGCGTTCACTTTGACCTGATTGAGCCTCTGGACCACTTCTTCAAGGACGAGGTCCGTGCGCTGGGCGTTTCTCTTGGTCTGCCAGAGAACCTTGTCTACAGGCAACCATTCCCAGGTCCTGGCCTTGCTATCCGCATCATTGGCGACGTTACCCCAGAAAAGCTGGAGATTCTCCGCAACGCCGACGCTATTGTCCGTGAAGAGATTGACGCCTACAATGCTCAGCTCTTTGACGAGACAGGCGATCGTAACTCCGAGCACAGTGTTTGGCAGTACTTTGCCGTGCTACCCGACATTAAGTCCGTTGGTGTAATGGGTGATGAGCGCACGTATGCCCGTCCAGTTATCCTGCGCGCCGTTGAGTCGAGCGATGCTATGACCGCTGACTGGGCAAAGCTTCCTTACGAGCTGTTGACTCGCATTTCTTCTCGTATTGTCAGCGAAGTTGCTGGTGTTAACCGCGTAGCGTATGACATCACTCCAAAGCCACCTGCGACCATTGAGTGGGAGTAGGACGACAGGGTTCTGACCTGCGATTTTGAGTGCCGCACTATGCCGCTGAGTTTCGTTTCGTACGAGAGTCATGACAAAGCCACCAGCGACGGAGATGAGTAAAAGCGATTAAAGAGCCTCCGTTCCCTGCGTTGGGACGGAGGCTCTTTCTTTGCCGTTTTACTCCCTTGTCTCCGTTCGGGGATTATTTCTTGCTCATTTAGGGCTATTCGCGCTGAAAGATTTTGACTAGCTTGGTGTCCTTTATTTCGTAGACAATGTCTGCGACGTTCTCGACCAGCCTTTTATCGTGGGAGACGAACACTATCGTTCCGGCATAGGCGCTCATCATCTGCTCGAGGGCTTCGGCGCTCTTGATGTCCAGGTAATTTCCAGGCTCGTCCATGAGCAAGATGTTGTATCTGCCCAGCAGCATCTTCGCGAGTAGCAGCTTGATGACTTCGCCTCCCGAGAGAACGCCAACGTCCTTTGTCAGGTCGCGCGGTCCGATTCCCATAGAGGCGAGGATGCCTCGAATTTCGGTCATGCTGTACTCGCAACCATCCTGCATGAACGAGATCGCAGACTGACGGGCGTCGAACTTGTAGCCTGTTTGCTCGAAGTAACCGATCTCTGCCTTGGGAGAGATGTTGATACCGTCGGCGCGTCGAGCGATTGCCTTCAGCAGGCTGGTCTTTCCTGTACCGTTGCCACCGGTGATGGCCACTTTGGCACCGAGCGGTATCTCGAATTTCGCGTGGTCATAGAGCATGCAGTTGCCGAAGCTCAAGCTGAAATCGTCTGCCGAGATGGGAAATTTACTATGCAGTTCCAGGGCCTTGCTCTGGCGGAACCGCACGGCGCGAATGCTATCTGGGGCCTCAATCCCTTCGAGCGCTTCGAGGCGCTTCTCCATGTCCTTAGCCGCCTGGTACATCCTCTTCTGTTTGGTGCCGGTTGCTTTCTGATGCCCCAATCGACCTGCATACTCGTTGCTTTTTTTCGCAGCCTTCCGCTTGGCGTCGACCTGCCGTGCTTTTTTCCGTTGTTTTTCGATGGCGGCTTCGAGGCGATCGCGCTCGCGCATCGCCTCTTCGTATCGAGTCGCCTGAGCTTTGCGCTCTTCTTCTTTCTGTCGCAGATAGTCGGAGTAGTCACCCCAGAATTCGGAAATACCGCCGTCTTTGAGCTCCCAGATCTTGTCTACCACCTGGTCGAGAAAATGACGGTCATGGCTCACGATGAGCAGAGCCCCATCAAATGCCTTGAGTTGTCCGACGAGAAGGCGGATGCCGTCTTGGTCGAGGTGGCTCGTAGGCTCGTCGGCGAAGATCGCGCTTGCATGCTGGGAGAGTGCAGAGGCAATCTTGGCGCGTGTTTCCTCCCCGCCGCTCATCGTCTCCTGCGCCACTCCGGCGACGTTGAGACGGGAGAGCATCTCACCACTGTCCTGAGCCGCATCAAGGTCGAGTTCATCGAGTTGGCCGATGAGGGCAATGCTGCCGAAGCGCCTGACGTCGGCGTCCGCAATGGTAAGATTGCCGCTCAGAATTTTAAGCAGGCTGGTTTTGCCTGCGCCATTGTCTCCCACCAAGCCGATGCGATCGTAGGAGTAGATTTCCAACTCTTCGATATCCAGGATATCGCGGCCGGCATATTCCAAAAAGATGTCTTTAGCTTTGACTATGAGTTCCATAGGTTGAACCGCCTTTTGTGTATTAGCCTTTTACTGGAAGCGCAGCCATGCCAAAAAAGATTGCTCACGTCGATTTTTCGCCTTTGCCCAATTGCCGGCGCGAGCGTTTTGACCTTGCGCAAGCCGGCAAATCCGAAAATGATAGTTGGCGACGAATAAGGAGCGCGATGTGGGATGTCGGCGCAATACCTCGTCGTCGCAAGGGCTTGAAGGCTGACGCGTGAACCGATGGCTGCCGCCTCTTTTTTCGAATACTTGGGCTATTGAATCCGCCCGGTATCTCTTTTCCCCACGTTTCGGACGCTCGGAGCAAGCAGCATAGCCATCGCAAGCAGTACCATGGTCGCTCCAGAGCCGACGAACCATAACGGAGCTCCAAGCAGATCCGCAAAAACGGAGGGGGCCGCGAGGCCCATGGGCATGGCCCACGCCATGATGGTTCCGTAGAGGCCGAAAACGCGGCCTAGGTACTCAGGAGGTATCTGCTCCTGCATAAGGGCAGTCTGGGTTCCCGCGTACAACGGGGAGCATGCGCCCATAAGAAAGCTCGCCGGTAGGAAAACGGCGAACAGCGACGGGCCGATCAATCCGGATGCGATTGCGACGACGCCGAAGCCGGCGATCGCGGCGACCATGGTGAGCGACCTATTGCGGAACCCTCCCGTGGCCGCCAAAATGCCGGACCCAGCCAGCATGCCTGCGGAGAAAAGGACCTCCACCAAAGCAGCATCCCCCGTGCTACCGCCAAAATGTCCCAAGGTCATTATTGGGAACAATGCCGCGAGTGGGGAGAACGCGAAAGCGAAGACGAACCCGCACCAAAGAAGGGCGAACAGCCCCCTGTATCCCCTGATCAGCTTGTAGCCGTCCGAAATCTCAGAGAAAAGTTCTCGAACTTTATTGGAAAAGGACGAGCTGCGGTCGGCTTCGTCGAGTCCTCCTGCGTCTATCTGAGCGGCGAGGACAGCTAGAGAAGCGAAAAGCGCCCCCAGCACGTCGAGGGCAATCATGGCGGTAATGCCCGCCACAGGATAAATCACTGCCGCGAGCGCGGCGCCAAGAATGTATCCGGCGGACTGAATCGCCTGCATCACTCCCGATAGGCGAACGAGATGCTCTGGCGGGGCGAGATGGGGCGTGAGGGATTGGGAGGCCGGCGTGTAGAACGAAGTGCCAGCTGCGCGGAGAAACAGGGCGATGAGTATTGACCACGCAGGTAAGCTGCCGGCCAACGAGGCAATCGCCAAGGCGGCGCCCACCGCGGCAACGAAGAGGTCGGCGCCGATGAGAACACGTTTCAAAGGCAGCCTGTCGACAACGGCGCCCGCAAGGACTCCGAACAAAGCAATCGGCAGAAAGCCTGCTAACGATGCCAGGGAGAGGAGGGAAGATGATTCTGTCGTGAGGGCGATATGCCAAATGAGACCCATTTGGAGAATCAAGCTCGTCAATGTCGACACGAGCTCCCCGCCCCATACGAAACAAATCTTAAATTGCCATGAATGGCACAGCGAAACAGACCTGCGCCGAGAGGTTTCAAATATCATGGTTATGTCCAATCGTGAAATGGCGTGCAGAAAAACAACGCGACGCCACAACAGCGCCGCTTTCTAGGCGCTCATCCACGTGCGGAAAAGACCAACCACGACACCCCTCCTTTGTTAATTCGGTCTGGCAAACCATGTAATATTAACGAGGCTTGAGTTTGCCTGTCAAGAATCGACCATCGGAAAGGGCAATCCTCTCTGGCCATTCGATTCCTTTTGTATCTTTGGTTGCATAGGTGACCCGCCAGGGCTATTACGCGTGGAAGAGGCGCCTGCCGAGCTGGCCGATGAGGCGCTGAAGATGGCCCTGGTCAGGCGAAACGATCCCAAGGGATGCGTACATCATTCGGATAGTAAGAATGTTGCCAGCAGGTTTTGCGGCAACCGCAAAGGAGCCGTATCCTGCAGTTGGAATCACGTTGCAGCATCCTGACCCGCATTCCGATTGGCGGACGGCCCGCTTCGGCATCCTGACCAGCACAGCGATCGAGCCTTGTCATTCCTTGGATATGCCGGTTGCTCGGGGCGGTCCCGACGGAGGCCCTCGCCTCCCCGGTCCGTGACCCAAGAAGGGCAAGCATGCTGATCTGCATGGCTGGTTCCTCCTTTATGTAGACGACCATGCAAAGAAGGGACAACCGAGGAGGCAGGTTACTGATGCGGGCTCCCGCACGCCCATGACTACCCGACGGGCTGTTTTTCATCTCCGATGCCCGCATTGCAGCATGAACGAATGTGCCTCGACATCTCTGCTGGCATGGTACGACTGGGATCGCACCTCGACGCATCCTTGCGCATACTGCCTTCCAAGTTTCGAAACCGGGAAGGAAAGTGTATGTGAGCGACGATATCGGCGCCGATTCGACGCTCGAGAGGGAGATTGCGCCGATTCTATCCATCGGGGATGCATTCCCGAAGATTCTCATCACTCGCACGAGGCATGAGCCCCATACCCGGGAGGGCGTGCTCGTGCTGAATTTCGCGAGGTGGCTGCTTGGCGGGTAGGGTTCTGAACGTCGCATTGGGATATCGCGCGACAGGGCACGCAGGGCTGTTTGTGCCCGCACGGGAAACGCCGTCGCCATGCGGGCGGCCTGTCGTGTCCGATTAGCCTTTTGCTAAACAGGCTTACGCCAACTCATGGGCAAGCCACCTGAGACTATTCACTTTGCTTATCGTTGACAAAGACCTGTGGCCTGCGGTTTTGTGAACGGCTCGTAAGCCACCCGCGTCGACTCACTTACTGTTGAAGCTGGTGGTTTGCAGGCTCAAAGGCGGTTGAGTTTCAAAACGGGCGTTTTTCGGCGATATCGAGCCTCCAAAGGCGGCTCTCCGTGCCCCTTGGGACAAAAATAAAAACTCAATACTCTGAGTTTGAAAATGGTTTTTGAAGTTGTCCCAGCTTTTGTCCCCGAAGCCGATGAAACGCGACGTCGCGTCATTCAGCGGCACTCACTTCGAGATGCCGCCGAAAACTGGGTGCAACTGGAGTGACGAGACGGCAAAACTATAACCACCGAGTGGGAGTAGGCCGAGGTCAAACGACAAGCCATTAGATTTTATTCATGGTGACGCAAAGTGTTGCAAAACGTTGCAGGAAGCGCCAAGCCGCCTGACAAATTGAAGAATAATTGATGAGAAGAAGCTCCGAAAACGGCGAATTTCGGAGCTTCTTTTATGCTATTTCATCTGCGATTCTGATTCGGATTTATTATGCGGGGTGAGTAGCTATGTTGGTAGATTGGCTTTTTGGCTCGCGCTGCAACGATTTGCAGCCTCTTGCAACAAAGCGAAGCCACCTGGAACTATTGCTTTTGCCCTAAGGGGAGCAAAGTAACCTTCCCCGAATCAATTCCGAATCAATTTGCGCAATCGAGTCCATGTTTCGCAAAAGAGCAGGTCAGAGGGGGTGATAAAAACTGTATTACTCCGCTCCGACAGAGCGATTGATACGCTGCCGAGCATGAAAAAAGCGGCCGGAGCCGCCTTTTCCTATTCGGATTTATTCCTTGAGTTGCTTTCTAGGAGCCGAAGCCAGCCTTCCATTCCTCGTACTCGGCCTGAGTGGTTTCTCCGGCCTCAAGCGAATCAAGCTGCTTGCGCCATGCCTTGAGTGCAGATGTTAGCTTCGGATCCATGCCTGTGCCCTCAGGAGCCGCCAGAACGAGCTTTTCGCCCATCTCCAACGGCCGAAGGGAAAACTGTTCACTCAGACGGAAAAGGAACTCCAGGGCCTGCCTGCCGCTTTCCAAGGGAATCTCTCGCAACGCCTCCACCGATACGTCGAGTGCATTAGTGATCTGAGTGAGCTGCTCGTCGCCCGGGACTCTGTTCCCGAGCTCGTAGTTGCGGATGTAAGGTAATCCAGGGCCGCGTGTGCAGCGACAAGCTGGAGGAGGCCTTCTTCGGCACCAGAAAGGACCGTTAACCATGATCGTAAAGCAAGCAAAGAACGCGGCGGAAGGGTTCGTATGGCCGTTGATGATCTTAGTGATGGCGTTGGTGGCCAAGTCGGTTCGCTTGGCGATCTCGATATTCGGAATGCCGTAGTAGTCGCGCTGTTTCCTCAGCGCGTCGACGATATGTATTTGCAGCTCATCCATTGCGGACTCTTTTTTGATTGGGGGGTCCGGAATCGCAGCAAGGCCTTGTCTTCGTTCCGCTTGACGCGAAAGATAGTCTGCTGGCGAGATGGTAAGAGAAAAAGTTCCTGTTAGAGACAAAAGTGTTCTGCTGGGGAACTTTCGTCCTCCACAGAACGGTCGGCTGGTTATTGTTTTTTCCATGCGATAATGAGACGTGGCGTGCTGCGTTTTCCGTATCTGTTGTCTTTGCAAACCGATTGGAAAGCGCAGTAGGAAGGGCCTTACCAACCTGCAAAAGTCCGGTGCCCGTGCCCTGAAAATGACTAACGGAGCCCTCGCAGCTATATGCCCTCACGTTGTCTCATCATGTGGTGCATATTAATTATTGAGCTCGTAATTGATGTACCGCAAAAAGGGACAGCTGGATAGGTTTTCACAGGTCAGTGACCATACAGGCAGAAGAGCTATGAGTCGTCTCTTTCATCTATGCGCTGCTCAATTGAAACGGCTTCGAGTCCCCTTAACCTCTTGAGCATCATATACAGACAAATCACCGTCAACTTGAACGCTCCAACACAAGACACAGGGTCTTGATATTGACGCCCATGAATGCAGTCATTTCTGACATTGAAGCCGTTTGAGGAATACATTACAAAGTAAGTGAAGAGAAATTCATTGCATCCTTGGATGGTGCCGGTTATTTCTTCAACCTCACCAACGAGCCTTGCCAGTACGCTCGATACGTCCTTCAGTTGCGTGAACTTCTGTTTATTTTCTTTGAATGGTACGATGGCAAATAATTCCCCGATTTGCCTGATGACGTTTTCCAGAAGGGGAAACAGCTGAGTCAAATGGCCGAGAGCCACCCTGTCCTCAGGAAAAGGAAGCAGGTAGTACTGTTCTGGCGCGTTTTGGACAATCCATTCATATGCTGGCCTAATGTCGATAAAGCCAATCATCATCTGGATTCCCTGACGAAGCCTGCCATAAAAGCCATCGAGCGCATCCTGACGTTTCATTGCATTCAGAAAACGGAAAGCGTTTTCCTTGTACACCCTGCACACTTCTTCTGCAATCATGAAATCAATCGAATTCGGGTCTTCCTTTATTGCAACATGATCGCAATTTGGGTAGTACTCGGAGATAGTGATTTTGTTGGCAAGAAGAGTGAAAACATTTTCTGATAGTGACTCCAGTGTTGAAATGATGGCCTCGTCAGACTGCAGGATGAGGTTGTGAGCAAGGCTTTGAGGGCTCTCGAGAAAGCTCTTGTTCAGATCATCGACAGCACCCGAAGGAACGGAGTTCTCATATGATATGGTCTGCATGCTCGCCAACACAGGAGCGTAATAGTTGCTTTGCCAGGCCCTCCTTAGGCCAATCATAACTTCATGAAGCCACTTATTGTCGACCTGCGGATTGCTCAGGGCATCGATGCAAAACATCATTGCCGAATAGAATAGACTAGCTGTGAGCAGATTCACTTTCTCCGAGAAAGTAGATAATAGTTCAATGGCATGAGCAATGTCGCACTGATCGCAGCCCTTCGCATTGCGTTCGTCTCCGAAAAACGATAGGAGATCTGCAGGCGAATCAATTGAGCCAAGAGCATTCTTTGCAATTGCCTTTGTTTCAGCAGCGTAGATGCTTTCCTGCTGCGCAGTGCACGGAATGCGATATTGTTTTAGGATGCAAATATCCGTATAGTCTGAAACACCTGACAAGGTTTCCTTCATGCCCTTGAAATATGCCGCGCTCTGCTCCTTGCCGAGCATTTTGCATTGTATGAGTTCATCGACAACGGCAAGGGCTGTGCAAGAGATATTACATAGCCCCTGGCCAGCAGCAAGAAGCTTTTTAACGTGATGCAGGCAGAGATCAGCAAGCATCGAGCGAGTGCTGTCGGAAGGAGCCACTTTGTGTTTGCAAAACAGCAACGTCTCGAATACGCAGACCGCTCTGATATCCGAAAACGATTCTTTTGCCTTCGACAACAGTTCAATTGACCAAGAATGCGTGTCGGGATACTCGGATCCGTTTCTTGAGCGAGCAATTGGCTCGAGTGTTCCGTTGCCGAAAGACACCTTGAAGGCATCGCACAGCAGCGATTCTTGCCATGTCTGAAACTGCCTTCCCTCAGCGTTCTTGAAAGAAAGGAAGTTTTCATCAAACAAGCTGTTCAGCAGTTCAGAAACCCAGCTCTCATCTACATGTTTTGCCGTTAAGGTAAAGTTTGCGGACAGTGTATCGATGGCATTCTCGAATCCAGGAATGTCTATCGATTTTGCGAGATTAACAAATCCATCGCGCTCGGATTCGAGAGGGCCGAAGTCGAAAAGCTCAAAGAGATTTGACATGAACAGCAATTGGCTATTGTAGAGATAACGAGTTTCGCTCACTCGATTTATAAGGCGGGTTGCATAGGACATGACCGCAAGCACATCGTAAAACGAGCTGCCCTTGATTGCTTCTTCGGCATCCATGTGTTCGCTTCTAACAAGGACGCACTCGTACACCCGTTGCAACCAGTTTTGGGTGATGTTTACCTTCAGAGGCCCGACTGCATCCACCAACCTGGCAAGGTGCACAAATACCGACTGTATCGAATGGTAGCATTTTCCGAAGTCGCTAATAGACTCCATATCAGCATCGGGCTCGATGCTGCCCTCTGTGTAATCAATGAACCATTGCCACTCTCTGGATGAGTTCAGGAGACCCTCGGCGAATTTCACTTCAATTTCATGCTCGTAATAACCCAATCCCATAGCCTCTTTCGCTTTCTCTTTGCTGTCGTTTGCATTTTAATTGACTACTCGGATCGTTGTCATCAATGAGTACACGAGACAACACGCAAATTGATGAAATAAATGTGTCCAACCATTGAATTATTGTCCTGAGAGGGCAAAGGAGGCATCCAGCACTTGTAGTCTTGGAGCGTGATCTCTGCCGTATTCAGGGCGTCGACCCAACCAGCGGCTCTGCTGGCAGACCTGGACCCGCGGGCGTCGGCAACCGACTACCTCCTCTTCTTTAGGCTCAGCAGTTTCTATTGCGCTTCTGGGCTAATCCACGACCTGCGCCACAGCCACGCCTCGCTGCTCATAGAGAAGGGCTTTTCCGCCGTGGCCATAGCTGAGCGTCTGGGCCACGAAAGCTCGAACGTGACCTTCCACTACGCGCACCACTTCCCAGACAAGCAAGGAGAGATGGCGCGCTCTCGATGCGACCAGGGCGGGCATCTGATGTCGTGCCCGAACGACCGCAGGAGGCGAAGCGCCACGGTGGCCTTCCGGATGATGCTGGAGCAGAAGCTCTGGCTCGACCGGGTGGCAGCCGAGGGCGGCATGAGCAAGAGGACTTCATCATGGCGAGGCTGCACGACGAGACAATCGCCGTGGCGCCGAACATCCGGGTGTACCGCGCCCTGCGCGAGAACATGCTGGAGCTGCTTAGGGAGCTGTCGCGGATACAGGCCGACGGCACCGTCGACGAGCGGCTTCACGACGAGGTGGAGCGCCTGACCAAGGAGTTCATCGACCTGCGCGGGGAGGTGGACGCCGCCACCGTCAACACTGAGCGACATGACATACTCGAGATAAGCCGTCGATGGCCCTGTATGCCTGGCAGATAGCAGAACCGCAGTCCCTCGTGGCGATGAGGGCAACGTTGCCAGCGCACGCATCCTCCAGAGCCCGAGATGCCCCTGCGACGTACCCTGACGCTTCTCCAAGCCTCGTGTGGGCATCCAATGCCCTTGCACCTTGCCCACCTCCAGGGCTCTCCTTGAACTCTTGCAGGCTCGCCGGGAACCGCCTACGGCCGCAAGGGCCGCAAAAACTTTTCGCCGGGCACGGGGTGCCCTTTCGAAAACTCGGGCCCTCCGGATTTTGCTTTCCCCCTTGCACCCGCGCGAACCCCGTCGGCATGCGAGCCACAAGGCGCGCCACCGGGGCGGGCCGGGAGCTAAGGAGGACGTTATGGAGGCCATCGACACCAGGGCCAAGAAGGGCATCAGGGTCTATCTCAAGCGCAGAGGCTTCGAGATCTTGGAGGAGGGCTGGGCGCACGGCGGGGACGTCGCCGACTTCATCGCCTGCGACGAGGACGACCTGGTCTTCGTCCACTGCCAGATCACGCAGAACGGCGGCGAGGGATTTCCCGAGGAGGACGCGAATCGCGTGGCGCTCGAACGGCTTGCGGCTGCCTACCTCGCCGAGCACCTGGACTCCGAGGACATCCGGATCAGGTTCGACGTCGTGAGTATGCTCATCGTCGGCGAGAGCCGGGCGCTTCTTTGCCACCACCTCAACGTACTCGGCACGCTCTAAGCGCAGGGCGCCCCTGGGAGCTTCGGCTCCCGGAGGCGCTGTCCATGCAGAATCATGCGCTGACTGAACTACCTCCTTTCGGCGACATCCGGATACGTGTGATAGATGTACTTGTTCGTCCAGACCTCGTCTTCGTAGTCGCCGAATTCAGTCATCTGACAGTCGTTGTAGAGATCGTCAGCGACCTCTTGAATCACGTCCTTTAGTTCCAGATTCTCGATGAATTTGTTCGGTATTCCCGAGATGCCGAGGCTCGCTCCCATGATGTTCCCGGTCACAGCACCGGTAGAGTCGCTGTCACCGTTGTGGTTTACGGCAGCTACTAGGGCCGCTTCGAAGTCGTCGGGGTGCTTTATGGCGCAGTAGGTCGCTATCGCGAGCGTCTCCTCAGCCACCCATCCCTCGCCGAGGGAGTGAATCGCATCAAGGTCGTCGATGTTCTCATGAGCGAGTTCAACCACCCTCTCCATGAGGTTCACGAAGGCGTTCAGGTGCCTTGCATCGGGAAACAAGCCTTTGACGGTGTCTATTGCGGAAATGACGGCTTCTTCGATGCTTGAATCCTCGTGGATAAGGATGTTAATCATGTGCGTAAGCGCAGCTGCCGGTATGTATCCCAGCTCATGCCCGTGAGTGATGGCGGCGACCTCCGCCCCGACCAGGTCCGGGTTCTCAACCTGCCGGCCTTCCAGCGCGAAGTACAGGCCGACCGGGGCGACCCTCATGACGCCGCCGCAACCTTTGCTGTCATTTATCGGCTCATCGATGGTCCCTGTCTTCCCGCTGCGCAGCGCAAAAAGACACGTGTTGCCGGGAGCCCGCCTGTCGAACAGCTCGGGGATGTTTACCAGCCAGGAATAGGAGTCTTCCGTGTTGAGCGGATATTGCCTGGTCTGTGTTCGCAGCCAGTCCCCATAGCAAAGCGCCACATAGGAGGGGTAGCTTCCCATGATGCCTCGCATCATGCCGCGCGTCGTTCCAAGCAGGAGCCCTGTCGCCGTGAAGAGTGCCATCTGCGTGTCGTCGGAAATCTGTGCGACACCGTCTACGAGCTCGTAGCTGGTAATACCGGAGGGTCCGTAGTGCCTGGATATCTCGCGCTCATCGAGAAACTCAACTGGATAGCCGAGCGCATCCCCGGCAGCACCTCCTATGAGGCAGCCTCTGTACTTGTCCAAGTTCTTCATGAGGTCTCCCGATTGCTTTCCTATAGCTGTGAAAGTGCCGAGCCAAGGCGCGCCTGCTTTGCTAACGTCCAAACCCTTCTTCAAAACCGCGCTTGGGACGGAACTTATGTCCCGCCTTGAGCTGCCTTATCATCGAGCTGATTCTCTTGGAATCTTCTGCGGACATCCCTAGCTCCGCGCACCGGAGGAGCGCCGTCTCTGAGTCAACCTGCCTCCAGTCGGCTTGATGGTTCATGAGATCCGCCTTGAAACGTTCCTCTTCTCGCCACTGCAGTCTGTTGTTGTAACCAGCAGCACATTGCGCGAGAAAGCCAAGTATATGATCGAGCGCCTCCGGTATCTCATCCTTCATGCTCGCATACACGGGCTGCATGTCAGCCCTCATCAGCTCGTCGTTTGCGTTGACGACGACAAGGGTGGGCTTAAATGCAGCCTTGAACCAGCTGCAGTCCTTCTCGGCCCAGGGAACAATGAAGACACGTTCGAGGCCGCTGCGTCTAATCTCGCCATCAATTGTCGGATTTGTGTATACAGCCATGAGATTGCCCGCAGCATTGGAAACGCCTCTGCCCGACCAATTCAGCGAGATGCCGTAACTAGCAAGCTTGTCCTCCACCTTTTTGAGCTCAGTATCCGTATTTACATCCAGTGCATTCCGCATAGTTCTTTTATCCTGCGTAAGGATGCAACCACCGCCGTTGTCATCGAGCCAAGCTGCACCAGCAGCTATTGCAGCGCTATTGGGGCCAACGGTATCAATGAGAAAATACTCGGTGTCTATATTATTTTTGTTCATAGGCTGTCTCTCAATTTCCATCTGACTCACTTGAGCAAATCAAGTTCGCCCAGATAGTCAACAAACGAGTCAATTATCTCGTCGGTGCGCTTCGTGATATCGCCTTCGGTGAAGTCCTTGCGCGTACGGGCAAGCTCCAGCAGCTCCTCGTTGTCGGTGCCCACTTTCTCAATACCCTTGTCGTTCACAAAGCCCTCGTAGTACTTTTTCTTGTCGCTGAAGCGATAGTCAGACGCCCTGATGTTCACGCGCTTCTCGAGCATCGCCTTGTTGCCCAACGCCTCGATGTTCGACGGGTCGCTCAGGGGTGCCGTCTCGGTTCGCTTCTTCGCGTAGATATGCTCAATTTCGAGCGTTGTGTCGAGACTCATGAACTTCTGCTTGGGATTTTGGAACGCCCACCATACGAGCATCGAGCGCGTGAAGCGCCTCTGGTTCGTGAATGAGTACGCCTTGAATCGCGATGTAATGTCTTCGCGGTCGAAGCGGTATGCAGAAAACTCCACAGGCTTTTGGTCGATGATGTTCTCCATCTGCGGGAAGACGGGCACGCGCAGGGCGTTCACGCCCGGACGCTCCATCGAGTAGGCGTATATGAACCCTGTGATGAGCTGCAGGAAATCGTAGAGCGCCGCCTCGTCGCAGGAACCATCTTCGTCGTGGTTGGCGAGGAACCAGACAGACAGCAGGTATGTCCACATGCCGTTCGGGGCGTAGTTGAGCACGAACAGCTCGCACAGTATCCTCTCCGAGAACCCCTCCTGGCGGTCTACCTTCTTCCAGAAATCCAGCAGGACCTCTAGATCGGACAGGGATTCTTCGCTCTTGAGCATCTTGTAGGAGTCCTGACCGAAGAAATCGCGCAGTGACTGCGTCGTGGTGCTGTGGATATGCTTGCAAGCGCGACGGTAGTACATGTAACGGGTAAAGAGCTCGTCCATCGGGGTACCCACCGCCGGGTGGAAGATGTCCGTTGCGGTCTCCTCAAGCGCCTTCCAGTGTTCTATAAACTCGTCTTTACGGCCTAAGGAGGAGAAATACTTGTAGAACTGGCTCTTGAAGATGTCCGCATCTGCGAGCGGAAGCCCGCGGTCATTGAGCGTAGAGAAGATGCGCAGCGCCGTATCCTGCGATTCCGCCTCGATGGGCAGCAAAATGACGTTATTCAGGATGCGCGTGGCAAGCAGAGCGACGTATGACGGCCACTCGCTGGCCATGTCGGTTATCTTCTGCTGGAAGTAGCGGTAGTTGCAGGCATACGAACTCTTCCATCCTTGCTCGACCACGCCGCTCTTGAGGATTTCCAGGAACTCGCCCTTGTCGTTGTCAGACGCGACCTTAGAGTCGATTTTGAGGCGATTCATGTCCGGCTCGTCGAACTCATCCGTCTTCCAGGTACAGCGGGCGATGCTTTCGTGCACCTGTTTCGATTGCTTGTCCTTCATGTTCCCGAACTTGTCATAGAAGGCGCGCAACAATAGCATGATGGTCGTGAGACGCTGCTGGCCATCGATGATTTCAAGCTGGCTGTCGTCGTTGCGGAACGTAACTATAGGACCCAGGAAGTACTCGTCGGATTCGCGTTTGAACTTGTCGCAGTCGTCATCCGGAAATGCGAATGCGAATAGGTCGTCCCAAAGCGTCGCGCATTCATCCTCTCCCCAGGCGTACGGCCTCTGGTAGTCGGGAATGAGGAAGTCCGCGTGCTTCTCTGTCAGTAATTCCCTGATGCTCTTCTGGTCAATGTTTAGCTTTGACATGCAATTGACCTCGTTCTCTATCTATTTGCCCTTATTTGCACCCTTGATTGGAGTGGCAAGGCCCTTTTCAATAATTTCGTGACGTGCTGACACTAAGTCGCTGTTCAAAAGTGTGATGTATTCTCTGCAAACATTTTGATACATCATGGAACTCTCGATATTGTACACTATGAGTACCCGCTCATTAAAAAAAGAAACTCAATGGCATATGTGACAAACTGCAATCGGGTGTCCTCGGGCAAGACGAGGGGAAAGAGTCACTAATCGCATCTCTTTATCGGCTTACTGCCATGAACGAGGAGTGCCCCTCTGTAATCATGTTCTATGGACCGTCTGGCGTCGGCAAGACAGAAACAGCGAGATGCTTAAGCGGGGCTGTTGGCGGAGAGCTTACCCGAGTGCAATTCTCGATGATGCAAACGCAGGAGGCCTACGAGTATCTGTTTGGCGCAGAGCACTCGAAAGCAAGCTTCGCGCGTGACCTTTTGGCAAGAGAGTCTAATGTCGTTCTAATAGACGAGTTCGATAAAGTTGATCCCCGCCTGTACAACATGTTCTATCAGCTCTTTGATGAAGGAAGATACGTTGACATGAATTACGATGTCGACATGCGAAATGCCCTTTTCTCCTAACCTCAAACTTCAATTCCGAAGTATCAGCTTGTCGGACGATGGGTCCTGCCATGTTCTCGCGCATCGGTGCAAGCGTGCATTTCTGCGATCTCGTAGTAGACGAGAAAGCTACGATAATTAACGAGCATATTGATTTCGTTCTCTCAAAACTTGATGAGGAAGATAGAGCGACGATCGAGCAAAGCGATATTCGGGCTTGGTTCATCGAGCATGCTGCAAAGTATGACAACATGCGTACGATGAAAAACAAGATTGAGGTGGCCATATTTAAGAAGCTTTCTGCTCCCATTATTTCGTCCGGAAGAAAGAGTATTTAACGCGAAGAAAAAGTCTCCTCCTCAAGATTCAACTCAGAGATGGGTGTTTTGTTTGTGAGGACCGATTTAGTCACCTATCAGGTAGAGATTCGCATTTCCCCAGCTCAAAGCTGTCACTCTTCACTCGGAATTTGTTACTCTTGGGTTGGGGGCGCCATTCCTCTTTAGTCCATGTAGTCAGTTGCGCGCAATCGAACTGCGTTTCCGCAGGTCAGATATATCACTCTCCGGTCGGGTGAAAATACTCTCCCCAAGTGACTACAGAGCATGTAATCAGTGCTCACTGCATGCTGACTACACGGTTTTTGCGATAGGAGAGTAGATGAAGTCCCAGATCATCCACCCCGCTGACTACATCAAAACGAGGCATGTAACAATTGAGTGGGAATGACAGAGCTTGAACAAGAAATTATCAAGGCATATGATGCTCGCAAGCACGGATATAACAAGAAATAAATAATTACTTTGACGGTTTTTAACAACCAGCTGTACGACTCAAAACTCAAACATGTTCTTATATTTATTGCCGATATCGGCAATAAATATCCTCTTTTGCTATAATAATCTCATTAGTTTTTGCCGATAGGGAGGTGAAGCTCGATGGGATTTCTTTCTGTAGCAGAGGTTGCTGAGCTCTGGGGCATATCTGAGAGAAGTGTGCGCAATTACTGCGCTAATGGACGCGTACCAGGCGCTTTTCTCGTGGGAAAAACTTGGAACATTCCAGCCGATGCAGTAAAACCTTCTCGAAAAAATGCCAAAACATCGTCAACAAGTCCGCTGCTTTCGCGCTTGATTGAAGAAAAGACCTCAAAAATAAAGGGCGGTATTTACCATAAGCTCCAGGTCGAGCTTACCTATAACTCTAATCACATTGAGGGAAGCAAGCTCTCCCTCGATCAGACACGCATGATTTTTGAAACGGCTACTATCGGCGTTGAAGAAAATCCTGTTCATATTGATGACATTGTAGAAACTCAGAACCACTTCCGCGCTATCGATTACGTGATTGACCACGCAAAAGACCCTCTTACAGAGATCATCATCAAAGAACTCCACCGCATTCTAAAAACGGGAACTACAGATTCTGTAAAAGATTGGTTTGCTGTTGGAGATTACAAACGCTCACCAAATGAGGTAGGTGGGCGAGAAACCACTCCTCCAGAAAATGTTGCTAAAGAGATGAAATCGCTGTTAAAGGCTTATAACTCAAACAGCTCCCATTCTTTTGAAAATATTGTTGATTACCACGTTCGCTTTGAGCGCATTCATCCGTTCCAAGATGGCAACGGACGTGTTGGTAGGTTGATTATGCTTAAAGAATGTCTTGCTCATGACGTTGTCCCGTTCGTAATTACTGACGAAATGAAGTCTTTCTATTATCGAGGGCTCTCTAAGTGGGATAAGGAGAACGGCTATCTTCTTGATACGTGCCTTACAGCTCAAGATAGATTCAAAGCCACACTGGATTACTTCCGAATTCTGTACGGTGATAAGTAGGTTTAACTGCTCTTTTCTCGCTTTGACGTTATATTGCTGTTGTAAATCGATAGACGTCAGCTTGTTGCACATGAAGTCGATGAACTCCTTTTGGATAACGAAAGACCCTCGTGAGCCGTTGCACCACTTCCTCAGGGGAGGGGGTTCACCGCGTCTTTTGCGAGTGGTAGTCGTCCAAGGGGTTAGGTAAACGGCGTGAATGCCAAGTTCACGCATATACTTACCAACAGTTCGTTCAGCGATCTTATATCCTTTTGAGCGAAGTTCTTGGGTGATTTTGACGGCACCGTAAATACAAAGGCTTTTGATCCAAATTGCTTTAATTTCACCTTGAATAAACTTCTTCCGAAGCTTTCGCGGTGATTGGTGATTATGACGCTTTTCTCGTTGATAGTAACCACTTCTTGAGATTCCAACATAATCACACATACCATTGATGGAAGGGTGGGATTCCAAAGCGTGCTGAACGTCCATTTCTTGGTGTACCTTTTCGGTAGTTACTTGCTCAGAATCCCGATTGATTTTTTAATACTTCGATCGCTCCTTCAGCGTCACGAAGTTGACGCTTTAGTCGTGCAATCTCCTTGTCCTTATCGCTGGCAAAATTACCAGAGCCACGGCCAAACTCCCCAGTCTCAGTAACTACTTCCTTAATTATACTAAATCAGAGTCTCTATTTAACTTGTACACTTTTTATTCTAGGCCCATACAAAAAACTGACTTACTCAAGTTATGAGATAAGTCAGTTTTTTTAGTTTTTAGAATTTGAATAAGTCATTAAAAGCTTCAGTCATAGTTGGGTGAGCGTAAATTTGGTCACGCAAGTCTTCAGCCTTTAAGTGGTGCTGCATTGCTAAAGTAATGACATTGATAGTTTCGTAAGCTTCTTCAGCGTAAATAGTAGCACCTAAGATTTCGTGAGTTTCTGGGTCAATCAAAGCCTTGTATGAGCCTCTTGGGTTGCCGATGACTTGGGCCTTTGGCACACCAGCTGCAGGCATTGTTAAGACCTTGTAAGCTTTACCTTGGGCCATTAACTCGCTTTCAGTTAGTCCAGCTGAAGAAATTGCTGGCTTAATGAAGATTGAGTTAGCAAAAACTGGACGATTCTTCTTAGTTCTAGTCTTGTCACCAAAGAGTTGATTGTCCATAATCCGCCAGTCATCAAGCGAAATGTAGGTAAATTGCAAGCTACCGGCAACATCACCCATAGCGTAGATATTAGGAACACTGGTTTCAAGCTTATCGTTAACGACAATTTCGCCTCTTTGGCCAACTTCAAGACTGGTTTTTTCTAGGTGAAGGGCGGCAGTGGCTGGGTGGCGGCCAACTGACACAAGCATCACGTCTGCTTGCAAGTCCTTAACACCATCTTCGGTTTCAACAGTTAAGTTAAGACCAGCTTCAGTTTCTTCAACCTTGGTCAAAGAAGACTTAAGCATGAAGGTAACGCCATCTGCTTCCATATCAGCCTTAGCTGCCTGAGCAATTTCTGGTTCAAACCGGCCCAAGATACTTGGCATTGGTTCAATTACAGTTACTTTACTGCCAAAGCCAGCGTACATTGAAGCAAATTCAAGTCCGATTGGTCCACCACCTAAAATAACCAGATTCTTAGCAAGTTCTTTTTTAGCAAGCATTTCAGTTGAAGTAAATATCTTATCGTCAATCTTTAGGCCATCAATATTTGGTACATTACTTTCGGCACCAGTATTAATGAAAAGACGGTCGAATGTTAATTCTTCTGTACCTGATTCATCAGTTACCTTGATTGTCTTATCATCAATAAATTCAGCACTTGCATCAAGCACAGTTGCCAAGTCTTGGTCTGCTATCTTGTGGTAGTTCTTGTTGCGTAGTTTTGCTGTCATAGCTTCCTTAGTTTCGAAAGCTTCTTCATACTTAACTCCTCTTTGAGAGTTAATCACCAAGTTCTTAGTTGGCAAACATGCGATGTTGATACACGTTCCGCCGTACATCATTGGATCTTTTTCAATCAAAAGCACTTCTTCGCCATGACTTGTCAGGCTCCCTGCCAAAGTCTTACCAGCTTTGCCAAAGCCAATAATAATATTCTTAAAATGTCTCATACTTAGACTCCTAATCCAAATTATCGCTACTTATTTTTTGTCAGTAACATATTTTTTTACAAAATATCACGATAGATGTCAGCTGTCTACGATTTTGCTTATAGCTATAATAAGTTCAATTGAATTGCCGGGGCCTTTGGCAAGCACTGGCAAGAGAAGGGATTAGGTGCATGAATAACTAGCGATACTTATAAAGCCCGAATTTACGTAACGTCGCTGACGACACTACCGCGGGTGTAGTATTGCTTAATCATGTCTTAATTTACCGCCATTTACCTGTGCATAATTGCATGCTACTCCGCGTGGTCTTCGGCAGAACCGAGGTATCATGCAGCTTAATCTTTCAAATATTGAATATACCTATCCATCAGCGGTAGAGCCCACCATACATGATGTGACTATTACACTCCCACAGGGATGGACCGGCTTTGTTGGTAATAACGGATCTGGTAAAACAACCCTCGCACGTATCGTATGTGGTCTATTGCAACCTGACAGGGGAGTTGTAAGTCCATCGCTTTTCTCGGCATATTGTGCTCAAAATGCAACGGAGGCCCCAGCTACTCTTTTTGATTTTGCGGTTGCCTATGATGATGTGGCCATTAAGCTGAGGCGAGAGCTTTTGTTGGAGGATGATTGGCCTTGGCGTTTTGAAACGCTTTCGTGTGGTCAGCAGAAACGACTCCAGGTAGCGTGTGCTTTATGGGCATCACCTGACGTTCTTGTGCTCGATGAGCCCACTAATCATGTGGATGTGTCAACAAAACATGCTCTTTTTGCAGCTTTGTCGCAGTTCAAGGGTATTGGGGTGCTTATTTCACATGATAGGGAGTTGCTGGACAAGCTCTGTACTCAATGTTTGTTTGTAGCTAATGGCACGGCAAACATGAAATCTGGTAATTATTCTCAGGCATCATCGCAGGTAGAGCTTGAACGTTCTAGCGCATTACACGCAAAGGAAGCGGCACAAAAAGAGAAGACTCGCCTTGAGCGAGAAACCCAGCGACGTAGAGAAGAGGCTTCTAGAGTTCAGGCGCGCAAAAGTGGAAGAACTATTGACAAGCATGACAGTGATGCGCGCGCAAAAAAGCGGGGCTATATAGTTTCAGGCCAAGATGGTAAAGCGGGAAAATTGGCTGTACGCATGTGGGATAGACTTGAAAAGGCAACGGGTAAAGCCACAGGTATTAGGGTTGAGAAACAATATGATTCCAACATCTGGATGGATAGTGAGGCAAGTAAGAGAAAAGTTTTATTGAGGATGGAACCTAATAACATTCTCATGGGAGAGTGTTGCCTACAAGTTCCATCACTATTTATTGGCAATACGGTTCATATTGGTGTTGTTGGCGATAATGGCTGTGGCAAAACAACGTTGATAAAGAAAATTATTTCAAGTATTTCTGACGATGTACGAATGTTATATATTCCTCAGGAACCGACTGAACTGCAAAAAACAGAGACAGTAAGAAAAATTAAAGGATTATCAAACTCCCAACGCGGAAGAGTGTTGTCTATTGTGGCACAACTTAACTCAGATCCTGATTATGTTCTTGCAGGTGAGTCAACCAGTCCAGGTGAAATGAGAAAGCTTATGCTTGCACAGGGAATACTCGAGTCACCGGAGCTGATTGTGATGGATGAGCCAACTAATTATTTAGACCTTGGCTCAACAGTAGCGCTTGAACGTTTACTATCTGAATATCCAGGAGCTTTGTTGCTGGTCTCACATGATCTCTCGTTGGTTGATTCCGCTACATCGATAAAATGGAGCATTCAGCGATCAACTGACAACTTTGAGCTTGTGGTGCAATAGGGGCGAGAAACACGTTGGACAGTTACGTGGTTTCGCGTTTGTGTTTGAGTAGCTCGCTGACACAGACCGCTGCTTTTATACCGCTCGCCGTAGTTGTTTAAGCAAACTAACTTTTACTGAAAAATTTTATATAAACTGAAAGGTCAAACTGATTTCTTCTGGGATTTCTCGTGTTTTAAGCATGGATTTCGGAGGGACCTATGCTTCACTTCAACCACGGTTCAAAACAAGAAGCCAACGAGGGAAATGCAAGCGCTGCTGGCAATGCAGGCACGTCTGGCGTTGTAGGTGCACCAGGCGCTACAGGCGCCGGAACCCCTAACATCCCCACCCCTCCTGAGGGATATCAACAGGCAACCTTTGCGTCTACGCTTCCAACGATTGCTAATCAGACGGCTAACTTAGGCTCCCAGATTGGCGTTATTTCTCCAGGTGAAAGTGAGGAAGACGCTGAGGCTCGTGAGGCATACGAGAGTTTGGCTCGTCACCGCAAAGCTCGTCGTAAAAAGAAGCTTATTAAAGCAGGAATAGCCGCTGGAGTCTTTGTTCTTCTCGTCACATTGTTTATTTTGCCTATGTGCCAGGGCGGCCAGAACCAAAACACTACTGTTATGCCAAGCACTGCGTTTGTCACGCGTGGCGAGTTCAGCGATTCCGTTTCTGCGTCTGGATCCATCAAGCCCGTGTCGTCCACTGTGGTAACTCCCGAGGTAGATGGCATTATTCAGGACGTTCAGGTTTCCGAGGGTACGTACGTCCATAAGGGCGATAAGCTCTTTACCATCAAGAATGACGAGCTGGATAAGGCTGTTCGTAAGGCATCTCAGCAGGTAAAAGCAGCCGAGAACGAGGTCAGTAAGGCTCGCTCAGCCCTAGCGTCCGCACGCAACGGTGTCCCCGAGGCAGGCGAGGACGGACAAGAAGCAAACGCTGCGTCTGTTACTGCTGCCGTGGAAGCGGCGGAGGCAAATCTGGAGAGCGCTCAGATTGCGCTTGAGGAGGCTCGCTCTGCTTACAACGACGCAATTGCTCAGGCAGATAAGCGCGTTGTCACTGCTCCTTGTGACGGAACGGTTATTGTGATGAACGCGGTGAACGGCGCTTCGGTTGGCTCGTCCGCGCCGGGCTCTAGCAACGCCGGTCCTCTGATTACTATCGCGGACCTTTCCCAGATGAAGGTGAACGTCCAGATCAACGAGGTAGACATTTCTCGCATCGCCGTTGATCAGAAGGCGCAGGTCAGCTTTACAGCTCTGCGAGACCTGTATTGCGATGCAGTGGTTACTCACGTTTCTGCTGTTTCGTCCAACGGTGCCGATGCTGGCGCAAGTTACGATAGTCCTGGTCGCTCCATTGTTTCCTACACCGTTGACCTGCTTATTAGTAGTCCCGACGCTTCCATCAAGCCGGGCATGACTGCCAACGTGGACATCATGATCCAGCACATGGATAACGTACTGACCGTACCCCTTGTTGCTGTCATGGACGATGGCGATGGTGCTTACGTCAATGTTGTTACTTCTCGTGACGAGAAGGGCTATCCTCAGGTAAAACGCGTACCAGTGACCGTAAAGGCACAAAGTTCTACGACGGCCGTCATCGAAGGTGCCGGTATTGAGGACGGCACTGAGGTGCTGATTGGCGGTGGCGCCGGCGGTCCATCTCAGGGTGCAGCCATGGACGCTCCAGCGGGTGCAACGTCTGGCTCATCGACTGACGCAACAGGCTCCAAAGATTCCAAGTAGGCGACGCGTATGTCCAAGGTAATTGAGGTACATAAACTGCACCGCATTTACGAGACGGCTGCAGGTTTGACGCACGCCCTGCGTGGTGTTTCTTTGACTGTGGAGAAAGGCGAGTTTCTCTGCATCATGGGTCCATCAGGCTCGGGCAAATCAACCCTGATGAATATTTTGGGTTGCCTGGATACGCCTACTGCTGGTTCGTACAAGCTCGAGGGACTTGAGGTTGCAGATCTTTCCGACGACGATCTAGCGGAGATTCGCGCCACACGTCTGGGCTTTGTCTTTCAGTCGTTTAACCTACTGCCGCGCACTACGGTACTGCGAAACGTTATGCTGCCGCTCATCTACTCGGACATTCCCGCAAAAGAGCGAGAGTTGCGTGCTTGGAAGGCGCTGCGTTCTGTTGGCCTGCCCGAGGAGTACTACGAGCACAAGTCCAACGAGCTTTCCGGTGGCCAGGTGCAGCGCGTTGCCATTGCTCGAGCACTGGTAAACGACCCGGCGGTTATTTTTGCCGATGAGCCAACAGGCAACCTGGACTCTGCAACAAGTGAGATGGTACTCAACACGTTCAAGTCCATGCAGGAGCGCGGTAAAACAATCGTGCTGATTACACACGACCCCGAGACCGCCTTTTGGGCTGACCGCGTGGTGCATATTCGCGACGGACGCCTGCTTACAGACGAGCAGGAAAAAGAGTTTGTGAAGCAACACGCCGCGCAGTCCACGACGGGTGCACACCCCGTGACAGGCGCACATGCTGCGCCGGGTGCGCATGCCGCGATGGGCGCACATGCTGCACCGGGCGCACATGCCGCGACGGGAGGTGGCGCGCTATGAGGCTGATGGATCTTCTGCGAGAAACCCTGTCTGCGCTCAACGCCAACCGCGGTCGCAGCTTGTTGACAGTATTGGGCATTGTTATTGGCATCAGCGCGGTTATTGCCATGACGGCACTTATCGACGGCATCAAGTATTCGCTGGTCAGCTCTCTGGGCCTCAACCAGTCTCGTATGGTCATGATATACGCGTGGCCAGACCGCGAGGTCACGCAGCAAGATCTTGACATGCTGCAGCTCAGCGTACCAGGGTATGAGCTTGTTACCGGCATCGACTCCACCATGGCCCGCGTCAACTCGGCCGAGAAGCAGTTTGACGCGCGAATCATCGGCTGCACGCCCGACTACTTTACCGTTATGGGCCTCAAGGCATCAGCGGGCTCGCTCTTCACAAAGTCCGATGTAGATGACACTTCTAGAAACGTTCTTCTCGACAAATTGTCTGCCGAGAAGCTCTTTGGCAGCTCAGATGCTTCCATTGGACAGGTTGTTCGCATCAACAACGACAGCTACACCATTGTGGGCGTGGTTGACAGTGGCCCAAATGGGGGCGGGCAAGGCGATACACTGCTGGCCTATATACCGTACTCCACGTATTCAGCACGCCTGACAGGCACCAAAACTATCAGCCAGGTCTTTGGTTACGCTCGCGAAAACGTTGACATGAAGGCGCTTGCGGATGAAACAAAGTCCTGGTTGCTTGACTGGTTTAACATTCCTTCCGCGCAGGCAGAAGATCGCGTGACAGTCATGACGCTCTCGTCCATCATTGAGCAGATGAACGCCACACTGATGTCGTTCCAGGTCCTGGTTACCGCCACGGCGAGCATTTCGCTTCTGGTTGGCGGTATTGGTATCATGAACATGATGCTCACCAACGTGACAGAGCGTATTAGGGAGATTGGCCTGCGTAAAGCTCTTGGCGCTCGCGCGTCCGACATCACCAAGCAGTTCCTGTGCGAGTCCATTTTGATTTGCATCATGGGCGGCGTGATTGGCATTGCCCTGGGTTACGCCGGAGCATGGGGCCTGGCTGGCTCGTTTGGCAGCATGATACAGCTTGAAACTGGTATCACGCCTATTATCACGCCAAATATTGTGATGATCACCTCGGGAATCTGCATTGGCATCGGCTTGATCTTTGGGTATTGGCCCGCTCGTCGAGCCTCAAAGCTCAATCCTGTTGAGTCGCTCCGCTACCAGTAAGTGGGGTGCGTGCAGCGGGTGGCTTGTGGTCAGAGATTGCTTGCTGTTGGTAAACAGCTTGCGTTCACAGACCGCTTGCTGAAAGTAAATGACGTGCTACTAGTAGGGTTTCTCGCCAGGCGAGAAACCCTTTGAAGTGCGGTGGATTGTGTGGTTATAGCAGATCATCTGGTGGCAGCAGCTCGATTTCCCATGTGGTTTCTACGTAGCAATAGATGTCTATGTCTGACGGATCAAATGTAGGAACTTGGTTTTCACAATCAGAATTATAAAAAGCACTACGAGCGCACGCTTTATACACTAGTTCTCTTCTGTCGAAGTCGTAGTCTGCATGCTTAAGCCCAACCACTTTTGCTCTGGCAGCCTTAGCAAGAAGATTTGCTTTTTGGTGACAGGCAACGATAGCATCTACAGATAGGTTGTCTTTAATGGTGTCGTTATGCGCTATCGAGAATTCAACTGAAAAGGTCACTTCATCACCACATGAACTGAGTGCTTTCCAGATTTTCTCGACAAGATCTTCTTCAAGCTGCTGTTTGATGGATAGTTTAGCGCGGAAATCATACCCTAGAAGTTTTTTCTCAGCGACATAATAGTCACCCTCATCATCCTTTTTGTACCGGTTTTCCTCGTGACCAGATACTGAATAGTTGTTGTTTTTTAGAATTGAAGCAGGTAGCCCATTTTTCTCTAGCGCATCTTTGATTGTTTGAAGCAGCACATTATATTTGGCTGTGCAGTCTTCGCGGATTTTGGAAGTTCCTTGAACAGTGATGTCTACGTCAATAGTGTCAGGCGCAACTTGCGTGCTCAGGTTTGTTGATACGTCAATCGTTCGTTTCATGGTGCGTTCCTTTCAGAGATGTTAGAGAAAAAATCAGCTGTTTGAACAGGTAATTTATTTCTCATCGTTAAATAATCATAGGCTTAAAAAGAGTTTTGAGTGTCCAGTGTAATGGACACTCATATAGTGGATAGTAACTGATATTAACCAGGTGAAATAGCTTATTATTAGTGCAAGGGAAGCGTGGGTAGACAACTACCGCGCGGGAGAGGGACACATGATTTTGTATTTTTCTGCAACAGGCAACTGCAAATATGTTGCCGAGCGAATTGCCGCGGAGTTTGATGACACTGCAGTCTCGATTGAGGTTTCAAACGGCCAGGTAAATCTCTCAGAAAATGAGATGCTCGGCATCGTGACGCCAGTTTATAACTGGGAACTTCCCATTACAACTCGGGAGTTTTTGCAGAATCTCCAGGTCATAAGTGCCTCTGCGCCGTACTCGTTCATTGTGGCAACGTACGGAATAATGGCTGGTTGCACGTTTGTTGACGCAAAAAAGATTCTTGCCAACAAAGGACTAGAGCTCAACGCTGGTTTTAGCGTCAAAATGCCTGATACCTGGACTCCAATTTTTGATTTGAGCGACAAGACAAAGGTCCAGCAAATTAACGACAACGCCGAGAGCTATATCAACGCTGTATTAACCGGCATCAAAGAGCGTGCTGTTGGTAATCATATGCAGGGTGTTGTTCCGTATGCAGTTAGACTTTTTATGGATCCCATGTATAACAACGAGAGAAAGACACAGCACTTCTCGGTTTCAGATAAGTGCATCGGATGTAGTCTTTGTGCACGAAAGTGCCCAGTTCAGGCCATTCAGATGAATGATAAGAAACCTGTATGGATTAAAAATCAGTGCGCCGCATGTCTTCGTTGCCTACATCATTGTCCTACGTTTGCCATTCAGTATGGTAAGGGGGCAACGAACAGACATGGTCAGTACAAAAATCCTCACGTCAAAGTGTAGTTTTAGGTGTAAACTTTATGGCGTAGTTAGCTATAGCTAACAAAATGTCAACTGAACGGAGTTCATCGAATGCCTGCTGAGAACGAGAAGAAAGATCATCTTCCGATACTTGGTGTTGGCCCCGCTTATGTCATTGCCATCACAGTTCTGACAGTTGCGTGTATCACCCTGTCCAAGCTGGGTTTTCTTCCGTATCTGCGTATTCGAGCAACGGTTGGCGTAATGCATGCTGTAGGCACGGCTTTTTTGATCGTGGGTATTTGGCTCTGGGTTTCTGCTGCCATCAAAGAAAAGCTTCGCGAGAAGATCATTGCAAATCAGCTGGTAACCACTGGTGTTTATGCGCTGGTAAGAAACCCTATCTACTCCGCATTTGCGTTTGTCATGTCAGGTGCAGCGCTGCTCTCTAGTAACCTTTATCTGCTACCACTACCCCTTGTGTTTTGGGCGCTTTTATCTGTGATGATGCAGGTTACAGAGGAGAAGTGGCTTCTCGAGCAGTTTGGCGATGAGTACAAAGAGTACTGCAAGCGAGTTAATCGCTGCATTCCGTGGTTTCCTAAGCGCTAACGTTTAACGTGAATATAAACGTGACCATTTGTTTTTATCCGAGCCCCAGTCCCATAGTTGAGCTGGGGCTTGTTTGATTTTCTCGCTATATAAATACTTTTACGAAGCGGCTATGATATACATACGTCCGCTAGGCATGCTTGTGTCGTGCCTGCTCTATATACGTCATGCTAGTTTGTTAGTGCTTGTACCTGCTGCTTCATGAGAAACGAGATATGCGATGCTGGATATTCGTCGTGTTTTGGCAAGTGCGCCCAAAAAGCATACGGAGGAGACGCTTAATTCTCTGACGACTGTTTGGGGAGAGGCGCTTGATACATCGAACGTGTTGCCTGAGCATCCGCGTCCTCGTATGCAGCGCGACAATTACGTGATGCTGAACGGCGTGTGGGAGTATGCGATTGCGCCGGTAGATGGCGAGGTGGACGCAGAAACCCTCGCGCTACAGGAGATTCCTTCCCGTTGGGATGGGCAGATTGTGGTGCCATTCTCGCCAGAAGCTCCGCTTTCTGGGGTTGGTCGAACGGTGCGTCCGTATGAGCTTTTATGGTACAGGCGCAAAATTGACTTGCCAGAACTGGTCGATGACCAGCGACTTATTCTGCATTTTGATGCTGTCGACTGGATGTGCGCGTGTTTTGTAAACGGCAAGCTCGCCGGCACGCATACCGGCGGCTACCTGCCGTTTTCGTTTGACATCACGGATCTGCTTGGGTTGGTCGAGGCGGAAGGCGTGGCTGAGAGTGCGGCTGAGGTGGCGACTGCGGCGAAGAGTGGGACCACCGCTGAGCTTGTGCTTTGCGTTTGGGATCCAAGTGACGCCGGCTCTCAACTGCGAGGTAAACAGCGACTTTCTCGTGGCGACATTTGGTACACCGCTCAAAGTGGCATTTGGCAGAGCGTTTGGTATGAAGTTGTTTCTGCAGCTCATCTTGAGTTGCTAACGTTGAAGGGCGACATGTACGGCGTGCTTGAAGTTAAGACGAACGTACAGGTAAGCGGGCAGGCAAGCTTGCAGTCGGAGGCACTGGAGCTGGAGTTGGCGCTCAAGGATGAGCTTGGGCAAGACGTTCTTCTCGCCAGGCTTCCGGTGAGCGAAGCAGGAGAAATTTGCGAGGAACTACAGGTAGACAAACCGCAGTTGTGGTCTCCGGAGAGACCGTACCTCTATTTCGTGGAGGCAACACTTTGGCGGGATGGTGTAGCGGTCGATTTTGTTCGGAGCTATTGTGCGTTTCGTACTGTTGAGGTGAAGCCTGACGAGGCCGGTGTGCCAAGGGTGCATTTGAATGGAGCGCCGTATTTTGTGCGTGGCGTGCTGGATCAGGGCTATTGGCCTGACGGATTGCTGACGGCGCCATCCGACGATGCGCTGGTATATGACATAGAGGCCATGAAGTCGGCTGGTTTTAATACGCTGCGAAAGCATATCAAGATTGAAAGCGAGCGTTGGTATTACCACTGCGATCGTATTGGCATGCTGGTTTGGCAGGATTGTGTTTCGGGAGGTAGCGCATATAGTCCCTGGCACACGAGTCAGAAGCCGACGCTGTTCAGCTTTACCTGGGGACGATTTGACGACACAACACCAAGTCATCACGAGGCTTTATCCGCAGGTGACGAAGGCTATCGCAAGGAGTGGACAGAAACTTGTCAGGAAATGGTCAAGCTCTTGGAAGGGCATCCTTCGATTGGATTTTGGACGCTCTTTAACGAGGGTTGGGGACAGTTTGATGCTTGCGCAGCTACTGAGGTTGTTCGCGCCTTGGATGCAACACGTCCAATCGATGCAACAAGTGGCTGGTATGATCAGGGCTGTGGCGATTTTCTGAGTATTCACAATTACTTCCGACCACTTCGCGCAGGTTGGAGCGGGAAGCAATGGGGGAATCGAGCTGTGATAATCTCTGAGTTCGGTGGCCTCGCGCAGATGACGCCAGGTCACACGTCGCTTGACCACTCATACGGATACGGGGATTTTGTCACAGTTGAGGATTGGCGAGGAGCTGTCCAAAAGCTGCTCTCAGAGGCGGAATCGCTGCAGGTCGAAGGTCTTGCAGGATACGTTTATACGCAGGTATCTGACGTTGAGGAAGAGGTAAACGGCCTGCTCACTTACGATCGAAAGATCAACAAGTTTGAAGGGTAGTAGCTGCCGAATGATGTGTGATGTTGTTGGATAACGTTAGATGGCCTCGGTAGTGCTCGATGGTGTCCGACGTGCTAAGCGATGAACAGTTGAGTGAAAGATGCCCAGTTGATTGAGTAGTGCTCAATGATGATGAGCATTAATTTCTGCCAAAGTGGTAAAAAATGCGTTTAGTTGGAGTTTCATTTTTCTGCATATCGTGTTTTCGCAGATAAAAAATTGCAACGGTGGTAAAAAATCGTCTTAGTTGGAGCTGAAATTTGATTTTTAAAGATTTAATCTCCAACTAAACGGGTTTTTTACCTTTTTAGCCCCTAAAATATTGGTCCAAAAATTGAGTGATACACAAAATTGAATATCTGAGCATAGATATTCGTAGAAATGAATACATCTTTAGCCTAAATAGAAATTTCGCAACTTAATACAAAAAACTCGCCTTCCAGAGATCTATTTCTGGAAGGCGAGGAGAGATCGTATTGCTATGACGCGTCGTGGACGCGCGTCGCGGCTGCGCGTCGTGGTGCGCGTAGCTGCACGTTAAGCGCTTGCACCCGAGGTGGCATCTACGCCTGCACTTGGTGCGGGAGCACCAGCGGCAGGGGAGGGAGCGCCAGCTGGTGGAACAGCAGCGCCGTTAGCGCTTACAAGGCGTTGACCTGTGGTTTGTAGGTACCAATCCAACCATGGCTTGAAGTTGAAGACGATCTCGTTGATGCCTGCATACGAGCCATCAGGGTAGTACATTGCCTGGTAGTTATGGGTGTTGATAATGTCGGCTGGTGTACCTGGGACAATGGTGCGTACATACTCTTTGTCGCCGTTGCGAAGCACACCAATGACAAATTCAACGTTTTTCATACGACCCTCGGGAAGAGAGCTGTGAACTGTGGAAAGACGGTTGCCCGACTGCTCAGGAACGCGTTTTGCCAGCATAGTGTCTGGGTTGTCATGAGCGTTGTTGTAGTAGAGGAACTGGTTGTTGTCGTCCGCGTAAGTTAGCTCAAATGGCATTGCCTTCAGGAACATGTCAATCTGATTGACGGTCAAAATACCGTGGTCAAGCTTAACGTACGTGTCGCCCGAGACCGCGCCCACAAGCTCAGCGGCCTTCTCGACCCAATCGGGATCGTCGGGATCGATGCTCTGGATAGTGGTGGAAATTGAGTTGGTTACGTCCAGATCCTCTGGCGCGATTGGCTTTGGCTTCTTCAATTTGGAGACCACCTCTACGTATTTGACAAAGTTATCCAGGCAAAGGCCCAGGAAGCCGATGGTGCGCTCGTCGATAATGTTGCCGTCCTCGTCAAAAGCCTGCTTGGCTTTCCCAAGAAGGAACTCGTTACCAGGCAAAACGTATGCGTTTACGCCCGGAGCATCCATAATCTTGCGCAGATGTACCTGCGCGCGAGAAGTTCCCTGGTCGTAGTAAGAAGCTCCGACAATCATGACAGGCTTGTTCTCAAATGGATGCACGTCGTAGGAGAGCCACTCGATGACGCTCTTAAGCGCAGGTGAGATGGTGTGGTTGTGCTCGGGCGTAGAAATAATGACGCCGTCAGCGCGGGTAATCTTGTTGTACAGCAGGCGGAGCTGGAAGTTCTCGTCCCACTTGAGGTCCTGGTTGAACAGAGGGATGTTATCGATCTCAAGGATCTCAAGCTCAAACTGCTTGGCAAAGTGTTTTTTGATGAAGTGCAGAAGCTTTCGGTTATAGGAAATCTCCGCATTTGAACCGACGATTCCGACAAATTTCATAGTAGTAGTTCCTTCCAGGCCTACAGGTTTTCCCAGTCAAAGTTCTCGGCCTCTTTGCGGAGAAGTTCGCGCGATGCGGCCATTTTTTCGTTGAGTTTCACAAACAGACGGAAATCGTCAAAGAGCAGGTCAAGCTTCTTGACGGTAGCTTTGTCCTTCAAGTTGCCCTTCTCGTCAAATGCCTGCGGGGCGCGGCCAAGAAGGAACTCGGAACCTGGCATGATTGCGGCTTTGAGCTCGGGAGCGTCCAGAATTTGACGGAGCTGAAGCTGTGCGCGAGAAGATCCGAGTGTGCCCAGGGATGCGCCGACAATCATGACTGGCTTGTTGACCATAGGGAAGATGCCGTAGGACAGCCAAGCAAGCGCGTTTTGCAGGACCGCTGGAATGGAGTGGTCGTACTCTGGAGTTGCGATGATGACGCCGTCGGCGGCCTCAATTTTCTTTGCAAGCTCTGAGACAACCTCGGGGACCTTCATCTTTTGAGGCTTGTTGAACAGGGGAATGTTGTCAATCTCCACCAGCTCAATAGAGGCCTTGTCGGCAAAGTGCTTCTGCATAAACTGCAGGAGTCTTCGGTTATTTGACTCTTTTGAATTGGTGCCAATAAGGCCAACAAAGTTAAGCATCAAACTTCCTTTCTGAATTACGCAAGGAACTCAGGCGAGATTCCCGACGAATAATATACGCGATTATCAGTGGTTACTATGAGCGCCTCGATGCCTTTTTCTTGTTCAACACGGGCAAGGAGTTGTTTGGGTTTCTCGCCATAAAGGCGCGTGGTCCAAATTTCTCCATCAAGTGAGTTGTCCGAGATAATCGTGATGCTCGTAAGTTGCGTGTCAACTGGATAGCCTGTCTTGCGGTCAAGAATGTGGTGATAGGTGTGCTCGTTTACCTGCAGTTTCCTTTCGTAGGTACCGGAGGTCACCACGGACTGGTTGCAAATAGGCAGCACAGCAAGGTTGGTGCCTCGCGGTTGTCGCGGATTCTGGATGCCAATCTGCCACGGCCTGTTCGAGAGCACATTGGCGCCAATTGTCTTAATGTTACCGCCAAGGTTGATAAGGGCGGACATGACGTGCTGACTTTTCAGATAATCTGCAATTTTGTCGGCGATGTAGCCTTTGGCCAAGCATCCCAGGTCCAGCTTCATGCCCTCTTTGGCGAGAAACACGGTGCAGCTCAAAGAATCCAATTCAATGAGTTGTGGATCAGTAAGCGACAGCGCGTGCGTGACCTCGGCGTTATTTGGAATGCGAGCGTCAGAAAAGCCGATTCGCCAGGTTTGTACCAAGGGGCCAAGTGCAATGTTTAAATGACTTGCAGGTAGAAGACTTTGTTCTTTGCCAATTTGAATGAGCTCAAACAGCTCGGGGTCAACGGGGACAGGATGTTTGCCTGCTGCATGATTGATCTGCATAAGCTCGGAATTGGCGTCATTTGCGCTAAACCGCTGGTTATAGATGTTAAGGAGTTTAAAGACATCGTCAAGTAGCTGTTCTGCAGGACACTCCGCCTGCGAATCATTGGAGGGTGGCAATAAAGAAATGGTGATAGTCGCGCCCATCAGGTGAGTTGATCTGGAAATGTAGGTTCGTTCTGGCACGACTCTCCCATAGTGTCCAACAGCAGTTTGTTTAATTTTACCTGCAGATTGCTTAGCAGTAACTCTATTTTACGTTTGTTTGTTACGCTCATTTGTTGTATCCACAACATTTTGGCGAGAAACCCTACGGTTTTGGTAGCTCGCTGAAGATCGCTCCCGGCCCCAAAAGTGAAGACCGCTCCCAGCCTCAAAAGTGAAGAAAACTGTGGAGTTAATTTGATTATTTATTCATAGGGATGTCTGTTTATTGTTGATATGTACTCATTCCAGTATCATTTTTTGCAGAAAGAACTGATCGAAGAATTATTCTTGGCTGACGCGTATACGCCAGCCAGTTTTTTGAAGGAGCATAAAAGAAGTGGAAAAAAGAATGGCTTGGTGTGCGCGTTTTTCTCGCCAGGAGTAATGAAGTTAAATCTACGCACTTTGTAGCATTAATTGAGCGCAATTTAGTCAGTTTTCAAAGTCTTTGTCCAAGATTGAAATAAAAAAATTTATTTGAACACGATATTTCTTTAAATATTTTGTCAAAAACCATTAGTATGTTTAGTGGAGCTTTGTATAGCTCCAGGGGTACGTTCGATAGGAAAGATGGGGTTGATATGAGCAACTTTAAGAAGTCGTTTGCAACTATGTTTGCAGCAATAATGATGCTCACTGGTATCATTATTTTAGGTACAAGCACTGTTGCAAAGGCAGTGACCTATCCGTTGTCGCAGAACATTGATTTTGGCGCTGACGGAGAACTTACTGTTAACCTTAAGCCCACTTCACCCACAACCGTTAAGGACAATGCAAACATCTCTACAGGTATCGAGATTGACGCAACTGGCCTTCATAAGCCAATCGACGGTCTTTACCTGGAGATTGAGGTAAACACCAAGCAGTCCTCTGAAAACGTCAATAACACCAACAACATTACTCCTAACACCTACCTTGATAACTTTGCTACCCCAGCAGCAGCTACTCAGCCTATTATCAAGCGCGAGGAGACCATCGTTACCCCTGATGGCAGGACCATTAAGCGCCTGTACCTCAACACTATCGATACCACCGTTAAGCTGGAGCTCCCTTACGTTATGAGCTTCAGAGATATGGTTACCCCAGCAGATTTCCAGCTCAAGCCAGTTGTTCGTGTGTACAATGCAGACGGCACAGAGCTTGCTAACATGCCTGATCAGACATACTCCATCACCTACGACAAGCCTTGGCTTATGAAGCAGGTTGCAGGTGAAGAAACCAACGATCAGCTCCTGTATGGTGGTATTAACGCCCCAGGTGATTCGTCCGCGCTTTCCAACGATAAAACTTCAGACGTCATCTTTAATTTTAGGCTTTACCAGTATCATCGTGCTTATCGCTCCATCATCATTACTGATACCCTTCCTACATACGTAAACGCAGCAGGTCAGACCGTTACCGCTCACTTTGACCCAGCTAAGAACCCTAACTGGACGCTCAGCCCAGATGGACGTACCGTAACCCTCAAATTTGATATTCCTGCAGGAACCACCATTCTTAACGACTACATCAGAGATAACCTTCCTGCATATTCCCAGCTCAAGCTTTCCTTCCCGGGCGCTCGCTACCTCAACGGCACTAATCGCGTAATCTTCAACAACACTGCAACGGTTCAGGGCATACCTTACAACCCAAGTGCAGCAGAAGAGACTGTTGGCCAAGTCCCAGGCAACGAGCACAACTTTGATGACGACTCTAAGCAGTTCCGCCTTGCTGGTAATGATTTCAGCGGTAACGGCATGCTCAGCAAGCGTGGTCCCGTTACCATCCAGTACGACAAGAACGGTCTTGCGGTTAAGAAGCTTGATTACACTATCAAGTTGGTCAACAAGCTGGACACCCCACTCACCGACATCGAGTTCATCGAGGATGTTGCCAACACCGACAACCGCCTCTTCATGACTGCGCTGACCGGCAATCTTGTTGCAGTTGGCCAGCGAGTTGGACTCTCCATGGACCAGATTGAGGTCCGTGGCTACAAGGCAGACGGCAGCTACGACATCATTCCTACCAGGAAGAACGGTGCAAACTGGCTTTACCGTGCTGACATGAACTCGGCAAGCCAGCAGCAGCTGCAGTCCTATCTGGACCAGATCAACCAGGGTACGCTTGATCCATCCAATGCTTCCGCTGTGTCTCCTCAGTACAGGAAGATTGGTATTTACTTTAAGAACGTAACTCTGCAGCCAACCAGCAACATTGATTTCAACATCCAGATGATGTTCATGAATCCATTTGGCGAGGTTTACAGTGACAGACCTATTACCAACATCATCAAGGTCAATGCCAACAAAGTTAATACCGACGGTACCAAGACCCCAATGAACTTCTCCGCAAATTGGGATACTCGCTTTACTCCATTTAGCGAGAAGGTCTGGCTGTCCAAGTCCTCTTGGTACCAGCGCGTTGGTATGCCAAACGAGCGCTTCAGTGCTCGCTTTGGCTTTGCACTGTCAGAGCTTTCACCTGCTCGTTATTTGAAGAATCCAACCTTCGTTGATCTTCTCCCTGCAGGCGTTTCTTATGACGCGAACACCTCGGTTTCACCAATTGCTGACTCGCTGCAGCCTGAGAAGGTTGAGTACATCAGGAACTACAACGAGACCGGTCGCAATGCAATCAAGATTACCCTTCCATCTGGATACGTGTATCAGTATGGAACCATGGGTTATGAGATTAGGAACCTGGTAATCAACGACGACATCATTCCTTCTAAGGCCGAGAATGACGTTCTGAACAACAATAATGACGTCTACTTCTACGCCACAAACTGGACTCACGGCACACCAGATGACTTCTCTGGTATGTATAACGCCAGTAACTTTGTTCGGGATAATCTTGACATCAATATGAATGGTGTCACTGACGAGACTATTCTGAAGGCAACTGCAAAGGTTCTTGGCAACAACGTTGAGAGTATCCAGTCTGATAAACACATCCGTAGTCTTGAGCCAAATATTGCTGGCGGCGGTACATTCTACGGTAGGGCATTTACCTCGGCTACTATCATGACTGACTTTGCTGGCGTCACTGATACCAGCGGACTCTTCCAGTATCGTCTGAGCATTCGTAACTACTACAACACGCCAATGAATAAGATCCTTATGTACGACGTGTTGCCATATGTGGGCGACGGCAGAAACTCTGCTTTTAGCAACACACTTCAAGGTCCTATTGAGCTGAAGATTGGTTCAAATGATGTCAGCTCCCAGTACGAGATTTACTATCGCACCGATGAGCACCCAGCTCAGAACGATATCAACGAGATTAACAGCCCAGAATGGACTAAGACTCCAGCTGACTACACTAAGGTAACGGCAATCAAGATTGTTGGTAAGGATGGCACTATTTTGCCTCCATACACTGTTCTGTCTGCGGTTTTGACCATGAAGGCACCACTGTATGATCCAAACCTCTCCGAGGCTCTTGCATACAACGACATGAGCGTTATCTACAACAACGAAGCAGCTATGCGCCGTACCGAGAAGGTCGCAAACCAGCTTGTTGACATCATGGATGTCAAGGTAGAGAAGAAGTGGCTTGATGCTGACGGCAACGCAATTGCTCAGCCAGATGCTACCTCCATTACCGTAAAGCTTCTTGCCGACGGTGTTGATACTGGTAAGACGCTTGACCTTACCGCAGCTAATAACTGGACTGCTTCGTTTACACACCTTCGTAAGTACACCATTGAAACTCACAACGATGGAACTAGCACAAAGACTCCTATCGTTTACACTCTTGAAGAGGTAGGCACAGACGCTAATGGTATGGTCACTTACAACGGTAAGAAGTACAAGGTAACTGCTACTTCTGGTCAGGCAGACGAGAATTCACCAAACGATTCCGTTGCACTGAGTGTTACCAACCAGCTGCAGCAGGAGAAGGTCTCCGTCTCTGGCAAGAAGCTCTGGGACGACTCTAACAACAACGACGGTAAGCGTCCAGCTTCCATTGTTGTCAGGCTTCTTGCAGATGGTGTTGAGGTTCAGCACAAGACTGTTACCGCTGCAGATAACTGGGAGTACACCTTCTCTGACCTGCCTAAGTTCAGTGGCAACACAGAGATTACCTACACCGTTTCTGAGGACGCTGTACCTGACTACACCACAAGCATCAATGGCTTTGAGATTACAAACCAGCATGCTCCTGAGGCTTTGAGTATCCCAGTTAAGAAGGTCTGGGTTGACGACAATAATGCTCAGGGTCTACGCCCTGCTAGTGTTCACGTCAGGCTCTATGCAGACGGCACTCAGGTTGACGAGTTTGACCTGAACGCAGGTAACAACTGGTCTCACATCTTCAACGGCCTGCCTCGTTACACTGCTGGTCGCGAGATTGAGTACACCGTCAAGGAAGACCCAATTGCTCACTACACCACTTCCTACTCTGGTTCTTCAGCTACTGAGCTTACAGTTACCAACACCATTGAAGGTAAGGTTTCTGTTCCAGTAACAAAGAAGTGGATTGGAGCACCTGCTGCCAGCGTAACTATTCACCTGCTTGCTGACGGCGTTGAGGTTCAGAGCGCTACTCTGACTGCTGCAGACAACTGGCAGCATACGTTCAGCAACCTTAACCAGTACAACAATGGTGCTCTGATCAACTACACCATTACTGAGGATGCAGTTGACGGCTACACCACGCAGATTACTGGCGACGCTACTAACTATGTAGTAACCAACACCAACATGAAGACTCGCGATATTCCGGTCACCAAGGTTTGGGAGAACCAGGAAGGCAACTCTGCTGAGATTGTTCTGTATCGTGATGGTGTCGAGGTTGATAGGGTAACCATCACCAAGGCTGACGACTGGAAGCACACTTTCAGCAACCTTGAGTTCTACGACAAGACTGATGGTCACGAGTACGCATACACCATCTCTGAGACTCCTATTTCTGGCTACACAACCCAGATCACAGGTAATCAAGACGACGGTTTCACAGTGACCAACACTGCTCCTGTTGTTCCTCCAACCACGCCACCTACTACTCCAGAGCCTAAGAAGCCAGGTCTTCCTTACACTGGCGACGCATCAGGCATTGCTTCAATCGTTGGAGCTGCAGCTCTGTCCCTGAGTGGTCTTGGTATTGCTCTGAGAAGGAAGAACAGCTAATAGTTAGGGTTTCCAACTCGTGATAGCTAACTAAAAACAGGCTCCTGGTAAAACCAGGAGCCTGTTTTGTGTAGCGCACCAAAACCGCTAAAGCGACCAAGCTGCCAAGGTCACCGTATGTGCGGCGCAGAACTATCCCGTCGTATCGCTATCCTGGTGTTTTGTAAAGTTCCCACTTCCGCTTTAGCGCTAAGTGGTAAAAAATGCGTTTAGTTGGGGGTTACATTTTTCTGCATACGCGTTTACCCAGGAAAAATTTTTAACTATGGTAAAAAATGCGTTTAGTTGGGCATCAAATAACAAAATTTCAATTTTCATCCCCAACTAAACGGCTTTTTTACCTTTTTGGACACTAAAATCAGTACCCTAAAATTGCGGTATTCACGATTATGAATAAACATACTCCATTATACAGGAATCAAATTACCCTAACGATTTTGACGGCTCTGCCAACGTCAAGTTATCTTCATCCGCCGAAAACTTAGTGTGCAGCAAAGAATTATCCAGCAACACGATATAATTTTAAGGTAGTTCCTAGTTATTTCCTGTACTGCAAAACGTGGAGGTAAAAGGCACATGAGAAGCATCTTTGAGGATCGACAGGTATCAATTAAGTGCGACGATAAGTATTCTTATACCGTTACAAAAGATGGTCTGGCTTATGTTCCAGGTAATGGAAAGCCAGAGGTCAAGGTTTTGTTTTCAGAGGTCGGTTCAACCTTCTTACTGAATTATTGCAGCTCAAACGGTCCTTACGAGATTACCTTTAAGGATAACGACGGCCATAATCTCGTTAGCATTGACACAGACCTTAAGCTTCGTGAATTTGGACACAACATCCTAGATACAAAGACTATCATCCTCGCTTTTGCAGCTAACAAACTTACTACTGAGTTCCCTAATAACCTTGATACGTTAAATACTAAGCTTGGGTTCAGCCTCAAGGAGAAAAAAATCACTATCGCAAACGGCGTGATTTCCGGCGCAAAGCATCAGGTCAAGCTTTCCGATATTCGTCGAGTTCAGTGTGTTGCTGGTGGCGCTCTCAACAATCTCTTTGTCTACACTAAGGAGAAAGGTGGCTTCTTTGATAGGGCAGACATCGTAGTTCCTGTCAACGAGCTCACAGTTCCTATTCTTGAAGCAGCAATGAGAAGAAATACTGGTCACGGTATTGATTTCAGCAGGGGCAATGGCTTCGACCAACCAAACAGTAACTTCATTGTTATTCGTTATTTGGACTCCAGCTTCTTCGAGACCGCTCCTGGTGTCTTCAAAGAAGACTGGCAGAAGGATGCTTACGAGTTTGTTAAGTCCTTTGGTTACGACCTTCAAAACATGCTAGGGGAGTAACTCCTGGCGAGAAAAACGTCTTATCCAAGAAAAACAGCCGCCCTCTTTTTTGAACTGCCTCCCATTTCTTGGACATAAGAAATAGGAGGCTTTTTATGCGTATGGATCGTAGGGTAAAGTACGATGTAGGGGTGAGAAGAAAGGCAGCAGAGCTCTTTGCTTCCGGTATGGGATCTTGTACGGTTGCAAGTACTCTTTCTGTTTCACTCTCAGCTGTAAAAACATGGCACTATATATACCACGCGTTTGGAAGCGAGGTGCTACTGACCATGGATGGCAAGCAAGCTCCCTATACCTACGAGCAAAAAGTTGCTGCAGCAAGAGCTGTCGTTGAGGGTGGCATGACAAGGACTGAGGCAATGGCCAAGTTTAAGATTATGTCGCTGGCACCACTTAAGAGCTGGTGCAAGCTCTATCGTACAGGTGGCGCAGAGGCTCTTAAGCCAAAGCCAAAAGGAAGACCTAAAGGCTCTAAGTCCAAGCCACAGAAACGCACCCGCGAGCAGGAACTTGAGGAGCGCTGCCGCAGGCTCGAGACCGAGGTAGCCTACTTAAAAAAATTGCGCGCCCTGGTCGAGAAAGACGAGCTCTGACCGGGGTAAAGGCTGAGGTTGTGAGTGCTTTGTGTGCTGAGGGATACTCCTTACACCATCTACTGGAGTGCTCAGGGCTTGCAAGGTCTACCTACTACTACGCACGAGCTCACCCAGTAAAGCCAACACGCCCAGAGCTACACCACGCGGTTGCAGAGATTTTCTCGCGTACCGCAAACGGATGTGGTCACAGACAGATAGCCATGTGTCTGCGCGCTGAGCTGGGTGTAAGAATCGCCGACAAGACTGTTCTTAAAATCATGCGTGAGATGGGTATTCGCTGTAAGATACGGCGTGAGACAGACTATCACCGCTATAGCTCCTATAAAGGCGTTGTCGGCAAGACCTTTGAAAACGTCATAGGACGCGACTTTTCTGCCGATGGACCGTGGAAGAAGATGGGTACCGACGTCACAGAGTTCAAGCAGGCGTGGGGCAAGGCGTACTTTGCTCCCGTCTATGACTTCGGAAGCAAAGAGATTGTCGCATGGAGCACAGCGAGGGGTCCAAACATGGTTCAGCAAAAAGCTCTTCTCGATCAACTTTTAGCGAAGATACCTGAAGGCGTAACTCCGATTCTGCACAGCGATATGGGTTGGCAATACCAGCACAGCGCATGGTGCAAGCGACTGAAAGATGCAGGAGTTATCCAGAGCATGTCCAGAAAGGGTAACTGCATAGACAACGGCGCTACCGAGCAGGTCTTTGGTCATCTGAAAGACGAGTTTTTCCGAGGAAAAACGTGGCCTAACTTTGAGTCTTTCAAAGCTGATTTGGACGCATATGTTATGTACTGGAACACACAAAGGCGTCAGGTTAAACTAAAAGGACTGACCCCGGAAGAGTTCCGGAATCAGTCCTTAGTGGCCTAGGTCTTTATTAAATTCGTCCAAGTTTTGGGACGCAGTTCATTTGAAGGCGGCTGTTTCATTTAGTTCAAAGGTTATAGAAGTCCTTGGACCCTCTGATCATACACTTTTGCCAGCTCAGATGTCATAAATTCTTGCTTGAGTTTGGATATGAATCTTGTATCTGTGAAGAGTCTATAAATTAAAACTGCAGCTCCACCAATATCAAGGTTTCTAGGATTCTTTGTGATAGCAGCCTGAATGACGCTACTTGATGTGGCAATAGAATTCGAGATAAGAAGAATCTTTTTTGTTCTGACTTGGTGCATTTCAGAGCAAAATTCAGTTCCATCATCTTTATTAAAGAGAGAGCATCCATGAAGAGCGGCAACAAGCCAATTGATTGCAATCGCAGCCGCTGCCTGGCCACCAACTTTAACAATGTCTCCCATATTGACATAGCTAGTCAGCTTTTCGGTGGTTGCCTTGTTAAGAATCAGGTTTTCGACAGGTAGCTGGATTCCTACTGGCGTATATAAATCTGTACCAATATGGATGATTTGTTTAATTAATGCGGCAGCAGCTGCATCAGGTTCAGAAGGAATTCTCTTTGCCGCAGCGCCCAAAAGCAACAATGTAGACGTAGGAGTGGTGATATAAGGATTCTTTCCAAATGGATCGTACTCTACGTTAAAGGAGGTGGGTAGGTAGCCAAATTTTCCAATAAGAGGATTTGGATTAGGTGCAGTAAGAGTATTTGTCATGATATTGGCTGTTCCAAAAATCAGTCCAAGAATTGGATCATGACCAAATGTTCCAAAGCGATGATTGGCGCCCTTAAATATTCCAAAATTGCCGTCAGCAAAACGGGTGGCGTCATAAGGAACTCCACGAGCAGATAAGATATGCCTCTTGGAGGCATAAAGAGGTCTACTGGCTTCTTCAGTAGCATTAAATTGTTCGAAAATCTTACTCTGAGCATCATGAAGTCTAACTTCTTTAAGATTGTTTGATCCTGCAGGTTCAACCTCGGTGAGTTTATTAATAAGAAGAACTCTAATAACTTGAAGTGCAGTTGCGCCAATGAGAAACGCTGCATCAGAATCCTGGAGTTTAGTAAGCTGCTTAAACTCATAATCAATGCGGTCGAGATTTTCACCATATTCCTTTACAGCTGAATTGATAATCTCTTTGACTCGCTGATCGTTGACAATGTCATTTGCAACTCTCTCTGTAATGTATGCATTAAAGAGCTCATTTGCTGCTAGTTCTTCTTCGGTAATTTCCTCATCAATTTCGATAGCAATTTGTACCCTTTGAGAGATTGATTCTAGTTGAGAAATTTCAACAGGCTCAAGAAACTCCTTAACAGCATCAAAAGTTAAAGAGTCATCAGCAATGATAGAAAGCAACTTATCTTTAACGGCCTCTGGAATCGTGAGACCTAGCTGTAGATTATCGAGTTGTTCTTCGACCCAAAGCTGTTCCTGTGATGAAAACTCTCCATCGGCTCGGAGGAAATAGCACATTGTGGCAACGTAGGCATAGAGGAAGTTAAAACGTTTTGTTCCGGCAAGATAAGCGCCTTGTTTAATTCCGTCACCAAATCCACTCATGCGAGCCTGTTTGCGACGAGCTGCGGGTGTGTTTTCCTTAATAACATTAACTCCGTCAGTAACAGCCTTTGAGACGTTAGACGCAGTTTCGATTGCGTTATCTGCAACTCCTTTAGCTGTTGCAGATAGAGCATCTCCTGCAGCAGATATAATGCTCTGTGCATTAGCGGGAATGTGTGCTTCATCAATTTTCTTAAGAAGCTGATCCTTGCCGCCAACCAATTTGTTACGAGCTGCATCTAAATCAATTGTAGGCTTCATAAGAAGTCCTTTCTGTAAGAGAAATCTATATGATTAGTATTTCCAGCTAAAATGGAACTCCTGTACAACAGAATGGACAGAAGAATAGAACGACACAGATTTCTTCAGTAATTATTAGAAATTATGATTTCGAAACAGACGAGAGATAAAAGTATTTCTGTAAAAGGTCGTATATTTTTCGTTAATGGATAAATTCTCAAAGATGAATTTGTATAAAAATTTGCACAAAAAATAACCCCGGGAAAGTCCGGGGTTATTTCGTAAAGCGATAAAACCTTAGAAACGAGAAAATCGCTCTAGCAGTTGGATCTTACTTCTGCTTGCGGGCCCTTAGTGCAAAGCCTAGAGCGGTGATACTAGAAGCAACCATGCCAACAGGAGCAATTACAAGCTCAGCGACATCGCCGGTGTCTGGCAGAACGCGCTTCTTCTTGGTCTTAGAAGGCTTGTGTGGATCAGGGCTAGGAGTTGGCTCAGGATCTGGTGTCGGCTGAGGCTCAGGCTCTGGATAGTCGTTTGTGAAGACCAGAGGAGGCGTGCTTCTGCACTCGCACTGATCAATCTCTGTTACGGTTCCATCTTCAGCGGTCTTAGTAATGTGATAGGTGAAATCAAGCTCACCATCATCATTCTTAAAGACGGTGTAGGTGAGGGTGTAGACGGACTTGTCGTAAGTAACCCTCTGGTTAGTGCCGGTAACCTCTTTGATGGTGTAAACATAGGTGCCAGGTTGCGTAAAGACTAGCTCACCGAAGTTATTATCGCCAGAAACATCAACAGAAGTCTCAACGCTATCTGTTGTTGCGTTGTTTGGCATTGGGTAGGAAGGATCGTTGCGGGTGAGCGTGAACTTGAAGACATCCTGAGTTGTTGCAGTGCGTGGGTTGCCGCCGTTGTCATCAGGGAGAACTGATGGATAGTCGGTTGGAGCATCTGGTGCGTTACCAGTAACAACCTTCTGGACAACTGGATAGTCCCTGGCTGGCAGTGGATCAGGATAGACATTAGTAAAGACAGCGCCTGTTGCATCGTTATTCTCGCCAAGGTCAACGGTAGTAACGTTTCCGTCCTCGTCAGTCTTGGTCATAGTACGTGTTGCCTCAAGCTGGCCAGTACCGTCGTCAGTAACGTTATAGGTAACGGTGTAGACGCTCTGATCGTACTGGATGTTCTGGGTGCCGGTAACCTCTTTGATGGTGTACACGTAGGTGCCAGGCTGAGTGAACGTAATGTTGCGGAATACAGCGTCGCCACCGAGAAGCCTGCGTGTACGAGCAGTATTGCCGGTAGATCCCTCAGGCATAGGGCTGGATGGATCAAGGCGTGTCATCTCAAAGATAAAGACGTTAGGAGCGTCGCCTTCGTCTTCAGAGCCATTCGCCAGGAAGTTGTTGATCAGGCTCTCGGCAAAGCTGCCGCTTGCAGTGTCGTCGGCGCTTGTCGCGCTTGCAGTGCTTGTGGCGCCTGCTGCGCTAACGTTACTTGAGCTCAGGTAAGAATTAACCAGAGACGCAGGTGAAGGCCCTCCAGGTATAGGAACAACTGGGTAATCGCCTTCGACAATCTTGGTAACGGATGGCGTCACAATGGTAGGCCTGACATTGTAGACATTTACCAGCGACTGAGTGGTGGTGTACTGCTCAACGCCAGAAATACTACTTCTAGTTGAAACGTAGGAATTAGGAACGTTCTCGGTGATGGTGTACGAAACAGTATCAGCAGCAGTATTGTCTACGTACTTACGAAGACCCTTGTAGACAATGGTGTAGGTATTGTCGCCGTTATCGGTAACCATAGGCGTAATGGTGCTGGTATCAAGGTGCTTATCGTTAGAGAGAACCAGATTGTTAGCACCAAAGTCAGTTGTGGATGGACGCTTACCAGCTGCATTGTTGTTATCGTCCCAGACCTTATTGATCTTGAGGTCAATGCCTGCATAGCTCAGAGCGTGAGTAGAGAGGGTACGAGTGGAGTGGTTACCAGCAATGTCGTAGTCAAGAACGCTACTGAATACACTGCGCTTACCGTCGTAGGAAGCATCTACGTTATCGGCAACCTTGTACGTAACGTCAGCAAAGCCGCCGCTATTTGCGTCAAGTGCCTGAGTTGAAGTAAACAGCACCATGTCGGCCTCAGTAGGATCAGTGACTACAGTATAGTCGCCAGGCTGTGGAGCATGGTTTGCAGTGTAGGTAACACCAGGGTTCAGCTTGATGTACTGGTAAGAGAAGTTGGAAGAAGAACTTACGCCCTCAAGTGTAAGAGGAAGCTGAGTTGCACCTTCTGGATTGATGCCAGCACCGCGGTCTGCAGACTTGGAGAGCAAAGGAACAAATAGCTGCGTGGTATTTGCAGTGTTACCGGTGTTATTGCGGACAGCAATGTGAACAGTTGCGGTGTCTCCGCTCTGCATAACAGGGGTAGTTGCGCCTGGATTAGCGGAGTCGTACGTGTAATCAGTTACGGTTCCAGAGATAACGTCCTTTACAGAGAGGGTGGATGCAGCAGCAATGTCGGATGCCTGAGCAATGTTGATACCAGGGCGCTCGGAGAGTGAAACCATGGTCTCACCAGAGTTGACGCTGTTTCCAAACAGGCTGGTGTACTGGGAAGTGTTCCAATTGTCCAATATGTTGTGAACCCAGTGCTCTTTCTTAATTTGAGCACCAATTTCCTTGAAGTCTTTGGTGGTAATGCCAATAAAGTCATTGATGTGGTAGGTACCTCTAGCGGCAAGATTAGTAGTTTGAACGTCCATGCTCAGAGTCATGTTCTTGCTGGTGAAGTCTGGCTGATACTGACCACGAGTCTCGGTGCCAATATCAATGGTGTATTTCCAGACCTTAACTGCAACGCCGTCCTTATCGTACGTTCCTACAAACTCTGGAGCACTGAGCGTGCCATTGGAAACGGTGAGGTTACTGTAGGTAAAGCCCTCAGGCATGATGACGTAGAGTACTGGCTCCTGAAGGGGGTTCCAGTCCCAGTTAGCGTCGTCGATGCGACCAGAAATCTTAAAGGTCTCGCCGCCGTTAATCTGGGGCTTATCGATTCTACCAACACCGTTAAGAACCTTAGGTGCGCCGGATTTAGCGGTCAGCGTAACGCCTGCGTCAGGAGTGGTACCGGTGTTGTAGAGCTTGACGTTAGTGACAACGTCGGCGTTAGTGCCCTTCTTCCAAGAGCCGTAAACGCCGTTGGAGATGTAGCTCCAACCGTAGAACTCGTCAGTGACATGCTTGTTGTTTGGATTCCATGTGTCGAGAAGATCGCTCATTGGCCTAATACCATCGTATCCGCCAAGAATTGGACCAAGGTCAACCTTGATGGAAGTGATGGAGGTATTGATATCAAGGCCAAGGGCAGTGTTGGTGATAAGTGCGGAGACACCATCTTTACGCAGAATGCTTGGATCAGCAGTTCCGCTCGTACCGTCTGATGCGGTCCAGTGGATTGGACCATAGGTCATACCTTCCTTGTAAGGGATGGTGACGCCGCGGATGATAGCGGTCTGGTTCTGATCGATGGTCATCTCGAGCGTCTTTGGAGCGGTGTCTGTGGAGAGCTCGTTCTTGATGAGGTAGGTGCCAAGGCGAACGTTGTAGGTATCGTTTTTCTTGTATGCCCAGTTAGGAGCTGTGTCGACAAGAGCGTGTGTGGTAAGACGTTCTGGGTTAAGACCGTCAATTACGGTAACCGTAAGAGTAGAAGAAGCGTTTGCGGAGGTACGGTTGACGTTTGGAGTGTCATTCCAAACGGACATAGTAAGGTTCTTAATGGTGACGTTAAAGGTTGAGTTGTTAGGTCTGGTGCTTGATGCAGGAACCTTAATCTGTGGCTTAAAGGTTGGGGTACCTGCGTAAGAGCCTGGCTCGTTCCACTCAACTGTTGCGGTCTTGTTAGTGCCATCATCGGTGGTAGAAACAATGGTACCTGCGGTGTTGTAGAGGCTGGTCTCGTTGACACCAACTAGCTCCATATCGCTTGGGTAGACAACCTGAACCGTAGTCTTGCTGTTTGCCTCGGTGAGTACCTTAGAGCCTGTGGTAGAAACCTGCAGGGTAGAGGTGGTGCCACCCTTAGAGAGAACCTCGGTGGACTGATCAGCCCAGAAACCATAGGTCATGGCGTCAGCTGCAGTAACAGATGAGGTATGTGGATCAATGTTTTGTATTGCAGCGGTGCTCAAGCTAACACGAATTGCATTTGCGATAACCTGGCTTGCGCTCTGGTTCTCAACAGCGTCATCAAGCTTGAACTGAATTTCTCTTACGGAAGAAACCTGGGTAAGGCCGTTATTGGTCATGTAGACCAGATCACCACTGCGGTTCTTCTCGGAACTTGCGCCAGGATAGCCGTAAGGAAGGGTTCCTGTTCCCGTAGGTGTGGTAACCAGGTCAGAGAAGCTGGTGTTTGAGATACCACCAACGGTAAATGTTGCACCTGGAGTACCTGTGACATAGAGTCCGTCTCCAAACCTCACGTTGAGGTACGTTGGGGAGAACTGCAATGATGCAGGGATTGTGTAGCCAACATTCAGGGCGTAGGTGACTCCCGCTTTTAGAGCAGGAGTTTGACCTGCAAGAAGGTCAGCAACTTGGGCGTGAGTTGACGCATCTTCAATGCTCAGAGCATTGATTTGAAGACCTGTAGTGTCTTCTGCGTAAGCCACGCTAAGGTTGGGCAGCAATGCTGCGACGAATGCAACGGCAGCTAAAAGCAATCCCGCTACAATCCTTGCCTTACTTTTCATAGCACATCCTAACTAGAGCGATACAGAACCAATCACTTTCTTTCTTACTTATTCTTACGACGCTTAGTAATGCCAAGTGAAGTCATTACAGCGGTCATACCAGCGAGAAGTGCAGCAAGAGGTGCTGCAGCAGAAGCATCTCCGGTGTATGGAGTCTTCTGCTTCTTTTTCTTAGATGGCTTAGTTGGAGTAGAAGGAGTCTCGGGAGTCTCATCCTCTGCAACAGTAATGGTTAGCTGGATTGTGTCGTTATCAGTTGCAACGGCGTCCTTACCATCTGGCCACTGGACACCATTCCAGGTGAACGAGAAGACCTTGCGGTTGCCAGCTGCGGAATCAGCGATAGCGCTGAAGGAGCCGGTAACGGTGCCGACAGCGGTGAGCTGGGTGCCTGCAGCAACATTGGAGTCAATGGTGACGCCAGGAATGGTGAGCTTCATCCAGCCATCGTTGGCACTTGCCTCATCAACAATGCGCTCGAGGTCAGAGTACGTTCTAATGGAGGAAGGATCGCTGAGCTCAAAGGTGACGGTAACCGTACGACCGTTGACCTGAACATCGCTGACCTTAAAGCCGCTACCAAAGTTGGAAGTCTGGATGGTGTTGGCATCAAGGTTGCTTGGAAGCGTCATTCCCTCAGGAACAGTCAGGGTTGCTGTGAACTTGAACTTCAGGTTGCTCAGCGTAATGGTGTCATGGTTGGTATTAGGGTAGGCACGCTCAATGTTGTTCATCTGCTCCTGGATAGAAGAAGCAAGAATTGAACCAGTGAGGTTAAAGGTAGAACCTGCCTTCATAGTGATGACCTGATCATGCTCGGTATTCTCGTCAGCAAGCATATCAGCAGGAAGGTTCATCTCAATTGGGTTGTTCACAATCAGAGTCTGCTGAATGCCAGTACCACGAGGGTCTCTGCTTGCAGCAATCTGAACGCCGTTCCAAGAAAGTTCGAACTTCTTGGTGACGTTGGTGACGGTGTTCTTTGCAAAAGATTCAAAGGTGCCAGTAAGAGTACCTGTAGCGGTGAGCTCCTGACCATTGGTTACCTGAGTTGGGTCAAGTGTGAGACCATCAACAGTTACGGTAAGAGGTCTTGCAATTTCTGCGGTAGCTGCATCGTCTTTGCCAACTGTCTCGACAGCGTCTTTGAGCTGCTTGTAGTTGGTGTACGTGCCCTTAAGCTTCAGGGTAACGGTAACTTCCTGACCGTTGACGGAAACGTTTGTAACCTCAAAGAGGTCACCAAGGCCAGAGGTGGTTACTGTTGGATTAGCTGGAACAACAACGCCAGCAGGAAGCGTGAGCTTTGCAGTAAAGGTAGAAGTTGTGCCAGAAAGCGTAATCTTGGTTAGGTCGTCGAGGCCGCCAGCAATGCCATTCTCAAAAGCGCTCATCTGATTAATGACGGAAGTGGCGTCAATAGCGCCTGTAAGACTGAAGCTCTTATCGTTAGAAACTTCCTTGATCTGAGTGGTGTTGCTCTGAGAGTCACTCCACATATCAGCAGGAAGATCGCTCGTAAGCTCTACTCTCTGGATGGAAGGATCTTCCTTCCACTTGAGGTAGTAGGTGACATCGTTAGTAAGTGTTGCACCACCGTCGATGGTTGCAGCGGAGTTACCTGCAGCGTCAGTGAACCAGTAGTGATAGTTGTGACCAACAACAAAACCAAAGAACGTTACAGGGGTTTCTGCGTTATCCAAAACGTAATTCTCTAGTGTTGCAATCTCTGTATAAGCGGTATTAGTGTTGGTGCTGGTTGAGCTTGCAATTCCAGCAGTATCTGTGGTCAAAGTATTGCCACTGAGATTCTGTAGAAGAGCGTTAATAGTAGTCTGCTCAGCAACAGTTGGATGAGTCTTGATAGTTGCTACTTCTCCGCCATTTGCATCGGTGGTGATGTCAAAGACGTTAGGGTTCTGTTTAAAGACACTGTTTGCAGAGAAGGTGCCACCATTTGCCGAGAAGGACACGGTAAGGTGCTGCTCCTCCCAGTCTGCGTACAAATCAACGGTATCAGTACCTGCAGGAACAGCCAGGTTGGAATTAGCTGCAACCTCGTCACCAGCGCCGTTTGCCTGGGTGGTCCAACGCTTGAAGGTCTTTCCAGCGATATTGAAGTTATTGTCGAGGTTGTTGACCTCAGCGTCAGAACGGACCGTTACGGTACGGCTAGCGTTGGTAGCAACGCGGTCAATGACAGAGACGCCATTACCATTGTGATACCTAACGTAGAACCAAGCAGTGTTGGCCTTCCAATGTGGATAGACTGTCATGTCAGAGGTGACCTGGGTATCAGCGGTGAACTGGTGCTCGGTACCAGCAGCGTCGGTGTAGTACCAGCCGTCAAACTCCTGACCACTTGCGTAAGGATCTGCAGGTAGGGTAGTGGAGCCTCCTGCTACAGAAGAAGCAGTTGCAAGAGAGTTGCCGCGCATAGCAAGAGCAGTCTTGTTAGCAGTAGTGCCGTCAGCAAATGTTGGGTTGATGCCGGTAACGCCTGGGGTATTGAGGTCAAAGGTAACGGTTGCGGCAGGTGCCCAAACGTGCTTCTGACCATCGCTTGAAGCATTAGCAACTGGGTAGGTATAGGTTGCTCCGTTAGCATTAATGAGGCTCAGAGAGTTAGTTGATGGGTCAGCAAGGGTAAAGAGCGAGAGAACCTCGTTGCCGTTAGCTGCACCGTTTGTAGGGATAGTGCTACCAAAGCCACTGTTGTAGCTTGGTGCGTATTTGAGCAGGTAAGAGCCGCCAACAACGTTGTAGTTCTGACGAGTCTGGCCAGCTCCGTTATCGGAGTTCTTGGTAGCAGGGGTTTCTACCAGGCTGTTTCCGGTGAATTGGATGGAGCCATTAGTCTGGGCTCCAAAGAGGGCGCCAGAGTTACGACCGTCTCCCTTAATGGTGGAGTTGTTAATGATGACGTCACCAGTGTTGACGTTAAGACCGCCGGTTCCTCCATTGGTGAAGTTAAGGGTTGAGTTAGTAACGTTTACTGTTCCACCAGCTACACCAACAGAAATACCAGAAGTTGAACCAGCATTAGCATTAATGGTGGAGTTAACAATATTAGAAGTACCCTGGATGGTCATACCCGTAGCGCCGTACCATGAAGGATTAATGGTCAGCGTAGAGTCATTCATGTTGAGCTGGTTGACGTAGAAAGTCTGACCAAAGCCTTCAACGGTAAGGTCTGTGTTCTTAAGGTTGAGGTTGCGAGCATCATTCCAGGTACGAGCCTGTGAAGTTACTTTGATGGTAGCGTTTTCAAAGGTAACGCCAGACTCAAAGAAGTTTGTATTGCTCTTATCGTCTGCGGTGATGGTAACGCTGTTCTTGTTGGTGCTACCGCTAACGGTTCCGCCAAGAGAAATACCACGAGTACCGCTTGCACCTGCATTGTTTCTAAAGACATAGGTACCATCGGTGATGGTTGAGCCATCTTCTGCAGTGAGGGCGGTTTTGAAGCCTGACATGGTAAGAGTGCCTGTGCCAGTTAGCGTTGAGCCAGGTGAAAGAACCAGACCGTCAATGCTGTTTCCAGTGCCAGTAAGCGTTGCGCCCTCAGATTCAATCTTGAGTGTAAGACCAGAAGGAATGGTAACCGTAGAGGTCAAATCAAGGTTGCCTTTGAGGTGAATGGTGTAGATTGAAGAAGTTTCTCCCCACAGCTCCAGTGCTTTCTGGAGAGATTTAACAGGATCGGAGCTGGAGCCCTCGTTAGTATCGCTACCGTTGGTTCCGTCTACCCAGAGCTCAGTTGAGATGTAAGAAAGGCTTCTTGTAACACGGCGAGAAGATCTTTCTGCAGGAGCAACAGTCTGCTCAGAGGTCTGCTGGTTGGAAGTAGCTTCTGCGTTAGCGGTGGTTTCAGCAGAGGTCTCTGCGGTTGCCTCCGAAGTTGAGGCAGTTGCATCACTTGTTTGAGTTGCTGCAACTTCTTGCGTCTGAGCCACCTCTTGAGTGCTTGCAATTTCTGCTAACGCTGAAGAAGGGACCAAAGAGAGCGCAAGTACCAAAGACATAGCTGTCTTTGCCCCTTTGCTTGCAAAGTTCTTGTTTTTTCTTTCCATACCTACCCCTAACAAATAGTGAATACCCCAACAAAATTTGCAATTAAATCTTGCGCTGAAAGTGATGCATCACGATAAGCACGATAGAGATAAATGACACATATTCAGAGCATTTTTCGTATAGATAATTATCTATTATTTTGATAAAAATTGTTAGCTCAACCAGCGATTTTTATAGTTTGAACACATTTCAAAAAACATCTTCATCTCATGTTATATAAATAATTTAATCAAAATATTTGGTACGTTGAAAAATGGCATTTAAATTGCTCTATTTTTGACGATTTTCTCGACATTTGTCGTAAACGTGCAACGGATAAAAATTGCAATAGAAATGTATTAAATTTTGAGACAAATGTGAGTTATGCGGAAACTGAATAGTGGAAGCTGGATAGTTAACAATTTCATGAAATTTGAGCTTCAAAATTCTCAAGCAAGAGAGGCTGTGTACACTAAGAAAAAGACAGTTAAGAGGATGCACAATCTGCGCAAATAATGCGTGAGAGATACGTTTGAATGTGTTGAGCGGGGAGTTATGGACTCAAAAATTATCTATGACGCTTTGGACTTTGTAAAAGAGGTCTTCTCCGCAGATTTTAGTGGCCACGATTACTTCCACACGTTGCGTGTGTACAAAATGGCTGTAAGAATTGCGCAAGAGGAGGGGGCAAATCAAGAGATTGTTGCCCTTGCTGCGCTTTTGCACGATGTTGATGACATCAAGCTTTCTCCAGAGACGCATGAGCATAAGGATAGGGCCGTTGGTTTTCTGCGCCAGCATGCTGTCGACGAGGCCACTATCCAGGCAATTTGTATCGCAATCGATGAGGTTTCTTTCTCGGGAACAGACTCGGTAGTTCCTTCAACGCTTGAGGGTATGTGTGTTCAAGACGCAGATCGCCTGGACGCGCTTGGTGCTGTTGGCATTGCACGCACCTTTGCTTATGGCGGAAGTCACGGTCGTGGTATGTACGATCCGGACGAACCACCAACTCTCAACATGAGCAGCGAGGAGTATCACTCACACAAATCAACGTCGCTCAACCACTTCTACGAGAAACTCTTTTTATTGACAGACATGATGAATACGCGCAGTGGTAAAGAGCTAGGAAAAGCTCGCGAGAAGTACATGCGTGAGTATGTTGATCAGTTCTTAGATGAGTGGAACGGTAAACGTTAAGATATAGTTATTAGCTATATGAATTAGTTAAGTATTTGTATTTCACAAGTGAAGTTTTGATTGTCATACTGGTTTCTCGTAAGCAGTTCTAAGGGGCTATGATGGCAATCAAAAATGATAAAACTACTCCACATCGCTTTGATGTTGTTGGCAGCTTTCTCCGTCCAGAAAATCTTAAGCAGGCTCGTATTCAGTTTGAAAAAGGTCAGATTGATACACATGAGCTCAAGCAAATAGAGGACAAAGCTATTACAGAGCTTATCCAAAAGGAGAAACAGGCAGGCCTTAAAGTCATCACTGACGGTGAGTTTAGACGTGCAACCTGGCACCTTGATTTTATGTGGGCATTCGAAGGTATTGGCCATGCGCCAACTAATACTGGACTTCCTTTCCACGATGAGACTGCAGAGATTGACGACACCTTCCTCGTAGGAAAAGTGGAGCTCATCAAAGAGCATCCGTTTATTGAGCACTTCCGCTTTGTCCAACAGTTTGAGGACGAGACAACCGTTGCCAAGCTTACTATTCCTGCACCTGCACAGTTTATTGAGCAGTTCATTATGCCCATGAATCGCGAGCAGACTAACAAGTACTATGCCAACAACCAGGACCTTCTTGAAGATATTGTTGCTGGCTACAGTGCGTTTATTAAGCAGGTATATGCTGCAGGCTGTCGTAATCTTCAGCTTGATGACTGCTCATGGGGCGTGCTGGTTGACCCACGTGCAGAGCTTTTCTTTGGCGCTGACCAGGAGGGTCTTAAGAGGATCAAGGCACTGCTCTTGGAGATTAATAACCGCGTTCTTGATGCAGCTCCAGCTGACTTGACTATTAACACGCACGTTTGTCGTGGCAACTTCCATAGTACCTGGGCTTGCGAGGGCGGCTATGACGATGTAGCTGATGCTCTTCTTGCTCAAGAGCATGTAAACGCGTTCTTCTTAGAATTTGATGATCATCGCTCCGGTGGCTTTGAGCCCCTGGCTTCTGTTCCAGCTGGTAAAAAGGTTGTGCTTGGTCTGATCACCACCAAGCACGCCCAGCTGGAAGAGAAAGCCAAGGTTATTGAGCGTATTCATGAGGCGGCTCAGTACGTACCTCTGGAGAATCTCTGCCTTTCTCCCCAGTGCGGCTTTGCAAGCTGCGAGATTGGTAACAAGCTCACCGAAGATGAGCAGTGGGCAAAGATTGCGCTTGTAAAAGAAATTGCCGAAGAGGTTTGGGGCTAAACATCGGCTGGTTTACGGTCTGTTTGCGACTCACTTGCCGTTTACCGAAGAGTTTCTGACCATACGTTCTTCTCGACTCCTGTCCACTAAAATGGACAGGAGTTTTTTATTGGAGCTAGACTTCGGAGGCAGTATGCCAAGCGAGAAGACCCGCTGCTTGCATCTCATTCAGATTTTTGAAGAAGAAACTGATGATGACCATGGTTTAAGTACTCCTCAGCTTATTGAAAAGCTGGCAGAGCGTGGGCTAAGCGTGGAGCGTAAAACGCTTTACGACGACATTAAATCGCTGCAGAATTTTGGTTACGACATTCAGTCTTACCAGCGCCATCCTGTTGAATACGGCCTGGCAACCAGGAAGTTTCAGGCTGAAGAGCTCATGTTGATGGCAGATGCTGTGCAGTCGTCAAAGTTTTTGACGGAGCGCAAGGCAAATAACCTCGTAAGCCTTATTGGAGAGCTGGGTGGGAAGTCTACCTCTGATACGCTGAAGAAGCGCATCCATGTTGAGGGTCGCATTAAGTCGCAAAATGAGTCTGTGTTTTATGCTCTTAATGCTATTCAAACGGCCCTTTTGCAGAAGAAAAAGGTCTCGTTTAAGTATCGCAAGAAAGGCTTTAAAGATAAGGTTATTGAAGAGCTTCCCGTAAGAGAAGAAACGCCTGTTCAACTTACGTATATTGACGATTTCTACTATCTTATTGTGTGGAACGATAAGCATCAAAACTTTGTCAATTATCGCGTGGACCGCATGTTTAGACTTGAGGTTTCTGATGCTGACGCCACGGTTAACGAGCAGATCAAGCAGTTTGATATAGACAAGTATCAAGAGCGCGTCTTTGGCATGTATTCGGGCGAGGTTGTTGAGGTAACACTTCGTGTCAATGAACGTGTGATGTGCTCGGTGTACGATCGCTTTGGCAAGAACATTATTTTGAACAATCCAAGTTCTGATGGAAGTACAGCTGACGTGCATGTTTCTGTAATGGAAGCTCCAACGTTTTACGGCTGGCTTGCAACCTTTGGAACAGATATAGAACTGGTAGCTCCAAAGAAGACCAGGCAGAAATACCAAGAGTACTTGAGCGGAATTCTTCAGAGCTACCAAACACAGAAAGGGACTAGCTAAACGGCGAAGACGGGCTAAAACGGACGGGCTAAACCGGACAGTTCACGAGTACCAATTAGCGAGCATCAATGACGTAAAGACCTGCTTTAACGAGAAGATGACCATGGTGATCACTGAGTTGCGTAATCTTGCAGGTAACAATGTTTTGATGTCCATAGAAGAGCAAAGTACTCCAGAGAGAATTGCTTTCTCTAGGAACAAAGCCCAGCTTATGGTCATTAGAGTACAGAGCAAGAGCTTCAGGATCGTAAGGGTTATCGCGTTCAGGAACAATGGTTAGATCTGAACCAAGTTTAAGCTGATCAAAAATAAGAGGGGCGTCGTAGTAGGGAAGACCGGAAATAACAAAGGAATCAACAAGTTTTGTAGGACTGTACATAAGAGCCTCCTTAGAAGATGTTAAGGATAGAGTAAAGAAGTTAAAAAGCATGAGTGTCCAACAGATTGGACAGTATAAGAAAGCTGTAGGGTAGTAAAAAGCTTTAAAGGGAGCTTGTATGATTACAACTAAGAGATTGTTTCTTATTCCATGGCATGCATCTGATGCCAATGAGCTCTATGAATTGGCAAAAGATCCAGAAATTGGTCCACTTTGTGGATGGGAACCTCACAAAACTTTAGAAGATTCCAAGCAGGTTCTTGCAAACGTGCTGTCCGATAAGTCCTGTTATGCCGTAAAAGACATGAGGACCGGTCATGTAATTGGTTCAATGTCGTTGGATTTTGAAGAAATTCCTGATTCAAAGGATTCCTCAAAGCAGCTGCATCAGGCAGAAATTGGCTACTGGATTGGTCGTCCTTATTGGGGGCAAGGGTTTGCATCTGAGGGTGCTCAAGCTCTTACCGCATATGCATTTGAAGAGCATGGTGTTGACCAGGTAATTATTAGATATCTTAAGTGCAATAAAAAGTCTGCTTCAGTGGCTCGTAAGTGCGGCTTCACGGAGGTGGATATCATTACAGACCTTAATAAGTACACAGGCAAAGAAGAGCAGCTTGGTATATCAATGCTCATAAAAGTGGACTGGGAACGTGTTCAAAAATAGCAGTTGTTCTCGCTATTTTATGTGTTGTTTTTAAATGTTGCATAAGGCAAACTCGTATATGCAACGACAAAATTACAGGTAAAGTAAATGAAACAGTTAGTGGACTAAAGATTCTTCTTGTAAGAAAAGCGAAAGAAGTCTGCATATGATGATTAACAAACGCCTCATTGCCCTCATTGAGGAGAGTAAAAAATATATTGGCTTGACCGTGCTTTACCAGTGGATTGCACTGCTTGCCAATATTGTATTTATGTACTCTCTGGCAAGAATGATTCAGGCGCTCTTTATGAATTATTTTGTCTTTGAAGAGCAGCTGATATTTATTGGTCTTTGCCTTATTGCTGCAGTGATTCGTATTTATTGTAAAGTTGCTCAGCACAAGACAAGTTTTTATGCAGCTAAGAGAGTTAAAAAGACCCTTCGCGAGAAAATCTATCAGAAGCTTTTAGAGTTTGGTCCTTCTTACAAGAACTCATATGCTACCAGTGAAATTGTTCAGCTGGCAGTTGAGGGTGTCGATCAACTTGAGACATATTTTGCGCAGTATTTACCACAGTTCTTCTACGCAGCTTTGGCGCCACTGACACTATTTCTGACGTTGCTCCTTATTAGTCCGGTAGTTGGCATTGTTTTGCTGATATTTGTGCCGCTCATTCCAATGACCATCGTTCTTATCCAGAAGTTTGCAAAGAAGCTTTTGTCTAAGTATTGGGGCCAGTATACGCAGCTTGGCGATACGTTTTTGGAGAACCTGCAGGGTCTGACCACAGCAAAGATTTACAAGGCTGATGGTTTTAAACACAAGCAGATGAACGAGGAAGCCGAGCACTTTAGACGTATTACCATGAAGGTTCTAACCATGCAGCTCAACTCCATCACCGTGATGGACGTGGTTGCATTTGGTGGAAGCGCGCTTGGTACAATTCTTGCAATTCAGCAGGTAAATGACCAGCTCCTCTTTATGTGGGAAGGCGTCTTTGTCATTTTGATTTCGGCTGAGTTCTTCCTGCCTATGCGTCTTTTGGGCAGTTATTTCCACATTGCCATGAACGGCATGGCAGCGTCGGACAAGATCTTTGACCTGCTTGATATGCCTGTTCGAGAGCAGGGCACCAAGACCGTTCCAGCTTCTAGTGATGTCGCTTTGCGCAACGTTTCTTTCTCCTATGATGGTGAGAAACCCGTCTTGGTGAATGTTTCTTTTGGAATGCGCGCTAACTCTTTGAATGCCCTGGTAGGAGAGTCAGGCTGCGGAAAATCAACAATTGCAGCACTTCTGACCGGAAAACTTCGCTCGTATTCTGGCGATGTTCTGTTTGGAAATACCAGTTTGTCAGACATTTCTGACCAGAATTTGCTTCAAAACGTTACGTATATTGGTCATCAAGCACATCTCTTTATGGGAAGCGTTCGCTCTAACCTTGCCATGGGTAATCCAGAGGCAACTGAAGAACAGCTCTGGCACGCCCTTGAACAGGTCAATCTTGCTGAGTTCGTAAAGTCTTTGGGTGGACTTGACGCGCCAGTTGCCGAGAAGGGCTCCAACTTGTCTGGTGGTCAGCGTCAGAGATTAGCACTGGCCAGAGCCCTGCTTCACAATAGCCAGATGTACATCTTTGATGAAGCTACTTCAAATATTGATGTTGAGAGTGAAGACGTTATTATGCAGCAGGTTCACCAGCTTGCTCAGACAAAGATGGTGCTGGTAATTTCTCACCGCTTAGTAAACGTTAAAAATGCTGATCAGATTGTTGTTATGCAGCATGGTCGCGTTGTTGGAAGTGGAACGCACCAAGAGTTGCTTGCAACAAATGACGAGTACAAACGAATGACGCAGGCCCAGACTGAGCTTGAGAATTATGTGAAAGGAGTTGAGGCGTAATGAAAACAGAAGTTAAGAACAGCGCCACAACTGCACGTACTTCTCGCCGTAGTGCGCTCACCATTATGTTGAGGCTGGTGGGGCTGGTTCGTCCGCTGGCTGGCTTTATGATACTTGCAATTTTGATGGGCGTTTTGGGTAACCTTGCCGCCACGTTCATCAGCATTTTTGGAGCATATGCGCTGCTCAGCGCTATGGGCTTTGCTTCATCTTCTCCTATGGTGTTGCTTTTTGGCGGCATGCTTTTGTTTGCCCTGGTCCGCGGTCTGTTGCGCTATGCCGAGCAGGAATGCAACCACTTTATTGCGTTTAAACTGCTTGCGCTTATTAGAGACCGTGTGTTCACGGCGCTCAGAAAGCTTGCTCCTGCAAAGCTTGAGGTCAAAAATAAGGGCAACCTGATGAGTGTCATTACCTCAGACATTGAGTTGCTTGAGGTTTTCTACGCACACACTATCTCGCCTATCTGCATTGCGGTTGTGTTCTGCATTGTTATGGTGTGGTTTATTGCGGGCAGCACCAACTGGATTTTGGGTGTTATTGCACTTGTTTCTTACCTGGTAGTTGGCGTGGCAATTCCGCTTGCTATGTCTAAACGCTCCGAGCAAGACTCTGCTGAGGCAAGAGATCTTGCTGGTAACCTTTCTACGGTTACCCTTGATAACCTGCGTGGTCTTGACGAGATTCTGCAGTACAACACGGGCACTCAAATGCTTGAGAGCTCCAGTAAGCTTGCTGATCAGTTAAGCGACAGACAGCAGGCAGTTAAGAAGGCATTTGGTGTCAACGATGCAATCACCTCAACGGTTATTTTGCTCTCTGGCCTTATTATGTTCTTTAGTTCGTTCTACCTGGCCTATCACCAGCAGATTCTTATGAATGAAGCTTTCATTGTTACCATTGCATTGATGAGTTCGTTTGGGCCTGTTGTGGCTTTGGCAGCACTTGGTACAACCCTGACCAGTACGTTTGCTGCAGGCAACCGTGTTTTGGATATTTTGGACGAACAGCCCCTGGTTGAAGATGTAGTGGGTCAAAAAGACATCTCCTATGAGGGCGTGCGCGTTTCTCAGCTTTCATTTGCGTACGATGACGAGCAGATTCTAGACAACATTTCCGTGGATATTCCTACCGATAAGATCGTGGGAATTGTGGGAAAGAGCGGCTCAGGCAAGTCTACGTTACTTAAACTCTTGATGCGTTTCTGGCCAGCAACACCTGGAGCCATTGAGATTTCTGGAACTCCTTTGGAGCAGATTAATACCTCTAACCTGCGCGATCTTGAGAGCTACATGACACAGGATACGCATCTATATCACGATTCCATTAAGAACAATCTCCGCATTGCAAAGCTTGACGCAACGGATGAAGAGATTGTTGAGGCGTGCAAGAAGGCTTCAATTCACGAGTACATTTCCACGCTGCCTCAGGGCTACGATACGCCTGTTGCAGAGCTTGGCGACTCACTTTCTGGCGGAGAGCGCCAGCGCATTGGCCTTGCTCGCGCATTCTTGCATGACGCGCCACTCATGTTGCTTGACGAGCCAACCAGTAACCTAGACAGCCTGAACGAGGCAATTATCTTGCGCTCACTTGATAAAGAAACTGAGCGCAAATCCGTGGTTCTTGTCTCTCATAGGGCTTCTACCATGGGAATTGCAGATGTTGTTTACACCGTTGATGGGGGACGAGTGAGCTGATGACACCTGAAGAAATTGCGCAGAAACGTCAAAAAGAAAAAGATCTTATTTCGCTCATGATTCGTTTTTATTGCGAGAAGTACCATCGCACCAAAGCCCACGAACCTCTGTGCGACGAGTGCGCTGAGCTTGAGAAGTATGCGCATACGCGTGTGGACCGCTGTCCTCACATTGAGACAAAGACGTTTTGCTCAAAATGCAAATCGCATTGCTATAGCAAAGAGATGCGCGCTCGCGTTAAAGAGGTCATGAAATCCACAGGACCTCGACTGCTCCTACACCATCCAATTCTTGTAATCAAGCACGCGCTTCAGTAACGCAGTCCTAGTTGGCCTTGTACACCTTTGACATCTGCGATTTTCTCGCCATTTCACGGTCTTCTCGCCAAAAGTGAGAAGACCGCATTTTTTTGAATCTTTTTCATTTGAAACATAACTGTTAACTCTGAGAATTACGTATTTTTGTCGCGGCGCGTTAGGTTTACAGTGACCTCTCGCTTTACAGAAGGAGGTACTGCGTTGATTAAATCTAAGAAAGCGTCATTTATTTTTAAGCTATGTATTGCTGTGATTGGCACCTTTGTACTGTGTGATTCTGCGGGCGTCTTCCGAATGAACTTCCGCGTTTCTTTCTTGTATTACTTCACCAACATCTCTAACCTGCTGCTTGTTGCTTATTTCTGGGGTGCGCTATTCCAGGCTTACAAGCATCCCGAGACTGCTCAGAAGCCATGGATGCCAACGGTCAAACACACGCTTATGCTGGGCATTACCGTAACTGGCCTGGTAGCTTACTTCCTACTTGACCATGGCGAGGTCTTTGTCAACGGCGTCTTTAAGTTCAACAATTTTATTCTGCATGATGTGATTCCTATCTGCGCCGTTTTGGACTGGCTGCTCTTTGACGAGAAGCCAACTATGGGCTTCAAAGAGCCTCTGATCTGGCCTTTGTATCCGCTCACGTATTTTGCGTACATTATTGTTTTGGTCCTGGGCTTTGGCGTGCAGATTAAAGAGAAGTCTCGCTGGCCTTACGGATTTATGGACTTTGACAAGCTAGGAGTCCCAACAGTTGCTTTGACCATTGTGATTTTGATTGTTGTCTTTGTTGCCCTGGGCTACCTCTACGTCGTCATTGACAAAAAACTTGGCGAGAAGATCAAGAAGGCTGAAAACTAATCCGAGTAGGTTAAAAGTTGGGATGACCGCAAGGTTAAACCTAACGTATTGAGGAGAAAACCACAATTGATTGCAAAGTGCCTGACATTCGTGAACTGCCTCCCATTTCTTGGACACGAGAAATAGGAGGCAGTTCAAAACACACCTAAGTCGGATAATCTGTTAAAAAGACGTATACAT
>ERZ772910.40-NODE-40-length-77465-cov-4.938483_pt1 | contig 77465 bp, 58 predicted proteins | sample MGYA00511357_ERZ772910 | MGnify/ENA primary metagenome ERZ772910 (study PRJEB29015, sample SAMEA2738096) | human oral metagenome | biome: human oral; feature: human-associated habitat; material: saliva | place: China | collected 2193 ... | reverse complement strand
ATCGCATAGTTCACGACCGGGTTCGCGGGATCCACCGGGTTCGTGAGCGTCGGCGTCACCGTGGTCGCGGCATCGCCTACGTGGAGTACCTGGTCCGCAAGGTCAAGCTGCGGCACATTGTAGATACCGACGTTCACGTTTGCGAGATTATACTGCCGCGTCGGGACATCCGCCATCACGGTGACCGCCGCGAGATTTGTGTTTCGGTCAAAACGCGAATTTACGCCCGGGTTGCTGCCCTGATCCTTTTTGACCAGCTTTCTGGCGGGTGTTAAGTGAGAGGTTTCTGCCTTGACCGTCCAGTTGCCCTCGTGCGGCACATAGAGGGTATATTCCCCGAGTCCGTTCGTGCCGTTCACAAAGGTCAGATTGTTGTCACGACGCAACACTTCGGTGGCACCGTCTGCCTCAAGCAGTCGCATGTGGACGTTGTTGAGACGACTATCCGTCCCGTCATCGTAGAGCGAGTTATAGTCGGTATCCTGGAATGCGAAACCGCTCAATGTAAGATCGCGCAGCGTATAGCGAAGCGTGTTACTCGACTGTCCCGTCGCGCCGTAGAAGGGCGCCGGGTTTGTGCCCATGCGGAAGTTTCCGTAGGTCACGATGGTGTCGTCCATATTGAGCAGCTTTTTCTTGCGCTCATGCAACTGATAGCGAAGCGTGACCGATGCCTTTCTTCCCGCCGGCATGTTGCTCACACTTACTTTGACCATCGTGATATCCGCATCCGCGGGTTTGGTCGTAGTCCAGGATGCTGCCTTTGCGCCGGTATAACCGTTTGCTGCCGGGTTCGGGTCCGTCGTATACGAAATTGTGTAGTTGAGACTTGTGAGCGCCGAGGTATCTACCCCGTAGTAATCCATGGTGAATTGCGCTGCCGGCGTGGTCTGCGTGACACCGCCGCTCTGGTAGCTGTACTGCTCCCCCGCCTTCGGCACCGGGATATAGATCTCCCAATCGTTGGTCGGGTTCACATCGTCACTGGTCAGGAAAACCTTGGCGTTAAAGATGTTCGGGTTATTGTTCAGGTCGCGACTCTCGACATTCGTTGCACTCTCCGCAAAGGGCTTGGTCGCCTGCGCAAATGCGAGCAGACCGAGCGCCGTCACCTGATTAATCTTGTGCGTCGTGTCGTTTGCGGCATAGAGCATCTCCGCTTCGTTCGCACTCACGCCGGCCTTTGCCGCCGTTGCATTGCCGAACTGTGTGCCGCGCGGTCCGTCCTGCACCAATTGAAGATTCTCGTTGTTGGTCTCGACCGTGATGTCATGGGCATTGCCGCCGTTACCGTCACGGTTTGCGTCAAACTTCGTATCGAGCCAGACGCCGGGAAGCGGCTTCACAACGACAGGATCCGCCGAATAGCCGGCCTGAAGCTTTAAGTAAAAGTTATACGAAGGACCTGTCCAGACTTGACCGTTGCTACCACCGAGACCGCGGAAAATATCCGAAAGTTCCGCATCGGGGGTCTGGTCCATCGATACCACCAGCACGCCGTAATCCGCATGTCCGGATTCCCCGGTACCTGTACCCGCCGGAATGAAGTTCACATTCGCACTGCTGGTTGCCCAGGTTGCACTTCCGGTCGGAGTCTTCTGGAAAGCCTTGACCACCAGACTGCCGTCCACATAGGTAAAGCTCTTATCCACCTTGATATAGAAGGTCGGACGTATCTTGAGTCCCTTGCTGACCGCATAATTCAAAGTAGCCGGCGTAACACCGAACGAAATATCTCCGCCCACACCGAGCTCGCGGCCCTGATAGGTCGTGATACTGTGATAATTGAGCCCATTGATCAATCTGGCCACATTGACCTGCTGTCCCGCAATGCGCTCGGACGCACCTTCCACCGTAAAGCGATTTGCATCCGTGGTCATATCGTCGCCGTAGATATTCTCATAGTGCAGCTTCGCCTTGACGGTCAGCTTATCATAGCTCGCGTCGCTGTCCTTCTCGCTGAGAGATCCGACCGGAATTGTGGTTCCCGGATAGTGTTTCGGGATGTCCTGCTTCACTAAGGAAAGACCGACGGAAGGCAAGAATCCGTTTCCGCCGATTGCCCCGTCGCTTGTCATCTTTGCGTGGTTGACACCCCAGTTAAGATCGTTCGGGAAACTCACTTTGATTGACTTTACATAGGGCCCGTTCTGTACATCGACGCCCGGTATGACGTAGTGAAGTCGCCCGTTGGTGGTCGTGCTGTACGGTCCGTAAACCGAATCTTCGATATGACGGCTTGTGCCGTCCGAGAGCGTCACATCCAGCACAAATTTCTGATAGGTTTTTGCATACTGGATGTTAAAGCTAATGGCATTGACGAGCGACAAGAGCCGCTCACTGGTGCCCGCAAAATCAAGACTCGCATTTTGATAGTTTAACTCCGGCTGATTTGCATTTAGGTAAGACACACCGGTGTTATCCATCTCGATGCGCGTGAGCTCAAGTTCTCGGTAATTTGCCTCATTTGCCACGCCGCGGCTAAGTCCCTGGGCAATCGCATTGATTTTATAAAGTGTCGGATCCAGATCCGTTGCGCCTGTCGTCGAGAAGAAGTCCTGCCCGAGTTTGGTGTCATCAAAGACCGACCAGGGATTCACGTAGTAATCGAGGTCCAGCACCGAAATGCCCTTGGCACTGTCTCCCAGCACCAATCTCGCCGAATTTCCGTTCGACTTTCTCGCAGTTCCGTGATACTGGCTGATGCCGTGAATCGTGGTGTCCTGCGGCGGGTTGTGGTCCACCACTTCACTCTTATAGTCGCTGTAACGGCAGAAGAGCGTATTGGTGTAGGGGATGTTTTTCGGAAGATCCGCAGCGCCGTTCGTTCCGACCGCGCCGTTGTAGTTTTTGTGTCCCGGGTAAATCTGCTGCGTAAAGAAACGGTAATTCCGAAGAGTTCCGCTCGTCACATTGCTCTTTAAGCTGTTGATGTCTTCCAGCGCGACGACAACGCTCTTGAAATAATCGGTTCCAAGCTGATTTGCCAAGGCATTCAGATCGTAGACCTTGCCGTCAAAGGCACCGTTGTCATTTGTGTTCGAGAAAACCGTGACCCGCGTATTCGAATAGCGAGAGATACCGTCCTTTAAGTAGGCCGGATCCTCCGAATCGATGCCTTCCGCCGCGAGATCGTGGTAGGTACCTGCCTGATCCGTGACACCAAGGAGGCGAAGATCTGCCTTCTCCAGATACTCGGTCAGGGTAATGGCATCACCCGCGAGTTCAATGACGACCGGGTCATAGTTCGGCTGTCCGAAGGCAATCGGGGCACCGGTCGCGTCGATGTTGTAATCCATCGTGTCCGGATACTTGATGACCGCATAGAGACCGAAGGTGCTGACCTCTGGATGGCGGTTGACCTCCATGTTTCCGAGGCCGTGCGTCGCGGTGCGGAGATTATCCGAGAGGTGACGCGTTTTAATCTTAAACTCTCTCGCAAAGCCTGCTTCGCCGCCTTCCGCTGCAATCTGATCGGAGGTCACGCTGCGCTGTATCTTCGCCTCGTAGTTATCCGGAATGTCGGTTCCGTCCGAGAGACGGTGGTGATAGGCGCGAAGCTTATACGTAAACCAGCTCTTATCCTCTCCCGCTCCCCACTGCCAGTACATGTAGCTACCCCTGTGGTTGTAGTCATATTTCTTCTTGAACACCTCCACGCGGGCAATGTACTTCTTGTTTCCTGCCGCATTTGCATCCGCAAAGGTATAGTCCGTGATGCCGGTTCCGTCGATGACGGACTCGGTAACGGTCTGCCCGGCATAGCTGATGCTCTGCGGTGTATAAGTCGGATACTCGTTTCCGGGTACCAGGGTTCTCACTTCCACCTGCCCGGTCACAGCATCCTTGATATAGAGGCGATAGCCGAGACCGTACTTCTCCTCGAGCCCCAGGTGATTCAGATAAACCGGCGAAAGCGCCTCCTCATAGTCATACTTGATTGAGAGATTGTCCTGAATCTTGAAGGCATCGTCTGCGTCATCGAAACGGAAGCTTGCCTTCACTTCTTCGGTATCGGTGTACTCCGGAGAAACCGAGCTGTACTGCGGAACGGAACTGAGCTGGGTCTGGTTGTACTCCGCGCCTATGGTTACATCCAGCTGATCACTCCTGATGCGAATCGGCGAAGTACCCTGAATCAATTTAAATTTCAGCGGCGTTCCCTCGGTTTTCGCCTTCGCACCGAAATTTGTGTTGTCCGGCTGCTCCAGATAGGAACCGGAAGCCGCGGTATACGTCGTATTGCTCCAGTTCCCCTCGTAGAGGCGGTTATAATACATCATCGGATAATAGCGGATGTGGAAGGTACCCGGCTTGCGGAACAAATCCGCATAGCTGAGTCCGGAACCCGCAACCGCCTCTCGATAGGCATTTGCCGTGACCTGCTGATTATAATAATTGACACCGTAGATGGTTAGGTCTCGAATGTTCCCGCCGATTCTGAAATCAAGGCGGGAGCCGATTGCGGTCCAGGGCAGCTCCACACCGTCGTCGGTCTTATAACTCCAGTAGAGTACACCGCCCTGATCGAAGCGCACGCCCTCATCCGGCAGGACCAGATGAATCTTGGTGCCGTCCGCGAGGTAACCCTCATCCTTATGAACCTTGATTTCGAAACTCTTGCGCCACCAGGGATCCATGAGTCCCATATTGGCATCTCCCAGAAAGTAGAAAGCATCATCTGCCGCCGAAGCGCGATAGTCCTGGCTCGACTTCACATTTCTGCCGATGGGGGTTCCGGGGCTGGTCCGATTTGCGTATGATGCTCCGCCGATTTCGCCGGGCATATAGGTATTGTTGTCGGAAAGATTGGTCACCGTAACCGTGGGGTTAGCGCCGACCGTCCGCAGCATAAGCTCAGTTGTCTTATCGTGATCGCCGCCGCCCAGTGCATAAAGTGTCGGCGGCTTGCTCGGATCGGTCGAACGATAGTTGTTGATGACACGCATCCGGAACGGCAACTCACCGCCGGAAATCGGCAGCTCGTTGATCAGCTTATTTGCATCCTGCGTAATGGTAAGCTGACCGCTGACACTCGCGGTCGAAGGCGAGGGGGTACCGACCAGCACTGTGCTTCCGTCCGCCTGACGAGCGCTCGTAAAGGCCACACCGTTTACGCTCGGAATTCCGTTCAGATTAAAACCGGAAGGGATCCAAAGCTCCATCACAAGATTGTTACGAACGACATCCGAGACTTCTCCCGGCCGGAAGGCAAACTGCACGCTGAAGATACGCTCACCGTACTTACCGATGGCAAAGTCCGCGGGCGTCCTAAGGACCGCGTTGGCCGGATCCAGCTTCACATAGTTATTGCTCGCCGTGAGACTGGAATCATCCACCGGCCCCGTCCAAGGCGCATAGCCGCCGGACGCCTGCCGGAAGGCAACGTAAGGAGTTGCCAACGGCAGTGCATTGCTGAGGGTAGCGTTAGAACCGGACGCTCGCAGCGCACGGGCAGAAAGGCCTGCTGCAAGCAGCGGCCTGTCATCAATCAACTCTGCATCTTCGCTGTAATCTTCCGCTTCTTCTTCCTCATCCTCACTGACAACCAAGGGGATATAACCACCTCGTGCCGGTGCAGCAAGCGTCTGAAGCGGAAGTGCTTCGATTGCCAAGAGCAGCGCTATCAGCATTGCAAGCGCTCGTCTCCAACGGTTCCAAACTCTCTCTCTCATCCTGTCCTCCTAGGCTCTTTCGGGTCTCATGAAGACCAACTGATTCTACTTTCACGCATCAATCGTAATCGCGAAATATCTTAACCCAATTTTAATTTTTACCACATATATATACAAGTGTCCAGTCAAAAGTGTATCAATAACGTCAAAAAGAGGCGCTGCGTAAGCAGCGCCTCTTTCGAGACTTGTATGACTCTTTTATTCTGCCTTCTCCCGTCTGCGCTTCTCCTCCGCAAACAGCGCATAAGCTGCAAGCGTCAGAGCCGCAAGATTCGGAAGCGGGTTTGCCATCGGTACCTCTCCCGTCTTCGGGAGCTTACCGCGCTTACTGCGCTCCGTGGTTCCGCGAGCGGAAGTGCCCTTATTTCGGCTGTCCGGGGAAAGTGCCTCGCCTGTCGGCGTTTTCTTCTCCTCTGCCTGCTGTTGCGGCACCGGCTCATTGTAATCAACCGGAGGAAGCACATTGTCCGCAATGCCCGGGTTCATCGGGATTGTCAGCTGAATCGGATTCGGATTGGTGTTCGGCTTCACGCTGCCGTGTCCGCCGGAGGAACTGCCGCCTCCGCCACCGTTTCCGCCACCGCCTCCGCCACCGCCTCCGCCGCTGCCGCCGGAATTGTCTCCGCTCGGCTTGTTCTCATACATTGCGACCAAGGTGATGTCATCGTAAACCGGCGTGGTGAAGTCATAAGGCTGACCGTTTAAATACCAACCGATGAACTTGCTCTCGGTTCTCAGCATGTTCTTCTGCGGATCCGTGCCGTGACCGCCCTCTCTCACCGACTGCGAGGGCACCGTGACCCAGGAGCCGTTTCCGTCGAAGGTAATCGTGTAGTCCGGCGTCGTGAAGCGGTTCACAAAGTTCGCATCCGTAACGGGGTTACCGTTCTTCTGCGCGCTCGTCACCACATTCAGATTTGTGCCGTTCTGCGTCACGATATAGGTGAGCGTCACTTCGTCCGGATCAAAGCTGAAGCCCTTTCTGCCCTCCGGGAGCTCCGCAATCCGGTACACATAGGTACCCGGGAAACGGAAGCTGATGTTTCCGAAGTTGCCCTGACCCGCACCTTCCACTTGAATGCGGTCCGTATTGCTCTGCGCGCTTGCGGGCATCGGAAGTTCCGACTGCACCGCAGTTGTGCTGACCGCACTCAATTCAAACGTGAAGCGTCCCGCATTGTGCGGCGTATCACCGGTAATCTGCTTGTTGACCGTCGGTACCGCTGCGATAGCCGGGGTAACCGGGGTCCAGACCGCATAGAGCTTTACGGTTTCGCCGTCCGTCTGCGTGAGATTCGAAACGGTCTGTCCGTCGCCGAACTCAGGCGTCGCCGCATCCGGCGTTCTGCCCCAACCGCCGAACACATAGCCCGGACGAGTATAGACATTGCTGCTGAGCGGCTTGGTCTCACCGCCGTTAAAGTGCTGGTTCGACATATTTCCGCTTACAAAAGAACCGTTCTTCTCAAACTGCACATTGTACTGCTTCCGACGGTAGACCGCATGCACGGTCAAATCTCCGGTCATGGGCTCGTCAAAGCGATACGGACTGCCGTCGGGCTTCTCCCAGTGATCGAAGACGTGATCCGTCTTATTATCCGGGTGCTGCGGCTCCACCGGAGTAGCGCCGTGCGGAATTTGGTTGTCCGTCGTGATAATGCGGCTCTGATGTCCCGGGTTTGCATCCGGTGCATCAATGACCGTAATCGTGTAGCGATTGGTATCCCAAATTGCCGTGAGCAGCGTATCTGCCGTCACCGGATCGCCGAAGTGATACGGCGTACCGTCCGGCTTTGCCCAGTGCATGAAGTGCTGTCCCGTCTTATCGCCGGCAGGACTGCCGGTTCCGGGTGCATTGCTCGGTGCGAATGCCGGATCGCCGTAGCGCACCGTCTGCGTGCTCGGGGTATTCGAGCCGCCGTTCGGGTTAAAGCTCACTTGGTAGCGCGGCAGACGATAGTCGTTGGTAAAGTCAAGGTCACCTGTCAGCGCTGTCGCTGTGCCGCCGTCCTTCTTCACCGTTACGTTTCCGTTCATCGTGACACCCGCCTGGCTCACGCGAACCGTAAGCTCATAGACCGCCGGGTCATAGCTGTATCCGGTCGCCGTGCCCGCAATCTCCGTAAGGCGATAGATGTAATCGCCCTCGTAGACAAAGGACATGGGTCCGAAATTCGCATTACCCGCGCCGTTGATGCCGAGTTCCGTCTCCTGCGCTCCCACCGTGCCGTTCGGCATCGGCAGTGCACCGACTCCCGATGCTGTGGTGCTGACAGCGATCAGCTTGAAGCGGAAGTTCTCCGTATTCAACGGGGAAGTCTCACCCGTACCGAGTGCAAGGCCTATTTCTCCGCTCAGGATCTTCTGTACGCCGAGGTCTAGCTGATACGGTGTGACCGGTGTCCAAACTGCATAGAGATGCACGGTGTCGCCGTCCACCTGCGTGAGGTTGATCACCGACTGCTGATCCGTATACTGCGTTCCGCTGCCGTCCGGACGCTCTGCCCAGCCGCTGAACTGATAGCCGGGTCTCGTGTAACTGTTCTGCGTGAGCGGCGCCGCAAGGTCATAGGTATGCTGCGAATCCGCGACTGTGCCGCTCACATTGCTGCCGTTCGCCTCATACTTCACCGTGTAGTGGTTCGGGGCGTAGCTTGCGTGAATCGTCTGATTCTCCGTCACCGGGGTACCGAAGGTGTACGGTGTATTGCTACTCGTCTTCCAGCCGTCAAAGTGATGGCCGGGCTTGTTGTTCGGACGAGTCGGCTCGGTCGCCGGATCTCCGTGCGGAATAAGCTGCGTCGAAATGTTCTGATTCGGCGTCGTTGCATCCGGTCCGTCGTTGACCGTGACCGTGTAGCCGTTTCTTGCCCAAACCGCCTGCAAGTTCACATCTCTCGTAATCGGATCTCCGAAGTTAAAGACCTGACCGGTCTGCGTATCGATCCAGTGCAAGAAATGGAAACCGACTCTGTCTCCGGCCGGAGAACCGGTTCCGGTTGCATTGCCCGGCTGCGTCGCGAAATGACCGTACTTAATGTTGTTCTCGGTCGGCGGCGTCGCACTGCCGAGGTTCGAGTCATAGCTCACGCGGTATCTCGGTAGCTGATAGTCGTTGGTGAAGCCTGCCGTGCCGTTGAACGGCTGGTAAGCACCGCTGCCACTCTTACTCTCCGCCGAAACGGAAAGCGTGGTGCCGGTTTGCGTCACCGTGTACTTGAGGCTGTAGACCGTCTGATCGTAGGTGAAGCCCGTCAAACTGCCGGAAAGCTCCTTGAGCTCATAGACATACTCACCCGGCATCGTAAAGGTGATGTTGCCGCTCGAAACGGTCCCCACACCCGCCGTGAGATCATTGCTGCTCAGCGTAAGCACCGCTGTTTGCGCGCCCGCTGCCGCAGCCGGCATCGGAAGTGCCGTGACACCCGGAGCTGTTGTGCTGATTGCCTTGAGTTCAAAGCGGAAGGTCTCCGGTGTAATCGGAGATGCCAATCCTCCCGGTGTCGTCGTAATATCACCGGTCAAGGTCTTCCGAATCGTGACATTTGCCGCAATCGGGGTCGCCGCGGTCCAAACCGCATAGAGATCTACGACTGCGCCGTCCGTCGCGCTCAGATTCACAACACTTGCCTGATCCGCAAAGTCAACGGTCGTGCTACCCTGCGTTCTCGACCAGCCCGCAAACTCATAGCCCGGACGCGTAAACGCATTGTTGTTGAGGTTTTTCGCAACATCGTAAGTGTGCTGCGAATCCGCCACCGTACCGCTTGCATCCGCCGCATCCTTGTTGTAGCGCACCGTGTAGCTGTTCGGTGCATAGACTGCATGAATGGTCTCGTTGCCCGTAATCGGTGTTCCGAAGACATAGGGCGTATGGCTCGGATCGTTGTTCTTCTCCCAGTGGTCGAAGTGATAACCTGTCTTGTTGTTCGGTCGGTTCGGCTCCGTGGACGGCGTGTTGTACGGCACCGTCGTATTGGAGATCACCTCGTTCTGATGCGGCGGATTTGCATCCGGTCCGTCCGTCACGGTGATGGTGTAACTGTTGGTCGTCCAGTTTGCATTGAGGGTGATGTTGCCCGTGACCGGCGTATGCTCAAAGTCATAGGCCGTAGTCGCCGGATCGCCCTGCTTGTACCAATGTCCGAAGGTATGCCCCGCAAGATCACCCGCAGGAGAACTCTTGCCCGCCTGCGTCTGCGGTCTGCTTGCAAAGTGGCCGTACTTCACGGTCTGCGTGCTCGGCGTCACATCGCCGCCCTGCGAATTGAAGCTGACCGTGTAGCTCGGAAGCGCATAGCTGTTATCGAAGGCAAGTGCACCGGTCAGCGGTGCATAGCTTCCGCTGCCCTCTTTGACTTCCTTCGTCACCGACAGTGTTGTGCCGCTCTGCGTAACCTTGTAGTGCAGCGTATAGACCTTGGAAGCGCCGCCGTAACTGTAGCCTGCAGCCGAACCCGCAAGCTCCGTGAGTTCATAGTAGTAATCGCCCGGAAGCGTGAAGGTAAGGAGGCCGCTTGCCACCGTGCCGGTCGCTGCGGTTCCGAATGCGCCGTAACTGAGGCCCGCGCTGGTCAGCGTGTAATCCGCTGTCTGCGCACCCGTTGCCGTACCTGCCGGCATCGGGAGCAGCGTGAGTCCCGGCGCGTTGGTCTGCTTCGCCGTCAGACGGAAGCGGAAGGTATCCGCAACAATCGGTGCATTCTCGCCGTTCGGCAACGGCCCGACGTCTCCGGAGAGCGTCTTCCGAATACCGAAGGCCTCCGTTGCGGGTGTTGCCTGGGTCCAAACCGCATAGAGCTTCACCACGCCGTTGTTCTGGGTCGTCAGGTTGATGACACTCTGCTGATCCGGATAGGTGACCGTTCCGGTCGGCGTGGTAGCCCAACCCGCAAACTCATACCCCGGACGCGTGTAGCTGTTTCCGTTCAGATTCTTCGCGACACCGTAGGTATGCGTGGAATCCGAAACCGTGCCGCTCGCATCCGCAGCATTCTTGTCGTACTGCACTGTGTAATTGTTCGGCGCGTAGGTCGCAGTGACCGTCGTGTCCTGTGTGACCGGGGTGCCGAAGGTGTACGGATTGCCGTTCTGATCCACCCAGCCGTTGAAGTGATGGCCGATTTTGTTGTCCGGTGTCGGCGGTGCCGTCACCGTGCTGCCGTGGTTCACACTCGGATCGTTCAGATACTCGAAGTTCTGCTTGCCCGGATTTGCATCGTTCGGCTCTTTGACAATGACATGATACTGATTGATGTCCCACTTCGCCTTGAGCGTCTTGTTCTCCGTGACCGGCGTGTTGAAGTTGTAGGGGGTGCCGGTCGCCGTGTCAATCCAGCCGCCAAAGTGGTAGCCGGTCTTCTCTCCCGCCGGAGAACTGTGTCCTGTGGCGGTCGGCGGATTACTTGCCTGATTGCCGTGCTTCACGGTCTGTGCGTTCGGCGTCACATTGCCGCCGTCCGGATCGAAGCTCACCGTGTACTGCGGACGCTGATAGCTGTTCGAGAAGTCCAGCGTTCCGTTGAATGCCGCAAAGGCACCGCCGTTCACACTGAGTTCCTTGGTCACCGTGAGCTGTGTGAGGTTCTGTACGACTGTGTACTTGATTCTGTAGACCTTGCTGTCGTAGCTGTAACCGCTTGCCGTTCCGGCAAGTTCGCGCACTTCATAGATATACTCACCCGGCATCGTGAAGGTGAAGGGACCGCTTGCCACAGTGCCGTTGCTCTGTCCCGCCTGTGTATCCGTTACGCCCTGTACCAGGTTCAAAGAAGCGCTTCCCTTGCTCATCACATAGGTCTGCTGTCCCGCTGCCGCTGCCGGCATCGGAAGGGCCCCGCTTAAGCCAAATGCTGTCGTGCTGACCGCCTTTAACTCAAAGCGGAAGTTCTCCTGCACCAGCGGCGAAGTCTCACCGTTTGCCAAAGTTCCCACATCACCGTTCAGTTCCTTCTTCACGGAAATCGCCTCGACCGCGCTGTTCACCGGTCTCCAGACTGCATAGAGCGTGACTGTTGCGTTGTCCGTGCTTGTGAGATTCGTGACAGACTGCTGATCCGTATAGCTCTGACCGCTGCCGTCTGCCTCGGTGTTCCAACCGCCGAAGGTAAAGCCCGGACGGGTGAAGTTGTTCTGATTCAGATTCTTTGCCACATCGTAGACATGGTTCGAATCCGTCACGGTACCGCTCACATTGCTGCCGTTCGGATTGTAGTGCACCTTATAGTTGTTCGGCGCATAAGTTGCAACCACCGTCGTATCGCGGCGCACGGGGGTTCCGAAGGTGTAGGGCGAATTATCGCTCTCATCCACCCAGCCGTTAAAGTGATAGCCGGTCTTGTTGTTCGGCGCGGTCTGAGACGGAATCTGTCCGTTGTACGGGACATGGTCGTCGCTGTGAATCACTTCGTTTGCGTGTGTTCCGTCCGCGTTCGGCGCATCCTTCACCTTGACCTTGTACTCGTTGAGGAGCCACTTTGCCTTCAGCTTCTTGTTGCCGGTGAGCGGCTGCGTGAAGTCGTAAGGTGTCGATGCGAGGTTGCCGCTCGTGTCCTCCTCAAACCAGCCGACAAAGAGGTAACCGGTCTTATCTCCGGCAGGAGATGTGCTCGGGCTTGCCGCAGTCGGTGCCGTCGGGGTTCCGCCGCGCTTAATACCGCTCTGCGTCGGGGGCGTCACAGAACCGCCGTCCGCATCGAATACGACCTGATACTGCGGAAGCTGATAGTCGTTGGTGAACGCTGCGGTCGCATTGCCGCTTGTCACCGCCGTGAAAGCTGCACCTGCACCGTTCTGCACTTCCGTTGTCACGTCAAGGTTTGCACCGGTCTGCGTGACCGTATAGCGCACCGTATAAACCGTTGTATCGTAAGTGTATCCGGTCTGACTTCCCTGCGTCTCCTTCACTTCATATTCATAGACACCCGGAAGGGTAAAGCTGATGTTTGCGGTCGTGAGGCTTGCATTGCCGCTCGTCAGATCCGAAGTCGGAATGCTGTAGCTCTGACTCTGCGCACCTGCCGCCGTGCCCGCCGGCATCGGGTAAGCCGTTGCCGAAGCACCGGACTTTGCCTGCAGAGTAAAGCCGAAGGTCTCTGCTACCAGCGGTGCTGTCTCCCCCGTTGCAATCGCACCGCGATCACCGGTCAGTGTCTTCTGAATTTGAATCTGCTTCGTGGTCGGGGTCACCGGTGTCCACTTTGCATAGAGATTCACGACTGCGTTGTTCTGCGCCGTGAGGTTGATGACACTCTGCGCATCCGTATAGTTGGTGCCGCTGCCGTTTGCCTCGGTGTTCCAACCGCCGAAGACATAACCCGGACGCGAGAATGCGTTGCCCGTGAGGTTCTTTGCCGTGTCATAGACATGGTCGGAGTCCGTCATGGTTCCGCTTGCATCCGCTGCGTTTGCGTTGTAGCGAACCTTGTACGCATTCGGTGCGTAGGTCGCATGAACGGTCTCATTCTTCGTGACCGGCTGCGTAAAGTCGTACGGATTGTTGGCATTGTCAAGCCAACGGTCGAAGTGATAACCGGTCTTGTTCTCCGGCCGTGTCGGCTCCGCCGTCGTTCCGCCGTAAGGCACATCGTTCTTGCGGAAAATCTCCTCGTTTGTGTGCGGCGCGTCGGCATTCGGCGCATCCGTCACCACCACCGTGAGCTTCTTCAATTCCCACTTTGCCTTGAGCGCATAATTCTGCTTGACCGCAGTCGTCGCAAATGCAAACGGAACTTCAGTCATAGCTCCCGTTACCGGATCCGGAACCTCGTAGACCCAGCCCTTGAAGTCGTAACCGGTCTTATCACCGGCCGGACTGCTCTTCCCTGCCGGCGATGTGGGCTCACCTGCATAGTGACCGTACTTGACCGTCTGCGTTGCCGGCGTCACATCGCCGCCCTCGGGATCAAAGCTCACCTGATAGCTCGGCAAATTGTAGGCATTGTCAAAGACAACCTGACCGCTCGGCGCTGCCGTCGTAAGATTCTCGATGCTGCGCTGCGCCGTTAGGGTTCCGCCCACACCTGCCGTGACCGTATAGGTGACCTTGTACTGTGTCGAGTCATAGCTATAGTTCGTGACGCTGTCTCCCTGCTCCTGCACCACATAGCTGTAGGTGCCGGGAAGCGTAAAGGTAATCAGCCCCGTCGTGATTTCCTTGCTGGAAACCGTGGACGAGAACTCGTTGCTGCCCATGCTGAAGACCACCGAGTTCACAGCTCCCGTCACATTGGACGGATTGGTCGTACTCGTTGCGCCTGTCGGCATGGGTGCATTCGCAGTGACGGAAGTCATCACAAACTTAAAGGTCGAGGGCAGAAGCGGCGATACTTCCGTATTCGGAAGCGTACCCCAGTCTCCGGAGACATTTTTCTTAATTTTGAATGCCTCTGCCGCGGGAGTGAGCTGCTGCCACTGTGCATAGAGCTTGAGCGGTGTGGTTCTCGCACCGGTCTTAACCGTTGCACCCGCCGCATAACTCTGACCGCTGCCATCCGCTGCCGTATTCCAACCCGTGAAGAGATAACCCGGACGCGTAAAGCCGGTATCGCTTCCGCTGCCGCTCACAGGCTTTGCGGTTCCCTCATCGGTGTGCGCATCCGCGCCTGTGTTATCCGTAGAGGGATAGAGCTTGTCTCCGTTCGGGGAGACCGTTCCCGTACCGTTATTTGCATCGTATTCGATGTCGGTGTAGACCTTAATCGTTGCAGTGGTCTTCACCTTACCGCCGTAACCGTCATCTGTCTCTGCCGTGACCGTAACCGTACCGGTCTTCTGCGGTGTCGCGCTGCCGGTCGCTGTTCCGGTGTTCTGGAGCGTCACGATATCGGTCGGCTGTCCGCTCGGAATGCTGAACGTAACTCCCGGCGTCACCGGATTCGTAACCAGGCCCGTAATCGGGGTTGTGCCGCCGTTCACCGGAATTTCAAGATCGGGGATGGTAATCTTCGGTGCCGTATAGAAGCCGGCATTTACATTTTCCTTGCTGTAGATGTTGCGATAGGGATCGACGACCAAATTCGTTGTCACGCGATTGGTCTCACGATCAAACGCCGAGTCGACCGCCGGTCTGCCGTTCTTATTCTGCAGCACCAGCTTCTTTTCCACCGAAAGACCGCTCGTATCCGCTTCCAGAATCCAGTTTCCGTCGTGCGGCACCAGAACTTCATAGGTACCGTTTGCTCTGCTGTTGACCAGGAAGTCTCCGTTCGGTGCAGAGTTCAGTTGTACCTGCGTATTGGTCGTCGGATCATACACGCGGAAGCGAACGTTTTGCAAAAGTGTATCGCTTCCCGCATCGTAGGTCGAGTTTCGGTCTGTCTCATCCCAGACAAAACCGCTGATTTCCATGTCCTTCAGGATATAGCTAAGCGGAAGGCTGGACTGCCCCGTCGCGCCGAAGTACGGCGTTGTACTGCTGCCCATGTTAAAGTTACCGAAGACCACATTCTGGTTCTTCATACTTCCGAGGAAAGTCTTCGGATCGTGAAGCTTGTACCGGACCTTAACAAAAGATTTTTTGCTCGGATCCACATTGTCAATCTTCACGCGTACCATTGTGACATCCGCCTTGTTTGCCGGAAGCGTCGCCGAGTAATTCGCTGCCTTCGCCGTCGCATAGCCGCCGGAGGCCGGATTCGGATCCGTCGTATACGCAACGGAGTAGTTCAACCCCGTAAGCGTCGAAGTATCGACGCCGTAATAATCCAATTCGTACTCATTGACCGCAGTCTGGTTCGTCGCACCGCCGCTCGTATAGCTGTAGCGCTCTCCCTTTTTCATGACCGGGATATAGAGCTCCCAGTGACTCGTGTTCTGCGAGTTATCGCCTGTGATATAGACCTTGGTGCTGAAGATGTTGTCGTTCGAGCGAATGTCACGGCTCGAGACCTCGGTCGGCGACTCATTGAACGGAATCGTGGACTGCGCGTAAGCAAGCAGACCCAAAATTGCCTGCTGGTTAATCTTGTGAAGGGTTGTTGTATCCTCATACAACATCTCGGCTTTTCCTGTTGCCGCCGAAATCTTTGCGGTGCCCTGGTTAAAGAAGTCCGCGCCGACCGGTCCGTCATTCACAAGCTGGTTTCGACTGTTCGCGAGTTCAACCGCAATGCCCTGCGGATTTCCGCCCTGAGTCCCGTCGCGGTCCGCATCGAAATCCGTGTCCATCCAGACACCCATGACAGGTTTCACATTGACCGGATCCGCATTGTATTTTGCCTGCAATTTGAACAAGATGCTGTAATAACCGCCGTACAGCGCCGTTCCGTTGTAGGTTTCCAGCTGAACTTCGCCCGATGCAAGGTTTTCCTCCGGCACATTCTCATAAGAAACCGCTAGAATGCCGTAGTCGTCACTGCCGGACTGTCCCGCACCCGTGCCCGCCGGCACAAAGTGCGCAACACCCCCCGCCGGAACCGTCCGCGGACTTAGGCCCGGCGGGTTATTGCCGTTTTTAAGACCTGCAGTCGCCGTAAGTGAGTCGTCGACATAGTTAAAACTCTTATCAATCTTATAATAGTAAGTAGGCCGTATTTTCAACGCCTGTGCCTTCACAATGGATGAGGTCGCGTCACTGGCGGTGAAACCGTTTACGATTCCTACCTGTAGGACATTACCTTGATAGGTATTGGTGGAACCGTAACTCACCGATAGACCCATGTGATCGACCACAACTCTTTGTGCGGCAATTCGCTCGGAAGTTCCCGTTGCGTTTAAGGTGGTGTTCGTCCCAAAGACGTCCTCAAAGCTGAGCTTTGCCTTAACCGTCAACTTGTCATAGGAATCATCGCTCTCATGGTCACTGACAGAGCCGATTTTGTCATTCGTACCGGGATACTTTTTCGGAATGGGTACATTGTACATTGCCAAACCGATATCCGGCAGGATGCGCTTCGAATTCTCCGCCGGATCCTTGCCGTACTTCTGCGCATTATTACCCCAGTTTAAATCGCTCGGAAGACGGAGTTTCAGATTCGTAATGTAAACGCCGTTCTCGATATCGACATCCGGGATCACATAATTCATGCGTCCCTGCTCATTCGGTGAATACGCGTACTTTGCCATATCCGTGATTGTCTTGGTCTGTCCGTTTGAGAGGGTGTACTCAAGCGTAAACGGAATGGTATAACGTCGGTCAATCAGACGTCCGAAGCTGATTGTATTCGTCAACGAAAGTAAACGCGGATCCGTTCCCGTAAAATCGTACTCTATTTCACGGTATGCACGTTGTGCTTTATTGTGCGGATTATAAGACGGAAGCAACGCACTGTTATCCAGTTCCACACGCGTGAGTTCCAACTCTCGCTTTCCTTCCACGTCCGGTCTGTTCTGATCCGCTCCTATGCCGAAGGTGTTTACCTTGAGTTTCGATCTGTCATACTCGGTCGGCGTACTCGAGACGATCAGATCGTCCTGTTTCCAACTGGTGGTAACCGGCGTATAGGGATTCACATAGTAGTCGAAGTCTTTAATTGCAATTCCCGTCACCGCATCTCCGAGCACAAACTTCGCGCTGACCAAATATGCCGTTGAAGCCGTACCATGACCGTTCGGGGTACCACCCGGCTGGTTCGAATCATGCGGCGCCCCGCCGTCAACACGCTCCGACTTGTAATCGCTGTATTCGCAGTAGAGTCTGCCCAGTGCGCGTAAATCCTTCGGTAAATCTGCTGCACCGTTTGTTCCGATAACACCGTCGTAATTCAGATGACCGGGTGCAAGATGCTGGGCGAACAGATTGGTCCAACGAGTCTCAAACAGACCGCTGATTTTCCAGTCGTTTAACTTTTCCTGCGCAAGCACAAGGCGCTTCGCATAATGAACACCGTAGTGTGCAAAAATTGCATTTAAGTCATAGACCTGACCCGTGAAATCACCGTTGTCGTTTGCATTCGACATGACGGTAAGCTTCGTTTCGGAATACATACTGACACCGTCGCGAAGGTAGGGAGCCTGGTCCGGATCGAATCCATCCGCCCGGAAGTCATGGTAGACATCATTCTCATCCCAGAATCCGAGGAGACGCTGATTTGCCTTCTCCACATGGTCCGTGATTTGTACCGTATCGCCCTCAATTTCAACGACAGGCGGATTGTAATTCGGGTCACCGTATACATACGCGTTACCGCTAGGGTCCACGTTGTAGTCCATGGTCTCCGCATACTTGGTCACACCGTAACGCAGAATTGCATTGACTTCGTCGTGCTTATTTACCTCGAAAAGTCCGAGATTATTAAGTGCCACAACATCCAAACGATCGACCAAATGACGGGTCTTAATCTCTACGTCCTTGGTGAGCGGCTGACCGCCGTTCTCCAAGAGCTGTTTCGAGCTGATGCTGCGCTTCACATGTGCGGCAAAATTGTCGGGGATATCCTGCCCGTTTGACATTCTGTGATGATAAGCGCGGAGCTTATAGTTGAACCAGACATTCACGGGAATACTCGCATAATCGCGGTTTTGGTACGCACCACGCGTGTTATACCCGTAAATATCTTTAAATACTTCAACGCGGGCAATATATTCCGTATTTGAGGTATTGTCCGCCTCGGTGAAATCATAGTCGGTGACACCGGTGCCATCCACAATGCTTGCCACATTCTCGGAGTAGTTTACACCGTCGTAAGAAACCGTGCGGGGCGTATAATTTGCCGCAAGTCCCTCCGCAAGTATGGTCTTTAAGCGGACTGCACCGGTTGCCGCATCCTTGATATAGAAGCGATAACTAAGACCGTTATCCTTACTCGTGCCCAGATTCTCAAAATGAACCGGCGCGAGTTCCTCTCCGAAATCATAAACAACCTTCAAATCATCCTGAATCTTAAAGTTATTCGCACCATCGTTAAAACGAGCCTGTGCTTCCAAAAGCCTGGAATCCGCCCATTCCGGATGCGTCGAATCGTACTGCGGAAGACTATTGATATTGCTGCCGTTGAACGTCCCCGCAATCGCCGCATCCAACAAGGTAATCGTATCCAGCGTAATCGGCTGGGTACCCTGAATGAAATTGAACTTAAGCGGTGTTCCCGTTGCCGTCACATCACCGAGATCCTCATTATCCTGCGCTTTGAACTCAGAGCCAGCTGCCGCCGTGTGATTTGTCGCATTCCAATCTCCCGTATAGAGCTGGTTATAGCGCACAATCGGGAAAAACATAAAGTGGAAGGTACCTGCCTTACGGAACAAATCCACATTTGAAACATTCGCGTTCTGTCTTTCAACCTTTGCATAGTCGGTGCCGCTAAATCGCGTATACAAAGTATTGGCATCAAAGCGATAAATGCCGTCACTCCAAGGCGCGGTCGCGGTCAGCGGCGAATTATAATCACCCGTGTGTCGCACCGGCAGCTTGATGCCGTCATCGCTCTCAAACCAGTAGAACATGACGCCGCGCTTCTCAAAGAGATTTCCCTCATCCGGGAGCTTAAACTCAAATTGTGCGCCGGGACCGATGTAGCCCTCCGTCTTATGCACAGAGACCTCAAACCCCTTGCGTTGATGCGCAACCAGATTATCATTGCTGTAGTTACCGGTACCAAGCAGCATCTGCGCATCGCTGTCCGCGCTGGTCATTCCCGAATTCGTGGACCCCGCTCTTCTACCCACATTGCCGAACGAAATATCACCCGGCATCCAAGAATAGCTGTCCGAATCGTTCGTGATGGTATAGGTCGGATTTTGGTTACTGGTTTCAAGCGAAAGCGAAGCCGTTTCGATGGTCTCGCTTGTCGTCGTGAACAGAGTCTGCTGCGGTGTTCCGTAATCCTTGAACACACGAATCTGGAAACGATACTTTCCTTCCGTGAGTGCAAGATCGTTAATGAGCTGCAACGCATTCTGCTGCAGCGTAATCTGACCCGACACACCTGCGACCGAGGCATTCGGCTTTGCAATCAGGACCTGACCGTCCGCCGTATTCTGCTTCGTAAACGGTGAACCGCTCGGCGTCGGAACAGACTGCACATTGAATCCCGCAGGAACCAAAATCTCAATTCCGATCTTTGAGCGGTCCGCCGCCGGAATTTCCTCCGGGCGGATGCCGAACTCAAGGTTAAAGGTACGCTCTCCGTATTTACCGATTGCAAAGTCGGAGGGCTGCTTTAAGACGCTGTTCGCACTGTCGAGACGAATGTAGTTATTCGCCGCGGTCAAGACACCGCCTTCCGTCGGTCCGGACCACGCACCGCTGCGGTAAGCATTGGCGGCGGTTGCCGGCATCGCAAGAAGAGAGGTCATGAGAAGCGCATTGCTCATTGATGCATTGCTCATCGATGCAAGGCGACCGCCGCTCAGCCCATACAAACCGAGCGCGCCGAACTCTCTGTCATCTATGACATCTCCGTCGCGATCCTCTTCATCGTATTCGTCCTCATCCACATCGGATGAAATCAAGGGAATATAGCTGTTATTCCCCGCGGTGCCGTAGCGGCGAAGCGGCGCCGCAAGCACATTGAGAGGCAACGACTCCACGAGTAACAGCACTGCCAAAAGCATTGCCACAACTCTCCATATGCCTCTTCTACTACATTCTCTCATCTGCCTTCCGATCCTCCTTTTCAGTCTCCCTCACAGACGCAAATGGTTATCCGCGACCGCGTGCATAACAATTATCAACACTAATTCTTGATTTTCCTAGGAAAGAATAACATAATCTTGTATTCACTGTCTACGGCTATCGCCGAACTTCTTAATTTTTATTGATTTTTATTCTCTTGCTCTGCTTTGAATAAAAAATAATTTGCTTACATTTCCAAACATTATGCAAATTATATTCTATTATGCATACAATTTGATATATCTATCAACACTATATACAAGTCTGATATTTTGCTCGAATTCCAAATCGGCATATTTATAAAAACAAAGAGTGCAGCGCTTACGAGAAGCGCTGCACTTTTTATATTATCGCAGTAATTTTCCGGTGCTGTTTTTCGGGAGTTCCTCTGCAGAAAGATTCAGTTTTTGTATCTGTTCGACACGCGGAAGTGTCCGGTTCAACTGTTTGACAAAGGCTCTGATTTCCTCGGCCTTAGTCTCATCCGCTGCCGCCGCAACCGAGAAGATATTCGCCGCAATCTCCTCTCCGTCCGCACAGACAACGCACTCGTCAACCAGCGGGCACGCGTAAAGCTTGTCCTCGAGAACTTCAGGGCTCACATTCTCGCCGTTCGAGAGCACGATGATATTTTTCCGACGTCCCGTCACATAGAGGTAACCGTCCTCATCGATGCGTCCCAGGTCTCCGGTGTGGAACCAGCCGTCGCGAATGGCCTCCGCCGTTGCCTCGGGATTCTTATAATAGCCCTTCATCACATTCTTGCCGCGAACGCAAATCTCTTCGTCCTCAATCTTAATCTCACAGAAATCCGCCACCGTGCAGCAAGCACCGTCGCGATACGGTCCTCGGTAGGTCACGGTTCCGGTGGTCTCGGTGAGTCCGTAGTACGTGCGCGGCAAAATATCCCTGTCGTGCAGCGCCTGAATGAGCACCGGACTCATGGCAGCACCGAGGCAAAGCACTTCTCGCACCGTTTGCAAGGTCTGTGCCACCTTTGCATTCTTTTCGGCGCGTTCCAATATGCGTTTCATCATGGCCGGTGCCACAATGAGCTTTTCGAATTTACGCGCGCCGAGATCCTGAAGGAACTGCCGTGCATTGCTGATGAAGAGACTGTTGCCGCGCGCCAGCTCGCCCACAATCGGGATCACGCCGCCGATGTGGAACAACGGCAACACAATCAAATTTTCATAGTGGTGAAGCTCTCCGCTCTCTCGAGCGGGGCGAAGCTGTTCAAAGACTTCGTTCGGATACGCGGAAAGGTTCTCGTTTGTAATTTCGACAATCTTCGAACGACCGCTGGTTCCCGAAGAAAGGAGCATGAGTATTGTGTCGTCCGGCTCCCCCTTATGTAAGTCTTTTAGCGGCTCACACTGTTCGCTTGCCGCAAAGACCTCATCGAGCGGCAACAAGCGTCCCGGCGGATAAGCTGCCGTAAGCTCCGCCGCATACTCGCTGTCCGCAAGCTGCGCAGCCCCCGCCAGCATATAGGGAATTCCGATTTCCGCCGCAAACTCCAGCACACGCTCCGCGCCGAAGCTCTGATTCAGCGGGACAAAGACGCCGCCCGCGGCAATGACACCGAGATACTCGACAAAATACGGGTAGGAATTATCCGCCGCGATACCCACGCGAAACGGCTCATTCTGCGGAAGCGCCTTTCGCTTCTCCGTCCAATACGTCGCGGCGCTGGAAACAGAAGTCCAAAATTCTTCAAAACTGACACTGCTCAAGTCGCCGCTCGCAGTGTCCCGGCAGATAAACGCCTCTCTCTCCCGGTAGCAAGCAACGATCTCTTCTAATACGCCGACAAAGGTCATACTTACTTCTCCATGCGGCGCATCACAGCGTCCGCAACATCACCGACCGTCTCGGTGTTTGCGAGTTCCTTCTCCGGCATGCGGATGTGGAAATTCGATTCCAGTGCGCCGAGCAGGCTGTAGAAATCCAGTGAATCAATGCTGAGATCCTCCTGCATTTCGGTGTCCTCATCGATTTCCACCTGCGCTACATCCATGACATCGCGGATGACCGCAATTACCTTCTCAATCACTTCTTCGCGTTCCATCTTATCAATCTCCTTTCAAATTTAAATCTGTATCACAAACCCACTCAATGAGCTGTCTCCAGTTCATCAATCCATTCTTTTAAGGCAGTCGTCAAATCATTCAAATCGCTCTCCGGACTTCTGCCGAGAAGAATGACCTGATCTCCTGTCTTCGTGTCGTAGAGCATATTGGACCGATACAAATGTGTCGCACCGGCATGGCGAAACACACCGTCCTTTTCATTGAGACCCATGTGGTAGCCGCCGTCTGTAAACAGTTCCTGCGGCACAATACCGGGGAATCCGCCTCCGTAAAGATATTTCTGCCACTGATAGAGATCCAGAACCGTCGAGGTCATCTCACCGGCCGAAAAAGTAAAGACGTGCGAGAATTCTCTGCCGTCTCCCTGCTTACTCGGGTCGAAAGGCCGCACCGCAGCGAGATTCCAGTCAAACCCCGTGTGGCGCATACCGATTGGTTTCAGCAAATGTGCGGTGATATAGTTCTCGTAACTCTCGCCGCTCACCTTCTCGATAATGAGGCCCAGTAAAAAGTAGTTTGTATTGGTATACTCAAACTTTTCTCCCGGCGTTTCTTTGAGCGTGAGTGCCATGACATCCGCACGGAGCGAAGCCGGATCCATACCGCTGTAAATCGCGTCGCCGTATTTATCGCGCAGCGCTTGCTCCTCCGCATAATCCGGGAGCCCGGATTTCATCTCGAGCAGCTGTTTCAAGGTAATGCGATCACCGTAGGGACAATCGCTGAGATAGGTTCCGATGGTGGCATCCAGTGAGAGTTTTCCCTCGTTGGCAAGCTGATAAATCGCAACACCGGTAAACTGCTTTGTCAACGAGTTAATGGCCACGGTCGACTCGCGCCCGATTTTGTTGGGATCGTTCTCCGGATCGGTACTCTGGCTTTTCTCATCGGGAACCTTCTTATTATCGTACGAAAGATCTCCCCTTCCGCTTGAGATGAGAATCTTACCGTCTTTTGCAAGCAGGTAGCTCCCTTCGAAGTTCGCTTCGCTGAGGATGCGATCCAACTTCTTCCAATGCGCCTTCTCCTTGCGCGCACTGTCTCCCACCCGGTAAATTCGAACCCCGAAGGCAATCACAACTACAAACATCGCCACGGAAGCTAAAGAAAATAGGTGTTTGCTCTTCAACTCAGTTCTCCTTTTCCGAGAGCAGACTGCGTACCAGAGTACCGGAAGGTGTCAAATCCTTGCTCTCCCAATCGCTCTTCTTCTTGGAGCTCGGCAATACGATGCTGTGTGCCTCTGCCTTATTGGAAAGCGACCAATAGGTCCAGGAAATATCGTTCTTCTTCATAAAAGCGGCAAATTCTTTGGCCTCTTGAAAAGAAAGGCGACTGTCTCTCGGACTCTTGATATGCGCATCATCGAGCTTTCCGTATTCGATTCCCCACTCACTCACGAAGATGGGGAGTTTTGCCCGAATCAACTTCTCCTCATAAACGGAATTAAAGTGTTTTTCTTTGGATACATCCGCGTAAAAGTGAAGATTATACATGAGATTCGGATCCGCAATCGGATCGTTCAGCGGACCTTCCAGATTCGCGGAATGATCCAGCGTTCCGCATAAAATAATCGCATTCGGCGCATTTTTCCTGATGACGGGAATCACCTGCTCCGCATAGCGTTTCACATCCGCCCAGCTCGTGTCACCGTTCGGCTCGTTGCAAATTTCATAAATCACACCGGGATTGTTCCCATAGTGTGCAGATACTTCACCGAAAAATGCCTTTGCCTCTTTCACATGGTCAAGCGGGTTTTTATCGTACAGCGTGTGCCAATCGGCAATCGCGTACATGTCTTCCGCAAGTGCATTGTCCACCGCCGTATAGAGCCTTGCCTTCGCAGCATCCGGTTCATAGAGATAGCCGCCCTCCTGATCCGTGTACATAGCAGCACGGAACAAATTCGCGCCCCACTGTTTAACCGTATGAAGCGCTTCACGGCTTGTGAACTCCGGATACCAGCTGAGTCCGTGGCTCGAAATACCGCGCAGCTGAACATTTTTATTTACCTTTGCACTGTACAGTTTTCCGTCCCGAACACTGAGCTGTCCGTAGGCACTGACACCCTTCCAACCTTCCTCTGCCCTTGCGTAAAAGCACCCGCCGACAAAGACAGATGCCAGAACGCCTGCGAGCACAACGATACCGGTCTTCCATGATTTTTTGTTTGCTGTGCTCATTTCTTTCCCCATTCCTTTAGTTTGTCCAAAAACGCCTGATTTTCGAGCAGAGCTTCACTGTTCAGGATGCTGTACAGCCCCTCGCGCATATCGCTCTTCTCACACGAAATCGGATATTCGCTCTCCCGGAAAAGCACGAAACGATTCGGAATCTCATCCCCCTTGACCAAGCGCACACGGACATATTTGAAGTTCAGATCTTCAATCATGACGACAACACCGTTTTCGAGGGTCTCTTTACTTCTGACTCGGAAACGCGGCATGGTTCTGCGCTGCGGCTCTCTGTCCTTGCTCCCCTCTTCCATCGCGCGAAGCATATCGTCGAAATAGCTCGTGTCCTCCGCTAATGTTTCGGGCAGCGGATTCAAGCGATCGTACACAATCTGGAAAAACTCCCGTTTCTCCGCAGTGCTCATTTCGCCGATGCGCTGCACCCGATAGGTCCAGACCTTGCCGCGCTTCGGTTTGCTGACCGCGACAATCTTACCGCTGACATGGGCGCGGTACTTTCTGTCTTCAATCACGAAATGAAGCACAGTGCCACGTTCGGTCGGAATCGGGAGCGCTTCCTTGCTCTCAAAGGCAAAACCGCCCTCGGAAATATTGACGACGCGCGCCTTGAAGCAGTCCTCACTCTCTGCCTCGGCTCTCACTTCCAACGGAAGGTCGCAGTCGAAGCGTTCAAACTCACGCTCGTTGACGCGCCCGCGCATAAAGAAGACTGCCATCAAGAGACTGAAGGAGTTAATGAGCATCCACATAATGATGATGATCAGACCGAAAGCACGATTGATGATGAGCTGTTGTACCGCAAAGAGCAACGAGACCAGCGAGACCACCAAGAGACAAATATGCGGAATCGCAAGATAAAACTCGTTGTTGTCATTCCAAGATCTCGACTTTGCCGTAACCGAAAACTTCTTCTCATTGATATGGAAGAACTCTGCCCAGATCGGAATCAGAAGATACGGGAACATAATCGTATCAATCGTATTGCTCCAGCGTGTGTCTCGGATTTCCGAGCTGACCTTCTTCAACAGATAACTGTAGCAGATGTAATATGGCAGCCAAATGAAAATCAGCTGCTTTAGGTTCATCACGACCAAGGGAATGCCGAGCAGCAAAAAGAGCACAGGCGACAGAATATAGACCAAACGCCTGGAAAAGCTCTCCCAGTAAACGCGGCAGGCATAATAACTCAGCTTCAGGTTCAAAGAAAAGGCCGGGTTGGTCAACAGGTGGATTCTGCGCAGCGAATAAATGCAGCCGCGCCCCCAGCGCACACGCTGCTTAATCAGCGAGGCGATGGTAATCGGCGCAAGTCCCTGCGCGAGGGGCTTCTTCACCGCATAGCAGCGAAAATTCAAGGCCTCGATGCGAAGTCCGGTCTCAAAGTCCTCGGTAATGGTTCCGGTCGCAATACCGCCGACGCCCTCGAGGGCTTCACGGGAAATTATCGTGTTCGAACCTGCATAGAGCACCGCATTGGTGCGGTTCTTGCCGAGGTTTACCTCGCGGAAGAAATAGTCCTGCTCATTCGGGACACGCTTCTCCGCATAGAGGTTGTATTGAAACAAATCGGCATTGTAAAAGACCTGCGGCGTCTGGATAAATCCGATTTTTCCGCAGTTCTTTTGCTCTTCCTCCGGCTTCACGACCCAAGTACCGTCGGCCTTCTTCTCCATAATGGGAAGAAAGAAATACGGCACCACTTCCATTAAGAAGTTGCTCTTCGGAATCATGTCGGCATCAAAGGTGGCGATGAGCGGCGAACTTGTGCGACTCAACGCATTGTTGATATTACCCGCCTTCGCATGCTTGTTGTTGCTGAGGCCGAAGTAACCCACGCCGAGTTCCTTGGCGAGCGCAGCCACTTCAGGTCTGTCGGTGTCGTCACAGAGGAACACATGGACCTTGGATTTGTCCGGGTAGTCCATGGCCGCGCAAGCATTTGCCGTTTTAAACAGAATATCGGTCTCCTCGTTGTGGGTCGAGATAAAGACATCGACATCCGGAAAGAGCTCGTGCGGCACCACCGGCATCTCCGGCTCATACACATTGCGGAGCGAAAGATAGTGGGTCAGCGCCTCATACGAGGAGAACAGCTCCGCAAGAAGCAGAAAAATACCGCCGATAAATGCAATCCAACCGTACTGTGACGCAGAAGGCAGGGTAAAAAATATCCGCCAAGCGCCGTAGACTACGATAATGAGTCCCACAATCCAGGCGAGATACATCGGTTGTTTTTTCTTCTCGCTGATATTCGTCTCATCCGGCGGTGTATAGAGCGGAATCTTCTCGGTAATCAGTTTGAATTCGTGTTTCTCGTACATGTTTATTTCACTCTCTTGCCCAGAAGGTAGGCGGACGCAATGAAGATTAACAGGAAGGCAAGCGCAATGTTTGCGTAGGTCTCTCGACTGCGTTCCGCAAGCGGCTCCTTAATAAAGCCGTTCAGATAGTCATCCATGTAGAGGTCCAGCCATTTGCCGTGCCCCTTAATCATATCCTTGAGGCGCACCAGTTCTTCCTCATAGGTGTCACGGTTCCGGTCTATGACATAGCCGTGTCCCTCTTCCACCAATGCCAACTGATGATTCTCCAAGTAGACTTCTCTCCATCGACTGCGGTCTCGCTTGGATGCGTTGCCAAGATACGCGACCGTGTTGTCGATAAACTGCATGATGTTTCGATCGGAGAAAATGCCCTTTCGCAGTTCTCGGTAACGGCTCACCACTCTCGCATCAAAATCCGGGTCTTGAACCATGCGCTCAAACCAGGGGCGCTCCGGCATGACCATATACTCCGCGCCGCCTGCCGCAAACTTATAGTTGTCCCAGCAGTTGTCGTAATCCCACAGCGGGCCCATGCTGAGCTGATGTGCGGGATCCTCATAGTAATAGGTTGAGTTGTCACCCGAGTCGTAGTTCATGAAATACTCGTTAATCACGAAGTAATCAATAAAACTCGGCAGGTTGATGAGATGCGGATAGCTCAAAAATTGACGATAGTTGTCACTATAGAGCGTCTTTTCGATTTCCGTGAGCTGCGTTTCAAGCTTCTGAATGACTTCCGGTGTGAGCAGTTCCTCTTTCGGGTACTTAATCGTAAACCAACCGTACGTAAGCTGTTGATCGGACGCCCAAGTCGAAAGCGTTGTCTTAGTGTCATCCGCACGGTCGCGCACCAGAATGACAGCCGGGCGCTTGTCGCGCGGATTGTAATCCTGAATATCGACATGCCCCTTTCCCTGCTTGACCGGCTCGGTCAAAAGGTAGAGGCCGCGATAATTATAGCTCTCACCGTCCTTGATGAACATCTCCACAAAACGGCATTCCGGCGTAAACGGCATAAGCTGTCCCGCGAGGTTATATGCGGTGTAATTACGAATCTGGCTCGCATCCAAAATACTGTTGGAGAGTACCCAGTCTTCATCCGCATCCATGCCGAGTAGAGGCGCCTCCAACTCTTGTCCGTCATCGTCCAACAACTTAATGCCGTACTGTTTCTTCTGGAAGGAACGAGAGGACGCACCGCGCAGCTTAATCTTACCGTGATTTACAAAGGAAGGCGCATCTGTAATCTTATTGTGATCATTTGCATTGTCGACCAGGGTAAAGGTCACGGGAATCCAAGGATCCGTCACATTCGGATCCCGATATTCGCGTTTTTGCGCAGTGCCGACCATATGATAGATATCCTTGGGTTCGTCACCGTTCATATCGAGGACAACAATCGGAAGATGCGTCTCAAAGCTCGCGACATCCACACTCCCGTCTCCCGGCATACTGTCGGGTCCCAGGCTGCTGTCCGCGTTCTGATGTACCTCGTGCTGGTAGCTGCGATAGTGCATGGAGAGCGCTGCTTTGGCATAGGAAAAGACAAAGACAAAAATGCCCAGCACCGCCGTGACAATACCTGCCGCTACCAGTGTCTTCTTTGTTGGTATTCTCATTGTACCGCCCGATTAGCGCGTAATCTCGTCGTTCTGGCAGACGAGGTGTACCGCCTCAACCCCCTCCAAACGGAAGAGCACATCCTTGATTTCTCTGCCTTCATGTTTCTGCAGGCACTTCTCGCGAAGTTTCCCGGAAATCTCATAGATGAGTTCCGTTCTGTTCTTTTCGGAGTTATCCACGCGGAACTGCGCCTTGTGCTCATAGTACTCGTTGATGGTCTTCATGACCTCCTCACTCTTGCCGCTGCCGCGAACAATCAACAAATAGCGGTCATTGGAGCGTACATTGCCAAGCACCAAAAGAACGAGGAAAATGACACCCGAACCGATTCCGGCAATCTTAAAATCCTGGATACCGCAGCAAATGCCCGCGGCAATGCACCAGAAAATATAGGCCGTATCTCTGGGATCTTTGATAGCGGTACGGAAACGCACGATAGAGAGCGCACCGACCATACCGAGGGACAGCGCGACGTTATTTCCGATAACACTCATAACCAAAGTCGTCACAATGGTCAGCATAACAAGAGACACGTTGAACTTAGCGCTGTAAACGGTTCCTGCGTGCGAAAACTGATAGCTGACAAAGATGACCACCGCAATGATGATGGCTGCGATAAAGCTCATCAGAATCTCGCCGGTAGACAGCGTCCCCGACTGCGCGGATAAATACTGATACAGTGCGTTTCTCATGATTCTCCCCCTTTACATTCTGCCGATGACCGGCAACAAACCGTAACGTCTGCCCGCAACATACTTGGAATAACTCTCCTCCGTGAGGTCGGCGAGCTGCAGTGCATCCTTGATGTAGCCAAGCAAAAAATGATTGTACTTCACTTCCAGCACTTCAAAACTCTGACTGTCCGCCGGATAAAACAGTGCCGGGCTCTTTGAAAATAAATCGAAATTTCCCTCGGCAGTCTCAATGTGACTGTCAAAGGTGATGCGTATGCTGTTGACCGGCACTGCGAAGGCTCTACGCTGATACTGAATCAAAGCAGCCGGACGGTACTGCTCTTTTACCATGATGCCGTAGATATTCTCTGCGAGTTCCGAGCCCTCACGGAGCAGGCACTCATAGTTTCCGGCAATCATTTCATAAGCCTGCTCCCGCGTGATGCTGAGTGAAAGCTTGTGCTGATTCTCGCCCTGCTTCTGTTTAAGCTCGAGTTTTGCCTTTTGGTCGTCCGGACTATAGATGCGGATTCGTATCTTCTTTCGATATTCAAGTCCGTCCATTTTATCGACATAGTCCTCATTATAAAACGAGTCAAAGTAGAGCGAGCGTACGTTATAAGGCGCATACCCCTGGAACGGATCTCCCGGCAAGAGCAGTCGCAGCCGCCCGTAGAAATCCTCGGCGACTTTCACCGGCAAGACAAACTTTCGTTCCACACGGCTGACTTCTGCCGCAATGCCCATCGGTTTCTCTCCTCCTCTCTCACTGTGCGGCGGGATCCTTACCCTGCCCAACTACATCTTCATCTCCGTTTTCGGCCGCCTTCGGATCTTCAATATAGAAAGGCGTGCCCTCGTTGGTAAAGTTATCCAACGCGAGTGCCACAAAAACATAGTCGAAATGCTTGGATTCGAGCATTTCCTGAATACTGCCTTTCCCGCTCGGGTTATAGTGCAGCGACCAGAGTAACTCAATGCGCGAGAACATCGGCGAAAGGAAGGTGGCAACCGGAGAAGAATAGGAATCTCGAATAAAGAGCGCAGACGGCCCGTCCGGGTTCAACTTATTGTCAATCTGATCGAAACGAACGACACCCTGAATATAGCCGTTGTTCATCTCTCGATCATAGAGATCCTTCTTATTCAGATATTTGCGCGAAATGAGAGCTTGCTCCATATCGCCTTCCGCTGAGCCTTCTCTGCCACCGCGATAACGGCAGTAATAGCGGTACTGCGTGTCAAACTTGGGGAAGATAAAGCTGTAATCATCCAACTCGCCCGAATAGAGCTGTCCCGCGTCTCTTCCCTGCGACCCCATGTAGACATTCCCGTAGGTCTCGATTGTATAGTTATTGAGATCTCGGTAAAAGCCGTCCGGATCCAAGTTCGCATCGTACTTCCGGTTCAAATGATCCACAATTTTGCCCGTCGCATAAAAAGCGGAGGGCACCGTCCAGTGGTGGTCCGTGCGATAAAATATCTCCGTCGCCTTCATATCGGCCTCGCGAAACACATCGCGCACATCGATATAATCCACATCATAGCGCCTTAAGTAGCGAAGCACCTCATCTCCGTAGGCATTAAAGTTATTGTAGGGGATGCCGTAGTAGCCCCGAGACCAATCCTCGCGATACTTGGTCGGGTACATGATGACCACGAGCTTGGTTCCCTTGTCCTTTAAGCTATCCTGCAGGCGGCGCATACGTCCCGCAATTCCCGGGGCGCTGAGATTTGAGGTGTTATAGAAGTTTCCCGCATAAAGTACGGAGTCCTTGTCTCGCACATACTTGAACGAGTTCTCCTCATTCTTTCCGATCGCGCGATATACAGTTCCGTAAAGCTCATTCCAGCGGTGTCCGCCGACCAGCGTCTGTGAGAGCACACCGTCCAACTGCCGCGTGTAGCTTTTCAATTCGGAAGCTGTCTTGGGACGGGCAATGTCATCAAACTTTGCTTTGAGTACAGCTCTCTCCCGGTATAGGTTCAACGCTGAGAGCGAAAAAAGGCCCGTGAGAAAGAGCGCCGAAAAGACTGCTTGATATCGTTTCATCTTATCGTCTGCTCCTTAGAAGTTGAAATAAATGAACGGATTGTAACCGCCCTTTGCGAGAATTGCGATGGAAAACACCATACAAGCACCGAGCCCGATGACGTAAATCGCACCGCAACTTCGGTAGAAAATCTCATGTCCCTCGCTGTCTTCGGTCTTTTCCAAGATATAGTTTCGAAGCGGAAGTGCGCACAGCACCGCTGCAATCAACGGAATACCGTACTCCTTTAGGAACATGACAACCGCAGGACTGTAGAAACCGTTTCCGCCGAGCCCGAAGAGATCCGCAAAAAAGAGGGACATCTGCTCTCCCGTCTCGCAACGGAATATCACCATGGCAAATACGGTCGCGACAACCACATAGACATGGCGCAACACTTCATGTCCCTCTCTCTCATCGAGCCGGAACGCAATCTCAAATACGATTAAGATAAAGAAGTAAAGTCCCCACCAGATGTAGGTCCAGTTCGCGCCGTGCCAAAGTCCGGTTAAAAGCCAGACTATGAAGAGGTTGCGAATCATCACATCTTTCTTTTTGGTGTTGGCTCCGCCGAGCGGTTTGTAGACATATTGACTGAACCAAGAAGCCAAGCTGATGTGCCAGCGCGTCATGAATTCGCGGATGGAACGACTCACAAAGGGATAACGGAAATTTTCCGAGAAACGGAACCCAAACATAAGCCCGAGGCCGATTGCCATGTCGGAATATGCACTGAAGTCGTAATAGAGCTGGAACATATAGCTCACAGCACCGAGCCAAGCAAGCAGCATGGGCACCGGGATAGAGGTATCGCCTCCCTTGGTCAGGTTAAATACCGTGTCGGCAATGACCGCGAGGTTATTTGCAATCAGTATCTTTTTGCAGAAACCCTCCGAAAAGCGGCAGATGCCTTCCGTCAACATCGTGAAATCCGTGCGTCGATTTTTGATCTGTTCCGCGATTGCCGAATATTTGACAATGGGACCTGCAATGAGCTGCGGGAAGAAAGCAACATAAAGTGCGATATCGAGGAGGTTTTTTTGCGGCTCCGCACTGCCCATATAGACATCAATGACATAGGACAGAGCCTGAAAGGTAAAGAATGAAATACCGATGGGCAAAACAATATTGGGATAAGGTAAGAAGGGACGCTCCATGATGCCGTTTACGGTCTCAACCACAAAACCGGCGTACTTAAAAACGCCGAGCATCCCGAGATTCAAGACACAGGCCGCGGTTAACACCAGTCGGCGTACCTTTACATTGTCTTTCCGGATCAACATCAGCATAAGCCCGAAAAGCCAGTTGAAGCTTATGGATGCCAGCATCAGGAATACGTAAATCGGTTCACCCCAGGCATAGAACAAGAGGCTGGCAATCACCAACCAAAGGTTCTGCAACGGCCGAGAAAACGCAAAAAGATAATAGACCAAAAAAGTAATCGGCAAAAAATAAAGCAAAAAAGTGATGCTCGAAAATACCATGCGTCTCCCCTTTATTACGGTGATTTATAGCTGTCTTCTAAGCGTCACGCGGTCATGCCCCCGTGTGCTGTTTTTGTCCCGGTACATATTGTGATCGGCCTCTTTGATGGCCTCTTCGACAAAGCGCTCTCTCGCGCGCCAAGCAGTCCCCATAGCCGCCTTCGGGGTAGTATTGGCCGAAAGCGCCTGCTGCAATTCCTTTGCGCGTGCGCGGAACTCTTCTTTCTGAAGTCCGGATTCTAAAATCACAAACTCATCTCCGCCGGCGCGATATATATGTTCGCGCGGGAAAAAGGCGGCGAAAAAGTCCACCGCCCGTCGGAGCATTTGATCTCCCGCCTCATGTCCGTGGCGATCGTTAATCTCCTTCAAGCCATTTAAATCCAAATAGATTGCAGCAACGGAACGCGGCGCATTTCGTTTTCTGAGCACAGCCTTCTTGACTTCCAAAGCGTTCCGATTGTGTATCTCCAGATTGGAATCCAAACGAGCTTCCCGGCGCAGGGTCTGCTCGCGCTTCCGATTGCCGAGTTCCAAGGCAAACAATAATGCCAAGGAACGGCAAAACTTACGAATGAACAAATGCTGAAAGAAGGAGCTGCACCCGACCAACAGAACCCCCATGGTTCTGCCCCGATTTTCCAGCGGCAATCGGAATGCAAACCGAATCTTCTTGGGATACAGCGCACGGTAGCAGATGCGCTCTTCTGTCCCGCCCTGTACAAGAATCAGTGCGAGTGCCGGCAAATTGAAATACCGTGACACTGTACGCAGAATGCGCTCTATCCCCTTCCGGGAGCTATCCTTCTGCAATAACTCAAGGCATTTGATCATCAAATCCGCTTTGTCTCTCATAGCCCTTACCTCTGAACCTCTTGTTGCGTCAACGCTGAGATATCTGCAGAAGAGCATACCTTAAATACGTCCGTTCGTCTATGACAATGACAAAACTGTAAACAAATTGTAAACTTTTTCTATATTTATGTAGGCTTTTGAATAAAAAGAGCGCTGGAACAGACTCTTCCATCGCTCTTTTTCTGTCTTTACCTTTAGTTGTTAATCAGCTTGGAGTCTTCATTGTTCCAGCTGTAAAGCTTTCTGATCTCCTTACCGACAGACTCAGAGAGATGCTCGGAAGCCTTCTTCCGCATCGCCTTGAAGTGTGCCTGACGACCGGCAGGGCTCATATCAACCAAGAACTGGTTTGCAAAGGTTCCGTCCTGAATGTCAGCAAGAACCTTCTTCATTGCCTTCTTGGTTTCCTCGGTAATGATCTTCGGTCCGGTGATGTAGTCACCGAACTCAGCGGTGTTCGAAATCGAATAGCGCATGCCCTCGAAACCGGACTGATAAATGAGATCGACAATGAGCTTCATCTCATGAATGCACTCAAAGTATGCATTTCTCGGATCGTAGCCGGCTTCCACCAGGGTCTCAAATCCGGTCTGCATCAGTGCGCAAACACCGCCGCAGAGAACCGCCTGCTCACCGAAGAGATCGGTCTCGGTCTCAATGCGATAGGTGGTCTCAAGCAGACCCGCTCTTGCGCCGCCGATTGCAGCACCGTAAGCAAGTGCCTTCTCCAGTGCCTTGCCGCTTGCATCCTGCTCAACAGCAACGAGCATCGGAACGCCCTTGCCCTCAAGGAACTCGCTGCGAACTGTGTGGCCCGGTGCCTTCGGCGCAATCATCGTGACATCGACAAACTTCGGCGGGGTGATAAGGCCGTAATGAATGTTGAAGCCGTGAGCAAACATCAGCATGTCGCCCTCTTCGAGATTCGGCTCAATATCCTTCTTGTACATATCCGCCTGCAGCTCATCGTTGATCAGAATCATAATGATATCCGCCCACTTCGCTGCCTCGGCATTGGTCTTAACCGTAATGCCCTGCTTCTCAGCCTTCTCTCTCGACTTGGAGCCCTCGTAGAGACCGACGCAAACTTCAACTCCGGAATCCTTCAGGTTCAGTGCATGCGCATGTCCCTGGCTGCCGTACCCGATGATTGCCACTCTGTGGCCCTTTAAAACAGAAACATCGCAATCTTCCTGATAATAAATCTTCAGTGCCATTTTACTCTCCTCCATCTGTTCCATCCGTTTTGAGTAACAAACGCATTATCAAAAAAGAACGAATTCTGCGACTCTCAGTCCGCGAAAGAATCCGGTTCTGATAACCTCACTTAAGGCAGATATTTGATATCATCCGCGCCGCGCGCAAGTCCTGTGATACCGGTTCGCGCAAGTTCCAAAATCTCATACTCTTCCAGCAAAGCGAGCAACGCATCCAGTTTCTTTTGATCTCCGGTCAGCATAATGGTGAGAGAACTCTTTGCCACATCCACTATGCTCGCGCGAAAAATCTGCACCACCGCATGCACCGATTCTCTCTGATCAGCGTTTGCCCGAATTTTTACCATCATAAGCTCGCGGTAAACGCTCTTATCCTCCGGAAGGCGCTTGATATCTTTGACATCCTCGAGCTTACGAATCTGCTTCTCGATTTGCTCCAGCACATCGTCATCGCCGTTTGAGACAACCGTCATTCTCGTGTAACGCGGATCCGCGGTGACACCGGCCGTAATGCTCTCGATATTATACCCTCTGCGCGTAAACAATCCGGCAATGCGACTCAGAACACCGGGTGTGTTGTCCATCAAAAGCGAAAAAACGACTCTCATCTCCATCTCCTCCGTTATACGCAAGTTATGATAGCAACGCGTCTTCAAAAAGTCAACTTGCCCCAAATTTCCCAAACAAGCGTCCGCATTGCGTTTTGTTGTTCTCTCTTTTCTCTGCCGCTCTTCTTTTGTGCAAAAAACACAGCATTTTACATCTCTTCCCAAAATTCTGTCAGTTTTCCCAAAAGGTCACAAAAATGACAGCTATCTTTTTTCGGTCCTCATTTTAATTTCCGTCTCTTATTCAGCATTTTTGACACCTGTTTCTTCCTTATTATATAGGATGCAAAAGGAATCATATTATGACAGAACAATTCCGTACACCGAATGCGCAATTTAGCTCGGAACTATGCAGTTTTCATATTAGTATTATGTTAACCTATTCTTCTTTCAACTCTTTTGCATCCTATGCCGGACCGGCCTGCGTGCGCCCCTATTATTTACATAATTATTTTATGTTTTTATCCCGGGAGTTCGCCGCGCGGATCCGAAAACGGAATACAAGTTGAATACAGCAAAAAGGAACTGTGCGCTTGCACAGTTCCTTTTTCGTTCAAGTACGTCTTATGCCTCGGTCTTCGGGCCCGCTGCGACAAGTGCCTTGCCGGCATCGTTGCCCTCATACTTTGCAAAGTTCTTGATGAAACGATCTGCGAGATCCTTGGCTCTCTTGGTCCACTCCTCGCTGTCCGCATAGGTATCTCTCGGATCCAGAATGGTCGGATCCACACCCGGCAGTTCGGTCGGAACTTCAAAGTCGAAGAACGGAATCTTCTTCGTCGGCGCCTTCAGAACATCGCCGTTCAGGATGGCATCGATGATACCTCTCGTATCCTTAATCGAAATTCTCTTGCCGCTGCCGTTCCAGCCGGTGTTCACGAGATAAGCCTTCGCACCGCTCTGCTCCATGCGCTTCACGAGTTCTTCCGCGTACTTGGTCGGATGAAGCTCCAGGAAAGCCTGGCCGAAGCAAGCCGAGAAGGTCGGGGTCGGCTCGGTAATGCCGCGCTCGGTACCTGCGAGCTTTGCCGTAAAGCCGGACAGGAAGTAATACTTGGTCTGCTCCGGGGTCAGAATGGAAACCGGCGGCAATACGCCGAATGCATCTGCCGAAAGGAAAATGACATTCTCCGCAGCCGGACCGTGGGAAATCGGTTTAACAATCTTCTCGATGTGATCGATCGGATACGAGACACGGGTATTCTCCGTGACGCTCTTGTCGGTAAAATCAATCTTGCCGTTTGCATCGACCGTCACGTTCTCAAGAAGTGCGTTGCGGCGAATTGCACGGTAGATATCCGGCTCGGATTCCTTGTCGAGGTTAATGACCTTTGCGTAGCAGCCTCCCTCGAAGTTGAACACGCCGGAATCATCCCAACCGTGCTCATCATCTCCGATGAGAAGGCGCTTCGGATCCGTGGAAAGCGTGGTCTTGCCGGTGCCGGAGAGACCAAAGAACACTGCGGTGTTCTTGCCGTCCATATCGGTATTTGCCGAGCAGTGCATCGAAGCGATACCGCGAAGCGGCAGGTAGTAGTTCATCATCGAGAACATACCCTTCTTCATCTCGCCGCCGTACCAAGTGTTCAGGATAACCTGCTCCTTGGTCGTGATGTTGAAGACAACCGCGGTCTCGGAATTGAGTCCGAGCTCCTTGTAGTTCTCAACCTTTGCTTTCGACGCATTGTAGACAATGAAGTCCGGCTCAAAGTTCTCGAGTTCTTCCGCAGTCGGCTTAATGAACATGTTGGTCACAAAGTGTGCCTGCCACGCCACTTCGACAATGAAGCGAACCGCCATGCGGGTGTCCTTGTTTGCGCCGCAGAAAGCATCGACCACAAAGAGGCGCTTATTGGAAAGCTCCTTCTTTGCGAGTTCCTTCACCGCGTGCCAAGCCTCCTCGGAAGCCGGATGGTTATCGTTCTTATACTCATCGGAGGTCCACCAGACCGTATCCTTGGAGTTCTCGTCCATGACGATGAACTTGTCTTTCGGGGAGCGTCCCGTGTAGATTCCCGTCATCACGTTGACGGCATCCAGTTCGGTCACCTGTCCCTTTTCGAAGCCCTCGAGACCTGCCTTGGTCTCCTCTTCAAAGAGCAACTCATACGACGGATTGTGTACGATTTCTGTTGTCCCGGTAATGCCATACTTGCTTAAATCAAGCTTACTCATGTACCTTTTCCTCCTCTGTCCTCCGCTCGTGCAAATGCACTGATTTCTCGGGGTTAAGTTCCGGGATTATTATACACTATATCCGAACAGAAAACAATCACACACGTTTTGCTTTGAGATATTCATCTATGCCGCGCGCAGCCTGCTTTCCCGCTCCCATCGCAAGAATAACGGTAGCGGCACCGATTACGGCATCGCCGCCCGCAAAAACACCTTCACGCGTTGTCTGTCCGCTCTTTTCATCCGCAATCAGGCAGCCCCGGCGATTGGTATCAAGACCTTTGGTTGTGGAAGCAAGCAGCGGATTCGGAGAGGTACCGAGAGCCATGATGACAGTGTCTGCCGGAATTTCCTCCTCGGAGCCCGGAATCTCAACCGGTCTTCTTCTGCCGGAGGCATCCGGCTCTCCGAGTTCCATATGAATCACGCGAACCGCTCTGACCCAACCGTTCTCATCTTCCAGTATTTCGACCGGATTGGTGAGCAAATCGAAGATAACGCCCTCTTCCTTCGCATGGTGCACTTCTTCGACACGAGCGGGCAACTCCGCCTCCGAACGGCGGTAAACAATGTGTGTCTCTGCGCCGAGGCGGAGCGCCGTTCGCGCTGCATCCATCGCAACGTTTCCGCCGCCCACCACAATTGCACGCTTACCCGCAAAGATCGGCGTGTCGTAATCCTCTCGGAAAGCCTTCATGAGGTTGTTGCGCGTTAAGAACTCATTGGCCGAAAACACGCCGCTCGCGGTCTCGCCCGGAATGTGCATAAACATCGGCAGACCCGCACCGGAACCGATAAACACCGCATCGTAGCCCTCGTGATCCAGAAGGTCGTCCACAGAGACCGACTTACCGACTATGGTATTGGTTTCGATTTCAACACCGAGTTTCTTTACGTTCTCTACTTCGTGGGCCACAACCGTGTCCTTCGGCAAACGGAACTCCGGAATACCGTAGACCAGCACGCCGCCCGGTTCATGGAGCGCTTCAAAGATTTTGACTTCGTAGCCGAGTTTGGCAAGTTCTCCGGCACAGGTAAGTCCTGCGGGACCTGCCCCGATGACAGCAACGCGCTGTCCGTTTTTCTCGGAGGTGTTCTGCGGCTCCAGTTTATGCTCCCGCGCCCAATCCGCCACATAGCGCTCCAATTTGCCGATTGCAACCGGCTCTCCTTTGATACCGCGAATACAGACTCCCTCGCACTGGGTTTCCTGCGGGCAGACACGGCCGCAAACCGCAGGAAGTGCGGAGCTCTCCGCAATAATCCCGGCAGCTTTTGCTTCCTGCCCCGCGATTACCTGCTGTAAAAATCCCGGAATATCAATCGATACGGGACATCCGGCAACACAGCGCGGATTCTTACAATTCAGACAGCGCGATGCCTCTGCTCTCGCCTCTTCTTCTGTGTAGCCGAGACAGACTTCCTCAAAGTTGTGTGCGCGTTCTTCCGGTGCCTGCTCCCGAATCGGGACTCTCTTCATCATGTCCATTACTGCTGACCTCCGCAATTTCCGCAGCCGCCGTGGTGCGTCTTTCCTTCCTTGAACTTGAGATACTCTCTCCCCTCTTCGCTCGCGTACATTCTTGCACGCTTCATCGCCTGATCGAAATCAATGAGATGCGCGTCGAACTCGGGACCGTCCACACAGGCAAACTTCACCTCGTCACCGACAATCAGTCGACATGCTCCGCACATACCGGTGCCGTCCACCATGATGGGGTTCATGCTGGCAATCGTCGGAATGCCGAGCTTCTTGGTGAGTAAGGAGACAAACTTCATCATAATCATCGGGCCGATGGCAACGCAAAGATCGTAGTGCTTACCTTCTTTTTCCACCAGTTCTTCTACCTTTGCGGTTACAAGACCGTGGAAACCGTAGGAACCGTCATCGGTGGTGACGTAGAGATGATCTCCGACCAGGGCACGCATCTCCTCTTCGAGTATCACCAAATCCTTGGTCTTCGCTCCCTGCACAACATCCGCAACGACGCCCTGCTCCTTGAGCCACTTGACCTGCGGATAGACCGGTGCCGTGCCGACGCCGCCGGCGACAAAGAGAATGTTCATTTTTTGAAGTTCTTCCGCCGTCTTGTGGGTTAGTTCCGACGGACGTCCCAGAGGTCCCACAACGTCTTCAAAACAATCTCCGACTTCCAGTTTCGCCATACGCGCGCTGCTTGAACCGACAACTTGGAATACAATGGCGATGGTTCCCTTCTCACGGTCATAATCGCAGACCGTCAACGGGATACGCTCGCCGTAGCGATCGATTTTCACAATTAAAAATTCACCCGGCAGACATTTCCGCGCGACACGCGGCGCCTCAAGATCCATGAACCAAATCTGCTCCGCAAGTTTTCTCTTCGTTATGATCTTATACATAAGGGTTCTCCTTTGTTCTATTGCCGTATCACAAAAGCAAAGCTCATCTCACACCGCCGCGCACGCGTTCATAGCGGCAAAAGGAAAAAGGAAGATTGAAATAGGTCTCTTCCTCACTCTCCTGTGTGAGCTTCCAGTCCGGATCTTCATCAAGATTCGGAAAGAAGCGATCCCCATCATAGCGGTAATCGATTTTCGTCAACTCTGCCTTATCCGCGTAGGGTAGGAAGTCTCGGTAAACCCCCTCTCCGCCGCACACAAAAATCTCATCTCCCGGAATTCCGCTCAGCTTTTCCAGTACTTCTTCGATGCTGCGACATACAGTGACTCCCTTCGGCGAAAAATCGGGATCTCGACTCAATACCAGATTGCGCCTGCCGTAAAGAGGCTGCTGCCCCGGCAAGTCCAAAAAGGTCTTTCGCCCCATGATGACCGTTTTCCCGAGCGTCTCCTCAAGAAACAGTTGCTGATCGCGCGGAATTTTGACCAGAAGTTTTCCGCCTTTCCCAATCGCCCAGGATTTGTCCACCGCCGCAATCAAAATCATGCTTCCTCTCCCAAAATGAGTTCTTTCGCATAGGGCAGTTCAAGTATCCAGTCACAGAAACGGTGCCACTCCTCCAACTTATGATCCCGACGCGCAAAATAAATATGTACCAGAGTCTCGTAGTTAAACGTGCAAGTGCGGAGTTGCTCGTAACTCTCCGGCAACAGCTGAATCATAGAGTACCAAGCCTGCTTGTCCTTGGTTTCCACAAAACGAAGGCGCAGCTGTTCCAAGACACCAATCATGCTGTCCAGTGCCGAAAGCGCCTCTTCACTCATGTGATCATGCGAAAAATCCGCGCGCGTAAACGGTTTGCTGTGAATCTTATGCATGGTAGAGGTTGAGTTTGCGACCGTCGCGACCTTATAGGTATCGTACTCCTTCCACCAGTAAAGCGGCGCTGTGATGTCCACCGAGACAAAAATCTGTCTCATGTACTTACGGTGGTCGCTCCCGGCCTTACGCAGTCTCTTTGCCAGGCCCAGATCGTTCTCCCCCAAGACATAATTTCCCGTTTCATCATAATAACTATCGCTTCTCGCCCAAGAATTCAGCGGGTTGCGCGCTCCGCGCATTGCATTTTCGAGATTCATGACTGCACTGTGTTCCAGTTTAATCATCGTTTTCCGCCCTCTTTCTTCCTATTTAAAATGCGCTGTTCTAGTTGGATTCGTTCATGCGATTACGCTTGCGCTCTTGATAGCGCGCATAGGCCTTTTCCAACATTGCCTTTTCATTGGCAAATTTCAGAAGATGCCATGCCTCGTGATACTTGTAATAACCGGAATCCATAAAGAACTCCTCCCGCTGCGGTTTCGAGTAGTAGCTGTCAGCGCTCATCAGAAACCAATGGACACTCTTATCCACAAGTTCCGCCTGCGCATTGAAGGTGTATTCACTCTTGCCGATATACTCGACAATGCGTGCGCTGACACCTGTCTCTTCCTTGACTTCCCGGAGCGCTGTGGTCTCAAAGTTCTCTCCCTCTTCGACCGTTCCCTTTGGGAGCACCCAGCCCTCATAGCGATTTCTGTAATTCTTATAGAGCAGCAGGATCTTTCCGTGAAAGATCACGATGCCGCCGCAGCTCGTTGCTTCGACCATTTGCAATCCCTCCTGCGCGACGCATATCCAAAATTAAATGTAAGTGTACTACTGACAGCTGCGTGATACAAGCACTTTACGAAGTGAAACTTTCGTCCGGCTTTACTCCACGCCCTTCCGAAAATGACCGCGTGTAAAGTTTTCGTATGCCTCCGCAACGTCCCGCTTGCCCAGCACAAAGCTGTGATGCAAAGAACGTACCGCAGCACGACTTTGCTCCGCATTCTCATTCGTGAGCAGCAAACGCACCGCACCGAGCTTCAGTTCGCGATTCTCCCGCCACTCCGCTGAGACTAAGAGGCGCTGCATTATAGATCGTATTATAACAGAAGGTGCAATGGGTTCTCACCGGCATATCCATCATGCGGCGATCCCGAAGCTGCATGTACTCCGCCTTATGATCACAGCGAGCTGCCGTCTTTTTAACGCAATTCGCACTGACCATCATCGGCAGTCTTCCGGCAACCACCAACTCTTGACCTCTTGTTTCCAATGCGCGTAATTCGCGGGCAGTTTCTTCTATCGGCAGTGTAAGTCGGGCCGCACCGAAGCCTTTGAGACAGCGCTGTGCCTCCCGATTCATTCCGTAGACTTGAAAGTCAAAGAGCAGCGAGGGACAGAGCTTTCCCCTGCTCTCGTATAATTTGCGGAAATAGCCGGGCTCCTCCAGATTCCGAACAATCAGAGCATCAAACGGCAGATTCGCGAGCAATTCGGCTTGGGCGGTGAAAAATTGCTCTGCCTCCGTTCTGAAAATCTGGGGCAACAGAAGGTAAGCCTGTTTCCCGGACCCATGAATTTCCGAAATCGCAGCTTCCCACCGCTCCGGCGGAAGACTGTCGGAGCCGAACGAAATCATAGAAACTTCGGACATAGCCGAAACAGCCTTAAGCTGCTCCTCGGAATCGCAACTCACATGAATTGCCGGAGGCTTGTCTTCTGTTCGTCCTTCGAATACAGCGCTCGATTCGTCCCCTGTCTCCCCATCGCATACAGTCTCTGTGGGGCGGACAGCTTTACGTGCAAAGCGTGAATCGATTGTTGCGGATATTGCTTCCAACGCCTGCCGCCTCAATTCGTTCAGTTGCTTGACCGGGAAAAAATATCCTTCTTCCATGGAAACCGCAAGCTCCGAAAAGCGAAATCCCGTGCCGCCTGTTTTCAACAGACGTTCACGCACCGCTTCCGGACTGCTCCCCGCAGTTCGCGCTCGCTCCGCAACCGCTCCCATAACTTCGGCACTCACCGTTCCGATATGTCTCACCTCGGCACTGACTGTGAGACAGAGCGGTTCTCCCGCTCGCTGGCGAAAGCTTCCGCGGAGCGGCAACTCCCGCTCCGTCTTCACATAGCGCTGTTCCAGTTCCTCCTCATACGGGAGATTCGGTTTACGCTTTTCTTTCTTCTCTCCGAGCACGATCATATCCTGACCGTTATGCTTGCGGTAATAGCCCTCGGTTTGACCGCCGCGGTCAAAAAGATCCAAAAGCTTTGCCCGGTCCTCCGCCGCAACGGCAAAGCCCTCTTCTCCCTCGCGCGCATAAAGATCCAGATACTTTCTCCAAACAGAGACCACCCCCGCCGTGTATCGAGGGCTCTTCATGCGCCCCTCGATTTTCAGGCTGTCTATGCCGCTTGCGGCGAGCATCGGAATCAGATCCAGGCTGCACAAATCCTTACAGCTCAACAGCAAACTTTGCTTCGTGGGCTTTTCCCGGTCCCGCACCAAACTGTACGGCAAACGGCAGGTCTGTGCACAGCGCCCGCGGTTTCCGGATCTGCCGCCGAGCAGACTCGACATAAAACACTGGCCGGAATAAGCGTAACAAAGTGCACCGTGTACAAAACTCTCCACCTCGAGTCCTGTCTCTTGCTTGATGCGTACCAACTCTTCCAAACTGAGTTCCCGCGCCGGAATCACACGGCTCACCCCGAGACTCCGGAAAAGCCGCGCCGACTCAGGTCCCGTAACGGTGGTCTGGGTGCTTGCATGAAGGGAAAGAAGCGGGAACTGCCTATGCAGAACAGCCAGGGCTCCCAAGTCCTGGACGATTGCCGCATCCAATCCCGCTTCATAATAAGGCGCAATATACTCCGGCAGCGCCTGAAGCTCTGCCTCTTTTAGGAGGGTATTCACGGTCAAATGGACGCGAACGCCAAAGCGATGCGCATAGCGCAGGCCCGCAATGAGATCTTCCTCTTCGGGATTCTCCGCATAGGCCCTTGCGCCATATTTCGCACCGCCGACATAAACGGCATCCGCACCCGCATTGACTGCAGCCCGAAGGCTCTCCAAAGAGCCTGCGGGCGCCAAAAGTTCCGGTGTTTGATTTCTCATTCTTCCCTGCTATCTGTTTTACTTCGCGAGCAAGTCATCGAGCTCACTCTCAAGATTTTGACTGCGCTGCTTTTCTGCCTCCAGCGCCTCTTCCAGTTCACGAACACGTGCTTCCAAGCGTTCTTTTTCTGCTTCCAGTCCTGCATTGATTGCTTCGAGACTTGTCTTTTCCGCTTCCAGATTTGATATTTCCGCTTCCAGTTCCGCGTTTTTCCGTTCCGACTCGGCAAGAGCCGCCTCTGTCTTTTGCTTCTCTTCGACAGACACCGTTTCCGCCGTGTCTGCTTTGCCGTCCTTCTTAAGGCTTTCCATACGGAGGCGCTGCTCTACCAATTCCCGCTTCAGCGAATAAACCTCGGCTGCATGAGCCGCAGCTTCTTCCTTCAACTCGGCACTCTCCGCCCGCGCCTGCAGGCAGTCGTCCGCAAGGTTCAGCCAGAGTATCTGCGCTCTCCGCTCGCTGTTCTGGCGTGCGTAGGCGCGATTCTGACGCAGCTCCGCAATCTTGTTATCGATATAAGCCGCGACCTGGCGAAGATAGGCGCTGTCGCCGCCGGAAAGCGGAATTACCTTACCGTCGATAATGACTTCTGTACTTCCCTGTCGATTCTGTTCGTCACGCATCTGCTTGCCCCTCATCTTCCTTTTTTCGATTCAAATGCTTGTATGCGTATTCCGTCGCGACCCTGCCGCGCGGTGTGCGAATGATAAAGCCCTGCATGAGAAGGTAGGGCTCATAAACCTCTTCCAGCGTGCCGGCATCTTCTCCGAGCGCCGCCGCCAGTGTATCCAGCCCCACCGGCCCGCCGTGAAACATCTCTATGATGAGATTCAGTATGGTGCGGTCACCCGCATCCAAACCACAGGTATCCACATCCAGAAGGTTCAGCGCATCGCGCGCTACCTCCTCTGTAATTTCTCCGCCATATTTCACCTCCGCAAAATCACGCACCCGACGTAACAATCGATTTGCAAGTCTCGGCGTTCCGCGGGAACGGCGCGCGAGTTCGGAAGCGCCCGCCGCATTAATGGTCACGCCGAGAACTTTAGCAGAGCGGAGAACAATCTCTTGCAGCTCATCTTGTTCGTAAAACTCGAGGCGCTGAACCACACCGAAGCGATCGCGAAGCGGTGCGGATAGAAGCCCTGCCCGCGTCGTTGCACCGACCAAGGTAAAATGCGGCAACGAAAGCCGTATGCTTTTTGCATTGCTCTCTTTTCCAAGCACAATGTCGATTGCAAAGTCTTCCATTGCAGGATAAAGCACCTCTTCAACCTGACGGTTCAGCCGATGAATTTCGTCGACAAAGAGCACATCTCCCTCCTGCAAATGATTCAGGATTGCCGCCATATCACCCGGCTTCTCAATGGCCGGGCCTGAGGTGATTTTCAAATTAGAACCCATCTCATTGGCAATGATGCCGGAAAGGGTTGTCTTTCCGAGTCCGGGCGGCCCGTAAAAGAGCACGTGATCGAGACTCTCCCCCCGCTGCCGCGCGGCTTCGATATAGACCTGCAGCATGGATTTTAATTTCTTTTGTCCGATATATTCTTGTAATCGCTGCGGACGCAACGATTGTTCAAACCTGAGCTCTTCGCTTGCAAGCTCCGTCGTTATAATTCTACGCTCCATATTTTCCTCTCAAGCTCAGAACTGCCGGAGCGCCTCGCGAAGGAGTGTCTCGCTGTCCTTATCTTCCGCGCCCGGTATCGCACGGACGGCACGCGCTGCCTCGCTCACACTGTAGCCGAGCTGCACCAGAGCGTCCATGGCATCCGCCATCGCGCGATTCTCGGAAGGAGCCGCTGCAACACCGCCTGTCGTAAGTTCTTGTACGACTTCCTTATTTTTCAGTTCCAAGATAATTCGCTCCGCAGTCCGTATTCCCACGCCGGGCGCCTTTGCGATCGCCTTGGCATCACCGCTTAAAACAGCGAGCTTCAGCGCTTCGGGCTCCAGCGCCGAGAGTACGGCAAGCGCTCCCTTCGGACCGATTCCGCTCACGGCAATCAGCGCGCGAAAAAGGCGGAGATCCGCCTCTCTGTCAAAACCATAGAGTGCAACCGCATCTTCGCTCAATTTGAAATGCGTATACAAAATAAGCTCTTTCCCCGGGGCCGGAAGCCGATCTATGACCGCGCGGGAGGTCTTTACTTCTATACCGAAGGATCCCGCCTCCACAATCACTTCGCTCTCGCCGACCGCAGTGAGCGTCCCTTTTATATAGGAAATCATAGTTTGCTCCTGCCTTCCGAAACTTTCCCTGTTGTCTAGTTTAGCACAGCCTTTTCAATCTAACAAGGAAGGCGTATACTGGAGTATCAAATTGCGAGAGGAGCTTCTTCATGCTTTGCTTTGAAACAAAACTGTCGCGCGAACCCTATCTCAGCGCGCTCGAGGCAATTCCCGACGGGGCAGAACTCTCTTCCCTGCTCTTTTTTGACATTGAAACCACCGGTCTCAGCCCGAGTTCCGCACAGATTTATTTAATCGGAGCACTCTGCTTTCCGAAAAAAGGCCCCGCTGTTCTTCGGCAGTGGTTCGCCGCTTCGCTTTCCGAAGAACAAGAACTGCTACGCAGTTTTTTTGCCTTTGCCGCCCCCTTCCGCGCTCTGGTACATTTTAACGGACAGCGCTTTGACCTCCCCTTTCTCAGCGCATGCAGCGCACAGTACCACCTGACTTATCCGCTCGACCGGAAGGATAGCCTGGATCTTTATGCGAGCGTGGCTCCGTTTCGCCCGCTTTTCGCCACACAAAAACTCACGCAACGCGCACTGGAGCAGCGCTTGCAGCTTACCCGAAAGGATCCCTTCGACGGCGGAGAACTGATTGCACAGTATTTGTCCTGGCTTACGACAAGAGATGAAGACTTACTGCAAAACATGCTCGGACATAATGCTGCGGATGTCAGCATGCTGCCGCAGCTCTTACCCTTGCTTCACATTCCGACTTTTTTCCGCGGTCGCTTTGAAAATACACGGATCTTTGAGGACAAGGAAGACTTCTGCATCACCGCCGAAAGCGCTGTTTCGCTCCCGTTTTCACTATCTCGCGAAACCGAGACTATGGAACTTGCCGCAGCGGAAACACAAATCCGCCTTCGGCTCCCGCGCTTTTCCGGAACCCTCTATCACTATCTCAAGGATTACCGCAATTACTATATTCTGAAAGAAGACGGCAGTCTGCTCCACAAAACTTTAGCTGCTTTTGTCGATGCCGACGCTCGGGAGAAGGCCACCAAAGAAAGCGCACGTCTTCCCCTCACCGGGGACTTTGCGGCGGTTCCCAAGCGTATGGAGCCGGAAGCGCGCTGCTTTCAAACCGGACCGAATGCCACCCCGCTTTATCTGCCGCTCTCCGTCCTACGCGAGAACAACTCCCTCTGCGAGGCCTATCTCACCTCGACGCTCACCGCCCTTAAACTTCGCGGCTGATTTCCTTACTGCCCCTTCGTTTCTCAGCGTGTATACGGCAAAGAAGAGACATCGGAACAATAAAAAAAAAAAGAACCGAAGTCGCAACTGCGATCTTCGGTTCTTCTCTGTTTGATCTCATGAATAGTCGTTTCCCGAAGGAACCGGTTTACTCAATCACCAAGACGTTGGTAGCCTGCGGTCCCTTAGCGCCGTCGACAATCTCGTACTCGACCTTTGCGCCCTCCTCAAGAGTCTTGAAACCATCCATCTTCAGGCCGGAATAGTGCACGAAAACATCATTGCCGCCCTCGTCCGAGATGAATCCGTAACCCTTCTGGTTGTTAAACCACTTGACTGTACCCTTGCTCATAACCGGTGTTCCTCCAAAAAAATAATCTGTGGCTTGCAGACTTCTGCAACCCTCGGTACAATAGCATATGTTGCGCCTACTGTCAAATAATTTCGACAATTTGAAGGGATTATTTTTTTTATGAGAGTTCTATTTTATACAAAAAACACAATCAGGCACTTTTTGACTATTACCAAACACAAGTTGACTGTCATGGATCTCTGCTTCAAGGTGGGTCTTGTTCGGCAGGGCCTAGCCCATGACCTCTCAAAATATTCACCGACCGAATTTATGACCGGTGTCCGTTATTACCAGGGCATACGCTCTCCCAACGCCGCAGAGCGAAAAGAACATGGCTACTCCCTCGCCTGGCTGCATCACAAGGGGCGCAATCGCCACCACTATGAATACTGGGTGGATATCGATCCCGTGCGCGGCTGGGTCGGGTTAAAAATGCCGCTCCGCTTTGTCCTCGAGATGGTCTGCGACCGCATTGCAGCCTCTAAAGTATACAGCGGTAAAGATTATACCGATGCCGTCCCCCTCGGCTACTATCTTTCCAAGGGGGAGGGGCGGCTACTGCATCCCGAGACCCGGGCGCTGCTCGAAAAACTGCTCTATATGCTCCGCGACAAGGGAGAGCGCTACACGCTCGGCTATATGCGCTGGCTGAGACGCCACCCAGCACTGTACGAGCGTCAGTGTGCCCCCTTCTCGAGTGCCGTCAGTTCTTCGGGCGTAAACGAATAAGACTTTCCGCAGAAGTGGCAGTGAAGTTCTGCGGGTTTTTGCTCCTCGGCCATGCTCTTAAGCTCTGCACTGCCGAGGCTGATGAGAGCCTTCTCGACCCGCTCTCTCGAGCAGTCACAGTGAAAACGGCAGGGGAGCTTTTCCGTGAGTTTCCACTCCATGCCCTCAAAAATCCACGCGAGAATATCTTCGGGGGTCTTTCCTTCCTTTAAGAAGTTGGTGACCGAGCCGACCGTCTTCAATCTGTTCTCGAGCGCCGTGATTACTTCCTCGGGACAATTCGGCATGAGCTGCACGATAAAACCGCCCGCACAGCGCACGGTGTTGTCCTGATTCATCAGCACACCGAGTCCCACACCGGAGGGCACCTGCTCACTCGATGCGTAATAGTAGGCAAGATCCTCTGCAATTTCCCCGGAAACCAGCTCTACCTGTCCCACGTAGGGTTCTTTCAGGCCCAGATCCGAAATTACCGTCAGGCTTCCCTTGCCGACCGCACCGGCAACATCCAGCTTGCCGAGCTCGTTCGCCGGTAAGATAACCACCGGCTCAAACGGATATCCCTTGACCTCACCTGCATTGTTCGCAGTGACCAAAAGACCGCGCATGGGGCCGTCCCCGTCCACTTTGATGGTCAGAAGGTCCTTTTTGTCCTTCATCATTGCACCCATCATGAGCCCTGCTGTCATAAGGCGTCCCAATGCCGCCGTGACAATGGGGCTCGTGTTGTGTATGCGTCTGGCCTCTTCCGTCAGTTCTTCCGTCGTCGCCGCAAAGGCGCGCACCATGCCGCCCTCTGCGTAGGCTCTCACAATATAATCACTCATTTCAAGCTTCCTTTCCGTGTTCACGCAATAAAATCAGCATGCGCTCGCTCTCTTCGATTAGCGGACCTTCCGTCTCCGCATCCATGGCCTCGAGAAAAATAAGTCCCGCTGCCTCTGCTTCCCGTCGCACTTCCTCTAAGGTATAAGCGCGCTGTACATGGGTCTCCTCCGATCTGCGAAAAAGTGCTTCCGTCTCCCGCAGATAGAAGGTCATATCATAAATATTTTCGCGCGTCTCTCCGTCATAGTGATTTTCCCAGATAAAACTACCCTCTTCTCTTGTCTCCGCAAAGATATTGTCTGCGAGCAAGTGCTCATACTTATATACGGTATTCATATCAAAGAGGAAGATGCCGCCGGGATCCAGGTAGTTGTTGACCAGGCGAAACACTTCTCTTAAGTCTTCCGCCGTACAGAGATAGTTCATCGAATCGCAACGGCTTATCATCGCGCGGCAAGTCCCGTAGAGCTCGAATTCCCGCATATCCTGACAGAGGTAGAGGCTGTTGCTGCCGGAAAGCAGCTTCTTTTGCATGGCCTCTTCAAGCATCTCCTCCGCATTATCGATTCCTATCATGTCAAAGCCTGCGGCAGCGAGGCGTTCGGTGCAGTTCCCCGTGCCGCAGCCAAGCTCCGCTACGATGCCCTCCGTAATGCCGAAGCGCCCAAGGAGACGCTGCGTCTGTTCGCACCACGCATCATAGGGAACGCCGTCCATAAATAAATCGTAGAGTTTTGCAAAACTCTGATAAGCCTCCATCTGCGCTCTCCTTCTCAAGTCCGGTCTCGATACAAAAAGACTCCGCTCTCCCACGTCCCGAGAGCGGAGCCAAACTTATGCGTTTCTGCCGCAGCAGTGCTTATACTTCTTACCGGAGCCGCAGGGACAGGGATCGTTTCTGCCGATTTTAACTTCCTTGCGGACCGTACCGCTCTGCTTCTGTTCGCGGTACAACTCCTTTCTTCTCTCTTCGCTCAGGATATGATTCCAAGCCTCGAGGCCGTAGAGCCAATCCGCCTTCGCCTCCACCATGTTGTAGTAGAGCTTCTCCGGATCGATTTCAAGCACAATCTCGGTATTCTCGTCCATGGTCTCGGTCGGAATGTCCTGCTTGAGGCTCTCGCTGATGCCATCCAGGAAACCGGTCATGGTCTGAATGTCCGTTCCGTACTTCTCTGCAAGCTCCTTTACCGTGCCGCGCTCCACCTGCGTCACATCCGCAAGCAGTTTCTCATAAATGCCCTTCTCCACGCGAAAATAATCGGTCCAGAGCTGCTCCTGCTCTTCCTTGCTGAGCTGGTCTCCGTATGCTTTGGTTCTCCATACTTCCAATAAAGTCATATACTCATCCTCACTTCCGTGATTTTAGTCGCATTATAGCCTAAGTTTTCATGAATTGCAAATACCGTCAGTGCTTTTTGCCCTTCGACTCATAGCGAAAACTGCCGTCTTCCTCGTCGATGCGCTCCAAATTGTCATAGTATTCTTCCGCCACCGGCAATTTTTTGCGTCGCAAAAAATGTGCCAGCGCGCGTTCACTGAGTCTGGTGAGTACAGCAAAGGTCGGAATACCGACGACCATACCGACAATGCCCCAAAGACCTCCGAAGAACAAAATGGAGAAGAGCACCCAGAAACTCGACATGCCGGTTGTCGATCCGAGTATGCGCGGTCCGAGTATGTTGCCGTCAAACTGCTGCAAGACCAGGATGAAAACCAGGAATTGCAAGGTCGTAATCGGCGACACCATGAGCAGAATAAATGCGCTCGGGATGGCACCGACAAAAGGTCCGAAGAACGGAATCACATTGGTCACACCGACAAACACACTGATGAGAAGCGCGTAAGGCATCTTCATAAAGCTCATGCAAACGTAGCAGATGATGCCTATAATCACAGAGTCAATGATTTTACCGACAATGAAGCTCGAGAACACCCACTTCACATAGCGCAGTTCGGAAACAACCTCGTTGGCTACCCGACGCGGCAACAGCGCATAGAGAATACGCTTGGACTGCGCGGCCAACGCCTCCTTCATGTTGAGCCCGTAAGCCATTACGATGAGACCGATGAAAAAGTTCTTTAAGACCACAAAGAGACGCATCACACCGCTGGTCATCTGAGTCAGATACTTGTTGAGGTTCGGCATAAAATCCGCGGAAATCCAATGCGCCAGTGTATCCGAAATTTGCCCGTAACCCTCGAGCACCATCTCTTCCAACTCCGGATTCTTGCCTTGAAACAGAATCTGAATCCAGCCGCTGACGGAATTTGCCCCCTTCGGTAGGCTGTTGGTTAGATCCGAGACACCCGAAATCAACTGCGGAATCAGCATGGCAATCAACGCGGTCAAAACAGCCAGAATCACAATGATGCAGGTAAAAGTCGCCACCATTTTACCGATGCGTTCCGCATTTTTTTCTTTGCGAAGGCGCTCTGCCTCCGTGAAGAACTTCGTGCTGGAACCGCCGCGAAATTTTGCCATCACAGCCTTGCCCACAGGCATATTTACCGCCTTGCTCACAGGCGTTTTCGCCGCATTCCCCGGTCTCAACCATCCTGCGACCAAAGTAGATACGAGTTGATAGGTGGGGGCCATCAAAAATGCCATGACCGCACCGTAGATGACAGGCATCAGTATATCGACCAGTTTTCCGAGGAATACCGTAATCGGTCCCAAATGCTCTAAGACAAAGGAGAAAAAGAGTGCCGCCGCTATGACAGCAAAGGCTGTGATGCCCCAAGAAACGTGTTTTTGATTTTGATCGTTAATCATATCCCTTCCTTGCTCAACAAAAAGAGCAGCCAAATGCTGCTCTTTCTTCATAAAAAACAGCCCCAAAATGCCGGTCTTACGTATTGACGCCTGGCAGTGCCAGGTGGGTGACCGAACACAGCCATTTGTCTTCCACCGAACGTGGCCTGACATCCGACTCTGTATCTTATGTCTCCCTGTCGTAAAATTGCAGGTTCAAAATTGGTAAGATTGTCGTACATTTCAGGTGCTGTTTGCTATAGCTGTATTATACGACGCTTTATCCCGGGCGTAAAGTTGTTTATTCGACCGCAATTTGATAGACCTTGTACTCGCGCTCCGTGTGATAACCGAGGCGCTCGCCGAGGCTCGCCGAAAAAAGGCTGTCCGCATCCCAATCCGGAATTCTGGCCTTATCCTTGAAGCGGAGCAAAAGCGAGGCGCCGGAGGCCGAAGCCAGTCCTTTGTGCCGGTAGCCCTTCTCCGTGGCCGCCTTCACATCCATAATTTCCTCGCTGTGCACATACGCAAGGCAGGCACTGACAGGAACTTTGTCTTGCAGGGCGACGTAACCGATGCCGTAGGCCGCAAAAACATCCGCATCCGCAAAACTCGCCGTCAGATTTTCACTGAAACGAAGCTCACCGAGGCGCTTGAAGAGCGGCGCAGTGACCTCACGAATCTCATACTCCGCAGGCACCTCGGTTCGCAGCTCTAAGGCTTTAAAGTCAAAGCCCTCTTCCGGCGCACGCAGGAGATAACGTGAAACCGTGCGGAACCGCCCTGAAAATTTCGTTTCAATCCATTCATCCCAGCGCACATCTTCCGCGAGTATGCTGGTATCCCCGCACTCCTTTGCCAATACGTGATAGAGGTCCAGAGAGGCCGCGCCGCGCGGCGGCATGCCGACCAGATAAGAGAACCCGCCGGTCAGAACCAGGCAGCAGGAAGGACTTTCCAAGGTCGGCACAAATGCTCTACCCTTTCCCTCCGCGGCAGCTCGCACCAGTGAAATGCGGCTGTCTTCACACAACTTCACAATACTGTCTCGTTTCATTGCGCCAAGCTCTATCATAACTGGCCTCCCTTTCTTCCGGTCTTTTATTCGTTCAGCCCTCGCATGAGGAGTTCTTGCAGAGAATGTATCGAAGAAACAATATAGCTTGCGCCGGCCTCTTCCAACTCTCTCCGGCTTCCGTAGCCGTAGTCGACACCGATACTCGGCATACCCATGCTGCGTGCCGCACGCACATCGTAGGCGCGATCTCCGACCATAACAGCACTTCTTACATCGATTGCGTACGCCGAAATGAGCCGCGCCATGATTTTTTCCTTGTCTCCGCCGTCACGGCTGTCATCACCGCCCGCAACACCCGCAAAAAATGTGTCGAGTGAAAAATGTGCGAGCACCCGTTTCGCCTGAAACTCCGGTTTGGAACTTGCAAGATACAGTTTTTTGCCGCTCACCTCAAGTGTCTGCAGCAATTCCGCCGCCCCCGGGTAAAGCTTGTTTTCAAAAATGCCCTTGCTCTCGTAATAGACTCGAAATGCGCGAATCGCGTTCGGTATTTCTTCGCTTCCGAGTCCGTATATCTGTGAAAAGCCCTCGGAGAGCGGCGGCCCGATCAGTTTTTTGAGCATCTTACTGTCTCCCGCCTCTCTACCGACCGCCGAAAGTCCGGCGCGCGCTGCATTCATAATGCCTTCGCCCGACTCGGTCAGCGTGCCGTCCAAATCAAACAAAACCGCTGTAAGTCGCATCAGAACTTTAACAGTGTCTTCAAGAGACCGCGTCCGAGGCTTGCACCGACATTTCCGCCGAGCTGCTTGCCGAAACTGCCGCCCGCACTCTTACCGAGCTGCTTGCCGACCTCTCTGCCGATGGTTCCGGTGACCGAGCTTCCGATAGAGGCGACGACGCGCTTTTGCTGTGTCGCCTTCTTTTTTGCTTCGCGCTCTGCCGCTGCCGCGTCCTTCGCCGCCTCTCTCGCTGCCTGTCGTTCGGCTGCCGCCGCTTCCTTTGCCGCCTGTTTCTCGGCCGCCGCCGCTTCCTTCGCTGCCTGCTTCTCTGCCTCAGCCTCTTCTCTTGCCTTCGCCGCAGCTGCCGCTTCTTCGTCGACACGCTTTAACAGTAACTCATACGCCGACTCGCGGTCGATTTCATTTGCGTACTTCTCACGCAGGGTACTGGTCAATATCGCCGCCTGCTGCGTGATGGCATCCAAAGCGCCGAACTTGGACTGCGGCGGGAGTATGGATGCAATCCGCACTTCCTCCGGCGCACCGCTCTCATCGAGGAAGGATATCAGCGCTTCCGCGGTCTTTAAGCCCTGCAGGGCTTCCGCCGTGTCGAAGGCCGGGTTCTTTCGGAAGGAATCGGCCGCTGCCTTGACGCCCTTCTGTTCTGCCGGGGTGTAAGCGCGAAGCGCATGTTGCACTTTGTTGCCGAGCTGTGCCAGTACCCCGCCCGGAATATCCGCCGGATTTTGGGTGATAAAGTAGACGCCGACTCCCTTCGAGCGAATCAATTTAACCACCTGTTCTATCTTATCCAATAAGGACTTGGGAGCCCCGTCGAAGAGCAGGTGCGCCTCATCGAAGAAAAATACCATTTTGGGTTTCTCAAGGTCTCCCGCCTCCGGAAGCTCCGTGAAGAGCTCGTTCAGCATCCAAAGCATGAAGGTCGAATAAATGGTCGGATCCTGAATCAGGGAGGTTGAATCCAGAATATTCACGTATCCCCTGCCTTCGGCATCCACACGCATCCAATCGGAAATCTGCAGTGCGGGCTCGCCGAAGAACTGCTCCCCGCCCTTACCCTCGAGGGCGACAAGCGCGCGGAGTATAGCTCCCGTGCTCGCCTTACCGATGTTGCCGTAGGTATCGCGGTAAATCTCCGCGTTGTCTTCCACATAGCGAACCATCGCCTTTAAATCCTTCATATCGAGGAGCAGTAAGCCCTCCTCGTCCGCAATGCGAAAGATGATCTCAAGAAGATCGCTTTGAATCTTATTCAGCTCCAAGAGACGGGAGAACAGCAGCGGTCCGAACTCCGAAACCGTCGTGCGAAGCGGCAATCCCTTCTTGCCGAAAATATCCCAAAATTCCGTCGGATAAGCCCGGTAGCGAAAGCCTGCCTCCGCGAGTCCGAAGCGTGCAATGCGCTCCTGCATATCCGCGCTGTCCTCACCCGGGCGGCACATACCCGCAAGGTCTCCCTTGACATCCGCGAGAAACACGGGGACACCCGCATCACTGAAGGACTCTGCCATCACCTTTAGAGTGACCGTTTTACCGGTTCCGGTTGCGCCCGCAATTAAGCCGTGTCGATTTGCCTGCTTTAGGCGAAGATTGCAGTGTGCGTCTCCGGAACTACCTACCCATATTGCCTGCTGATCGTACATAATGACTCCTCTGAAAACGAATAAAAAGGCCTGTTTTGCCGTTGATAATCTATTTACTATCCTAACACAATAAGGTCTGCTTGTACACGGCGCAGCGCTTTTTGCGCGGCTCTCTCGCGCTGTATCACGAGATTGCGGAATCGCAAAAAAATCCCCGGCGGATTCCGTCTCGCCGGGGATTTCTCTGTTTCTTCTGTTCTGTTTCTTCTATAATCTAAGCTTTAAAATACCAACTTGAACTCCGGAGATGCCTCTCCGTTTACGACATAGTAAGCTGCACCTTCTTCGGGCTTTACATAGAGTTCAAGCGTCTTGATTTCGGCCAGGGGATTCGCTCCGAGATATGCCTCTTTTGCGCGCGCCGCAAGGTCTTCCGTCGAGAGCTGCTTCTCACCGTACTCCACAAAAACCTTGACTTCGGATTCCTTGCCGCTCAAGGTATCACCGACCTTCTTCGCACGGGACTTTACGGTCTTACCCGCCTTTTCGACGCTCTTCTTTACTTTCTCGCTCTGCTTTTTCGCCTCTTTTCCGAGTGCTTTTGCATCTTCCGCGATTGATTTAGCTTCGTTGCCCACCGTCTTCTTAACGCGTTCCGTAAATGCCTTCACAGGTTCCTTCAGGTCTTCCACAGACTTCTTGAGTTCTTCCACTCTCTCGTCGCGCTGTTCCTTCTTGCTTGCCATGCTTCTCCTCCGTCTTTTGCGCCAAAGTGAACCGGTTACAAATCTATCAACTGCATAGACTATAATCCGGATTATAGGATTCATATCTAACTTTGTCAAACGGATTGCGCTTTCTCTTTGCCTGTCCGTCGGAGCTGTGCTACACTTATTCCAATTTATATCGAGCGGAAAGTGAGGATGGCATCATGCAAATGAAGCTGTTACAGGATCGTATTGTGGCGGATGGCAAGATTGAGGCGGGCAATATTCTGAAGGTGGATTCATTCTTAAACCACCAGATCGATGTCTCGCTGCTGGAGGAAATCGGGCAGGAATTTAAGCGCCAATTCGGAGATCGAGAGGTCAATAAAATTCTGACCATCGAAGCCTCCGGCATTGCCATTGCCTGCATTGCCGCGCGCTACTTTAACGTCCCGGTTGTCTTTGCCAAGAAATCTCGCTCTCTGAATATCGCCGGCGATGTTTACACCGCAAAAGTAGAATCCTTTACCCACAAGAATACGAACGACATCATTGTCTCCAAGAAGTTCTTATCCCCGGAGGATCGCATTCTGATTGTCGATGATTTTCTTGCAAACGGCAAGGCCATACTGGGGCTCTGTCAGCTGGTCGAACAGGCCGGGGCCACTTTGGTCGGCGCCGGCGTCGTCATCGAAAAGGGCTTTCAGGACGGCGGTAAGCGCATACGAGAAGCCGGTATTGATCTCCGTTCCCTTGCGATACTCGAAGAGATGGACGTTCACACCGGCATTCGTTTCCGCGAAGAATAAGCTCAGCGCTTGCGTATCATCGCGGTTGCGAGTTCCAGCATGTCGAGCGTAAGCTCATAGCTGTCACCCATAAGATCCCAGATTGCATCCTCTGTCAGCACCTCGACACTCGTGAGCTCCTCCAATTCGCCTCGACTCCAACGGCGATCGTCGCTCTGAAACTGTCTGCTGTAATAATACTTGACTAATTTTTGATACTCGCGCTGCGAATCCTTAAAGGTTTGCAGCGCTTTTTTCATAGCCTCGATTTCCTCTCTGTGGCGATTCAGTATGCCCTCCATCTCGCGCACACGCTCCACTGCCTGCTCTGTTCCGCTTTTCTTCTCCACGTCCTACCTCCCGGGCTATATGCCAACCAAATACTATGATTCCATCCGTCGTAACCCCGGATTTCCGCTGTGTGGTCCGCGCCGCAAGCCGTACTCTCCCGAGCTTTCCAAAACGTGCACTCCCACGTTCGGTCTTATATCGTCATCTCATCGATGCAGGCTCTCGTCTCTCCAGCAAGAGAACGGCCTCCACGCCCGGTGTCCGCGGAAACATATCGACGCCCGCAGCGCGCGTGGTATGATAGCCCCCCTCTCGAAGTATTTCGAGATCGGTGACCAGGCTCGAGGGCTTACAGGATACATAGATAATGCGCGGAACCCCGTAGCGAATTAACTTGCGGAGCGCCTTCGGGTTCACACCCTCGCGCGGCGGGTCGAGAATAATGATATCCGGCTTCTCCTCGATTTCGTCCAGCACCTTTAAGACATCTCCCGCGATGAAGCGACAATTCCGCACCCCGTTTCTCGCCGCATTGTCCCGCGCGGCAATCACCGCCTCTTCGATCAACTCGACACCGACCGTGCGTTCCGCATGCTTGGCGACCAACTGGGCAATGGTGCCCGTGCCGGAGTAGAGATCAAAGACCACCTTTCCGCCGGTCTCACCGACATACTGTCCCACCTTCTCATAGAGCAGTTCGGCCCCGTCCGCATTGTTCTGGAAAAACGAAAACGGCGTGATCGCAAAGCGAAGGCCGGAAAGCTCCTCTTCAAATTGCGCTTCGCCGAAGAGTACCTCCGTTCTCTCGTTTTTCACCGCATCCGCAACCGAATCGGTGACCGTATGGAGCAGCCCCTTTAAGCTCGCCTCAAACGGAAGGGAACACATGAGCTCCCGCCATGCACGCAGCAGCTCTCTCTCCTCTTCCGAAGGAAGCTGAGAGCTCGTGACCAGATCGAGCAGGAGTTCTTTTCTGTGTGTGCCGCGGCGCGCGAGCAAAAAACGAAGATAGCCTTCGTGGCGCAACTTATGATAAAATGGCACCTTCCGCTCCCGAAAGAAGCGCAGCGTTTCCCGAAGCGCAAGGTTCAGATCCTCATGCACGAGCTCACAACGGTCGGTCTCCACGATGTCGTAGTGACTTCCTCTCTTATGCATGCCGAGGGTCAGCGGACCATCCCGGTAGGCATCGCCGAAGGAGTACTCCATCTTCATGCGATAAGCGTTCTCGCGGGGACTTGCGGTCAGCCCCTCCCAGAGAAAGTCCTCCCCGATTGCCTCGCCGAGCAGACGCTGCAAAAGCTGCTCTTTCAGTTTCAACTCCTCCGCATACGGAAGAGTCTGATAAAGACAGCCGCCGCAGACACCGACAGCGGGACAGAGACTCTCTCTCCGCTCGCAGGCCCCGGGGGCCAAGGTCTCCAGTACGCGCCCCTCGGCATTTCCCTTTCTCGCCTTGGTCACACGGTACAAAACTTCTCGGCCCGGAACGGCATGCTTAATCAAGACCTTACCGTCCTCCCGCAAAATATAACCGCGGTCCGGAAAACGGTATTCCGAAATGATGCCGCGCGCTTCCTCTCCCTTTTTCATACTCGCCTGTCCTCTCTCTTCAAAAAAGAGGACGCGTCTCTCCGGCGCGCCCTCTTCTCAATACAGTCTCTTTAAATTTACGCTCAGTCCTTATCCGCTGCCTCGGATGCCTCATCCTCGTCTTCATCGAACACAATGAGATCATCGTCGTCGAAATCGTCATCAAAGTCGTCTTCAAAATCATCTTCCACCGGTGCCATGAAGCGATAGACCGCATAGGCAATTCCTGCCACCGCTGCGATAATACCGATGATTGCGAGCGCCATGACAACCGCATCACGAGTCTTGTTCGTCTGCTCTTTCTTTTTCATGGAACTCACGAGCTCATCCAATTTAATCAATGCGCCGAAATTGTCCATACCTGCCCTCCCAATCGAATATGCCATGATGACACAATGTAAAATTAACAGATTTACTATAGCATAAAGCCTTTCACTTGACAAGCACAGAGGCGCTCCGTAAAATGGGCATGTTATGCATTTTTAACAATATTTTATTTCGGAGGGTTTCCCTATGTCTACAAAAGGTGAGCGGAGTAGTTTTTCCTCCCGTCTCGGTTTCGTTCTTTCGGCGGCCGGCTCCGCCGTCGGTCTGGGTAACATCTGGCGTTTTCCCTATCTCGCCGCAAAATACGGCGGCGGTATTTTTCTCTTGGTCTATCTGCTCCTCGTGCTGAGCTTCGGCTATACGATGATCATTGCCGAGAGCGCCCTGGGACGCCGCACCAAGAAGAGTCCGGTCGGTGCTTTCTCGCACTACGGCAAGGATTGGATGTTCCGTTTCGGCGGCTGGATTAACGCTGTCATCCCGATTCTGATTGTTCCTTATTATTCTGTCATCGGCGGCTGGGTCTCCAAGTATCTCTTCGCCTATCTCCGCGGGGAAGTCACCGCACTCGCGAGCGATGACTATTTCTCAGGCTTCATCACCAACGGTTATCAAACGGAGTTTTGGTTCTTGGTATTTACCCTTGCAACCATAATTATCATCTACATGGGCGTCCAGAACGGTATTGAACGCGTCTCCACCATCATGATGCCGATACTCATCGTCCTTGCGTTGGTCATTGCCGTTTATGCGGTCACGCGTCCAGGCGCCATGAAAGGCGTGGCCTACTTCCTGGTCCCGAATTTCAAAAACTTCTCTTGGATGACCGTGGTTGCGGCAATGGGACAGATGTTCTACTCTCTCTCCATCGCAATGGGCATTCTGATGACCTTCGGCTCCTATATGAAGGACGATGTCTCCATTGAAGATGCGACACGCCATGTAGAGCTCTTTGACACCGCGATTGCCGTCCTCGCCGGACTCATGATTATTCCGGCTGTCTTTGCCTTTTCCGGCGGCGACCCGAATGTCCTGAAAGCAGGACCTTCTCTCATGTTTATCACCATGCCCAAAATCTTTGCAAACATGGGCTTCGGGCAGCCCGTCGGCATTATGTTCTTCCTCTTGGTCCTGTTTGCGGCACTGACTTCCGCCATTGCACTTGCGGAGAGCGCAGTCTCCACCTTTGAAGATGAGCTTCACTGGAGTCGCAAAAAGGCGAGTATCGTAATGTTCGCTTTAATGCTCGTACTCGGCAGCCTCAGTGCTCTCGGCTACGGCCCGCTCGCTTTGGTCCGCATCGTCGGCATGCAGCTTCTGGACTTCTTTGATTTCCTCACCAACTCGGTCATGATGCCGATTGCCGCAATGACCACCTGCCTCTTGATTGTCCGCGTTGTCGGCGTTAAAACCGTAGCGGAAGAAGTGACAAAAGACGGCGCTCCGTTTAAGCGCCGCCTTATCTTCAACTTTATGATTAAGTATCTCTGCCCGTTCTTTGTGGCAATTATACTCTTTAGCTCCGTCGCGAGCCTCTTTGGCTGGATTAAGATGTAAGCTTTTCGAGCTTTGCAAAGCCCGCAAGCATTTTACGCCGCCCGAGCTCATCGAACTCGACGGTTACTTCAAAATCCTGCTTTCCGTCTTTGATTTCCAAAACGCTCCCCACACCGAAGCGCGCATGACGCACTCTGTCGCCGACTTCGTAGGGGAGCGTTTTCATATGCTCCACCTGAAAGATTTTCCCGAAGGCCGCGGGCTTCGGCTGCCCGCTGTACGAAGAACTTCTGTGAGCTCCGCTTGCCGGAAGCGGATCATCATTGATGCGAGCGCTCTTCTGTCGCTCTATTAGTTCTTCCGGGATTTCTGCGAGGAAGGGCGATTCTCGGTGAAAGCGGAGTTCTCCGTTCACAATGCGCGATTTTGCGGAGCTTAGGCTGAGCCTCTGCTTCGCGCGGGTGATGCCCACATAGCAAAGTCGTCTCTCCTCTTCCATTTCCTCCGGATCGTCGATGCTCCGATTTCCGGGAAACAGTCCCTCTTCCATGCCGCTGATATAGACCTCTTCAAATTCCAGTCCCTTTGCGGCGTGCAGGGTCATCAGCGTTACACGCTCTCCCTCTTCCGCACGGTCTATATCCGCAACCAGAGCGACCTCTTCGAGGAAACGATCCAGTGGCGGGAGGTCGGCCGGCAGTCCCTCTTCCGCGCGGTCCGAGACATCGCTCAAATCGCGTTCAAAGTCCACAGCCTTCGAAATCAACTCCTCAATGTTCTCCATGCGCGCCTGCGCTTCGAGATCCCCCTCTTCCTTCAGGGCCTCTTGATAACCGCTCTTTTCGAGCACAAGACGTATCAGGTCCGCAATCGGAAGCTTTTCGCTCTCTCGGCGAAACACTGCAATAAGGTTCAAAAACCGCTGTATCTTCTCACTGCTTCTTCCGGCAATGCCGGAAGCCGGTGCTTCGCGCAGCGCCTCAAAAAAGCTGATCTCCCGATCTGCGGCAAAGCTCCCGACAGCCGAAACCGTGGCAGCCCCGATGCCCCGTTTCGGCACATTCAGGATACGCTGCACGGCAAGATCATCCGCCGCATTCGCTATCGTCTTTAAGTAGGCAAGCACGTCCTTGATTTCGCGGCGCTGGTAGAAGTTCACGCCGCCCACCAGTCGGTACGGTATCCCCGCTGCGACAAAGCGCTCCTCCAGAATTCGCGACTGCGCATTGGTGCGGTAGAGCACCGCAAAGCGCCCGTAAGCACCGTCCTGACAGCGCACTTTGATTTCTTCGGTAATCTGCTCTGCCTCCTCCGCGGCACTCGCGTAGCGCCTAAGTTGGACCTTCTCGCCGCGTCCCGCAGCGGTCCAGAGACGCTTATCCTTTCTTCCTTCGTTATTCTGAATCACGCCGTTTGCCGCGTCCAGAATATTGCCGCTCGAGCGATAGTTTTGCTCGAGTTTAACCACCTTGGCCCCCGGGAAAGCCTGTTCAAAGTTCAAAATATTCTTGATGTTCGCACCGCGGAACTTATAAATCGACTGATCGTCGTCACCGACCACGCAGAGATTGCGATACTTTTTCGCAAGCAGTTCGACAAAGCGGAACTGCACGGTGTTCGTGTCCTGATACTCGTCCACCATGATGTAGCGGAAGCGCTCCTGATAGTAGGCCAGCACATCCGGGTCTGCCTCGAAGAGCTGCACTGTTTTCAAGAGCAAATCATCAAAGTCCAGCGCATTGTTCTTCCGAAGGAGATCCTGATACGCCCGATAGCAGGCGGCAATGCGTGTCTCGAGATAATCCGCCGCCTCACGCTCGTAGCGCTCACTGTCTATCATTTCGTTTTTCGCGGCGCTGATGGCCGAGAGCACAGATCTCTCCCGCAACCGCTTCGGGTCTATGTTCAGCTTCTTCATGACCTCCCGCATCGCAGCCTTTTGGTCATCCGCATCGTAAATGCTGAAGTGATTGTCATAGCCGATGCGGTCAATGAAGCGGCGCAGTATGCGCACACAGCTCGCATGGAAAGTCGCAACCCATACAGCCTCCGCCCCACTCTCCACGAGCGCATCCACGCGACTCCGCATCTCCGCCGCCGCCTTGTTCGTAAATGTGATTGCAAGGATATTCCAAGGGGACACCTGTTTCTCCCGAATCAAATAAGCAATGCGGTGGGTCAGCACCCGCGTCTTGCCCGATCCCGCTCCGGCAAGGATGAGCTCCGGACCTTCCGTCCACTCCATGGCCTCCCGCTGCCGTTCATTCATCTGCGTGTTCTCAGCCATGTTTCTCCTCTCCCGCCAGCAACCCGAGACGGCGTAAACTCATATCATAACTCCCGTTCCCCGTATTGATGGCGCGGTTCACGCGGCTGATGGTCGCCGTGGATGCACCGGTCAATTCGGCAATTTCCAGATAGGTGAGGCCGCGGCGCAACATCAAAGCGACCTCGTAGCGCTGTGTAAACGAGAGCAGCTCGTTCACCGTACAAATATCTTCAAAAAAGCGATAGCACTCCTCGCGATCTTTCAGCGTCAGGATCGCATCAAACAGACGATCCGCCGCCTCCGAATGCACATTGTTGTTCATGGTCTCACCCCATTTGCTTTTTTTCTGAGTGTAGCATGGCAACGCGGTGAAGTAAACAGAGTGAAGAGGCATTGCAAGCGCCCGCTATTTGTACTATAGTAGAAACGTTATCGTTGAGAAAGAAATGAGGAGGAAGTCTTAGCTATGCCCAATTACTCGAATGGCCGCGGCGGCCGTCGATTCCACTCCAGACGCCGTAGGCACAGAGCGCTGTCCCTGCCCTTGTTGCTCGGTGCGCTTTTGCTCGCGCTCGTCGTAGTCGCGCTTGCTTTTTTCCTACGTCGCCCGAAGCGAAACGGGCCCGCCGCATCCGCATCGGATGCCGAGCAGTCCGTCGAGGAAACCACGGTGGCAAAGCTTACGTCGGAGGAGATACTTGCGGACGCCGCTAAAAAAGCAGCGCAATATGACTACGATGCCGCAATTGCCGCCATCGAAGCCGATGAAAAGACCGCACAGTCGGAAGCCGGACAGGCTGCAATCACAAAGTACAATGAAATTAAGGGTACCTTGGTTCGTCAGGATCCACAGAAGATTACGCACGTCTTCTTCCATACGCTCATCATGGACAACAAGAAGGCCTTTGACGGCGACAGTCGCCAGAACGGCTACAACGACGTCATGACGACCAAATCCGAGTTCGAGAAGATGATGCAGTCCATGTACGACAAGGGCTATGTCCTGGTTCGCATTCACGATGTCGCGTACGAGGTCGACGATCCCGAGACCGGCGGTAAGAAGATGGTCTGGGGCGATATCATGCTTCCGCCCGGAAAGACCGCCTTTGTGCTCTCACAGGATGACGTATGTTATTACGAGTACATGGAGGGCGACGGCTTTGCAAAAGACCTCATTGTAGGTCCGAACGGCAAGCCGTTGAACGAGATGGTCATGGACGACGGTTCTATTTCGGTCGGTGCTTACGATCTTATCCCGATTTTGGATGAGTTCATAGAACAGCATCCCGACTTCTCCTACCGCGGTGCCAAGGGCATCATTGCGGTGACCGGTTATAACGGCGTATTCGGCTACCGCACCGATCCCTCCTATGAGGGCAAAAACCCGAACATCGAGGCAGATCGCCAGAAAGTTCGCGAGGTCGCACAGTGCCTGCGCGATGACGGCTGGGAGCTGGCTTCCCACAGCTGGGGCCACAGAAACTACGGCAAGATACCGTTTGCCGAGCTGGAAGCAGACAATCAGAAGTGGCAGGATTACGTGGGTGAGCTGATCGGCGGCACCGATATACTTCTCTTCCCCTTCGGAGCCGATGTCGGCGACTGGCATCCCTACAAGGATGACAATGAGCGGTATCAGTACCTCCATAACAGCGGCTTCCGCTACTTCTGCAACGTGGATTCGAACCAGTACTATGTGCAGAAGGGGCAGGATTATCTCCGCCAGGGAAGAAGAAACTTGGACGGCTACCGCCTCTGGCAGGATATGACAGTTAAGAACCACACGAGCGATCTTTTCAACGCCTCGGATATCTTCGATTCGGACAGACCGACACCGGTTCCGGATTACAAGGGAGGCTGATGACAAAAAAATCCCGGTACAGCGTAACACAGCTGTACCGGGATTTTTATTTATCTTCGTTTCCGACAATCAAATCAAAAATCTCATCCGCGCGGTCCACAATATGTGTCGCGCCGAGCGCTTCCAGCGCCTCGCGACTACGGAAGCCCCAGGAAACCGAAATACAATCCATACCGCTGTTTCTTGCGGTCTCCATGTCAACCTCCGTGTCACCGATATACACGGCTTCTTCCGGTTTCAATCCCAGAGAAGCAAGCACGGCAAAGACCATATCCGGCGCAGGTTTCCGGCGGATGTCCGCGCGCTCTCCCTTCGCTTCTTCGAACAAGCCCTCAAAATGGACACGGTTTAACACTTGTACCGCCTCGTCCAATTTGTTCGAGACTACGGCAATCTGTACACCGGCCGCTTTGAGGCGTCGCAACAGCGCAAGTATCCCGGGATAAGGCCCGGTTGCATCGTCGCAATGCACAGCGTAATGGGCCGCAAACGCGGCGATGACCGCATTTGCAGCCTCCTCCGAAACACCGAAATCCGCCGCGCGCCGATTGACGCCGAGCGCCCCCACTTCTCGGAGTGTATAGCCCTTCTCAACCGCGAGCGCGCGCTGTGCGGCAACTTCCGCACCGCTGCCAAAAAAGTGTCTCACATCATCCTTGGTAAAATTCGCGCGATGTCCGGTCTTTCGGCAGGCCTCGTTCAGAGAGCTCGTCAGGTCCGTAATGGTATCCAGTATCGTGCCGTCCATATCAAAGACGGCCGCGCGATAACGCTTCATTTCACTCATCTCTCCCCCGATCAAGCGAAGGTAGCAACTTCCGCAATGGGTCCGGTCAGCGAAAGTTCCTCCGCATACAGCACGGGGCCCTCCGCACCGTATTCGCGCGCATTCTCTTTGCGAATCTTGGCGCGAAGCTTCACCCAGTCACCGGTCTTAAAGTTCCGAGCGCCCGCATAATGGCAGAGCAGACCGCAGAAACGAATGTCCGCCTCGCAGCAGGTCATCACCTTTCTGCCCGGAATCAGAATATCCGCGGGCGCGCCCTTCGGGCGCATGAGTTCCGCCGTGAAACTGACTTCCTTGCCGTCGTACTTCTCGGGGCGGTCCATTGCGTCAATATAGAAAATCGCAAACATCTCGGGCGTCAGTTCCAACTTATCCGCCTTCAAATCGTAGGGAAGTTCAATGCTGAAGTCACCGCGAATCTCTCCGTCCCTGCCCTCAAACACAATCTCGGCATCCGGCGCCATTGCCTTCAGAGAAAGGTGATAGTTCCCGAGTTTCTCCTCCGGAATCTCATCGGCGCGATTGCAAATAATGAGTTCCGTTGCATTTAACATCGGCCCCAAATAAGCCCGCATGTTCTTCAGATACAGGTCCAAGGTGCTTGTATCAAAAATACTGATCTGCTGGTTTAAGAACCACTCCTCCGGTAATTCCATGCTGTCCTGACGCCAGAGGCCGTTCCACTCAATCAGTACGCGCTCCGGATGAAACTCTTCTCCGAGGGCGCGGAGTGCTTCCTTCGTGCACTCCTCTTGGCTTTCAAAGTAGATTGCGGCGGTATTGTACTTCTTCAACAACGCCTCCGGATACTCTTCCTCTCCCTCCTCACAGACAAGGAGGAGGGTCTTTCCCTCGGTCTGAAAGTAGGACTGCTCCATTGTAAAGCGCAGAAACTGCGTCTTTCCCGCCTCCAAAAAACCGTTGATTACAAATACCGGGGTCTTCTCTTCTTCTCTCTCAAATTGCTCTGCCATTGCTTACGCCTTGAACTCCTTTGTGATGGCCTCTCTGTTTAACTCGCTTCCGATCACGCAGATCTTTCCGCTTGCCTCAGGCGCCCCGTGACGAATCTCGGTCTCGCCCGGAACCAGATCGAAGTAGAACCACTCCGCACCGTTCGCATCCGGAACCATGCCCTTTGCGCGCACCACGGTACCGAAATCTTCGCTCTCCGCAAGTCTCGTGAGCAGTGCCTTGAGTCTCTCCTCGGTGAAGGCCGGAACATTCTCGAGACCGACACTGTCGAAGATCTCGTCGGCGTCGTGACCGTGGTGGTGATCATGGCCGCAGCAGCAATGTCCGTCCTCGTGGTGATGATGATGCTCGTGCTCATCGTGATGATGATGTTCATGCGCTTCCTCGTCGTCGTGGCAGCAGCAGTGCTCCTCATCCTCATCGTGATGATGGTGTTCGTGCGCTTCCTCGTCGTCGTGGCAGCAGCAGTGCTCTCCCTCTTCATCGTGATGATGGTGATGATGCTCGTGGTGGTGATGGTGCTCGTGTTCCTCTTCCATTGCCTGAAGGAGTTCAGCCTTGAGATCGATGGGATGTTCCAGAATTTCAAGCAGCTTTTCGCCGGAGAGCGCCGTAAGCGGTGTCGTGATGATGGTCGCCTCCTGATTGATCTCCCGAATCAGGGCAATCGCCTCATCGATCTTCTTCTGATCGGCAATATCCGTGCGCGAGAGCACAATGGTTTTTGCATACTGCACCTGGTTGTTGAAGAATTCGCCGAAATTCTTCATGTAGAGCTTCGCCTTCTTCACATCGACGAGGGTGACCGCAGAGTTGCCCGCGACTTCAAGCTCCTCCTCGACATCCGCAACCGCGCGCAGCACATCCGAGAGCTTGCCGACACCGGAGGGCTCGATAATCACACGATCCGGTGTATACTTACTCAGAATTTCCTTCAGAGAGGTCGCAAAATCACCGACCAGGGAGCAGCAGATGCAACCGGAGTTCATCTCCCGCACTTCGATGCCGGCGTCCTTCAAAAAGCCGCCGTCAATGCCGATTTCGCCGAACTCGTTTTCAATGAGCACGACCTTCTCTCCCGAGAGAGCCTCCGAGAGCAATTTTTTAATAAATGTGGTCTTCCCCGCACCGAGAAAGCCGGAAATAATATCTACCTTGGTCTTTGCCATGACAATCCTCCGTTTCTTGTTCTATCTCTCATAGAATGAGTCAAGCATAACACATGCACTTCGCATTTTCTAGTCTCTTGCTGCCTGTATACTTGCCGGCAGATGCCGCAATATCTCGGCGGTAAGCAATCCGATGACCGCTCCTGTGATAACGCCCGCAAGCAATAGCATCGGGAAATACCAGAACAGTCCCCTATTTTGAACCACAAGCGCAGCGACCGCAAGCTGTCCAAAATTATGGAAAATCGCGCCGATTACACTCACACCGATTTCTCCGAACAGTTGACTCCGTTTTGCGAGTACGGCAGCCGTAAGGCTTAAGGTCGCACCGGAAAGGCTGTAGAGTATCGCCGCCATATTGCCGAACAAAAAACCGGTCAGTATAATGCGCAACAAGGAAATGAGCGCTGCCCGTCTTAAGCCGAAGAGGTAGAGACAAATTAAACTCGCTAAGTTGGCAAGCCCCAATTTGACACCCGGTATCCCGATGGAGAGCGGCAACAGTACTTCGATATAACTGAGCAGCAGCGCAAGCGCCAGCAAAATGCCGAACGCGACCGTAGTCGCCGCCTGTCCTCCTCGTCTCATACTTCCACTCCTCCTAAAGCGGTACAAACAGAGCGCGGCAAAGCCGCGCTCTGTTATTTATGCGATGTTGACGCCGACCACCGAGACATTGACTTCAATCACCTTGAGTCCGGTCATGTTCTCAATCGCCGATACGACTTTTTCCTGTACCTCTCGCGTCACCTTCGGGATGCTGTATCCGTACTTCAGATTGATGGAAAGATCCACCGAGACATGCTCTTCGGTCACCTCTACCTTTGTACCGCGCGGCGCATTCTTCCAAGCCAGGCGGGATGCAAGTTCGTTTCCGAGTTTCCCCGCCATGGAATCAACACCTTCCACTTCGCACGCTGCAAGCCCCGCAATTACAGCGACGACCTCGTCCGCAATGCAAACTTCTCCGATGTTCTTCTCCTTGCTGTTCTCTCCCATCTGTCGCTGTCCTCCTGTCGTGTCTGTTTCTCTTTTGCTGCGTTCAGTATATCAAATTTATGCCGGTGACACACGCTATTTGTGATAGGGTGCTCCGGTTCTTATGCGGTAACTCCGATACAGTTGTTCCAAAAAAAGTACGCGCATCAATTGATGCGGAAAGGTAAAATCCGAAAAGCTGAGATGCAGGGCGGCGCGCGCACTCACTTCCTTGGAGAGGCCCAGTGAACCGCCGATTACAAAGCAAAGCTCTCCGCGGCTGCGCTCTTCGAGCTTTGCCATTTCGGCCGCAAAGCCTTCCGAATCAAACTTCTTGCCCTGAATTTCGAGCGTCACAACAAGGGCCCGCGCATCGATTTTTTCCAAAAGGCGCTCGCCTTCCCGCTTTCTGACCCGTTCGGCTGCGGCACTGTCAAGGAGCTCCGGCGTCTTCTCATCCTTTACTTCAATGAGGCGAAACTTGCAGTGCGCCGAGAGACGTTTTTCATATTCCGCAACCGCCTCCCGCCAATAGTGCTCTTTTAAACTTCCGACCGTGAGTAAGCTGATGTTCATTCCGTTGCCCGGAAGTAGTAGCCGACGCCCCACTTCGTGTGCACATAGCGCGGTGCCGAGGGCGAAGGCTCAATCTTTTCGCGAAGCCGCCGCACATGGACATCCACGGTTCTCACATCGCCCGCTTCATTGGCCTTATTCTCCCAGATTGCGGAAAGCAGTTGCTCTCTGCTGAACACCTTATTCGGATTTTTCATGAGCAGAACCAGAATATCGAATTCCTTGGCTGTGAGATTAATTTCACGCTCGCCGAGCATAACCCGACGCGACTCGATGTCCAAGGACAAATCGCCCGCGGAGAGCGGCGCATTGCTCTCGGGTTCTCTCTGGTTCTTCTGATTGCGACGGAGTATGGCCTTAATCCGCGCTTTGACTTCGAGAATATTGAAGGGCTTCGTGAGATAATCATCCACACCGTTGTCGAAGGCAAGGATTTTGTCCATATCCTCCCCCTTCGCCGTCAGCATGATGATGGGCACATCCGAGAATTCGCGAACGGCCTGGCAGACATCCATGCCGCTCATCTTTGGAAGCATGACATCCAGAAGAACCATATCATAGTTCTTCTCCCTGATTTTCCCGAGGGCCTCTTCTCCGTCATAGGCCGCATCCACTTCCATCCCATCTGCCTGCAGACTGAAACTGATGCCCTTCACAATCAGTTTCTCATCGTCCACAACCAAAATTTTTGCCATTCTCCCTCTCCTCACTCACGCACTACAATACTGTCTTTTAATTTCTCAAACGCCTTTTCTTTGATGCCCGGAATATTCTTGATTTCTTCGATGTTTCGAAACTTCCCGTGCGCCTTGCGGTAGGCAAGAATCTGCTCCGCCTTGCGTTCACCGACACCCGGCAAAGTCATGAGTTCTGCCTTTTCGGCGCGGTTTAAATCCACTTTTCCGCGATTTTCTTCCGCGGCAAGCGCTGCGCCTGACGGCTCCGCGTGCATTGCGGCCTCTTCCAAAGTCGGCACGCGTATCATACTCCCGTCTTCCACAATCGCGGCAAGATTGACCGCGTCTTTCGCGGCATCTTCCCGAAAACCGTCGGCGAGCTTCAGCACCTCGTTAAGACGCGTCCCCTTCGCCACCTCATAGACATCCGGCTTTTGCACCGCGCCGCAAAGATACACGCTCACATATTCCGCGCCGCTCGCCGTTTCCGGAGCAACGGACTTTGTTTCTCCCGCTTTTGTCTCTGCGGTACTCTCTTTTCCCCCGCTTTCATCCGCTCCGAGTTTGGCATTTTCCGCATAAGCGGTGCTCACGAGCTCTCCGCGCAGTGCATTGTCATGATTTCGGCTTGCGCGATAAACAAAGAAAAATACCGCAAGGCATAAAAACGCAAGGGGAAGCAAACTAATAGGGTGCTTTTTTATCCATTTTCGTAACACGACAGCCTCCTCTCGGAGCTGCCGAGCCTGCACCTTTATTGTAACCAGTCAGACCGAGAAACTCAAGCTTCGGCACTGATTTTAGAGCCTACGCCGCGCCGCCGCCTGTACCAAATGTTTTGCGAGTACGGAGGTCGTCACCGCACCGATGCCGCGCGGCACCGGGGTCAGAGCCGCCGCAACATTCTCCAATCCTTCCGGGTTCACGTCTCCGCAAAGATTGCCGTCCTCATCCGCATTGATTCCGACATCCAGAATCACACAGCCCTCGGATACGTAGTCACGGTTTACAAGCTTCGCCTTGCCCGCAGCCACGGCAAGTATCTCCGCCTTCCGGCACTCTTCTTTCAAGTCACTGGTCTTGGTATGGCAGATGGTCACGGTCGCATTGTCCCGAAGAAGAAGCATGGCGAGTGTACGACCGACCACCAGACTGCGCCCGACCACAACCGCACGCTTTCCGTGCACCGGAATTTCATATGTGCGCAGGGTCTCGATCACGGCCTCTGCCGTACAAGGGGCAAAGCCCTCCTCTTCTCCCGCAAATACGCGGGCTATGTTGACCGGCGAAATCCCATCCAAATCCTTCTCGGGATCGATGCTGCGCTCCGCGCGCTTTACATCCAGCTGTTCCGGCAACGGCTTTAAGAGCAGTACACCGTCAATGCAGGGATCTGCATTGATTTCCCGAAAACGCTGAAAGAAAACCTCAGGCGTCACATCTTCCGGAAACACAAAGGTCTTGACGTCCAGACCGAAATTCTGCATGCGCTTTTTTGCGCCTCTCTCGTACGAAAGCTGCGGTACATTCTCGCCGACGCGCACAATGGCAAGCGTCGGCACATAGCCGTTTAGCGCTTCCAAGGTCTTTTCCGTCTCTGTCCGTATGGCATCCACCACCTGCTGTCCTGTGAGTTCTCTCATACTGCTTATTTCCTCTCTGATTCTGTCAGCTCTGCACAACAATAGATTAGTATACCTTAAAACCCAAAAAATCGAAACCGAAACCGTATTTTACATATTTTAATTATGTCTACTTAATTTATGCAGACTCCTGTTTTTCTTCTTCCTTTTTCGCCGGGCACATACGCAACATTTTTACAGGGGCTTAAAATGCTTGTTTTTCTCTTTCGATTCGGATTTATGGCTTGCGTCTTTTTCGAAATCGTTGTACGGTTATAAATCATATAGTGAAACTTATTTTCGCATCGCAAGCACTGTCCGAAAGGGGATTTTCATGGCGAAATTAAAAGAAAAAGTTGTTCTTGCTTATTCCGGAGGCTTGGACACGACGGCGATTATCCCGTGGCTCAAGGAGCATTTTGACTATGAAGTCATTTGCTGCTGTGTCGACTGCGGCCAAGACAGCGAATTGCGCAGTCTCGAGGAGCGCGCAAAACTCGCCGGCGCATCCAAGCTATATCTCCTCGATGAGAAGGATGCCTTCGCGGAGGAATATGTTCTGCCGTGTTTGCAGTCCGGGGTGCGCCCGGAGCGAGCCGCTCTGCTTGGCAGCGCGCTTTCGCGTCCGCTGATTGCAAAGAAGTTGGCCGAAATTGCGGTCAACGAGCACGCTGTGGCGATTTGTCACGGCGCGACGGGAAAGGGCAACGATCAGGTGCGCTTTGAACTCAGCATTAAGGCCCTGGCACCGGAACTCAAGGTCATCGCCCCCTGGCGCATGACCGAGCTTTGGCCTTTCCGTTCGCGTGAAGATGAACTGGCTTATTGTCGCCAAAAGGGCATTGACCTTCCCTTCGACGCAAGTCACTCCTATTCTCATGACAGAAATCTCTGGCACAGTTCCCACGAGGGGCTTGAACTCGAAGATCCGGCGCAAGAACCTATGTTGGAAGAACTCCTCCTACTCGGCGTCTCGCCGAAGCAGGCCCCGGATGCCGAGACCTTGCTCCGCATCGGGTTCGAAAAGGGTGTCCCGGTCAGCTTAAACGGCAAGGAACTGAGACTCTCGGAACTCTTGCGTCGCCTGAATGAGCTCGGCGGAAACAACGGCATCGGCATCTACGATCTTGTGGAAGACCGCGTGGTCGGCATGAAAGCCCGCGGCATCTATGAAATCCCCGCGGTCACGATACTTCTGAAGGCACAGAGTTGTCTGGAAGCTTTGGTTCTGGACCGGGAGACACTTGAGACCAAGCGCACACTCAGCGAGAAATTTGCCTCTTTGCTCTACGAGGGCAAGTGGTTTACGCCGCTTCGTGAGGCGCTTCAGGCTTTCTTTGCGAGCACACAGGAACTCCTCACCGGCGAAGTGCGCCTGCGTCTCTATAAGGGCAACCTGATTCACGCAGGCAGCAGTTCCGAATTCTCTCTGTACTCCGAGGAGTTTGCTTCGTTCACAACCGGTGAACTTTATCATCACCGCGATGCCGAGGGCTTTATATCGCTGTACGGCCTTCCCATGCTTCTCCGTGCACGCATGCAGCAACGCAGCGGCTCGGCGGAATTGCTCGAAATGCCGGAGCTCCTCTCGCTCTCGCAACCGGTCAAGACGACCGTCAGCAAGGTGAAGAAGGCCGACAAAAAGCAGGCGGTTCGCAAAACAAGCGAGAAAAAGAAAACCGCGGACAAAAGCGCGGACAAAAAGAAAAGCGGCAAAAAGGAAGACAGCAAAGCCGAGAGCGGCAAAAAAGAAACCGTGAAAAAAACAGCGGTAAAGAAAGTAGCTACGAAAAAGACTGTTGCCAAAAAGACCGGCAAAAAACTCCCGCAAGAGCAGTGAGTCGGGAAAAGGCGGCGGATTGCGAGATGCAATCCGCCGCCTTTTTCTATTGTCGAAAACGATGATTTAGTTTACATATTTAAATTATGTTTATATATCTCATTGCAGGACTCAGAAGGCCAGCAAGAGCACACCGCTCACAATCAAAGCACAGGCAAGTCCCGTTTTCAACGTGAGCCCCTCGTGCAGAAATATCGCCGCAAAAACCAGCGTGAATACCACGGAGAGCTTGTCAATCGGTGCAACTTGGTTAACGCGCCCCAATTTTAAAGCATGATAATAGCAGAGCCACGAAGCTCCGGTGGCCACCCCTGACAAAATGAGAAAGATCCAACTTTTACGAGCGATTGTCGAAATGCCCCGCTCTGCCTGTGTGAGAAATACCATTCCCCAAGCCATGACAAGAACCACGGTAGTACGTATGGCTGTGGCGAGGGTTCCGTTCACACTGTCAACACCGACTTTCGCCAGAATTGCCGTCAGTGCGGCAAATACCGCCGATAACAGAGCCAATAAAAACCACATAGCCTCCTCCTCTTCTAAAATTCTGTCTTTTGTCATTTTAACGCGCAAGCCTCGCCAGCGCTCTTTTTTTTTGTTACAATACGACAAAGGAACGCAACTATGAAGGAGGTACATCAATGGATTACCGCATCGAACATGATTCTATGGGGGAAGTCAAAGTCCCCGCAGACAAGCTCTGGGGCGCGCAGACACAGCGAAGCTTCCAGAACTTTGAAATCGGGGATGAGAAAATTCCCGCCGAAGTTATCACCGCCTTTTCCTATCTGAAGGAAGCGGCCGCTCTCGCAAACTGCCGCCTCGGCGTTTTGGACGAGAAGAAGGCAAAGCTGATTTCTACCGTCTGCGAAGAGATTCGCGCCGGCAAATTACAGGGCAACTTCCCGCTCGCAGTCTGGCAGACCGGCAGCGGCACCCAGTCCAACATGAACGTGAACGAGGTCATTGCAAACCGCGGCAACGAAATTGCGGGCGAGAAGCTGTTGCACCCGAACGACGACTGCAACAAGTCCCAGAGCTCGAACGACACCTTCCCGACCGCCATGCACATTGCAGCGGTACTCACCTTAGAGGAGCAGCTGATCCCCTCGCTTGAGGCTCTGATTCAGTGCTTCCGTGAGCTTGAGACCCGCTATAAGGGCATTGTAAAATCCGGCAGAACCCACCTCCAGGATGCGGTTCCGATCTCCTTCTCCCAGGAAATCAGCGGCTGGCGAAGCTCTCTCGAGACCGATCTCGAGCTGATTCGGGCGAGCATTCCGCCGCTCTCCTCTCTGGCGCTCGGCGGCACCGCTGTCGGCACCGGCTTAAACGCACCGAAGGGCTTTGACACCGAGTCCGCAAAGGCTGTCTCCGAGCTCACCGGCAAGCCCTTCCGCACGGCGGAGAACAAGTATCACGCGCTGACCTCCAAGTCGGAACTGGTCTACTCCCACGGTGCACTGAAGGGACTCGCGGCCGATCTCATGAAGATTGCAAACGACATCCGCTGGCTCTCTTCCGGCCCCCGCTGCGGCCTCGGCGAAATCCACATTCCGGAAAACGAGCCCGGCTCCTCGATTATGCCCGGTAAGGTGAACCCGACCCAGTGTGAATCTGTCACAATGGTCGCGGTTCAGGTCATGGCAAACGACAGCGCGGTCAGCTTTGCGGCAAGCCAGGGTAATTTTGAGCTGAACGTGTTCATGCCGGTCATGATCTACAACTACCTGCAGTCCGCCCGTCTCCTCGCGGATTCCATGCGCTCCTTCCGCATTCACTGCTGTGAGGGCATAGAGCCGAACCGCGAGAAGATGCGCGAAAACCTGCATCGCTCCCTGATGCTCGTGACCTCCCTGAACCCGTACATCGGCTACGAGAACGCGGCAAAGACCGCAAAGCTTGCGTTCAAGGAGAACATTTCCCTGAAAGAAGCCTGCGTAAAACTCGGCTTCCTCACGGAAGAGCGTTTTGACGAAGTCTTCCAGCCGGAGAAGATGGCGAAGGAAGAGGAATAAACCAACTACAAACAGCGGCCCTATGCGAATTTGATTGCACAGGGCCGCTGTTTTGTAGTGCCATAGACGCTGCAAGAATTTCTTTACAATTCACTTGAATTCAAAGATAGGTTCTTCATATAGAGACCTTTTAGCAGCGGATATCTGACAGGATCTTCCAATAACTTCTCCTCTTCCGGTGAATAACGTTCAAAATTCTCTTTTTTAGCCCAAATCAACTCATGCTCTTGTTTATTTATTGCCTCACATACGAATCCAACTAGAGCTACGCACGATATAAATAACATCATGATAAATACTAATTGTATACTCCAGCTTAAAATAGTATTTTTATACTCCATTATCGTATTAATTATCTCAAGTGCTTTTCCAGCCTTTAAGATGCTGATCCATCTCTGAATAATGTTTCCATTCTCCATTGTTGTATTGATTTTCTCGAAAACTTTTCCAGCCTTTAAGATACTGATCACTGTAAACATCAAATATGTTATCGAACACAAAACTATCTTGTTGTAATTCCAATATAAATCAAAATAGTCTCCTTCAAACTTATTTCCCCACTTATGCATTGCAAGACTTTTCTTCATCGAAATTTCATACTCCAGTAACTTATCTAACCCGAATGAAACAAAAAAAGTCATGAACACTAGCTCTTCTAAACCAATCTGTACCGACCAGCTTATCAAAGAGAAGAACGTCAAAAGGAACAAGTATAAACCCAAGAGTTTCAAGCTTCGTCTCATAAAATTATTTCTCCCACTATCCATCATTTATGTGAAGTCGCATCTCTCATTACACTAGCCGCACATACAGCACATCGTTATCTTCTAGGCTCGTTGTCGTAGTCCCCGTGCCTGTCTGCTTATTCGGAATTGAACTCTTTATCGCATCGTAGTCGTTTACGCCCGCCGAACCGTTTCCGCTTGACGGGAACTTATCGACATTCGATGTAAACCAGTTATCATCCCTAAACCTCGTATTCCATTCACATTGTACTGTCAGTGAATCACAGACTTACCTAACAGTGGGTTATATCCCTTCAACCTCTCTGCCGCCGCAATGTTATCTCGCACTGCGTCCCAGTTAAACTCACTGCTATTATCCACGGGCGGATACTCCGGATTCCATGTATACCGTTCATCCTGCGCGGGGTTAACGTTCGCGGGCGGTATGTCCTGTCCCCGCTTTCCGCTCTGCGCTGCGCCTGTATTGCCGGTTTCGCTGTAGCTCTCCCCGATTCCGATGTTATTGTCTTCCTGTAAAGCACCCTCCGGGTGATCGGATCCGGCTGTCCAAGCCTTGATGATGCGCCCTTCAAAGCTTTCGCCGTTCCGCACCATGTGACCGTAGCGACCGTCGTGCTGTGTGGAGAGCAGGTAGTGATAGCCATTGTCGACAATCGCTCCGGTTTGCATACTGCCGGAGGCATCCAGATAGTACCAGTCGCCGTTCACATTGACCCAGCCGGTCTGCATGTAGCCGTTCTCATCCATGCGGTACCAGTTTCCGTTGTCGGAAACCCAGGCAGCCTTTGCATAGCCGCCGTCCGCATACCGATACCACCAGCCGCGGTTATCCCGCTGCCAGCCTGCAGTTGCCGCAAGAACCGGCATTGCCACCATCATCACTGTGCCGCAAACTGCTGCCGCTGCTGTCATAAGTCTCTTCTTCATACTGTTTCTCCCTTCCAGTCAAAGTGTTATGATTTATGTCCGGCTGCCGAGAACTTCTATTTTCTCATAAAACAGGCCATCGGAAACAAATGTAACATAACTCAAAAAAAAAAAAAGACTTACACCTATAATTATTTGCAAAAATAAAAAGCGCGCAAAAAAACAAGGTCTGCCGGGAAGGGCAGGCCTTGGATTTTAAGAGTATTCTGTTTTGTGAGACTTCTTATTAGCAGGAAAGTACAGTCATCGCTATCTGTACCATCAAGTTCCTCTATCCGTAGCCTTCAAACATAACTTGCATATCTCTACCTAAACAATCTACATCAGGAACCCGGTATCAGCCGAACCACGCTCCGGCGCTATTTCAGCCATGATACACCCGATACGCTGTAATCTCGATTTCATGCAGAAAAGCACCTGCCACGAGACATTCCTCTGATATGTACCCTCTTTACTGGACACGAAAGTGTCACAGTAAGGAGGGTTTTAT
>ERZ772910.37-NODE-37-length-77924-cov-12.505066_pt1 | contig 77924 bp, 57 predicted proteins | sample MGYA00511357_ERZ772910 | MGnify/ENA primary metagenome ERZ772910 (study PRJEB29015, sample SAMEA2738096) | human oral metagenome | biome: human oral; feature: human-associated habitat; material: saliva | place: China | collected 2193 ... | reverse complement strand
CGGTCGAACGGTTGCCGAGGAAGCGTACCGGGTCCAGCGCCTCACGGGTGCCGCCAGCGGTAATGACCACAAGGCGACCGGCAAGAGGACCACGCAGCGATTCGGATGCGCCAGCTACCCGGTCCGAATCAGCCTGACCCAGCAGCGCCGAAGTCAGCGTTGCCGCACGTGCCGCCGCCAGACGCTCCTGCTCCGTGCCCGTGTACAGGGGCTCAGTCGGCGCGTAACCAGGCGTGTACACCGGGTGCACTTGACCCTTCGGGAAGCGCGCAATCACATCCAGAGCCACCGCAAAAATATCCTCCGGCTCAGGCATGCGACCCGGGCCAGAATCCGGGCCCGTCAAACGCCCAATCGCGGGCTCAATCACGTGATAACCCCACGAACGCAGAGTTTGCACATTCGCCTGAGTCGCCGGATGCTCCCACATCTGGGTATGCATCGCGGGCGCCAAAATCACCGGGGCGTGCGTGGTCAACACCGTGGAGGCCAGCAGATCATCCGCACGACCAGCCGCCAAACGAGCCAGCAAATCAGCGGTCGCCGGGGCAATCACCACAGCGTCAGCCTGTTCAGCCTGACGCACGTGGTTCACCTCCGGCACGCGGTCAAACACGTCCGTTGAGACGGGGTTGCCGCTCAGCGCCTCCAGGGTGGGAACACCCACGAACTTCGTCGCGTTCGGGGTGGGCATGGCGATTACCTCGTCGCCATTCTTCGCAAAAAGACGAAGGAGCATCGCCGCCTTGTACGCAGCAATGCCCCCTCCAATACCAACGATAATGCGCATGGTACGTCAAAGAATCCTTGTAGAAGCAGATTACTCAGCGGACTCGTCGAGGATAACCTCTTCGATAGCGATAACCTCTTCGCTACCTGCGGGGATGTACTCCTCCTCGATAGCGCCAGAGAACTCAGCCGCGCTGAAATCAATCACAGCGGACAGATCCTCGGGAATCGGGTAGCCGTCCTCGTCGAACTTTGCGTCCGGGCGGTGCTCAGCCACAACACGGTCAGCAATGATTTCACGCATTGCCACCGACAGGGACTTCTCGTTCGACTCAGCGTCAACCAGCGGGCCAACGTGCGCAGCAGTATTGTCCTGCAGGTTAGCGTAGTACGCGTTAATCTGGCGTGCACGGCGGGCACCGAAAATCACCAGGCCGTACTTGGACTCCGCCTTCTCAATCAGCGCGTCAGCGCTGGGGCTCACGATGCCCTCGGGAGCGACACCGTCAACGAAGTTGTAGTCCTCGTGTTCCTTGTTTTCGTTTGCCACTAAAAACTCCAAATAGCTTGATGGAATGTACGTACCGAACGCCCCCGCACACCGTTCGCGCTATGGCGCAAACCGGGCACACTGAGGGCACGGTCAAAACTAAAGAACCATTCTACCCTCTCAACGGCTAAAACGCACGTACCAGCCCAGACAAAAGATGTCAGCCCGGACAAAAAGGTATCAGCCCAGACAAAAAGGTGGGGGCTCCGAAGAAAACTCTTCGAAACCCCCACCCTTCACAACGTCTCACGGCAGAACTACAGGTCGGAAGAAACTCTAGCCCCACCGCAAACGCAAAGCATGCAGATTAGGCGGCGCCAATCAGCTCAGCAATTTCCTTCGCTGCACGCTCAACAGAGTCGTTGACGACCGTGACGTCAAATTCCTTCTCAGCAGCCAGCTCAATCTTCGCGGTTTCAAGGCGACGAGCCTGCTCCTGCTCACTCTCGGTGCCTCGACCCACCAGACGCGACACCAGCTCATCCCAGCTCGGAGGAGCCAAGAAAATCAGGCGAGCATCAGGCATGGTCTCGCGAATCTGGCGAGCACCCTGCAGGTCAATCTCAAGAATCACCGGGCGGCCAGCGTCCAGGGCCTCCTGGACCTTAGCGCGCGGAGTACCGTACTTGTTCTTACCGTGCACCACAGCGTACTCAAGCATCTGACCGTCAGCAATCATCTGGTCAAACTCTTCCATCGAAACGAAATAGTAGTGAGTACCGTCAACCTCACCGGGGCGAGGATCACGAGTAGTAGCGGAAACAGAGAACCACACGTTCGGGTAGTTCTCACGAATGTACTGGCACACCGTACCCTTGCCAACAGCAGTGGGGCCAGCCAGTACGGTGAGAGTCGGCTGAGACATAGCTTCCTTACTGCGCCTTCATCGGCTGAAGGCACGAGGTATTAGGACTGAGAAGACTCGGAAGACTGACCAGCAGTCTTACGACGTGCACGGTTCAAATACCGCGAATTACGGTTGAAGTACTCCACCATCTTGCGACGCTGGTGTACACCCAGGCCGCCAAGGCGGCGAGTCGGTGCAATATGAAGTTCTTCAATGATGCGTTCAGCTCGAACGGCACCAATGCCCGGAAGTGCGCGCAACATCTGCCCCACCGGCATTTTAGCCAGTGCAGGGTCGGAATCGACCATGTCGAGCACCTGACGTACGGAAAGTTCACGGTCACTCAGTGCACGCTTAATTTCCTGGCGGTGTGCTCGGGCAAGTACTGCCTTCTCGCGGGCGGAGGCGCGCGCATCCTCAGTTAGCGGAGTCAGCGGCATGGTTGGGTCCCCCATTTCTGCGAGTTATAGAATTTTACTTATCAACTAATGTAACACGGATAGCACGAGAACCCCCGTTCCATCCGCGGCACTCACCCTCGCACCAACAATGCGTCTACGCACGTCAGCACGTAAATATCAGGGAGTACCCCTATAGCATAGCGGAGTATTCGCCCTATCAAAAGTGGAGCCACGTACGCACCTTGCAGAGCAGGCGCACTCCCCCACTACAGAGGTGAGCAAACTCGCATCACGCTGAGCACCTCAGCCCCCGCAATACACGCAAAAGGGGCGCGCACCCCGAGCAGACTCTCAACAGAATCCACCCGGAGCACACGCCCCTCACGCAACACGCGAACTATGCGCCGCGAGCCGCCAACAGGTCATCACGAGCCGCCTGCGCAGCCTTCGCCAAACCCTCAACCGACGGGCCAGCAGCCAGCACGCCACGGCTGGAATTCACCAGCACCTGCGACTCAACGCCAGCAAACACGCGGTACAGATCAGCCGCCGAAGCGCCCTGCGCACCATAACCCGGCGACAGAATCGGGCCGTTGAACACGCTCAGGTCAATACCCAAATCAACCAGCGCCTGACCAACGGTCGCGCCAACCACCAGGCCGCACGGGCCCATCTGCTCCCACTGGCGGGAGGCGTTCTCGGCGGTAGCCGCAGCGATAATACGCTTAGCCACAGCGCCCTCAGATTCCGATGCTCCCACGTGCTGAACGCTCTTACCCTCGGGGTTCGAGGTCAGCGCCAGCACGAAAGTGCCGCGGTCATTCTCATCCGCCAAATCCAGCGCCGGACGCAGCGACTCAAAACCCAGGTACGGGCTCAACGTCACCGAATCGGTACCCAGCGGCGAGGAGGAGCCGAGCCACGCATCCGCGTACGCCTTCATGGTCGAACCAATATCGCCGCGCTTAGCGTCAGCAACAATCAGCACACCATCAGCAACAGCGCGGGCGAACAGCGCCTCCAGCACAGCAAGACCAGCCGAACCGTGACGCTCAAACAGCGCCACCTGAGGCTTCAACGCCGCCGCAAACGGGGCGCAACCCTCATAGACCGCCTCAGTAAAAGCAGCCAGACCGGCAGCGGAATCCTCAAGACCCCACTGCTCCAGCAGGTTCGGATGCGGGTCAATACCCACACACAGCGGGCCGCGCTCCGCCATCGCCTTCGCCAGACGATCACCAAAAGCAGCGGACATTACGCCTCGCCACCCTCGGAACGAGCATCCACAGCGGCAGCCAGCTGAACGCCGTGCTCCTGCAGGCTCATGATGTCCCAGCTGTGCTCACGCAGAGCATTAATCGCCTGAACAGCCGCAGCGAACTCAGAAATGGTGGTCATGACCGGGCAGCCCACCGAAACCGCAGCGGCACGAATCTCGTAACCATCGCTACGAGCAGCACCACCGGCAGGGGTGTTCAGAATCAGGTCAATGTCACCGTTGCGGACCATGTCCACAATCGAGTGGTCGCCATTCGCCTCAGCGAACTTCGAAGCCACAATCACCGAGTTCAGGCCGTTACGGCGCAGAATCTCAGCGGTACCACCGGTCGAAACGATCTCAAAGCCCAGCGACTCCAGCATCTTCGCGTAAATAATGACGTTACGCTTATCGTGGTTAGCCACCGAAATGAACACCTTACCGGAGGTCGGCAACGGCGAACCAGCACCAGCCTGAGCCTTCGCGAACGCGGTGTCATAGTGCTTATCCAGACCCATGACCTCACCGGTCGAACGCATCTCCGGGCTCAGCAGCGAATCCACCACAACACCCTCGGGGGTGCGGAAACGAGCGAACGGCAGAACCGCAGCCTTCACAGCAATCGCGGTCTCCTCAGGCAGGGATGCGCCGTCCATGTTCTGCGGCAGGTAGCCCTCAGCCTTCAGCTCAGCAATGCTCTTACCCAGACCAATCAGCACAGCAGCCTTAGCCATCTGCACGCCGGTAGCCTTCGACACGAACGGAACAGTACGAGACGCACGCGGGTTCGCCTCAATCACGTACAGGTTCTCAGACACGTACGCGAACTGAATGTTAATCAGACCGCGCACACCGGTGCCGCGAGCAATCTTCTCGGTAGCGTCCTTCACCTTCGCGATGATGTCCGGGCCGAGAGTAATCGGAGGCAGAGTACAGGAGGAGTCACCCGAGTGAATACCGGCTTCCTCAATGTGCTCCATGACGCCGCCCAAGTACAGCTCCTCGCCGTCGAACAGTGCGTCAACGTCAATCTCGATAGCGTCCTCGAGGAACTTATCAATCAGAGCAGGCTGCGAAGGCGAAACCTCGGTAGCGTTCTCCAGGTAGCGTGCCAGGTTCGCCTCATCGTAGACAATCTCCATGCCACGGCCGCCCAGCACGTACGAAGGACGAACCAGAACCGGGTAACCAATCTCGTCAGCGATGCGCTTAGCACCCTCGAAAGTGAACGCGGTACCGTTCTTGGGCGAAATCAGGCCGCCCTCCTCCAGCACGCGGGAGAACTCGCCGCGGTCCTCAGCCAGGTCAATAGCCTCGGGGGTAGTGCCCAGAATCGGCACGCCCGCATCCTTCAGGGCACGAGCCAGCTTCAGCGGAGTCTGGCCGCCCAGCTGAACGAACACGCCCATCAGACCGCCGGTACGACGCTCCGACTCAACAATCTCAAGCACATCCTCAAGGGTGAGCGGCTCGAAGTACAGGCGAGTCGAAATATCGTAGTCAGTCGAAACAGTCTCAGGGTTGCAGTTGACCATGACAGTCTCGTAACCAAGCGAACGCAACACCAGCGAAGCGTGCACACAGGAGTAGTCGAACTCGATACCCTGACCGATACGGTTCGGGCCCGAACCCAGAATCATAATCGAGGGCTTCTCGTGGTGCGCAACCTCATCCTCCAGGTCGTAGGAGGAGTAGTGGTACGGAGTGAACGCCTCAAACTCGGCAGCACAGGTGTCAACAGTCTTGAAGACCGGGCGGATACCCAGAGCGTGGCGAACACCGCGCACAACATCCTCAGAAGAGCCGATAATCTCAGCAATCTGAGCGTCCGAGAAACCGTGACGCTTAGCCAGCTTCAGGGTCTCCGGATCCAGGTGGTCACGCTTAGCGTGAACCACACCGGCAACCTCATTCAGCAGCACCAGCTGATCCAGGAACCACGGGTCAATCTTGGTCGCCTCGTGCAGCTGCTCCACGGTAGCGCCAGCCAGCAGAGCCTGCTGAACCTGGTAAATACGCTGAGTGGTCGGAACCTTAGTCTTCTCAATCAGCTCAGCCAGCTCAGCCTCAGACAGGGACAGCGGCTTGAACGAGAAGGACGCGCCCTTCTGTTCCAGCGAACGCATCGCCTTCTGCAGAGCCTCAGTGAAGTTACGGCCCAGAGCCATAGCCTCGCCAACACTCTTCATGGTGGTGGTCAGGGTCGGGTCAGCAGCCGGGAACTTCTCAAACGCGAAGCGCGGAACCTTCACAACCACGTAGTCGAGGGTCGGTTCGAAGGACGCCGGGGTCTTCTGGGTGATATCGTTCGGAATCTCATCCAGGGTGTAACCCAGGGACAGCTTGGTCGCAATCTTCGCAATCGGGAAGCCGGTAGCCTTCGACGCGAGCGCCGAAGAACGAGACACGCGCGGGTTCATCTCAATGACGATGATGCGGCCGGTCTTCGGGTCAATCGCGAACTGGATGTTACAACCACCGGTGTCCACGCCAACCTCACGAATCACGTTGATCGCGATGTCGCGCAGCTTCTGGAACTCACGGTCGGTCAGGGTCAGTGCGGGTGCCACGGTGATGGAGTCACCGGTGTGCACGCCCACGGGGTCGAAGTTTTCGATGGAGCAGACGACCACGACGTTGTCGTTGGTGTCACGCATCATCTCCAGCTCGTATTCCTTCCAGCCGAGGATGGACTCCTCCAGCAGGACCTCGCTGGTCGGCGAGTACTGAATACCGGCACCGGCAATACGGTAGAGGTCTTCCTCGTTGTACGCCATACCCGAGCCGAGACCACCCATGGTGAAGGAGGGGCGGACCACCATCGGGTAGCCCAGCTCCTTAGCGGCTTCCAGCGCCTCCGGCATGGAGTGAACGATCACCGAGCGTGCAGACTCGCCGCCGGCGCGCTCCACCACGCCCTTGAATGCTTCACGGTCCTCACCGAGGTTAATCGCCTCAATGTTCGCGCCGATGAGCTCAACATTGTACTTGGCGAGCACGCCGCGCTCATCCAGGGAGATAGCCGCGTTCAGTGCGGTCTGACCACCCAGGGTCGGCAGGATTGCGTCCGGCTTTTCCTTCTCGATGATCTTCTCAATCACCTCGGGGGTGATGGGTTCAATGTAGGTGGCGTCCGCGAACTCGGGGTCGGTCATGATGGTTGCCGGGTTCGAGTTCACGAGGATGACGCGCACGCCCTCCTCCTTCAGCACGCGCAGCGCCTGAGTGCCGGAGTAGTCAAATTCCGCTGCCTGACCGATGACGATGGGGCCGGAACCGATGACGAGGACGCTATTAAGGTCAGTACGACGAGGCATTTATGCTTCCTTTGCAGTCTTGGTTGCGACCATCAGGTCGATGAAACGGTCAAAGAGGTAGGCGGAATCGTGCGGGCCCGCAGCAGCCTCGGGGTGGTACTGCACGGAGAACGCGGGGATGTCCTTACAGGTCAGGCCCTCAACCACGTTGTCGTTCAGACCCACGTGGGAGACCATGACCTGACCGAACTCGGCGTTCGGCGCGGTCACGTAGTCGCCAATCGGCGCGTCCACAGCGAAGCCGTGGTTCTGCGCGGTGATTTCAACCTTGCCGGTGGTCTTATCCATGACCGGCTGGTTGATGCCGCGGTGACCGAAGGGCAGCTTGTAGGTGCCGAAGCCCAGGGCGCGGCCGAGCAGCTGGTTACCGAAGCAGATGCCGAAGAACGGGGTGCCCTTACGCAGCACGCCCTGCAGCAGCTCAACCTGCTCGTCAGCGGTTGCCGGGTCACCGGGGCCGTTGGAGAAGAACACACCGTCGGGGTTGTAGGAGTAGATGTCCTCGAGGGTTGCGTTTGCGGGCAGCACGTGCACGCGCACGCCACGCTCAGCGAAACGCTGCGGGGTCATCGACTTAATGCCCAGGTCCAGGGCGACGATGGTTGCGACCGGGGGTGCGAACCAGTTGAACTGGTGCGGCTCAACGGTGTAGGCGGTGTCCACCGAAACGGAGTCGGCGAGCTTACGGCCGGCCATCGGCTCGGAGGCGCGCACCTCCTCCAGCAGTTCAGCTTCGGGGCGTTCTGCGTGCTCACCGGAGAACACGCCCGCACGCATCGAACCGCTCGAACGCAGGCGGCGGGTCAGGGCGCGAGTGTCAATGCCCTGAATACCGACGATGCCCTGCTCGATGAGCTCTTCGTCAAGGGTGCGTTCAGAACGCCAGTTGGATGCCACGCGTGCTGCGTCGCGAACCACGTAGCCTGCAACCCAAATCTTGCGGGACTCAGCGTCGGTGGTGTTCACGCCGGTGTTGCCAATATGGGGAGCGGTCTGAACCACAATCTGACCCGCGTAGGAGGGGTCGGTCAGGGTTTCCTGGTAGCCGGTCATACCGGTCGAGAAAACCGCCTCGCCCAGGGACGCGCCGGTTGCGCCGTAGCCATAGCCGCGGTAGACGGTGCCGTCCTCCAGGACGAGCAGCGCGCGGTCCGTACGCAGGGCGCCGGATCGTGTCATGTCAGTCATGCTCTTCTTCCTTTTCTCTGGTGTTCTCCCCCGCTTCCTGTACGGCCTCTACCGTGCAGGTTCCGGGGTAGTCTATGGTGCCTTCGGCGGGGTGTTCGCCTGCCGTGGGGCAAAATCTATACGTTTCGCGGTTTGTCCGGGGTTTAGGCTTCCGGTTCTGCCGCCCACTTCTCGGGCGCATCCACCGCGTTCGGGGCGATGCGGCGCAGCTCCTGCAGTACCGCCTGCTTGTCCTCGGCGTAGCGGGTGCGGAAGCCGGTCTGCACGCGGTGACCGTCCAGCGTCCAACCGATCACAACCAGGCCGTTCTTCTCCACAACCTTGCCCGCCATACCGCGGTCGGTGGTGATGACGGCGAGCTTCTTCGCCGGAATCCACAGGTCCTTCGCGCCGTCACGGGTGAAGATGATGCTGTCCGGGTAAATCAGCAGGGTGGACTTGCTCTTGAAACCGAGCGAGTCGAAACCCACGCGGTCCAGCCAGTTACCGAAGATCGTGGTGCTGACGTATTCGCCCTCGAAAGCGGCGTCAGCGGTCATGCCCTCGTAGCGTTCGGGAACTTCCTTGAGGGAGCCGAACATGTTCGCCTGGCGTGCCAGGCGCGAGCGCCATCCGTGCCACATGCCGTAGATGCACAGGGCAACCAGGGCGATGCAGATGACGGCGGTCAGGAACTTTCCCACGAAGGTTCTCTCTTTCGGTTGGGGTCTCGGATCTGGGTTGGTGAGTTTGGAGGCGGTGCTCCCCGCAAGGCGGTGGCAGGCGTGAACCTACCACCGCCAAGCACGGTCGCTACGCGGTTCGCCTCGCGGGTTAGCGGCGCGGGGTTGCCAGCTCGCCGTTCAGCACGGTCGGGTGGCCAGAGTAGAAGGTTGCACGGATCGAGCCGGGCACCTCCATGCCGCGGTAGGGGTTGTTCTTACCCTTGGTTGCCTGCTCCTCAGGCTTGATCACGCGGGTTGCCTTCGGGTCGACCAGCACAATGTTTGCCGGTTCGCCTTCGGCAAGCGGGCGGCCCTGCTCGTGGTCCAGGCGACCAATCTTCGCGGGCTCCTCAGAGAGGATGCGCGCCACATCGCGCCAGGTAATCATGCCAGTGTCAACCAGGGTCATCTGGATGATAGACAGTGCCTGCTCCAGACCGGTCATACCGTTCGCGGCGCACGCCCACTCGCATTCCTTGGTCTCTGCCGGGTGCGGTGCGTGGTCGGTACCAATCACGTCGATGATGCCGTCAGCAACAGCCTGACGCAGCGCCATGACGTCCTCTTCGGTGCGCAGCGGCGGGTTCACCTTGAACACCGGGTCGTAGGTGCGTGCAGTCTCGTCGGTGAGCAGCAGGTGGTGCGGGGTTGCCTCCGCGGTCACCTTCACGCCGCGGGACTTAGCCCAACGCACAACCTCAATGGAGCCCTTGGTGGACAGGTGGCAGATGTGCAGCTTGGAATCCAGGTGCTCAGCCAGCAGCACGTCGCGGGCAATGATTGCCTCTTCAGCGACGGCGGGCCAACCGGTCAGACCCAGGTCAGCGGACACCTTACCTTCGTTCATCTGGGCGCCCTCGGTCAGGCGCGGCTCCTGCGCGTGCTGCGCAATAACACCGTCGAAGGTCTTGACGTATTCGAGGGCGCGGCGCATCACGGCGGGGTCGTACACGCACATGCCGTCGTCAGAGAACACGCGCACGTTCGCGGTGGAGTTCGCCATGCCGCCGATGTCGGAGAGGCGCTCGCCCTTCAGGCCCACGGTCACTGCGCCGATGGGCTGCACGCGGCACCATGCGGATTCCTTGCCGAGGCGGTCAACCTGCTCAACGACTGCGGCGGTGTCTGCCACGGGCATGGAGTTTGCCATGGCGAACACTGCGGTGTAGCCGCCCAGGGCTGCTGCGCGGGTGCCGGTCTCAACGGTTTCGGATGCCTCGTAGCCGGGCTGACGCAGGTGGGTGTGGATGTCGACCAGGCCGGGCAGCGCCACCTGGCCTGCCGCCTCGACGACCTGTGCGTCTGCGGCGTCGATGTTCTCTGCGATGCGGCTAATCACGCCGTCCTCGATGAGGATGTCGGCGACCTTTTCGCCGTAGAGGCTTGCGCCCTTGATCAGGTACTTGCTCATGGTGTTGGTTCCTCTCGTTAGGAAGGTCGTTTAGGATTCGTCGCCGGCGTAGAGCTTGGCGCTGGAGCCGTCGGTCAGAAGCAGGTAGAGCACCGCCATGCGCAGCGCCACGCCGTTGCTGACCTGGCGCAGGACCCAGGAGTTGGTGGCGTCGGCGGCTTCGGTGCAGATTTCCAGGCCGCGGTTCATGGGGCCCGGGTGCAGGATTGCGACCGGCTGCGGCTGTGCCTGCAGGGTTGCGAAGCGTTCGGCGGTCAGGCCCCACAGGTCGGTGTACTCCTCTGCGGAGGGGAAATACGCGGCGTTCATGCGCTCCTTCTGAATGCGCAGCAGCATGACGGCGTCGGGGTTGGTGGCGATGGCTTCGTCGAAGTCGTGGAAGATTTCCACGCCGGCTTCTTCAACCCAGGAGGCGGTATTCAGCGGCAGCAGGGTCGGCGGTGCGACGAAGACGACCTGCGCACCGAGGGTGTGCAGCAGCCAGAGGTTGGAGCGTGCCACGCGCGAGTGCAGGATGTCGCCGACGATGAGCACGCGCATGCCGGACAGGTCGGTGCCGCGGGGGCTGTCGAGGCCGTCGCGTTCTGCCTTGTACTGGCGCAGGGATACGGCGTCGAGCAGTGCCTGGGTGGGGTGTGCGTGGGTGCCGTCGCCCGCGTTGAGCACGGGGATGTCGGTCCAGCCTGCCTCGGCGAGGCGCTGCGGTGCGCCGGATGCCGAGTGGCGGATCACGAACGCATCCGCGGCAATCGCCTTGAGGGTCTGCGCGGTGTCCTTGAGCGACTCGCCCTTCGACACGGAGGAGCCAGAAGCGGAGAAGTTGGTGACGGCTGCACCCAGACGCTTCTCCGCGGCTTCGAAGGAGAGGCGGGTACGGGTGGAGTCCTCGAAGAAGAGGTTGACGACGGTCTTGCCGTTGAGCACGTTGAGGGTGCGGTTTTCGGCTTTGACCTGCGCCATGTAGTCGGCGACGTCAAGGATTTCGATGGCTTCTTCGCGGGTTAGTTCGCGGGTGTCGAGCAGATGCTTCATGAGAGCCCTCCCAGCTGGATAATGTCAACTCGGTCTGTTGCGTTGTCGGTTTCAGTCAGTACGACGCGCACGGTTTCGCTGGCGCTGGTGGGCAGGTTTTTGCCCACATGGTCGGCGCGGATGGGTAGTTGCCGGTGTCCGCGGTCTACGAGGACTGCCAGGCGTACGAGGGCGGGTCGTCCGTGGGCGTTGAGTGCGTCGAGGGCGGCGCGTACGGTGCGGCCGGAGTAGAGGACGTCGTCAACGAGGACTACGGTTTTGCCTTCAATGCCGATGGTGGGCATGATGCTTTCCCCTGTGGTTTCTGGGGAGGTGGTGCCGCCGGTTCGCTGGTCGTCGCGGTAGGCGGTGATGTCCAGGGCGCCGATTCGTGTTTCTGCGTTGAAGTTCGGCTCGATGGCTTGGATGCGGGCTGCGAGTCGTACGGCGAGGGGCACGCCGCGGGAGCGGATGCCGATGAGTACGAGGTTTTCTACGCCTTTGTTGGTTTCAATAATTTCGTAGGCGATGCGGGTTAGGGCGCGGCGGATTTCGTCCTCGCTGAGGATGGTGCGGCCGACGGTGGTCGCGTGCTGCGAGTGAGGGGTCGCCGATTGAGGGCCCCCGAGTGCTGCGGGATGCAGCGCTTCAGGCTGCGCGGTGGTGGCCACGCGGGCAGCCCGGTTCGTACCGGTTGCGGGTACACTTGTCCCCGACATAGCCGTCTCCTTCCCCGCCTCACGGGACGGATTTAAAGGTTTTGTGCTTCTAGTAGGGTACCACAGTTCACAGGCTACGTTCAGGTTCGGCGAGAGACCGCTCACGGTGAGAGGGCCGCCAAGATGAGGCGCGTACCGAGCCCCTAGCCTGCACCACAACGAGCAGGCTCCCGACAAAATGGACAAACAATACGCCGGGGTGTGTGCTCTGCAGATGTATGTTAGGGTAATGGCATCAACCGATAACATTCCGCTGAATTCCACACGTTGTTGTATGGATGATTCTGCGGTTTACACAACCACACACCAGAAAAGAACCAACAATGATGTTTAGTCGTACTACGCGTACTTCTATTGCCGCGCTTTCTGCGGCAATGATGCTCACCCTGTCCGCTTGTTCCGGCGGTGCGCAGGTCAGCGCAGAATCGAGTGCTTCCACTTCCGCGACCGCTGAGGCTTCCGCAACTCCCACTGCTACTCCTTCGCCCACTCCGACGGGTTATGAGCCCGTGCTGATTCGTGCAAGTATCGACGTGGATAACCGGTCGAAGGAAGCAGCAGATGCGACCCTCAAAGCTGCATACGATGCGTTGGAGCAGTACCGACGCATTTGGAATGCATGGATACAAGGCAACCTGGAGCACACGAGCGATGAAGAGCTGCTCCGATACGTGGATAAATCCTTCCTGGAAGACACAAAGGAAGAAGTGGAGAATGTTCGAAAGTACATAGAAGAAACCCACGGGCCTGTCAAGGGCGAAGTTACCTTCTCTAACATCGATCCAGTCATCTATGGAAGCATGCACGACGATGGTTCTGTTTCAGAGAATACCGGCGCAACCATCACGTTCTGTGAAGATTGGAGCAACGTTCGCTCTGCTGAGGGTAAGAAATTTAAGCCGGCACAGGCAACGCGACGGGTCTTTGTTGTTCGCCGTTCTGAAGATAATGCGTTTGTTGTTATCAAATCTGAGACCCTTCATGACGGTTGCGGAGACGAAGCAGACGCTACGGGCGAGGCGACCGCATCCGCTCAAGGCGAGTAGCTGATACTGCACGAGGCGTATACCGGGCACGCGGGGCGGGGGCTCCGTCCTCAAGGCGCTCAGCGCCGCAGAGGGGGCACTCCCCCGCCCGCGTTGTCCGGTGAAGCCTCAACTGTTGCCGCCAAACCCCGCCCGCGTTGTCCGGTGAAGCCTCGGCTGTTACCACCAGCCCCTACCCACGGGCTCCGGCGAAGCCTCGAATACCGCCGAACCCAGCGGGCGCACTCCAAACCCTGCGAGCGCATCCGCACCAAATCCGGAACCCCACGCAGAACTGCGCCAACCGAAGAAGCGTAGACACAGAAAACCCCCGCCGTCCTGTAGCGAACTACAGGACGGCGGGGGTTTCACGTACGCTCCCCTGCGGGTGCATCCTCAACAGCGGCAAACCAACCAGCCATAGGCTGACAGGCAACACCGTGGCGGGACGTCTTACGCGAGCAGGGTCGGCTTCACCTGACGGAGCTTATCCAGCAGACCGTTCACGAACTTCGGAGAGTCATTCGTGGACAGCACACGCGCCAGACCGACAGCCTCAGAAATTGCGACAGCATCCGGAACTTCGTCATTGTACAGAAGCTCCCAAGTGCCAATACGCAGCACGGCACGGTCCACGGCGGGCATACGCTCGAAGGACCAGTCACGGGCGTAAGTCTCCACAAACTCGCGGATTTCTTCGTCGTGGTCGCGGACGCCACGAATGATTTCCTCAGAGTAAGCAGAGATTTGCGCTACCGTGTACAGTCGGCGGCGGCGGAGTACCTCAATATAATCTTCGTTGCGCTGATCCGCCTCGAAGAGCACTTCGAGGGCGCGCAATCGGGCTTTCGTACGCGAATTCATTAGTCGTTCACACGACCGAGGTACTCACCGGTGCGGGTGTCAACCTTGACCTTGGTGCCGGTCTCCAAGAACAGGGGAACCTGGATCTCGTAGCCGGTCTCAACGGTTGCGGGCTTGGTGCCGCCGGTGGAGCGGTCACCCTGCAGGCCGGGCTCGGTGTAGGTGATTTCGAGGACCACGGATGCGGGCAGCTCGATGTACAGGGGGCTACCCTCGTGCATTGCGATGGTTGCGGTCTGGGACTCGAGCATGTAGTTTGCTGCGTCGCCGACAACGGTTGCGGGAACGTTGATCTGGTCGTAGGTCTTCATGTCCATGAAGACGTAGTCGTCGCCGTCCTGGTACAGGTACTGGTAGTCGGAGCGGTCAACGGTTGCGGTTTCGATCTTAGCGCCAGCGTTGAAGGTGCGGTCGACGACCTTGCCGGAGGTAACGTTGCGCAGCTTGGTGCGGACGAATGCGCCGCCCTTGCCGGGCTTAACGTGCTGGAACTCTACGACGGACCAGAGGTTGCCGTCAATCTTCAGGACGGCGCCGTTCTTAATATCGGTAGTGGATGCCATGGGGCTCTCCTTCGTGTCATCGACGCTCACGCCGTAGTGGTACCCGGCGCGGCGCTAAGTTTTCAATGAGCAAAAATATGTCCCGTACATTCTACAGGATGCGCACGAATTTGCCTAGCAGGGGCGCCACAGTTTTTCTGTGGCACCCCGCCCAGCTGGCGCGTACTGACTGTCATGTGCTGGCAGATACGTGCCGGGTGCCTCCGGTGAATGTACGAGACTTGCACCTACTCGGAGATGATCTCCTGGTAGGTCATGTACAGGATCGAGTCGTCCGGCACCTCGTAGACGCGCGGGCGAGCCAGACCGTCAAGAATGATGAAGCGCAGCAGGTTGCCGCGTGCCTTCTTGTCGCGGCGCATTGCTTCGAGCAGCTGGGGCCATGCGTCTGCCTTGTAGGAGGTGGGCAGGCCCAGGGATTCGAGGATGCGGCGGGTGCGTGCCACGAGCTCTTCGTCGGCGTGGCCGGTTGCCAGCGCCAGTTCGGCGGCGTAGACCATGCCGACGGACACTGCCGCGCCGTGACGCCACTGGTAGCGTTCGTTGCGCTCGATGGCGTGGGCGAGGGTGTGGCCGTAGTTCAGGATTTCGCGGCGGCCGGATTCGCGCAGATCCTCGGAGACGACCTCAGCCTTCACGCGCACGCTACGCTCAATAAGTTCACGCATCACGGCGGACTGCGAGTCGCGTACGGCGTTCGGGTTCGCCTCGATCAGGTCGAGGATTTCGGGGTCTGCGATGAAGCCGCACTTGACGACCTCACCCATGCCGGTCAGCAGCTCATGCTCGGGCAGGGTGCGCAGGGTACCGATTTCGCAGAGCACCGCGGCGGGCGGCCAGAATGCGCCGACCAGGTTCTTACCCTCGGCGGTGTTGATGCCGGTCTTACCGCCCACGGCAGCGTCCACCATGCCGAGCAGGGTGGTCGGAATGTGGATGACGCGCACGCCGCGCAGCCAGGTTGCCGCCACGAAGCCTGCAACGTCGGTAATAGCGCCGCCGCCCACGGAGATGATCGCGTCGGTGCGGGTGAAGTCGTTCTGACCGAGCACCTGCCAGCAGAACGCCGCCACCTGGTAGTGCTTCGCCTCCTCAGCGTCCGGAATTTCGGCGCTGAACGATTCGTAGCCCATGGCACGCAGGTCTTCCATGACCAGCTCACCGGTGGAACGCAGGGCACGCGGGTGAATCACGAGCACCTTCTTGGTGCGATTGCCCAGAATTTCGGGGATTTTACCGAGCAGGTTGTGGCCGATGAGAACCTCATAGTTCTCACGCGGGGAGCTGCCGGTCACCGGGATGCGGGTGATATCTTCCGCGCCGGAGGCACCGAAAGTGGGGGTGGGCTGAGTGCTCATCATGTGTCCTTTCACAGGTGAGGGATTATGTTTGGGGGCGCTGCGCGCGGGAGGCACGGGTTGCGGTCACGTACGCCTGGATTTCGGCGGTCATCTCGGTGATGGGGCGGCCGCCTCGTGCGTCCAGGGTGAAGTGCGCCAGCTCTTCGTATCGGCTGCGGCGGCGCTCAAAAATTTCGGTCCACCGCTCGACCGGGTTCGGCTGCAGTAGCGGGCGGGTCTTGTTGCCGGTAATGCGCGGGGTGACGGTGTCAGCATCAACGAGGATGTACACCACGCATTCGTCCTTGAGTAGCTCCGCGACCGAGTCGGTCATGGGCGCGCCACCGCCCAGGGAGAACACCGTGTTGCGGTACACGGGCGAGGTGAGGACCTCTTCGATGGTTTTACGTTCGAGCTCGCGGAAGTACGCCTCACCGAAAATTTCGAAGATTTCGGAGACTTCGCCGTAGCGTTCCACGATGAGCTGGTCGGCGTCGAGGAACTCGTAGCCGTAGAAACGCGCCAGGTGCGTACCAATGTAGGTCTTACCTGCCGCCATGGGGCCGATGAGCACGATGGGGCGGGAGCGTTCCGCGAAGTTCTCGTGCATTTCACGCACCTGCTGCGGGTGGATGCGAGCACCGGCGGACTCGTCTTCTGCGAGCGCCTCTGTGGGAATTTCTACGGGAATTTCCGCGGGGATTTTCTCCAGCGCAACGGGTTCTTCCGATGCGGGCGTTTCTTCCGGCTCGCAAGCTTCGAGAGGCTTCTCCCCTGCCTGGCTCTCTTCTTCCGCGGCAGCCACTACGGGTGCGGCAACCTGAACCTTACCGAACAGTGCCGGAGTCGGACGCACCGGCTTGGCGGGTTCAGCCGCGGGCACAGCTACGGAAGTTGCGGGGGCTGCGGGAGCAGAAACGGTAGCGTTCTCCCCCGCCGACTCTGCAGGCTGAGCCTGCTTCGGAGGTGCCGGCTTGGGCGCGGCAGGTTTCGGTGCAGCGGCTACCGACGGCGCAACAGGCTTGGGTGCAGCCGGTTTCGGAGGTGCAGGCTTAGGCACAGTCGGCTTGGGGGCTTCCGCCTTCACGGGATCCTTACCGGGTTCCGCTGGCTCCTTGCGGGGTTCCTCTTCGGCGGTGCCCATGCCCTGCAGGGCGCTGAGCAGCTTCAGGCGCAGGTCCTCGTCCAGGCCGAGCGCCGGGTCGGCGTCTTCAGATACCGAGGAGGCGTACAGGCGCACACCCTGCGTGCTCGCCGCAGCGGCGGCGGGCAGGGGGCGGGTGCCAGAACGCATCAGGTCAGCCGGGGTGGGCACGCGAGAGGCCGGGCGGGCAGAAGAAACCGACGCGGCAGCTTCACGAGCAACAGCGCCTGCAGCCTCAGCACCTGCTGCCTCAACAGCCTGCTCAGCCGCGGTAGAAATGCCGGATTCCGAGACACCAGATTCCGGGCGCGGCGAAGCGCCCCCTCGCGCACGCTGCGTTGCCGCAGCAATACGCGCAAGGGGGCTCGAAGCGACCGGGCGAACACCCTGCTTCACAGAAACCTCCCCGGAACCGCGACCTTCCGCGCCGCGGCCCTCAGACTCCGCCGGAAGGGGCACTACGCGTCCCAACCAGCCACGTTAGACTCCCACGCCAGAGACGCCGGGATAGCGTCCAGGTAGGAATCCATGTTGCGGCGAGTCTCACCGATGGAGTCGCCGCCAAACTTCTCCAGTGCCGCCTCAGCGAGCACCAGGGCGACCATCGCCTCCGCCACCACGCCGGCGGCGGGAACGGCGCACACGTCCGAACGCTGGTGGTGGGCGCGAGCCTCTTCACCGGTGGAAGTGTCAATGGTCTTCAGGGCCTTCGGCACGGTCGCAATGGGCTTCATTGCCGCGCGCACACGCAGCAGGTCGCCGATGCTCATGCCGCCCTCAATACCACCTGCACGGTTGGTATCGCGGGTAACGCCGTGCTCACCAATGGAAATCTCGTCGTGAGCGGCAGTGCCCGGGCGGTCAGCGGTCGCGAAACCGTCACCAACCTCAACGCCCTTAATCGCCTGAATACCCATCAGCGCTGCGGCAAGGCGCGCGTCCAGGCGGCGATCCCAGTGCACGTACGAACCCAGTCCGGGAGGCATACCGTACGCGAGCACCTCAACCACGCCGCCGAGAGTCTCGCCGTCCTTGTGTGCCTCGTCCACGCGCTGAACCATCGCGTCGGAGGTCGCCTTATCGAAGCAGCGCAGCGGGTCAGCGTCCAGCTGATCAACGTTGCGGGGCGAAGGCACCGGGGCACCCTCGGGAGCGTGCACGCCACCCACAGCCACGGTGTGAGAAACCAGCTCAACACCCAGAGCGTTCAAAATCTGTGCGGCAACCACACCAAGCGCCACGCGGGTCGCAGTCTCACGAGCGGAGGCGCGCTCCAGCACCGGGCGAGCCTCAGAGAAGTTGTACTTCTGCATGCCGGTAAAATCGGCGTGACCGGGGCGCGGACGAGTCAGCGCGGCGTTACGCGCACGACCCTCAATCAGCTTCGGATCCACCGGATCGGAGCTCATCACGTCAGTCCACTTGGGCCACTCGGTGTTCGCAATCTCAATCGCGACCGGGCCGCCCTGAGTCAGGCCGTGACGCACACCGCCCAGGATGCGCACGCGGTCCTCCTCGAACTTCATGCGGGCACCGCGGCCGTAGCCGAGGCGGCGACGAGCCAGGGCGTCACGCACCATGTCGCTGGTGAGTTCCACACCGGCGGGTACGCCCTCAATAATGCCGACGAGCGCCTCGCCGTGGGATTCTCCGGCAGTGAGCCAACGCAGGGCCATAGGTTAACCTCTTTTCATCGCACCCGCACCGCAGCGCAGGAGGAAGGAATAATAATTCTTCACGTGTATAAATAGTGTATAAAATGCCTGTTTACTGAGCGAGTGAAAGCACGCTTTTTTCACGAAACGGAAGCACGAGGTGGAAGACTAACCGCCGCGCACATCGCATTCACCAGGCCCAGTAGCTCACCCTCAGACAGGGTGCGGTCAGTAAAAAGCAGAACCTGCTCCACCGCCTGATAGAGCAGCATCTCCAGACCAGAAACCACCGTGCCGCCGTTAGCCTCCCAAGCGCTCGCCAGCACCGAAGGCCACGGGTTATACGCAACATCGAGCAGTACCGGCCGGTGCGTTGCGGAGGCGCCCTTCAGCCCGCTCAGCTGGCTCGCCCACTCATCCGCCGCATGGGCAGGAAGAGTAGACACCACCGGGTAATGGCCGCGCTCCGCAAGATTCTGCGGCAAATCAGCAAGGGAAACCTGCTCCAGCTGAACGCCCAGGCGGTCCGCCGCCTCCTGTACGCTACCGAGCTTATGCAGCGAACGGGCGTACACGCTCACGCGGCAATACCCCAGCGCGTGTAGCGCCGCCAAAGCGGAAATAGCGGTCGCTCCCCCGCCCACAATCGCGGCGGAATCCTTGAGTGGGTGCGGCTTCAAACCGGCGTGGCGCAGCGCGTTCACAATGCCGATCACGTCCGTGTTATCGCCCAGCACCTTCTCACCGCGCGGATACACCGTGTTCACCGCACCGGTCACGCGGGCAGTCTCACTCAGCTCATCGCAATACTTAATGACGGCGGTCTTCAACGGCATCGTCACCGACAGGCCCGCAATATACGGGGCGTCCTCCGTACCCTCCGGGTGGCGCACACCGTGCATGATCTCCGGCAAATCATCGGGCAGAGTATCGCGGCGCTCATACCCCAAATTCTGCTCACCCAAAAAGTCGTACGCCGCACGATGCAGCGCAGGTGACAGGGAATGGGAAATCGGGTGCCCCAGCACGTAGGCGCGGCGAAGATACGGCGCTTCAGGGTACAGCGCTTCACGGTACGGTTCAGTCTTCATCGATACTCTCTCGCTCTCAACGCCGGGGACTTGCACACACACGCCACGAACTCGCGTTCAGAGGCGCACTCTACCCATTTTAAGGGACAAACCAATATTCGGGTATAGCCCAACAACCGAGCACCCAGCATCCGGGTACAGCAAAGGCGGGTACCTCCCCCACTCTCGTGGAGGCGGTACCCGCCTCAGCAAGGAACCTTCACGCCGAAGCTACCAAATCGTAGCTACCAGCTAAACCAATGAGCTACAACTTAGCTACAGCGGTTCGGGTGCTTAGAACACCACTGGTTGTACTCTTCAACATAACGCTGGTGCTCAGCGTACGTGCGGGAGTACTTAGTCTCACCGGAATCCAGATCCACAGTCACCCAGTAGAAGTACGGGTTCTTCTCGGGAGCCGCAGCAGCCTTAATCGAAGCCAGCTGCGGGGAACCAATCGGACCCTTAGGAAGACCCTTATGCGCATAAGTGTTGTACTTATTGCTCTTATCGGCCTTCTGCTCTTCAGTCAGGTGGTACGAGCGGATACCCAGACCGTAAGTCACGGTCGCATCCGACTGGATCAGACCGGAGGTCTCACCATCGGGGTTGTTCAGACGATTCTCAATGATGCCCGCAACCGCCACGTAGTCCTTCGGCTGAGCCTCAAGCTCCACGATGGAGGCAATCGTCAGCACCTCAAAGATCTTCTGATCGCCGCTCACGCCGGCTTCCTTCAGGTCAGCCTTGGTCTTATCAACCATGGTCTGAATGACCTTCTTGATGTCGGTGCCCTTCGGGAAACGGTACTCACCCGGGTGCAGCCAGCCCTCAATCGAGGGGAAGTTGCTCGGCACACCGTACTGGGTGTAGTTGCTGACTGCGTCCTCAACCTGCTTGCGGGTGAACGCGCCATCGGAGCCAGAAACAATCAGGTCGATGGTCTCGCTCACGCGCTTACCCTGCGGAATCGCCAGGTACAGTACGTTGCTGTTCGCCTCAATAATGGTCTTAATCGCGCTCGAGCTGCTCATGTGCTGCTGCAGTTCATAGGTGCCAGGCTGCAAGTACTTACCCTTGCTCTCCTTGGTGTACACCTCAAGGAACTTATCAGCATCAGCAATGACGCCAGCACTTTCCAGCTCCTCAGCCACCTGCGCGGTGGACTGGCCGGAACGAATCGTGAACGTCACGGTCGTGCCGTTACCGCTACCCGAGTAGTCACGATTCTTGAACGGGTCGTAGCGAGTAATCAGGGCACCAGAAATGATGACCAGAGCCACGACAAACAGGGAAATTGCGCTCAGCATGACGGCGCGGCGGCGGCGCTTACGCGCACGCAACGTAGCCACCGACACGATTTCCTGTTCCATCGTAATGCCGGTAATACCCTTACGTTCGTCCTCGGCCGTGGGCCTAAAGAGGTCGAGCCCGCTCTCTTCGGGATGTTTATTCTGTTCGGTCACTGAAGGTTCTCCGTTTCGTTGACGGCACCAACCGCGGTCCCTTCTGACTCGGACGGTCGGTTTTCTTCGTGGGCCGGATCGCTCACCTTGTACCCGGCTACGGACTGCCCCGCCTTGAGGGCATCCAGGCTGTACTGCAAAATGTTCACAGCCGCCACCTGGTCAACCATAGTCTTGAAATCTCGGCTGGAAACCCCAGCCTCGTGCAGTGCACGGTGAGCGCTCACGGTGGTGAGTCGCTCATCCACCAGCCAAATGTTAATGTGTGTTTTCTCTTCGGCATCCAGCTCGGAGCGCAGAGCCTGCGCGTACTCCCGAGCCATTTCCGTGGAGGGAGAATCCCCACCACGCATGGTCTTCGGAAGCCCGACGAAAACCTCCACCACCTCGTTCACCTCAATCAGCTTGCGCAAAACACGGCGGTCAGAGTTCTTCTTCGCGTCGCGGCGCAGCGTCTTGAGCGGGGTGGCGAGGATACCGTCGGGGTCGCTGAGGGCGGTGCCGACGCGGGCGTTACCCACATCGACACCCATCCGCACTCCGCGCTGGAATTCTGCCATATTTAGGCCTGAGCCTGTGCGATAGCGTCGCGGACAGCGTCCAGAGCAGCACCAATCTTGGATGCATCCTGGCCACCACCCTGAGCGACGTCGTCCTTACCGCCGCCACCGCCGCCGAGAACACCGGCAGCGACGCGGACCAGAGCGCCAGCCTTCACGCCAGCCTCACGAGCACCCTCGTTGGTTGCCACAAGGATGACGGGGCGACCATTAGCCACACCCACCACAGCAACAACCGCAGCCTCGGAGCCGAAGCGCGAACGCAGATCCAGAGCCAGCTCACGAACACCGTTAGCGTCCAGTTCGCCAGCGTCATGCGCCAGAACGCGAACAGAACCGATGGTCTGTGCGTTCTCCAGCAGCTTGCCAGCCTCAGCCTGCAGCTTCTCGCGGCGCAGCTGAGCCAGTTCCTTCTCAGCAGCCTTCAGCTTAGCCAGAGTCTGGTTAATCTTCTCCGGCAGATCAGCGGAAGACTGAACCTTCATCAGGCCGGTCAGCTGGTTCACCAGGGTACGCTCAGCAGCCAGGTGGTTGAAGGAATCCAGACCCACCAGAGCCTCAACACGGCGGTTACCGGAGCCAACAGAGCTCTCAGTCAGCAGGGTCAGCGAACCAATCTCAGCGGACGAACCAACGTGGGTACCACCGCACAGCTCGCGGGAGAACTCGCCGCCAATCTCAACCACGCGCACCACGTCGCCGTACTTCTCGCCGAAGAGGCTCATAGCGCCCAGAGCCTTAGCCTCAGCCAGCGGCATCTCACGAGTAATCACCTCGTGGTTATCGCGGATCGCGAGGTTAGCAACCTCTTCAACCTCACGCTTAGCGGACTCGGACAGGCCCTCGTTCCACGCGAAGTCGAAACGCAGGTAGCCTTCCTTGTTGAAGGAGCCACGCTGAGTAGCCTCGTTGCCGAGCACCTGGTGCAGGGCAGCGTGAATGATGTGGGTACCGGAGTGTGCCTTCTCACCGTCGCGGCGGCGCTGAACATCAACCTGTGCCACAACATCGGCACCGACGTGAACCTCGCCCTCACGCACAACGGCGCGGTGAACGCTCAGACCCTTCACGGGCTGCTGAACGTCCTGAACGTCAATGATGAAGCCGTTGCCGGTAATAACACCGGTGTCAGCTGCCTGGCCACCAGCCTCCGCGTAGAACGGAGTCTCATCCAGGACAACCTCAATCTTGTCGCCAGCCTTAGCGGCGGGAACAGACACGCCGTCCACCAGGATTGCGCGCAGCTTAGTCTCAGTACGCAGCTCGGTGTAACCGGTGAAGATGGAGCCGCGCTCGTCCACGAGCTTACGCAGCTCGGACAGGTCAGCGAACGCACCCTTCTTCGCCTTAGCGTCAGCCTGCGCACGGTGACGCTGCTCAGCCATCAGCTCACGGAAAGCCTTCTCGTCAACCTTCACGCCAGCCTCAGCAGCCATCTCCAGGGTCAGGTCAATCGGGAAGCCGTAGGTGTCGTGCAGAGCAAACGCCTCAGCACCGGAAACAGAGTTTGAGCCGTCCTTCTTAGCGGCAGCAACAGCCTCTTCCAGACGCTCAGTACCGGTCTCAATGGTGTGCAGGAACGCCTTCTCCTCAGCGTACGCAATGCGGGAAATACGCTCGAAGTCGTCACCCACGTACGGGAAAGCACCCTTCATAGCCTCGCAAGAAGCCGGGAACAGCACGGGCAGGCAGGGCTCAGTCACGCCCAGCAGACGCATCGCACGGATAGCGCGGCGCATCAGACGGCGCAGAATGTAGCCGCGGCCCTCGTTCGAGGGGGTCACGCCATCAGCAATCAGCATCAGCGAGGAGCGGATGTGGTCAGCCACCACGCGCATACGCACGTCGTCCTCGTAGCCCTCGTCCTCGGGGGACTCGGAGCCGTGGTACTTCTTACCGGACAGCTTAGACGCAGCGTCCAGAACGGGGCGGACCTGGTCGGTCTCGTAGAAGTTCTCAACACCCTGCAGCAGCATTGCCAGGCGCTCAACACCCAGACCGGTATCGATGTTCTTCTTCGGCAGCTCGCCCAGAATCTCGAAGTCGTCCTTGCCGATGCCCTCGCCACGCTGGTACTGCATGAACACGAGGTTCCAAATCTCAATGTAACGGTCGTCGTCAACCGCCGGGCCGCCGTCCTTACCGTAGGCGGGGCCACGGTCGTAGAAAATCTCCGAGTCGGGGCCTGCAGGGCCGGGCTGACCGGTGGACCAGTAGTTTTCCTTCATGCCCATACGCTGAATACGCTCAGCGGGGAAACCAACGGTCTTAGTCCAAATCTCGAACGCCTCATCGTCACCCTCGTAAATGGTGACCCACAGACGCTCGGGATCCAGGCCAAAACCACCCTGATCCTGAGGGGTAGTCAGCAGCTCGTAAGCGAAAGGAATCGCCTTCTCCTTGAAGTAATCACCGAAGGAGAAGTTGCCAGCCATCTGGAAGAAAGTACCGTGACGCGCAGTCTTACCGACCTCTTCAATGTCCAGGGTGCGGATGCACTTCTGCACGCTGGTCGCGCGGGAGAACGGAGGGGTCTCACGGCCCAGGAAGTAGGGAATGAACGGCACCATACCGGCAATGGTGAACATAGCGCCGGGCTCGTTCGAAATCAGCGATGCCGAAGGCACCACAGTATGGCCGCGGGAAGCGAAGAAATCGATCCAGCGCTTGGAAATCTCCTGTGAGAGCATCTCGTTCCTTAGAGTAATCTGTGCGAAATTCTAAATTAGTCTACTGACCTATGGTGCCTGCCCGAGAGCAAAATGGCTAATCGAGCCAGTCTCGTACCGTGGCTCGTACCGTGGTTTACGGGCGAAGACACCACCTTAAAACCTAGTTGAAGAAGCCGTCACCGAGCTGACGGTCACGCGCAATACGCTGCTCACGCGCTCGCTTCTGAGCCTCTTCCAAGGAGGCAATCTCAGCCTCCACCTCAATGAGTTCACGCTCAGCCAGGCGGCGGTTCGTGGACTCAATCTCAGCCGAACTCATCTGGCGGTCCCATGTATCCAGGGAGCCAGGACGCAGATCCTGCTTCTGGCGCTCCACCTTAGCGTTGAGCTCCATCTCCTTCTCCTGCATGCCCTCACGCACGCGGGCGGCGAACTCAACAGCACGCAACGCATACGGCTGCAGGGGCTTGCCAATCGGCGAATCGAAGAACTTTCCCATCTGAGACTCCGGGTTGAGGGCAAGCTCACCGTGCTCACGCATGAGCAGGGCGCTGCCGGGGGTACGCTGAGCAGGTTCGGAGGAGGCGGCACGCCTAGAAGCGAAGTAACCAACCGCCGCGCCGGCGCCAAGCAGAAGAGCTGAACGAAGCAGACCCATTAGTTCTCACCACCCGCAGAGTAAGAGGACTGTGCCGAACCATACTGACCGCCAGCGTGGTTGTTGCCGGTGCCGTGTGCATCGCCGGTCTTACCGCCGCGGAACGCCTGACGCACACCGTACGAGAAGGACGCAACCTTAATCAGCGGCTGACCCACAGTCGAGGTCACCAGCGAGGACAGCGCAGAAACGTTCGCGGACGCATCCGAAACGTTCGAGGTGATGTCGTCAACCTTCTCCAGCTGCTCATTGGTGGTCACCACAGTGCGGGTCACCTCTTCAATGAGGGGGCCGGTGCTCTGGTTCAGCGAACGAATCGTCACGATAAGCTCATCAAACACCTTGGTCAGGCGAATAATGGGTAGCGCAAGAAGGGCCACCAGAATCGCAAAAACTCCTGCTGAAATCAGGCCCGCAATATCTCCGCCAGTCATCTATAACCCCATTCCGCTCAATGCATGATGCTTATCAATAGTCGTACAGGACCGCGCGCCACCGTGGCACGCAGCTGGATCGTGCGTACAGTTCAGGACTGTATACACAGCTCAATCCCCTATTTTAGTCGAAAAATCCTTCAAGCGCCCCCTAAACTCTCATGAAACTCCCAGCGAAGGAAGATTCACAGGTTCAGCGGCACCACTGCCCTCTGGTGTATATACCCCAAAAACCCGCGCGTTAAACGGGAACAACCCGCCCCCACCGAACGGTGCAGGACGGGTTGCTTCTCGAAAAATCGAGATTATGCCAGACGCGAGTAGTACTCAACGACCAGCTGCTCGTCGCAGATCACGGGGATCTCTTCGCGCTTGGGCTTGCGCTCAAGCTTTGCGTGCAGCTTCTCGATCTCAACGTTCAGGTATGCGGGAACCTCGGGCAGAACTGCCTGGTGCTCACCTGCAGCCGCAGCCTGGAAGGGGGTGGTCTTCTCAGCCTTGGGGTGAACGTGGATCAGCTGGCCGGGCTTGACGTGGAACGAGGGGCGGTCCACGCGAACGCCGTCAACCATGATGTGACGGTGAACAACCATCTGACGTGCCTGTGCAATGGTGCGGGCGAAGCCTGCACGCAGAACCAGAGCGTCGAGGCGGGTCTCGAGCAGCTCGACCATGTTCTTACCGGTCTGGCCCTCGGTACGCTTTGCCTCGAGGTATGCGCGGCGCATCTGTGCCTCGCGGATGTTGTACTGAGCGCGCAGACGCTGCTTTTCCTTCAGCTGGGTAGCGTAGTTGGAGTCAGCCTTCTTGCGGGCACGGCCGTGCTGGCCGGGGCCGTAAGGACGACGCTCGAGGTACTTTTCTGCCTTCGGGGTCAGTGCAATGCCCAGGGCACGGGACTGACGCACGGTACGGCGGGTGCGGTTGTGCTTAGCCACAATCTACCTTTCTATGTGAGGCTCCTGCACCCTCACGGATGGGGCCTCGGTCTGTTGAATACTGGCCTCCTCGGTTGACCCCGCCGGGATCCGTACGCGACCGATTCGGTCGTTGCTGTACGGCGGTGGGGCGGAGAGCTCGGGGCAGAGTACCCCGCAGCTACATTACTGACACCCGCACGGAAGCGGGCATAGTAATTGCCAGACCCGTCAAGCTTACCGGATGCACCCGGGCTTTACCAGCCTTTTGGGAAATCTTTGGTTCAAATCACTATGCATGTGGGTTTTTAATACTTACCCACACGACCCCACAGGAATTATTTATGCCCGTCAGGACTCTTTAGGCGCGCCTTCCCCGGAAAATTGCGGCGCTAAGATGTTGGATTGTAATCATTTCGTTATTTTTAACCTGTGTCTTTATGGGAATAGCTTGAATCAGACCCCCATATCACCTAGACTAGAAACCATAACAAGCTTGGCGTCCGCCCTTCCGGGAAGGCCGACAGTCAAGACGTCTATCACAACTCAAAACTCTGACGCGGTGCGCAGTACTACCGAGGTACTACGCACCGCTTTCTGTTTGCTTACTATGTGGCGCGGGTGGTTTGCGTGATTGTGCGCGCGGCTAATTAGTTGGCGCGGGTGAACCGGGGCAACTAGTTGCCGCCGTCAAGAATCCTGCGGATACGCTCACGACGCTCCGTCAATGTACGCTCAAAACCATGCTGCGTGGGCTCGTAGTAGACCGTGCCGCGCAGGGTATCCGGCAGGTACTGCTGCGCCGCCACATGACCCGGCGCATCATGGGCGTAAATGTACCCCTCACCGTGGCCGAACTGCTTAGCCCCCGCATAATGGCCATCACGCAAATGCACCGGAACCTGACCGGCAGCACCCGCACGCACATCCGCAATCGCACGGTTAATCGCGTTATACGCGGCGTTCGACTTCGGCGCGAGCGCACAATAAATCACCGCCTGCGAGAGGATAATGCGCGCCTCCGGCATGCCCACCAGCGCCACCGACTGCGCCGCAGCCGTCGCCACCTGCAACGCCTGCGGATCAGCCAGACCAATGTCCTCACTCGCCAAAATCATGATGCGACGAGCCACAAAACGCGGATCCTCGCCGCCCTCCAGCATGCGCGCCAGGTAGTGCACCGCGGCGTCCGCGTCAGAGCCGCGCATGGACTTAATGAACGCACTCACCACGTCATAATGCTGGTCGCCCGAACGGTCGTAGCGGATCGCGGCGCGGTCCACCGCCTCCGTAGCGTGCGCCAGGGTGATGCGCACCGGCTCGGCAGGTTCGGGGTCCTTCTCCCCCGCCTGTTCAGCCTCGCTAAACGCAATCGCAGCCGCCGCCTCCAGCGAGGTCAGGGAGCGGCGAGCGTCGCCTCCGGAAACCGCCGCGAGGTGGGCGCGTGCATCCTCATCAATGACCGCCGCACCGCCAAAACCGCGCGGGTCAGCCAACGCGCGGTCAATCAGATGCTCAATATCGGACTGCTCCAGCGAATGAACCCGCAACAGGAGCGAGCGCGAGAGCAGCGGCGAAATAATGCTGAACGACGGGTTCTCCGTCGTAGCCGCCACCAGAATCACCCAGCGGTTCTCCACGCCGGGCAGGAGCGCATCCTGCTGAGCCTTCGTGAAACGGTGAATCTCGTCGAGGAAGAGCACGGTGGTCGTGCCGTACATGTCGCGGTCGAGCAGCGCCTGATCCATGACCGCGCGAACATCCTTCACGCCCGCGGTAATCGCCGAAAGTTCCACGAACTTACGACCCGGCGCGCGCGCAATCACATGCGCCAGGGTGGTCTTACCCGTACCCGGAGGACCGTACAAAATCACCGAGGACGGGCCAGCCGGTCCGGCGTTCTCCCCCGCCAACACGCGCAGAGGCGCACCCGGAGTCAGCAGATGATCCTGGCCGAGAACCTCATCAATCGTGCGCGGACGCATACGCACCGCCAACGGCGCACGAGACGCCGAACGGGAAGAGTGCGCACGCGAGGAGGCACGCGAGGAGGGCTCCTCAGCGGGCGCGCCAATCAAGCTCACGCGGTCCCCGTCATCGGGCAGCTCAAGATCAAAGAGGGAATCAGCCATAGTCTTACTCTATCGTTTCACAGGAAATTTCAGTCATGACTTCGTGACTCTGGTACGGGTTAAAGACCCCCGCCAAAGTCACTAACTCATGACCAGAATTCAGAACCTATCGTCTAATATTGTGAGCCGCTCTTAGAGGGTCTCACTATCGAGAATCAGGGTCACCGGGCCGTCATTGACCAGCTCCACCTGCATGTCCGCACCGAACACGCCGGTCTCCACGTGCAGGCCACGCTCACGCAGCGCCTGAACGTAATCGTTGAACAGCGGCTCACTCACAGCACCGGGCGCAGCAGCAGACCAGGAGGGGCGACGGCCCTTCTTCGCATCCCCGTACAGGGTGAACTGGCTGACCGCCAGTACGGGTGCGCCCTCATCGAGGAGGGACTTCTCCCCCTCCAGCAGGCGCAGGTTCGCGGTCTTATCGGCAAGCTTCGCAATCTGCGCCGCACCGTCACCGTGCGTGATACCGACCAGCACCAGGTAGCCGGGCTGCTCAATCGCGCCGACCGTCTCACCCGCCACGCGCACCGCCGCGCGGGTCACGCGCTGAATAACTACTCGCATCGTTCACCTTTCAACTTGGAGCCGGCCTTCACCGGGCTCATACATCTCTCTCAACACCACACTCGGCAGCCGTTTTAGACGCAGCTGTTTTAGAGGCAGCCGCCTCAGAGCACGCCGCGCAACTGCACGGCACGCAAAAACTGGTTCGCCGCCCGCGGGGTACGAAACTCAATAAAACGCTTCTGCAGATGCTGCCCACGAGCCTCCGCCAGCAACTCCCCAACATGCGGGTAGCTCCTCCACGTGTACCGAATCATATTGTCCGGGTCGCGCAGAATATTCTTCAGCGGCGGCTCCACATTATCCGCCCACAGCCTCTGACCCGTCACCGCACGGCGCACCGTCCGGCGAACCACACGCCACATGACCACCGCACGGCTATAGCGCAGGTAAATCACCACATCCGCACGCTCCAGCAGGCGGCCACGCACCTGCGGATACTGCCACTCCGTAATCCACGCAGGCTGCTCAATGAGCGTCTGAACATCCGCCTCAAAACTAGGGCGCGGAGTCCAGTTCGGGCCCCAATGCAACGAGTCCATCTCCGTATGCGGAATGTCCAGGAGGCGCCCCAACCGCGCCGCGAACGTCGTCTTACCGCTACCGCTCGGGCCGGCAACCACAATACGCATGCTCCCCTCCCCCCTTCAGTTAGTACACACCTTTGCTTAGTACACAAATCGGCACACGCCAGCTGATACAAAAGGTGGGCTGCGACCCTGCACCAGCAGAATACACAGCCCACCCTCAACGGCGACCCCGGCAGAACTCAACGCCCGCCAGGTTCACGCCGCACAGGCCCACACCCCCTACGGGACGCACGACCAAAGACTAGAGAAGATTACTCCTCGTCCTTCTTCTTCGGCTTGAAATCAACGCCAGCTTCCTTACGCTGCTCCGGAGTAATCGGTGCAGGAGCCGCAGTCAGCGGATCATAACCATTACCGGTCTTCGGGAACGCAATAACCTCGCGGATCGAATCAACGCCAGCCAGCAGAGACACAATACGGTCCCAACCAAACGCAATACCACCCATGGGCGGTGCGCCGTACTTGAACGCATCCAGCAGGAAGCCGAACTTCTCCTGAGCCTCTTCCTCACCAATGCCCATCACAGCGAACACGCGTTCCTGCACGTCACGGCGGTGAATACGGATCGAACCGCCACCAATCTCGTTACCGTTGCAGACAATGTCGTAAGCGTACGCCAGAGCCGAACCCGGGTCAGTGTCGAAAGTATCCATGAACTCGGGCTTCGGGGAAGTGAACGCGTGGTGCACAGCAGTCCAAGCAGAGTGACCCAGAGCCACGTCACCGGACTCAGTAGCCTCAGCAGAAGACTCAAACATGGGAGCGTCAACAACCCACACGAACGACCACTCGCCGTCCTTAATCAGGCCGGTACGGTGACCAATCTCAACACGAGCAGCACCCAGCAGCGCGCGGGAAGCCTTAGCCTCACCAGCAGCGAAGAAGATGCAGTCGCCGGGCTTCGCGCCGGTAGCCTCAGCCAGGCCAGCACGCTCAGCGTCAGTAATGTTCTTAGCCACCGGACCGGTCAGCTCACCGTCCTCCTGAATGAGGACATAAGCCAGGCCCTTAGCGCCACGCTGCTTAGCCCACTCCTGCCAAGCGTCCAGGGTACGGCGAGGCTGAGAAGCACCACCGGGCATGACCACAGCACCCACGTAAGGAGCCTTGAACACGCGGAAAGTGGTGTCCTTGAAGTACTCGGTCAGCTCAGTCAGCTCCAGACCAAAACGCAGGTCAGGCTTGTCCGTACCGTACTTCTCCATCGCATCCTTGTAGGTCATGCGCTGAATCGGGCGGGGAACCTTCACATCAATCAGGTTCCACACAGCCTCAACGATGCGCTCGCCCAGCTCAATGATGTCTTCCTGATCAACGAACGAAGCCTCAATGTCCAGCTGAGTGAACTCAGGCTGACGGTCCGCACGGAAATCCTCATCACGGTAGCAGCGAGCAATCTGGTAGTACTTCTCAATACCGCCCACCTGCAGCAACTGCTTGAACAGCTGCGGGGACTGCGGCAGAGCGTACCACGAACCCGGAGCCAGACGAGCCGGCACCAGGAAGTCACGCGCACCCTCAGGGGTCGAACGGGTCAGGGTCGGGGTCTCAACCTCAATGTAGCCGTCCTCAGCCAGCAGGTTACGTGCCGCACGGTTCGCGTCCGAACGCAGGCGCATAATGCGAGCCGGCTCCGGGCGGCGAAGATCCAGGTAGCGGTAGCGCAGGCGCGCCTCCTCACCCACCTCAACGTGCTCGTCAATCTGGAAAGGCAGCGGGGCCGCGGTGTTCAGCACCTCAACGGTGGACACCTCAACCTCAATCTCGCCGGTCGCCAGGTTCGGGTTCTCATTACCCTCCGGGCGCTTAGTCACCAGACCGGTCACGCGCAGAACGTACTCGTTGCGCAGGTGCTCAAAGTCCGCCTCGTTATGGAAAACGCACTGGGTGACGCCCTCGCGGTCACGCAGGTCAACGAAGGCGACGCCACCGTGGTCGCGGCGACGAGCCACCCAACCGGTCAGGGTAACAGTCTCTCCAATGTTTGCGGCGGTCAGCTCGCCGTTGGTGTGAGTGCGAAGCACAGACATTCCTTTCATAGCGGGCACCTCACGACTATAGACAGTAGCCGGGTACTCGCGGTTGATGATATGCGCACACTGCGTGCGCCTCATATATTGTATCCCCTCCGGGCAGGTCGATGGCAGAAAATAGGGTGCGGAGGCAGAGGTGAGGAGGCGGGCAGTGGTTTTCGGTGATAGGTTGCGGTTTTCGGTAATGACTTAGTGACTCTGGTGCGGGTTAAAAGCCTCCGCCAAAGTCACTAAGTCATTACCCAAGTCAAGAACCCACATAGAACCCACATCTGCAGCCTGTGGACAAACGCTCATTCTGCAAAACCGACCAAGTTATCCACAGATTTTTGATTCGTCCTGTAACTCCGGCTCAAAACTGGCAGGCTTATGCCATGAACGCTATAACCCCTCTGACATCAAATGCATCCGTCTCAAATGTTCCTACTAAGTTGCCCGGGATTCCACGTATCGCGGAGCTGTACCCTCTCGTGCACACACCAGCCACACTTCGCATGAAAGGAATAGGCCCACGCCGCCTCCGTAATCTCATAGCCGGAGGAACCCTGCAACGTATTCGACGAGGAGCCTACATATACAACCACAACGCAGATCAGCTTAACCCCGACGACCGACTCCGCGTGCGATGCATCGCCGCCGACCTCGTGGGGTTTCAGGGAGTATTTTCACACGAGTCAGCTGCGGCGCTGTGGGGCCTTGACCTGCTGACTGTTCCGCAGATGATAGACGCGTACAGCCGCAGTCACTGCGCCACGGACCAGGAACGGATTCACCGACATAAAACCGCCATTACCCCCGATGAATTCACCAGGTTACCTGGCACATCCATCATGGTTACGACGGTGTCTCGCACGCTGCAGGATTGCGCTCGTAGCATGCCCTTTCGGGAGGCAGTAGTCCTCGCTGACTCCATCATGCGGCGGGGGCTAATGGAACACCACGAAGTTATCGAGACTCTGCTGAACCTCACGGGGTATGGCAGTTCCGCAGGGCCTCTCCTGGCGCAGGCGGTGGACGCATCCAGCGAGTCGGCGGGCGAGAGCCTCACCCGGTGCCTACTCATGGAACACATGCTGCCCCTGCCCGTAACGCAGTACCCGATTTCGTGCGAGGGGCGTAACTATCGGGTGGACTTCGCCTGGCCCGAGGCGCGGCTCATTCTCGAGTTTGACGGCGAACAGAAATACGTGGATCACCCCGGCAGGGACCGCTCCGAGGCAGCCCGCGACCGCGCACTGACCCGCACCGGGTGGACGGTCGTGCACATCACGTGGGCAGACATCTTCAACAAGGAGCTAGAGGTCGTGACCCATTTACGGAATCTACTTCTGAAATAAGCCGGGGTTGGTAGCCGAAGACCAAGGAGGCGAGCGGAGGTGTTCCGTGCGAGGCTACAGTTTTTCAGTCATAAGTTACAGATTTCAGTCATAACTTAGTGACTCTGGTAGAAGTTAAAGACCCCCTCCAAAGTCACTAAGTCATTACCCAAATCAAGAACCCATGGCAGAAGTCGCTAAACCATGGCAGAAGACACTAACCTATGGCACAAATTCACGTGGCCAAAAAGTGCAACAAAAACCCGCCCGGCGGGGAGGTTAACATCCTCCCCACCAGGCGGGTCCACATCCATATGCGGGTCTATATGCAGGCCCAGAGCAGCTAGATACTAGAGTAGCCAGATACTACAGCGGCCAAACACCACAGGTGTTCAGGCCCCTACTATTTACCTAACTATTTACAGGCCCTCAGCACGCACAATCTGAACGTGCAGGTCCTCAGCCGGCGGCATCCACGAAGCCGGATCAGCAGCAACCTGCTCACCCGAACGGATATCCTTCACCTCGTGAACCGGTGCACCCGACTCATCCGACGAAATGAACCACACGAACGGAATGCCGCGCTTCTCAGCGTACTTAATCTGCTTACCGAACTTCGCCGCATTCGCAGACACCTCACACGCGATACCGCGGGCACGCAGCGCATCCGCAACATCATTCGCAGCAGACCAGCCCTCATCATTCGTCAGGGCCACGAACACAGCCGAAGGCACCTTACGGCTCGCCTGCGCAAAGCCCTGCGACAGGATGCGAGCCACCACTCGGGTCACACCGATGGACAGGCCCACGCCCGGGTAGGTCTTCTTGCCGTTCGACGCCAGCGACTCATAGCGACCACCCGAACAGATCGAACCCAGCGACTCGTGACCAACTAGAACAGTCTCATACACGGTGCCGGTGTAGTAGTCCAGGCCACGAGCAATCGACAGGTCAGCCAGCACCTTACCCGGCGCACGGCGAGCCGCCTCCTCAATGACCTCAGCCAGCTCAGCAAGACCCTGATCCAGCAGCTCATGCTCCACTGAATACTTAGCGGCCAGCGCACGCACCTGCTCCACAAAAGAAGCGTCCTCAGTGCGGATCTGCGCCAACTCCAAGGCGGCAGCGGCAGCATCCGCGCTCGCACCAGCCTCAGCCTGCAGCTCCTCAGCCACACGCTCAGCACCAATCTTCTCCAGCTTGTCAATAGAACGCAGAACAGCCGCAGTATCAGTCAAACCCAGGCCCAGGTAGAAACCCTCAGCCAGCTTGCGGTTATTCACACGCAGCTTGAACTCAGGAATCGGCAGCTTCGACAGCGCATCAACAACAACCAGCGCCAGGGTCACGTCATAACGGAACGGCAGCTCGCCGTCACCAACCACGTCAATATCAGCCTGAGTGAACTCGCGGGCACGACCCTCCTGCGGGCGCTCACCACGCCACACCTTCTGAATCTGGTAACGCGAGAACGGGAAATTCAGGTAACCGGCGTTCTCCACCACGTAACGGGCAAACGGCACGGTCAGGTCAAAGTGTAGAGCCAGCTTTTCCTTAGCCTTAGCAGCCTCATCCTCCTGCAGGCGAGAAATTGCGTAAACTTCCTTGTCAATCTCACCCTTGCGCAGCAGCTGCTCAATAGTCTCTACCGAACGAGTCTCAATCGGGGAGAAACCGTGCAACTCAAAAGTCTCACGCAGAGTGTCCAGAACATGATTCTCAACCAACCGTTCAGCCGGAAGATACTCGGGAAAACCAGACAGCGAAGCCTTGCGAGCCATACGCGATACTCCTTGACAAAGAACTCGACAACAAAACCCCGGAACACCTCCGGGCATATCTACCCATCATACCAACACCCACCCCAGCACAGCATCCACTCCCCCACCTCACCCGGCACAAACCCTCACAAACCCGCGGCCGGCAGGTTCGCCCACAACACAACACGACCAGACACTACTCACACACACCCCACAGAGGCTATGCTTAGGAGGTGCACACGCACACCCAAACGGGTGCCCACCACGGGGAACAGCGCAAAGGCGCCCCACCCCCAGCACCCCCGAGTGAAAGAGTTATAGCGGTGACTACCAAACCCGACGACACTGTAAACCTCGAAAAGGCACGCCAGTACGGCCGCGTCTCCGAGGACGGCCACGTCTTCGTCATTGTCGACGGCGAAGAATACGCAGTAGGCCAGCTGCCCGGCGCCTCCGAAGAAGAAGCGCTCAGCTACTTCGCCCGCAAGTTTGAAAACGTCGAGGCGCAGGTTGCCCTGCTCGAATCCCGCCTCGCCAACAACGCCCCCGCCGCAGACCTGCAGAAGGGCATCACCTCCATCGGTGCACAGATCGGTGTGCGCAACATGGTCGGCGACTACTCCGGCCTGCAGAAGCGCCTCATCGCACTGGCAGAGCAGATCGCTGAACTCGGCGAAAAGCAGCAGCAGGCACGCGCCGAAAACCGTGAACGCGCCCTCGCCGTCCGCGAAGAAATCGTCGCGGAAGCCGAGCAGATTGCCGGCCAGGACCCCGACCAGATTCACTGGAAGAACTCCCACTCCCGCATGAACGAACTGTTCGAAGCGTGGAAGAAGGCACAGCGCGAAATTCACCTGGCAAAGAGCGTAGAGGACGAGCTGTGGAAGCGTTTCCGTGCAGCCCGCACCACCTTCGACCGCAACCGCCGCGCACACTTCTCGCAGCTGGACGACCGCAACGCACGCATCAAGCGCGCCAAGGAAGAGCTGATCGCACGTGCGGAAGAGCTGTCCACCTCCACTGACTGGTCTGAAACTTCCCGCGCATACAGCGACCTGATGCGCGCCTGGAAGCAGGTACCCCGCGGCCACCGCCGCGAAGACGACAAGCTGTGGGCACGCTTCCGCGCGGCACAGGACGTGTTCTTCAACGCCCGCAACGAAGCCGAAGCAGCGCAGGACGCAGTCTACGCCGAAAACCTCAAGGTCAAGGAAGCACTGCTCGAAGAAGCACGCGCACTCCTGCCCGTCGAGGACATTGAGGCAGCGAAGGCAGCCTTCGAAAAGATCCTGGACCGCTGGGATGCGGCAGGCCGCGTACCCCGCAACGACCTGCGCCGTATCGACGGCGAACTGCGCCGCATTCAGGACGAAATCAACGGCGCCGAAGAGGCAAAGTGGAAGCGCAACGACCCCGCCAAGGCAGCCCGCGCGAACTCCCTGCTCGCACAGATCGAGGATTCCCTCGCCGAGCTGGAAGCAGAGCTCGCCGCAGCTGAGAAGGGCGGCGACTCCAAGAAGATCGCCAAGGCCAAGGAAGCTCTGGAGGCGCGCCGCGCCTGGGCAGCAACCCTGCAGGGCTTCGGCAACTAGGGTCTAGCCGGAGTTCTCGCCGGGGTTTTAGCCGGACGGGTAGTGCCCGGGGTGCTGGCTGATAGAGGCTGGCGCCCCGGGTTACTTGTCTAGATTAACGCCGAGAAGCCACATGTGTTTCGAGAAGCCACGATAATGGTGGCTTTTCGAAACACATGTGGCTTCTGTGTGTCTGCGTGATGCGGGATTATCTGCAGGACATCTGCAGGATGTCTGCAGGATGCGGACTTTTAGGTTCGTGTGACGGGGCTAGTCATCTACCTGTTCAAAATCGATAATCTTCCAGCCCTCAGAGGTGTACTTGAAAGAGAACTTCCACGTGTCGTCATCCTTTGTGTCATTCTCGTAAGACTTCCAATCGCCGTTAGGTTCAACGTACATAACGTAGCCCCACTCCCGGTATGCCTTCCAGAAGTAAGTCTCTCCCTCACTCCAGGGGTTCCCGTCAGCAACATAGTGATCAAGCCCCGCGATAACCCAGCCGCCTCGCTTGTAGAGGGCTTCAAGACCTTCGTAGGAATCTAGTAGTTCAGTGAAGCTACTGTCAATGAATTTGCGTGCTTGGCTGTAGTCTCCGGTCTGGGTGCCGTAGTTGTTCCATTCAATCCACGCGTTGAGTGTTTTGCGTAGACCTTCATTGGACTTTTCTCGGTATCCGTCCTCAGGTGGTGCAGGTTTCGGAACGTTCTGCGCCGGACCGTTAGGGTCAGCTCCGCGGTACTCACCGTCGGGTGCCTTTGAGTCGCCCGAGTAGCCGCGGACAGTAGACGGGGTCGCGCTCGCCGAAGGCGACTCAGAAGCTGCCGCAGAAGCCGAGGCAGTCTCGCTCGGCGTTGCTGTGGTTGAGGACGCCGGGGCACCCGCTTCGTTAGCCGCCTGCTGACCGCACGCCGCAAGCAGCGCGCTCATGCCCAGCAGCGTGCCGCCGCTCAACAACGCTCGGCGAGTAAGAAAAAGGGAAGTCATAGAAATACATTCCTCGTATCGGTGAAGGTGATTTTTAGCTGGCTTTGTTGATTTTCTTCAAACCAGTTATGAGCCAGCGGCTATCTGCATATACGCAGGAAAGTTCCCAGGAATTATTGTCTATTTCTCGGTTCTCACGGGTTTCCCAGCTACCGTCAGGCTGAACGTACATAACGAAATTCCACTTGCGGTAAACCCTCCAACGGTAAGTTTGATCGTCTACCTTCTGAGGGTTTTCCTCTGATACGAACTCGTTATGGCCGTCTATAATCCAGCCTCCCTTTCGGTAGAGGCTGCTCATCTCATCGTAGAAACTTACTTCTGACTTTAGCGACGGTGCTATGTATTGTCGGACCTCAGTGAAATCTCCAGTTTCTACCGCATAATTGCGCCAATTGGCCCAGGCGCGAATCGTCTTCTCCAAACCAGAGATAGACTTCTCGCGGTAACCCTCTTCGGGAGCCGGAGGCTTGGGCACGTTCTGCGCAGGACCTTTCGAATCTGCTTTGCGGTACTCACCGTCGGGTGCCTTCGATCCGCCGGAGTAGCCACGGGTAATGACCGGGCTTGGGGTAGCTGATTCAGAAGCTGCAGCGGTTGCGGTCTCACTGGATGTAGCAGTTGCGGTAGCAGTCGCCTCATTGGTAGCCTGCTGGCCACACGCCGCAAGCAGGGCGCCAATGCCCACAAGTGCGCCGCCGCTCAGCATTGCGCGGCGAGTCAAAAGAATGGAAGTCATGGAAGTAAATTCCTTCTATCGGTGTGGTGTGTGAATAGAGGGCAGGTTATAAACCGGAAGACTAACCAGCCACAGGGAAAAACCCGATAACCGAGAAGCCACATGTGTTTCGAAAAGCCACCAAAGAAGTGGCTTCTCGGCGAACATGTGGCTTCTCAGCATAAGACCCACGGGGAGCGGCTTTACATATCGGGCCAGTCGCGGTGCAACGAATACTCTGTATCCCCGTCACCGTTATCGTTCAGGTGCCAGCGCTGACCGGTACGAATGTCGGCCTTGCGCAGGCGCGGGTTCGGGTTATCCTTCTTACCCATGGTCGGATCATTCTTGCAGCCCCAACGAGTATCGTCTTCATCGCAGGTGCCGCCGACACGGCCCACATCAACCCACCAGACACGCACCAGCAACGGATCACTGGTCGCCTGCGGAGTCACCTCCATCATCTGCCACGGGCCACCATCCACGCGGAAACGAGCCGTGTAATGCACGGTCGCATACGCATGGAAGTTACCAGAGCGCTGATAAGCGTAGCTAGTATCCGTCTGCCTCGGACGCTCACGAGGGTAGGTGGTGACCGGTTTGCCCGCGGTGTAGTTGGTGGCAGTATCACCATTGCCGTACTCGATGACATAGGAGGAGGGCATGAGCTCAATTTCGACGTGTCCGGCGAGCATGTCTGCTTCGAGGCGGTAGGGGCCTCCGTCATCGACATAGAAGTTGATTTGGTCGCCCTTGTAGACGTTGGGGTCATCTTCTGCCCTGCCAGTGCCTGCGGGGTTATTGTAGGACTGGTGCAGGGTCGGCTTGCCCGGCTCTAGCGACTCTGCAGCATGGCGAATTTCCGTCATGACTTCTTCGTAGGTCGGACCGGTGGGACCTGGACTGTCGGCACTGGTCAGGGTGCGGGTATTGTTCGGGATGCAACTAGCAGAGGAAGGGCTTCGGGGACTTCCGTGATCTACAGGAATGCCAGATTCAAGCGACATATTTGTGAACTTGAATGTTCCTATTCTTCCGTCTTTGGTTGTGCATGACATAATATTGGGATTTTCGTTGGCGTAGGTAACTTTTACGCCATTTCCCTGATTTACTGTGGAATAAGTATATTGTTGCTGAATTTCCTGATTGGCATTATCTGCACCTGTATTTTTCTCATCGTAACCATCTTGGCTGCCTCGCGAAGTAGTTGTTTCAACTTCGATTTGGCAAACTTTAGCTGATGTGTCAGAACAAGGCGCAGTAATAACGTATGCATCAACGTTAGTGATACCGCAAAATCCTAGAATGCAAGATAGAGAAAAAATCCCACTGCATTTTATTATTTTTTTCATTATTTTAGTCTTCTACCTGTTCGTAACCGATAATTTTCCATGAAGAGTCGGAGTACTTAAATTCAAACTTCCAGGTGTCATTATCCTTCTGGATATTGCGGTTTCGGTGCCATTCTCCTGTAGGCTCCACAAGAGTTATATAATTCCACTCGCGATATGCCTTCCAAAAATAGGTTTCCCCATCCTCAGACCACGGATTTCCATCAGCAACATAGTTGTCAATGCCGTCAATAATCCACCCGCCGCGCTTATACAAGTCCTCAAAGCTCTTATATCCCTTAAGCTCACTTTCAAAATTACTGGAAATGTACTTTCGGGATTCCGTAAAATCGCCTACCTGAATTCCGTAATTAGTCCATTTAACCCAAGCGTCCATCGTCTTACGGATACCTTCAATAGACTTCTCACGATAGCCCTCTTCAGGGGCGTTAGGCTTCGGCACATTCTGAGCAGGACCCTTGCCGTCCGCAGGGCGATACTCCCCATCGGGCGCCTTCGAACCGCCCGAGTAGCCTCGAACAGTAGACGGGGTAGCGCTTGCCGAAGGCGACTCCGAAGCCGCCGCAGACGCCGAAGCGGTCTCACTCGGCGTAGCGGAAGTTGTGGCTGCCGCCTCGTTATTTGCCTGCTGGCCGCACGCCGCAAGCAGGGCACCAAGGCCCACAAGTGCGCCGCTGCCCAACAGGGTACGGCGATTAAAAATGGTCGAATCCATAGAAGATACGCTCCTATCGTCGGTGATGGTGTGATATATGTGCATGTCAAACCGTTATTCACAGGTTGCATTGACTGCCGGAAGAAAAACAGCCCCGTAGTGCACCCATCAAGCGCATCAATGCGCTGTGGAACACTACAGTTACCACCCTACCGCATGTTTGCCGTCGTTTGCATTCTTTTGGGTGCAACAGCGGCTAAACATCACCATACGAACACCTCAATGTTTTATGTATCAAATAATCTGCACTTGCGAAGGCGCCGCCTCAGCAGAATTTGTGCCATGGTTTAGCGCCTTCAACCATGGTTTTTAACTACGACCAAAGACACTAACCTATGGCACAAATCTGTAAACCCATGACCGGATCCCCATCTGTGACAGGTGGGCGGGCGGCCTACACGGCGAGCGCATACATGTCGCGAAGTGCCTCTTCTGCCTCGTCGAGGGCGTATCCGCTCTGGCAGAGAGCGTCGCAGCCGTTACCATAGCGGAGGCCAGCGAGGAACTCGCGGTCGGTCACCTCCGGCAGGTACACCATGAGGTATTCGCCGTTGTCAGTGAAGAAATCGTCAATGTTGGCGGCATCTTGGCCGGAGTAGAAGGCGCGGAAGTCTTCGTCATTGTAGTAACCAACCGTGTACATGAGGGGCTCCTTTGGTCGCTCGGCGGGGGCGAGAACGCGTCATTGTTCTCTACCACCAAAGTACGGGGCACCCCTGACAAGATAAGGGGCTGCGCCTGCAGAATTTGTGCCATGGTTTAGCGTCTTCGACCATGGCTTTTAACTACGACCAAAGACACTAACCTATGGCACAAATCCGTAACCATGACCGAATTTGTGTCTGCGCCGGGTAGGCGGGATCCGGTAATGACTTAGTGTTTTCGGTGATGAGTTAGTGACTTTGGGCTGGGGTTTTTACCATTGCCAAAGACGCTAAGTCATGACTGAAATTGCTAGGTCATTACTGAATTTTCACCGGCGGCGGGTAACTAGCTGTTTCGATAGGTCACTGTTTTCACTGCGGGTTAAAGACCCACGACGAAGGCACTAACCTATCGCAGGGTCCCCGCCCCTCCCCTATGAACGGCGAAAAGCCACATGTGTTTCGAGAAGCCATCAAAGAAGTGGCTTTTCGAAACACATGTGGCTTCTCGGCGGAATACCTTTCGGCGGATTACTGCGGATAACCGTCAGCTAGCCGCCGCTACATTCGGGTCTACTCACCCCTCAGGAATGCCGCGACCTTACCCCAGAAACCCTTCTGATTTCCGGTGTAGCGGGCACCCGTGGGGGTCGGCTGAAAAACCGGACGCTGCTGGTTCGGCGCATCCTGCTGGTATGCAGGGTTCTGCTGGTACTGGGGAGGCACCTGCTGGTACGGGTAGTTCGCCTGCGGGTTCTGCTGGTAGCCCTGTGCCTGATAGTTCGGATCCTGATAACCCTGCGCCTGGTACGCACCTGCCTGAGGCTGAGCACCCGGATGGTACTGCGCATCAGAGTGGTAGTGGGCATCGGGGCGGTACTGGGTTTCTGCGCGGTACGGGGCGTCCGCGTAGCCCTGGTTCTGGTATCCCTGCGGGTTCGGGCGGTACTCGGGGCTCGGCTGCGGAGCCTGCTGGTACTCCGGCGCTTCGTGGTCCTGCGCCTGGTTCGCTGCGGGGCGCGGCGGGTTAGAGTACGCGGGGCGCGGGTTCGGCTGCTGCGGCTGGGCAGGCGCCGGGCGCTGTGCGGGAGCCGGACGGGACGCCGGTGCCGGGCGCGCCTCCTGAGCAGGACGAGTAGCGGGTGCAGGCTGAGCGGTAGAAGCCGGGCGCTCCGGGCGGGCCTGCGGTGTACGCTGTCGCGGCTGGCCACCAGGCACCTGCAAATGCGACCCCTCAGGAAGGCCACTCTGCTCGGCAAGGTCTTGAGCAACGAACGCCGAACTGAACAGCATGTCTTCCATGGTCCACTCAAGCGGCGGCTGTGCGTTCGGTGCCAGCTGCAGCTTGTCCAGTTCGCGCAGGTGCAGGGCGAGTACATCCACCATGTAGCTGATGACGGCGAGGTTCGGCTGCTCCCCCAGGTTCTTCGGGTAGGCGAAGTGGTAGATGTAGGTGTTGATGTTCTGCCGTTTTTCCAGGGCTTTTGCCGCCTTCTCAACGGGGACGCCGCCGCAGGTAAGATCCGAGAGGCTGTCGAAGGTTGCGGGGCCTTCAGAGACACGCACGGTCAGCGGCCGCGAGGGGTCTACGGCGGACTGCTTTGGCCAGAAGATGCCGGGTCGGAATGCCGTCTGCAGGCTGTTGTTGACGACGATTTCCTTCTCGGGTCGCCAGGGCTTCTCATGGTCCACGATGTACTTGCGCGGCATGGCGTACGTGGTGAAGGAGCACGCGAAGCTCTGCAGCTCCTCCCCCGCCGGCGAGGAGCTCAGGATGTATGCCTTGGCGCGGTTCCAGGTTTCGCTATTGCGGACCTTGTTTGCGAACATGGACAGCTTGGTCATGAACCCGTCGACCTTGACGGTGGGTGCGTCGGCGGTGATCAGGTAGATTCGGGCGGTGCCGTACAGCGAGGAGAGCGCGTACTTCTTATTCGATTCGCCGAAGTTGGTGCCCATGATGAGGTGGCAGGTGGGCGGGTTGACCGGCTCGCCGTTGTAGTAGGGCGTGTAGTCGAAGCCCATGTCGATGACCTGGCAGGCTTCTGCGGCGGCGTGGATGCTGTCGAGGGTGAGGGTTTCGTTGGTGGGCGTGCCGTCGGCGTTGTTGAAGGCGATGAAGACGGCGGTGTAGCCGTATGCGGCACTCTTGGGCTTGTCCAGGGCGAAGGTGTTGCATTGCGGGTGGTGTGCGGCGTACTGCTGCTGGATGTGTGATACGGCGTTGTTCGTCATGGTCACTCCTTGGGGTGTGGTTGTTTATCGGATTCGATTGTGTGGGTGTGTGATGTGTTTTACTGTACGCTACTCCCCTGACAGGCTAAGCGGGCAGGGGCGCATTTTTCGCGAAAAATCGCGATGCGGAGGCGGCTGTACTCTCACCGGCGAGCGCGCGCTCAGCGGCGAGTTTGGCGGGCAGCGAGCATGGTGGCGGGTGGAGGGGCGGTGCATCCAACTGTGCGGGTGCGCCGACCCCTCCGGTGCTTTAGCTTAGCGGGCTACTTGCCGCGGCGGCGCTTAATCTCCCGGCCCCAGACCATCACGATGTCGATGCCGAGGACCCCGTACTCGTACTCGTCGAGAGCGGTCCGAACTGCCTCAGTGTTCACCGCGAACCAGTCGTCGGGTAGCGAGTCGATCCACGCTTCCCAGTCTGCGATGCGCCAGACGTAGGTCCGTTCCATGTGCTCCTCATAGTCGTCACTGCCAAGTGCTTCGGGGAACTGACAGTACCACAAGGAAGCTGATTCACTGTTCGGCCGTTCTTCCCGATAATGAACGAACTGGCGCCAGTTCTTCTTCGTGATGATAAAGGATTCTTCCCCGTCAGGACCGAACTTTTCCACGGTGCCCACGTACGAATTGGTTTTAACGCGCGTCCAGAACGTCGGTACGTCAATTTCGCCGCGCTTGACCAGGTCGGCCAGGTATTCGATACGGTCGTGCGGAGGGGCGATGGCGCCATCAGGGAGAGCGTCGCCGAAGGTCAGCAGGCGGCCGGCGCGGTAGTCGTCCATGTTGATGGTGTCCCAGGAGAAGCCGTTGATTTCTTCGTGCTGGTCAGGCTCCAGGCAGGGGTACCATTCGTTGTCGTACACCATCTGCAGGAGTTCGTTGGAGCGGTGTTCGCCTTCGTAGGCGAAGTCGTTCACCTGAATATTGCGAACGTATTCTTCCTGTTCTTCGTTCAGGTGGTACTGGCCGCCCTTGCGGCGGAAGTTGAGCTTCTTGGTTTCGGTGCCGTTCTTCAGGTTCGCCTTGTGGATGTTGACGGCGTGTTCGATCATCCGCTGGCTCGGGTCCAGTACGTATGCGAGGCGAAGCTGCGTCTCGTACGGGGTGATGATGTTGAGGGTACGCAGCAGTTCTTCGCACCCGTCGGGGTCTTCCCAGTACATGTTTTCGCCGAGGTACTTGAGCTTGTCGTCGAGGGTCATCTTGGGGATTGCGTCCCGCAGGGTCTGTGCCCATTCGGCGGCTTCTTCGTCGTCGGGGTCGGCTTCAACTTCTGCTTCGACCTTCGCCAGTTCCGTTGCCATGTAGGTGTCGATGTTGAAGCGTTCCGTGTACATCGGTTCCATGGCGTCGCAGCGTTCCTTGTTGATCTGGCGGCGCTTCTCTTCCAGGCCCTGGTAGTATTCGAGGTCGTCCAGGGTCTTCTGCTGCTCTTCGGGGGTGAGGCTATTCCAGTACTCTTCCTCGGCGATGCGATCCTGCTCGTCCTCATCGGGGGCGGGCTGCTGCGGCAGGCGAAGTTCACCGGGGCGGCCGTACTGGCCGGTACCGAAGGCATCCAGGGTGATGGCGCCGTGCTTCTCTTCGCGCAGCGGGTGGTCACTGTTCAGCCACGCGCGGGCCTCGCTGATGCTGATGGGCTTGGTCAGGCGGTACAGGCGCACCTCCTGGTTCAGGTCGTCCAGGCGCATCTTCTGCTGCTTGAAGGAATCACGAGCTTCCTTCTCATTCAGGTACACGTAGATGTAATCGCCGCATTCCTGCCACCAGGGTGCGTCCAGGCGCGGGTCATCCCAGACGAGTTCCTTGCCGTCCTTACGCTTATACCGTGAGCGGCCCTTCGGAGGGTTGTTCACCTCCTTGCGTCCTCGGTTCACGTGCACGAGGTAGCCGTACACGCCGGGCTCGCCCTCCAGTTCGTTCTTAAGGGTAATGTCAGTATCCAGCTTCTCGACAACCCAGTGCTTCTCATCGTTGAAGTAGGCGATTTCTTCGTCGGTCATGTTGTCGAAGAGGGAGCAGTCGAAGAGCATGCGCGGGTCGGTGAAGGATTCGTAAGGGGCCGCATCACCGTACGCGTTGCTCACGTAGCGGGGAAGGTCTTTGGGCATGCCCTGGCGGCGCCACTTATAGGGGTGGACGGTCAGGTCCTTGTCCCAGGGGGTTTCGCCGGTGATGCCGGGGGCTCGACGCTGCATGAGTTCGGCGGAGAGGTCCTTGCCGTTGACGACGACGCGGTAGTCCTTTTCGAGCCTCTCGTAGGAGTAGCGGGCGCGGGCGTTGCGTTCGGCGTGGTACTTCTTCTGGTAGGCCTTGTAGCGGGCTTCGGCTTCGGGGCTGCGTGCCATGGTGGGGGTCCTTTCTCTCGGATGCGCTGGGAGGCTGCGGTGCTCTCAGCGCGTGGGCTTCGGTGCTTCTGATTACAGAATAGGGCGGACCCCTGACACGATAAGCGGGGCGGGATTTACCCGGGGGTAAAGCACAGGCCGCCCCTCCCCATAAACGGCAAAAAGCCACATGTGTTTCGAGCAGCCACCAAAGAAGTGGCTTTTCGAAACACATGTGGCTTCTGGGCGGATTACTGCGGATTACAGCAGACTACCGGCGGCTACATGGGAATAGGCGAATCCTTGTGAGTCTTCACATCGTAGAAAACCTTCGGCAAGATTTTCAGGCTGGACCCGTTAGAGGAGTACTTCGCGCTAAGAATCAGTCGGTTGACTGCTTCGTAGTGCTTCTTACCTGCCTTAATCTTCTGGTTCTCACTGACACGACGTTCTGCCTCGTTGTGGGTGCTCTTTGTTTCCACAACGTAGAAGGTCTTCTTTCCGTCTTCGCCTTCAAAAACGTACGCCCAGTCGGGGTTGTACTTGCCGCGGGGCGTATCAATCTTGAAGTTCGGGGGGAGCTTCATAAAGAACTTGACGGCGGAGTTTGATTCAAGCTTCTGTGCGAACTGGCGTTCCACGTCTGAATCCAGCACCAGGTAGTCGTAGTCCGTCTTTTCGGGCTGTGCTACCTTGTAGAGTTTGTCCAGCGGGTAGTCGTTGCGGTCATTCTGCAGCTGGGCGAGGGCCTCTGAAGCGAGCATCAGAGGCATAGCGGCACCCTCAGTAAGGTAATCGCCACCACCGGTAACGTCATGCCAGAGATTATCTTGCTCCTCGTCCGGTTCAAGCTCTGCGCGGTACCGGGGGGCGGTCCCGGTTTTCTCCATGTAGGTTTCGTCGTCAACGATGCGCGGGCGGAAGACAGCGTTCGAGACAGCAACATCTTCGACAACGCTCTGCAGGATCCTACGCACGGTCACCATGTATTCACCGGGGTTCGCAATGAACTTATCCAGGGTTTCGGAGTTCTTGAGGATATCAACGATGGTCTTGCGAGAGAGATCGGTCGCTTTCTGTAGCTCTGCCACGATATCGGGCAGGGGATATGAATAATCAATCTTTTCCAATCGAGCCGAAGCATCTCCAAGGTTCGTTCCAGTCTTGATACCGGAACGATGTACATCAAGAGCAGACTCTTCAATACGAATCTGGACAGGTCGAATATGCTCAGTTGCCTCACAAATCAGCTCTACTGCTTTATTAGATAAAGTGTTTGAGTCAAGCAGGACGCGGTAGCCGGTGTCCACGGCGATGCGTTCCCAGAGCTCACTAAAGAGCTGACGAGGGAAGTCCGGGTTGAACTTGCGAGGCTCCCCGTTCCTGTTCTTCTCATTTTCGACAAATTTGGTGGTGTTCTGGTTGTCAACGAGAATCTGGATGATTTTGTCTTCGTAAGGTGCGTACTCTTCGGGCAATCTAAGGCTGAAGTCGACCTGGTTCGGGGTGAACGAGCGGGTCGGTTCACCGTCCTGCGTGAGCATTCCGTTCTTAACGAGGACATCAAAAATTTCACCAGACTGGGCAACGCCGAGGGTGTCAGTCGGAGAGACTTCGCCGTTCTGACGCGCGGCAATACCCGCAAAGTCGGTGCGGCGCACACGTCCAATACTTACGCCGGCCTCGCGGTATTCGCGCTGCAGGGAGTCAGCGAAGTCGCGGTAGGACTCGTTGGCGATGACGGTCAGGCGTGCGAGATTCGGGTCGGAAATTCGCGTGAGGGTTCCATTGTTGACGCTGACGGGCAGGCGCAGGCCGCGGCCGATGGTCTGGCGACGTTCGGTCACGGTGTTCATGGTGCGGAGCACGCAAATCTGGAAGATGTTGGGGTTGTCCCAGCCTTCACGGAGTGCAGAGTGGCTGAAGATGAAGCGTACGGGTTCCTCGTGGCTGAGCAGGCGTTCCTTGTCCTGCATAATGAGCTTGTAGGCGTCGTCGTCTTCCTTCCTTTCCTTCTTGTCGGTGGAGTCCACGTATTCGCCCTGGGTCTGGCCGCGCTTGGCTTTGAGCTGTGCGAAGTAAGCACTACGGGCGGTCAAGGGGTCATGCGAGCAGAAGTTACTGATTCCGGTCCTCTGCTCGAGGCGTTCGACTTCTTCAACGTAGATTTCGTCGAACCAGCGGGCGAAGTTGCCGTTGGCGTCAAGGTTATTGGTTCCGTCGCCCAGGTAGCTGTGCACGCTATAGATGAAGAAGAGCGAGAGAACCTTAACGCCTTCCTTCTGCAGTATGTATTCCTTCTTGAGATGCTGACGAATGGTTTCACGAATCATGGCACGGTGCACCTGGTCCATATTTTCATCGCCGAGGGATTCGTCACGACGGAGCAGGTTTTTACCTTCGATGGCGCTCAGTTCAACGAAGGCATTTTCTTCCCCGTACTCCACACTGATGTGGTTGACTGCGATATCGCCGTAGGCGTCGTTGTTGGCCTTGTGTGCCAGTGATTCGCCTTGCTTGAGGGCAATCTTTTTGCGGTCGATGCCACCCTGCTTAGTTATTGTGGCCAATTCTAGGATGGCTTTGAGGGGCCTCTTTGTCCGGTCAACAGAAATAAAACGAATGTAAGGGGTAGTAGTCATGCCATCGATGAGGACCTCAGCGACGGAAATCTTCTTCACAAGGTTCTGTTGCATGGCGTCTACCGGGTCGAGGCGGTAGACGAGGTTGCGGACCTTATCGTGGGTAGCGCTGTAGCGCAGGACAGCAAGGGGGTTAAGCTCTGAAATTGCGATGGTACTATTGTCGCTTTTCATGCGCTGCGGTTCGTCGAGGATGACGACGGGGCGGGTAGCACGAATGTAGTCGATGGGCGCCAGACCGTTGAGGCTATCGCGTTCCCGATAGATGATACGGTCATCTTTTTTGGTGGTGTTGAGTGCGCTGATAGTGGTGATGAGAACCTCGACACCGATACCGGTTGCGAAGGAGTAGACCTCTTCAGGAGTGTCGCCCCTGTAGAAGGTTTCGCGGAGGGACACACCGTGCTGCAGGTACAGGTTCTCAAAGTGCGAGCGCATGGAGTTGATGCTGGCCTTGACGCCTTCGCGAATCGCTACGGAGGGTACGACAATAACGAACTTGGTGAACCCGTAGTTCTTGGCAAGTTCGAGGATGCTACGCAGGTAGACGTAGGTTTTACCGGTGCCGGTTTCCATTTCGATGTCGTAGTGGGGTACACCATCTTCTACTATGAGCTCCGCACTATGCTCGAGGTAGTTGCTCTCCTGCACCTTAATGAGGTTGTTGAAAAGGGCTTCACGGTCAAGGTCGAGCTGGTTGTAGACGACGCCTGCGGCGCGGGCGGCGAAAAGGGTGTTCTCTTCAGCGGCAGCACCTGTGGGGATGATGTTGCGGCTGGTTCCGGTGTGTTTCATCTGCCCTTCGAAGAGCGCCACGGTGGAGTCAATGGCACGCATCTGGTGCTTCTGTGAGGGGTCGAAGACGAAGCCTTTACGCTGGGGTGCGGGGCTGGGGTTGGAAGGGCTTGCTGCGCCGCGGTATAAGGGGTTAGGTGTGGGGACCTGAGGGTCGGGGTGAGGCATGGCAGTGGTCTTTCGGACGGGGGTCTTTCGGAGTTTGTTTGCTATGAGTGTGGTCGCTGAAGTGGTTCAGGGGTTACGGGTTCTTAGAAGAACCACGGCGGCGGTGAATTGCGGTGTGTTTTCACCGCCGCCGGGTTGTTCTGCAGGGTCCGCGTGAGGAACCTATTCAGCTGTGTGCTGGTGCTTCTAGGCGAAGAGTACGTCTTCGCGGTTGATGCCGTGCTGCTTGGCGAGCTGCACCAGGTTCAGCTTGAGGCTGTCTACGTTGACGTAGTTGTTCTTGTTGGAGAGCGCGTCTTCAATCATGATTAGCTGGACCGGTTCGTAGCCGTAGATTTCGTGGAACTTGTTGATGGCCTTTTCCCAGTCTTCAAGGCTCGGGATGGTTGCAGGGTCTTCGGTGGGCAGGTGCGTGAAGGCTAGCGCACCAGATTCAACGGCAAAGAATTTCGTATAGCCGAAGGAGAAGGGGGTCAGTTCCACGTTCAGGGGGCAGCCGCTCTTGAGCAGGAGCTCAAAGAGAATATCGTAGGGGTCGGTGCCGGGTTTGATGCTCTCCCCCAGATCCTCGAAGAGCCGGTCCAGTTGCTCCACGTGGATGCTACTGTCTACCTTCCAGCTCTTGAAGCAGCTATCACCCAGGGTGAAGGCTCGGAATCCGGTGTCGAGGGGGTTGTCCTCGGAGCGCTGAGCAATCTGCTCGGCGTACTTTTCATGGACATAGCTAGGAAGATTCCTGAGACGATGACGTACGACATCAGGAATAGTTCGGTCTCCCTGAGAGAACGCTTCGCTTGCCTGGTCCAGGTCTTCTCGGAGCTGCACCGCGATATAGCGGCGATTCTGCTGATCAACAATGTTTTGTTGAACAACAGCCTGAGCAATAGTTCCAGAACCAGCAAAGAAGTCCAGAATGATATCTTCACCAGAGGTGCAGAAAGACATCAAATACTGGATAAGAGCAGTCGGCTTAGGGTAGCTGAAAGGATTCTTATATCCAAGAATTTCAGCTATCTCATTAGAAGCGCTCTTAGTAGTACCAACTATATTTGACTCAAGGATAGTTGAGGGAGAAAATACAGACCGTTCTTTTCGGTAACGCAGAAGACCCTTTTTATTAAAGAAGAATTCGACTACCCGCTGCCCCTTAGTGTCAAAAGTATCTTCACCCTGCATCCACTGTTGAATCTGGCTCTTCATAGCCCACCCCGCAGATACGGTTACATCTTCGGTAAGCCGACCGTTTTCAAAACGCATAACACCATCAATTGTCATGGTCTCATTCGTACCGATAGTACCCGTAAATTCTGCATTATTACCCTCGAACCTCATACCCGCTTTTAGCGTAAGCGATGATTCAGGGTTACTGCGAGAGATTTTTTTAATTGCGCGGTCTTCAATAAAATCATTTTCGGAAGAAAAGACTTTAAACTGTTTCAGTGAGCTGCGGTTCTTCGCGTAAACAAGAATATATTCATGCCCAGTACGTACCATTCCAGCAGTCGCACCTGAACGAGGCCAAATAAATGAAACCGGGTTTTCATTCAGAGAATTATGCTGCCCAAAAATCTCATTACAAATAGCCCGAAGATTATCGACTTCGTAATCATCAATAGAGATAAAAATCAGTCCGTCTTCAGTTAGCAACTCGCGTGCCAACACCAGGCGCGGGTACATCATGCTCAACCAATTCGAGTGATACGCGCCCGAGTTTGAGGTATTCATTTCAAAAGCCGTACCCGCCTTCAGCGCACCCTCAGCATCACGAGCGCCAGTTTCAAACTCGTGCTCACGCACAGTCTGCGCAAAACGATCAGAATACACAAAATCCTTACCCGTGTTATACGGCGGATCAATGTACACCATCTTCACCTTGCCACGGTACGCCGTGCGCAAAGCCTTCAGAGTCTCCAGGTTCTCGCCCTCAATAAACACATTGCGGGTCGATCCCCAATCCACAGAATCCGAAATCTGCGGGTGAATAGCAGCAGACGTCGGCAACTGTGCCACACGCTGAGCCTCACGCTTACCCGGCCACGTCAAACCAAACTTCTCAGCACCCCCCCCCCGCCAGATTCTCATCACCCAGAAGGTTCTGCAGAGCCTCCACATTCAGCTTGCCATCGGCAAAAACTTCCGGAGCCGAAACCTGCAACTGCTCCCACAGATTCGCCCTCATATCCGGAGAAGACAACGGCACACTGCCGAATTCAGAAACTTCACTCATCGTTGATAAGCCTTCCATCACATATGCCTCAAACCATAAAAACACGGCACCTACTCGCTGCCGCCCAGTCTCAACATTGACTAGCCGACTACCACAGGAACAACTCTATCCCCATGCCAGAGCCCTAAAACTCCTCGATTCAGCACACTACCAAGATAAGCCAACACAAAGATTTAGGTTTGGGACATACCGTCTAAAATGTACCCTTCTAGTTTCCGACATAACCGCCACGCTGTCCAACGAAACCGTCAAAAAAAGGCGACCCGGCATGGTCACCCACACCGAGCCGCCTTCCAGCCCGCAAAGAGCCTACTTACTGCTCAACACGCCAACGAATCGTGAACAGGTCCTGAACCGAACTCGTCGCGTCCTTAGACTTCTTCATGCGATCCAGGGTGTCCTCCATGTACACATCAAGATCGGCAAGCCTCTGCTGCATCCTACGCTCCACTTCACTTACCTGCTTATTCAGCTTTCGAGCCTCCACACGCATCTGCATACGCTTCGACAGGTCAGCCTCACGCCTAGATGCAACAGCCAGCTGACGTTCCTTCTTCAGCAGCTCCAGCTTCTCTGCTTCAGCCTCCGCACGAATATCCTGCGCACGAGCATCCTGAATCTGCCACAAATCCTCCAAGAAACGGCCATTACGCTCATTCACCTCAGCAGCCAGGCGTTCCATCTGCTCCTGAATCTGAGCCTCCATACGATCCGCAAACATCAACCCCGCAACCGGGCTCTCACTCACGCAACGCAAAGACATCAGATCATTCACATCATCAGCAGACAGCGGCTCACCCGAATCAGTGAAACCACCAGCAACCAGATACGACTCCTGCACCAGCTGACCCTCAACCGATGCCGTATAGGTCGCCTCACGCAGGCTCAACTCACCCGAGGTACCCACCAACGACTGCGCGTACTTCGAAGGACGCTCCGAAGCCGACACCGAGAACACCAGCTCACGCTGCGGAGTCTCACGGTTCAACGCCGAATCCACCACAAAACGACCCAGCGGCGAATCAAAACGATACTGGCGAGTGTGATTATCCGAATCCTCCTTGAGCGCATACGTGCCAGGGACAATATCGCCGTTCTCAGCATCATCATGAGCAGGCACTTCACGCAGAACAAAACGACGTGAATCATCCGCAAAATCAGCCAAGTCAGCCAGCTCGTGCTTCGTCACTTCCATCAGCAGACGCTCAAAAACACCCAACAGCTCACGCGAACCCTCATCATAATGCTTGAGCTTATCCTGAACATTCGCGTCCAGGTTCTCAAACACCTTAGAGCTCGTCTCACGCATACCCTCAGCGATCAGTTCAGCATTCTCTTCCTCAAGCTCACGGAATGCCTCCTCAATCTCCTCAGCCGTCTTAGCGTTCGCAAAAATAGCACCAATCTTCCTATCAAAATCAGCACCATAGGCAATAGCACCAAGAATCTCATTACTTGCGCCAAAAACACCCGTGAAAATCTGGAACTTATCAGTCAACAGAGACAGCACGCGCGATTCCGCCACATTCTCAGTATTCAAGAAGTTAATCACCAAAACATCATGCTTCTGGCCATAACGATGAACACGACCAATACGCTGCTCCACACGCTGAGGGTTCCACGGCAAATCATAATTCACCAACAGGGAACAGAACTGCAGGTTAATACCTTCACCCGCAGCCTCCGTCGCAATCATAATGCGAGCAGAATTACGGAACTTATCAACCAGAGCCTTACGCGTATCAGCAGCCTGAACACCAGTCACAAGGTCACTACCCTCATGCTCCTTCAGCCACTCACGGTAAATCTTACGCTGCTCCTTCGAGGCATTCGAACCATTGAACAGCACCAGCTCATCACCATAACCAGCCGTAGTCAGAACCTGCTTCAAGTAATCCTGGGTGCGGGTCGACTCCGTGAAGATAATAGCCTTCTCCGGAGCACCAATAGCACGCATACTCTCGAAGCCGCGCTCCAACGCCTCCAGCAACTTGTAGGCCTTCGCATTCTCCCTAATAGACGCCGCAAACTTCGCCACACGCGACAATTCTGCAGACTCCTTACGAAGCTCCTCCATCTCATGCTCCGTCAGAACGCGGTCCGAGAAGCTATCCGAATCATCCGACAGCTTCAACAGCCATTCGTCATCCGAAGGGCCCCTATCCACATCAGGCGTAGTACACACAAAACTGGTGCTAGTAGGACCAGTAGCGGTGCAATCGGTACCGGCAGAGTCGGTACCAAGAACCTCTGCACCATCAGCATCAGCCCCAACAGCCGCAAACGAACGAGAAGCCGCAGCAACCTCCTTCTCCGTCAAAACATCAGCCGAAGCAATACTCTGCAAACGCTTAGCCATAGAATCAAGAGTCGTCGCTGCCGCAAACGTCGAAGAACCCAAACGCTTAAACAGCTGGATAGTCATCAGACTACGCGCCGGCGACATACGCATAAATGTAGAGTTATGAACAAACGACTGCACCATCTCATACAGCTGCTTCTCCTGCTCCGTCGGCTCAAACTTAAACGTCTCAGTACCACGGTTCGTGTAACGCACGTACAGGTTCACGTCCTGACGCAGATGACGCTTCAACAGCATATTCAAACGCTCACGCAAATCTTCCATTGCCTCTTCGTAAGACAACTCATCAGATACGTTAGTGTAGCGAGCACGGAACGCCTTCAAGCTATCAAAGAACCCAGGATCAATCACAGACACCAAGCCGTACAGCTCCTCCAGCTTATTGTGCAAAGGAGTAGCCGTCAGCAGAAGAACCTTCTGCGCTGACTTAGCAACCTTAGAAGCCGCCAAAGCAGTCTTCGGCTGCTTCTTACCCGGCAAGTAGAAATTCCTCAGGTAGTGAGCTTCATCCAGCACCATCAGATTCCACGGCAACGAAGCCAGACGCTTCTCAAAGCTCTTCATAAACTGGTACGAGCAGACCAAAACAGACGGCTCACCATGACGAGCCTCATCAATCACAGTCTTCGCATTCTTAGAATCCACCAGAGTCGCAGGAATCATGAACTTATCCCACAACTCCTGCTTCCACTGCTGACGCAACGACGCCGGCGCCACAATCAAAATATTGCGGCGACGCTCAGACCAAAACTGAGTAATCACAATGCCAGCCTCAATGGTCTTACCCAGACCAACCTCATCAGCGAGGACAGCGCCCTTCATATGGGGAGACTGCAAAGCAAACAGAGCAGCATCAATCTGATGCGGCTTAGGCTCAACCTGCGCATCGAACAGCAGGCTCGTCAGCTTACCCAGCTCATTATCGGCATAGCTACGGCGCAACTCATGCGCATAAAACTTAGCCTGATAATCGTTAATGGTCGTCACAACAGTACCTTTCGGGTCGCCAGAAGCGGATAGAAAACAGAAAATATACGAAGCCTACAGCCCCATAAAGAAAGAAAAACAAACGCTAGACTCAGCTCTGAATCTAGAAAGAGCAGGTTCAACCAGCCAGGGCTCAAACGGCCAGGGCTCAAGCAGTCAGGGTTCAGACAGCCAGAGTATAGGTATCTCGGAGGGCGTCCTCGGCCTCATCCAAAGCGTAACCACTCTGACACAACGCCGCACAAGAATCACAGAAACGAATCTGAGCCAAAGCCTCACGCTCCGTCAGCTCAGGAAGCCGATCCATCAAAAACTCACCGTTCTCAGTGAAGAAATCGTCAATATTCGAGGCGTCCTGCCCAGCGTAGAACTCGCGAAAATCATCACCGGTGTAGTAACCGCTCAGGTCCATGAGTATCTCTCCTTCGGTTCACTCAGATAACAGACCCCATGGAGCTATACCCTTGCTCCATACACTCAAAATATATGGAACCCCTGACAAGATAAGCGCGAGAACACAGCTATTGCGATAAATTTTGCAACGATTCTGGGAACACGTATTTCTGTCTACGCCCTACACGCTGACCACCCGTCAGGCTGATTACTTCCCTGCCTAGCTACTTCATTAGAGAGTGTCTCCTCAGATAGCTGCACCCGTGACTCAAGAAATTCGGGAAACCGGAAGTATAAAAATTGACCATACATAAACCTTTTCGTGTATGTGGCGGCAGCTCTTGCCGCTACATCCATTATGCCCAAGAGGAGAAAGACGCGTACTCCGGTTCGTCATCGAGGAGAATCCCCGCAGAAACCCACCGATAAACCGCGCTCCCCCGCCTGCCGAACTCCACCGCGCAGAAATTCAGTCATGAGTTACGGACTTCGACCATGGGTTAGTGACTCTGGGCTGGGGTTTTAACCATCGCTGAAGTCACTAAGTCATTACCAAAAATCGGTGCTGTGCAGAGGGGCTAATCAGTAGCGTAGAGCTGGGTCGATGCCGCCCGCCCCTCCCCTAAACGGCGAAAAGCCACATGTGTTTCGAGAAGCCACCAAAGAAGTGGCTTTCGAAACACATGTAGCTTCTCAATGTAAAAGACCAGAAAATAGAAATCCGGCCCTTCTACTCCATCAAGAGTAGCGGGCCGAACGGTTAACTCAAGAGTACAAAAACCAGCACCTCGAATCAACACAGAAGGATAATTCTAAAGAGCCTACGCCTCCGAGGGTTTCGCGCCGGTCAGGCGGTACGCCTTGTACACGCCCGTCACGTTGCGGACCACGTTCAGCACGTGCTCCAGCATGAAGCGGTCACCCAGCTCCAGGGCGAAGCGGTCCACCACGGTACGATCCTCCGAAGTGTGCACGCGCGCATCCAGAATGTTCACGCCCGACTCAGAAATCGCACGAATCAGGTCGCTCAGCAGGCCCTTACGGTCCAGCGCCTCCACCTGAATCTGCACACGGTACGTAGCGGTCGGCGAAGACGCCCACTCGACCGCGGTCACGCGCGGCTCCTCGTCAGCGTTACGCATATTCGGGCAGTCGCGGCGGTGCACCGAAATGCCGTTATAGCGGGTCACAATGCCGATAATGTCATCCGGCGGGACCGGGGTGCAGCAGCGCGCAATCTTCGTCAGCACACCCTCAGCACCCGGCACAATCACGCCGTTATCGCCAATCGCCTTGCGGGTGGACTTCAGCAGCGTCTCATCAAAGTCGCTGACCTCAACCTCGGGTGCCGGCTCGTCGCCGCGGTGCACCTCAACCAGGGTGTCAATGACCTGCTTCGGTGCAATCTCGTGCTCACCAATCGCACGGTACAGCGACGCCACATCGTTCTTGTGCAGCAGCTGAGCCACCTGAGTCATAATCTCCGGGCTCATCATCTTCTGCAGCGGCAGCTCACTGTTGCGCATGCTCTTGGTGAGCATCTCGCGTCCGGCGAGCAGCGCCTCCATGCGGCGTTCCTTCGCGAAGTACTGGCGGATCTTCGTGCGAGCGCGCGAGGAGCGAACGAACTTCAGCCAGTCCTCGCTGGGTCCGGCGTCTTCGTTCTTCGTGGTCATGATTTCGACGGTGGCGCCGGTGGGCAGGACCGTGTGCAGCGGCACCAGGCGGCCGTTGACCTTCGCGCCGACGGTGCGGTCGCCAACCTCACTGTGGATGGCGTAGGCGAAGTCCACGGGGGTGGAGCCGTTGGGCAGGGCGATTGCCTCACCGTTGGGGGTGAGTACGACGATTTCGTCGGTGTCGAGGGTGTCGGCGAGCGACTCGTAGAACTTTTCCGATTCCGGGTTGGAGTTCGAAATCTCGGCGATGGACTGCAGGATGCCGACGTTCATCATTGCCGAGGTCTGGGTGCCCGGCTCCTTCGGGTCCTTTGCGGGCGAGCCGCCACGAGCTGCGACCTTCTCGCCGCGCGACGCCGCCTTATAGCGCCAGTGCGCAGCCACACCGTACTCAGCTTCTTCGTGCATCTTGTAGGTGCGGATCTGAATCTCAAGCGGCAGGTTACCCGGACCGTACACGGTCAGGTGCAGCGACTGGTAGTTGTTATTCTTCGGGTTCTTAATGTAGTCCTTGAAACGGCCGGTCATCGACGGCCACAGGGACAGCACGTGGCCGAGCACGGTGTAGCACTCCGCCTCTTCCTCAACCATGATGCGCACGGCGAGGATGTCGTTAATCTCGTCGAAGCTACGGCCCTTCGTCTTCATCTTCTGATGAATCGAATAGTAGTGCTTGGGGCGGCCGGTCACGGTCGCGTCGATGCCCACCTCTTTCAGACGCTCCGTAATCTTGGTGCGTGCCTCGTTCAGGAACTTTTCGAGCGCGGGGGTGCGTTCGCCGACCATGCGTACCATCTCGGCGTAAATCTCCGGGCTCATGGCGGCGAAGGACAGGTCCTCCAGCTCCCACTTGATTGTGTTCAGGCCCAGGCGGTGCGCGAGCGGCGCGTAAATCTTCAGGGTCTCTTCTGCCTTCTTCGCGGCAGAAGCCTGCGGCACAAAACGCCAAGTACGCGCGTTGTGCAGGCGGTCGGCAAGCTTGATGAGCAGCACGCGGATGTCCTTGCTCATGGACAGCACGAGCTTACGGATCGTCTCAATGGAGGCGTTCTCGCCGTAGGTCATCTTGTCCAGCTTGGTCACACCGTCGACCAGGTAGGCGACCTCCTCGCCGAACTCTTCGGTGAGCTGCTCCATCGTGTAGTCGGTGTCTTCCACCGTGTCGTGCAGCAGGCCGGCGGCGAGCACGGGACCGGTCGCGCCCATCTCCGCAAGAATCGCGGTCACCGCGACCGGGTGGGTGATGTACGGGTCGCCACTCTTACGCTTCTGACCCTCGTGGCAGCGGTTCGCCACCTCGTAGGCGCGCTGCAGCACCTGGATGTCTTCGTCCGGGTGGTAGCGGCGCACGGCACGTACGACCGGCGCGATCATCGGGGAGAAACGGATGGTGCCGCCGTTCGAGTCGGAGGCTTCCATCTTGCTGCTGCGGCTACCGAAGACCAGGCGGTTCGGCACACGTCCGCCAGCAGCCATGACGCGGTGCGAGCCGCGTTTCTTCTTTGCGTCAGACGAATCAGTTTCAGGCAGAGGAATCGGGCCAGCGGGCCGAACCGCGGGCTTCTCGGCGGTCCCTGCAGGGTTCTCAGCGTTGGTGTTCACGGCAGGTTCTGCACTCATTCCGGGCTCCTTTGGACGTAACAGCGATGACCTGAGCCCCCGAATCTGCTCGTCGTTGAAAGGCGTGGATGCGGGCGCGCAGTATCTTCTACCTTTATCCTACCCAGCACGCGGATATGAGCCAAAATATGCGCGTAAACTATGCCGCACTGTGACACATAGACCTGTGAAATATTAGGCTGGCAGGAACAAATCAGCGGGCATAAACCAGCGGGCATAAACCAGCGGGCACGCTAAAGGGGAGCCGACACCTCTCGGTATCGGCTCCCCTATCGTTAGCAGCGCCAGTAGTACTAGTAGCGCTGGCGGAACGTTGGCTAACCGTTCAGGTTCACGCGGTGAATCTCAATGGTTGCACGTGCCGGCTTCTTAGCGGGCTTCTCAGCCGCCTTCTCGTCCTCTGCGGACTCCTCAGCCTCCGCGGACTTCTCAGACTTCGCGGGCTTCTCAGCCTTAGCAGCCTCGGCGGGTTCCTCCGAAGAGTCACCCTCAGCCTCATCAGCCTCCTCAGCGTCCTTGAAGTTGCCGCTCTCCACCTTCGCGGTGTGCTCACGAATCTGAGGCTCACCCAAACGCAGCGAAGCATACAGCGGCGCAGACACGAACAGCGTGCCGAACATGCCCACCAGAATACCCACAAACAGCGACAGGGACAGATCCTGCAGAGTACCCGCACCCAGGATGAACGCGCCAATGAACAGAATCGCGCCCACCGGCAGAACACCCACAATAGCCGTGTTAATCGAACGGACCAGAGTCTGGTTCACCGCCAGGTTAATCTGCTCGGCAAAGGTCGTGTCGCGGCGTTCCAGCACATCCTCGGTGTTCTCGCGGATCTTATCGAACACCACCACCGAGTCGTACAGCGAGTAGCTCAGAATCGTCAAGAAACCAATAATTGCACTCGGAGTAATCTCGAAGCCGAACGCGGCATACAGGCCAACCGTCACCACCACGGTGAAGAACAGGCCCGCAATAGACGCCAGCGACATCTTCCAGGTGCGGAAGTAGAACGCCATACCAATCAGCGCAAGCACCACAAACGCAACCAGACCCCAGAACGCCTGACGGGTCACATCCGCACCCCAGGTCGGGCCCACAAATGAAGAGGTCACGTCATTCTCAGAGACGCCGTAACCCTCCTGCAGAGCCGCCTTCACCTGCAGAGTCTCATCATCGCTGAGCTTGCTCATCTGGGCACGAATCGTACCCGGCGCAATATTGGTCACGCGAACATCCGAAGCGTCCTTCGCCTTCTCGTGAATAATGCGCTCACCCGTAGCAGTATCAACGTGCGCGGTCTTCGAGACCACAAACTCCGAACCGCCACGGAAATCAATACCCAGGTTGAAGCCGCCACCAACAGCCGGAATCAGAACCGAAACCGCCATCAGCACAGCCGCAAGCAGCAGCCACAGGCGGCGCTTACCCACGAAGGGGTACGAGCGGGCACCCGAATGCAGGTCATTACCGAAGCGGGCAAAAGCATTAGGTTTCACATCGGTAGCCATGCTTAGCTCTCCTTCTTCTCATCAGAAGCAGACTCGTCAGCCTCAGCGGCGGCACGCTCTGCACGGCGACGCTCAGCAATGCTCAGCTGCTTCTCCTCCGGGCTGCGGAGACGACCGGCACCACGGTACAGCGGCGTAGCACCCAGCGACTCAGGCGACAAGCCCGAGTGGCGGTGACCCTCACCGAAGTAGCGGGTATTCGCCAGCAGGGTCAGCATCGGGTGGGTGAACAGGTACACGACCACAAGGTCAGCAATCGCAGTCAAACCAAGGGTGAACGCGAAGCCCTTCACCGAACCAACCGACACCACGTACAGCACCACAGCAGCCAGCAGGTTCACAGCCTTCGACGCCAAAATAGTGCGGGATGCACGCTGCCAACCGTGGTTCACCGCCGACGGGATCGTGCGGCCTGCACGGATCTCGTCACGGATACGCTCAAAGTAGACGATGAACGAGTCAGCCGTAGCACCAATCGCCACAATCAGACCCGCCACACCAGCCAGGGACAGGCGATAGTTCAACGCCCAACCCAGCAGCGCAATCGCCTCATACGAAATAATGCCCGCAACAATCAGCGACATCATCGTGACAAAACCCAGCAGACGGTACTGGAACAGCGAGTACACAAACACCAGCAGCAGACCAATCAGGCCGGTCAGCAGACCCACACGCAGCTGCTCCGAACCCAGGGTCGCAGAAATCTGCTGCTCCGACTGGATCGTGAAGCTAATCGGCAGGGCACCGTACTTGAGCTGATCGGCGAGAGCCTTCGCCTCCTGCTCGGTGAAGTTACCGGTAATCTGCGGCTTACCATCAGAAATTACTGCCTGCGACACCGGGGAGGACAGCACCTTGCCGTCCAGCAGAATCGCGAAGCGGGCACGAGGGTCATTTGCGTTCTGTGCACGAATCGCGTTCAGGCGAGAAGTAATGTTCTGGAACTTCTCACGAGCTGCATCGTTGAACTGAATGTTCACAGCCCAACGGCCCGTCGTCACGCCCTGACCGCTCGTCTCCTGCGAGTGGCTTGCGGTAGAAATATCGCTACCGCTCAGCTCCACAGGACCCAGAATGTACTTCTCATGACCGTCAGTAGAGCACGCCACCATCGGCTTAGTCGGGTCCGCACTATCGGCGTCCTCATTACGTGCCGCGGTGCAGTCCTTCGCCTCATACTGCTTGTACAGGTCCGCAGTAATCCAGTTACGGTCCGAACCATCAGTCGGTTCCGCGGAGGGCTTGGGCAGCTTATCGTCCGCAGTGCGGGCGTCCTCAGCCACCGCAGTACCGGCACCAGAAAGCAGCACCGGGCGGAACGTCATATTTGCAGACGCCTGAATCAGCTGACGAGTCTCAGCGCTAATCGTTCCGGGAACCGAAACAACCACGTTATTACCCGAGCCGAAGGAGGTGGTAACCTCCGCCTCCGAAACGCCGGCACCATCAACGCGCTGACGAATAATCTCAACCGCCTGGTTCAACTGCTCCTGGGTGACGTTCCCATCCGAAGAGCCATTGACCTTCGGAGAAAGAATCATCTGAGTACCACCCGAAAGGTCCAGGGCGAGCTTCGGTGCCCAAGAACCTCCCGAGTAGGTGCTACCGAAAATACCGGCAGCCATAACAACCATGAGCAGGACCATCGAGAGGAGCGCCCCTCGCGCGGCTGCAAGCGGTGAACGCTTAGCCATAATGTTCCTTCTTCGTGTGAATAGTATTGAGTGTTCTACAGATTCCGTAACGCGAAAACCCGACGCCGCTCATGGGCGCCGGGCTCATACGCTCTGAATTACTTAGCAGTATCAGAAGAGGTATCGGAAGCGGGAGCTTCGGATGCGGTAGCCTCGTACACGTCCTCGGTCAGGGGCGCTGCGGGGGCTTCCTCCTCAACGACGGCCATAATCGCGTTCAGTGCCAGGGTGATAACAACACCGTCCGCAATCTGAAGCTGCAGCTTGTTGTTCTCAAGGTCAGTGCTGACAACGGTGCCGTAGATGCCGGAACCAGTCATCACCTGGGTGCCGGGGACGAGAGACTGCTGCATTGCGCGCAGTTCCTCCATCTGCTTACGCTGACGCTTCTGCGCAGAGAACATCATCCATGCCAGCAGCGCCATCATGGCAATCATAATCAGGAGGTTAAAATCCATGGTCTCACTTTCACATCCGCACCCGTGCCGCTCACCGCGAGGGTTGAGCGTACCAGAAGGTGTGGAATCGTAGATACAGTACGTATCCATCCTACGCGAGAGCATGAGCTTTAGTGACCCGAACCAGCATTTTTGTGAGGTTAACCTGAGTTTTGGACTCTCTCGGCGTAATTTTCTGTCCCCAATGAAGCCCGACAGCGCCCGCAGAAGAGGTGCTGAAAGATACGTTGCCGAACGATACAGGGAGCGCGCAGAAAAGCCCGCGGGAGGTTGTTGCTACCTCACACGGGCTACTACTGTGTCATCAACTGCTGTGTTATCAGCTGGTGCGGGTCTAGAGCTGAATCGGGCCTAGAGTTGAATTTCGGGCGCTTCCAAGCCGAGGTGCTCCCACGCCGCGGGCAGAGCCACACGACCGCGCGGGGTGCGACCAATCAGGCCCTCACGCACCAGGTACGGCTCGGCAACCGTCTCCACGGTCTCCGTCTCTTCACCCACCGCAATGGCGAGGGTAGACAGACCCACCGGGCCGCCGCCGAACTTGTGAATCAGCGCCTCCAGCACGGCGCGGTCCAGGCGGTCCAGGCCGCGCGAATCCACCTCGTACATGTCCAACGCAGTTGCGGCATCACGCGCATTGATGCGGTCCACGCCGTTCACCAGCGCCCAGTCACGCACACGGCGCAGCAGACGGTTCGCAATACGCGGCGTGCCGCGGGAACGACCGGCAATCTCGGTGAAGCCCTCGGAGGTAATCTGCATGTCCATCAGACCCGCACTACGGCGAAGCACCAGCTCAAGCTCCTCCACCGAGTAGAACTCCAGGTGACCGGTAAAGCCGAAACGGTCACGCAGAGGCCCGGGCAGCAGACCCGCACGGGTCGTCGCACCCACCAGGGTGAACTGCGGCAACTCCAACGGAATGGAGGTCGCACCCGCACCCTTACCGACCACAATGTCCACACGGAAATCTTCCATCGCCATGTAGAGCATTTCCTCAGCCGGGCGGCTCATACGGTGAATCTCATCCAGGAACAACACCTCACCGGGAGTCAGCGAAGACAGAATCGCCGCCAAATCACCCGAATGCTGAATCGCCGGACCGGAGGTGATGCGCAGCGGCGCCTCCATCTCTGCCGCAATAATCATTGCGAGAGTGGTCTTACCCAGACCGGGAGGGCCCGACAGCAGCACATGGTCGGCGCTACGGCCACGCATCTTCGAAGCCTCCAGCACCAGGGACAGCTGCTGACGCACACGGCGCTGACCCACAAAGTCATCCAGGGACTTAGGGCGCAGTGCCGCCTCAATCATCTTCTCTTCAGGCTCTTCTTCCATCGCCACCAGGCGCTGGGCGGGAGCTGAAGACGCCTGAGTGCCGGGCACCTGACCGGGAAAATACCCGCCGGAAACCAGGGACGCCGCGGGCTGCGGCTCATAGGGATTCTGGCTCATAGAATTCTTCTTTCACAAAAGTTTGAGTGGGATACAACGAACAGGGCGCGCCGATTAGTGGCGGCCCACCGTGTTCTGAGTACCCAAGGAGGCGAGCACACCGCGCAGAGCCACACCAACCGGCTCAGTCTCTGCGGCAGGATTGTGCTGCACGTAGGCGTCAATAGCGGCGGAAGCGTCCTTCTCGCTCCAGCCCAGGGAGGTGAGAGCATCAAGCACCTGCGGCTTCCAGATGATGCCCTGGCTCAGCGGTAGCTCATCGGTCTGGCCATCGCTGAGAATCAGTTTGCCGGCAAGCTCCAGCACAATACGGCGAGCACCCTTCGGGCCGATACCGGGAACCTTCGTGAACGCCTTATCGTCACCGGTCGCCACGGCGCGCTCCACCTCAGCGGCAGTGTGAACACTCAACACCGCCAGAGCAATACGCGGACCAATACCGGAAACCGAAAGCATCATATCGAACACTTCACGCTCGGCAGGCTCCGAAAAACCGTAGAGAGTCATCGACTCTTCACGCACAATCATGGTGGTCAGCACGGTAGCTTCCTCACCGGTGCGCAGCTTGGAGAGAGTACGCGCGGTAGCGTACACGAGCATGCCGAAACCGTTCACGTTAATCACCGCATGGTCAAGGCCCACCTGAGCCACACGACCGGTCAGGGATGCAATCATTTCTCTCCACCTTTCAACACCGCGCCCAGGAATGAGGCTCGCGGCAGTGTGAGGGCACCGGGAACTCCGGCACCCACAGAACGCACTCCCCCAGTTCGACGGGGAGACACTACAAGTATATTAGAATATTTCTTCTGAAATCAAGCATATATTCGAACTTCTTAGCGAATATACACAAGCCAGCAGGAGGGGCGCAAAGACCTACGAAGGCACACACAGGCACCTCTAGCGACGAGCGCGCGCCTCCGCCTCCATCCAGGCACGCTGCGCCGGAGTCAACGACCCACCACGGCGAGCCTGTGCCGGGCGTGAACCCTGGTGAGTCTGCGTCTGCGCCGCCATGTTAATACCCGAACCGATGCCGCCGCCACGCCAACCGTGACAGATCGCAATCGCCAGGGCATCGGCAGCATCGGCGGGCTTCGGCATGGAATCCAGCCCCAAAATGCGGGTCACCATGCGACCCACCGACGCCTTATCGGCGCGGCCGCTACCGGTCACCGCCGCCTTCACCTCCGAAGGGGTATGGAAGAACACCGGCACGCCGCGCATCGCCGCCGCAGAAATCACCGCACCCGAAGCGTGCGCCGTACCAATCACCGTGTTCACCTGCTCCTGCGCGAAGATACGCTCAATCGCCAGGGCATCCGGCTTGTAGGTGTCGAGCCAGTGGGAGGCGGCGTTGAAAATCCAGAGAATACGCTGGTCCAGGGACTCCGCCGGGATCGTGCCGGCAACACCCACGTTCACGAAGTGCGCCTTACGGTCGGCGGTCATATCGAGCATGGAGAAGCCGCAGCGGGTCAGACCCGGGTCAACACCCATGATGCGGGTTGCCCCCGGCACACGCTCCACAGCGGTGGCGGCGCGGTTCTCACGCATGCTATCGCGTGCGGCAGGTTGAGCGGCAGCCATCATCTCCCCTTTCGACAAACTCCCTAGAGAATCTCTAGATTCTAGCCCTTCAGAATCCTAGCACCCGGCACTGAGGCACGCCACGAGATTAGTCACCACGAGAACGGTCGCTACGCGTGAACGTCCCCAAGACGCTAAGAAGCCACTCCCCCAACCAGCCACCCTACGGCGGCTCGGTTAAAGGAGCGGCTTCTTCAAGCATCAGATATCAGAATCCGAGTGATTACTCAGCTTCCAGCTCTGCCATAACCTCAGCAGAAACGTTAGCGTTCGAGTAGACGTTCTGAACGTCGTCGAGCTCTTCAATAGCGTCTGCCAGCTTCATGAACTTCTTAGCACCCTCAGCGTCCAGGTCAACCTGCATGGTCGGGCGGAAGACCGGGTCGTCGTTGTTGTACTCCAGGCCAGCCTCGTCCAGTGCCTTACGGATCTCGGGCAGGTCGGTCGCTGCGGAAACAACGGTGAACACGTCGCCCTCGTCCAGAACCTCTTCGGCACCTGCATCCAGAACAGCCATCAGAACGTCGTCCTCGGTCAGACCGTCAGTCTTGGTGACCTCAGCAACGCCCTTACGCTCGAACAGGAACGCAACCGAACCCTGGTCAGCCATGGTGCCGCCGTTACGGGTCACAGCCAGGCGAACCTCAGACGCTGCACGGTTACGGTTATCGGTCAGACACTCAATGTACAGAGCGGTACCCTGCGGGCCGCGTGCTTCGTACATGATTTCGGTGTAGTCAATGGTCTCACCGGTCAGGCCAGCGCCACGCTTGATTGCGCGGTCAATGTTGTCGTTAGGAACGGAGTTCTTCTTCGCCTTCGACACAGCCAGGTCAAGAGCGGGGTTACCAGCAATATCAGCGCCGCCCATACGTGCTGCAACTTCAATTGCCTTAATGAACTTCGCGAACGCCTTCGCGCGCTTGGCGTCGATAGCAGCCTTCTTGTGCTTAGTAGTCGCCCATTTAGAGTGACCGGACATTCGTATCTCCCTTAGTCAAAACCTCTGTGCGGACACGGCGAAACGTCCCACGCACCGTACTGTACTCACATAACTATACCGTAGCGGAGGCGCACACCACCTCAGAAAGTGCACGCCACCACCCGGAAGGATGCTAGCGGGGGCGAGACGCAGCCGAAGCGCGTGCCTTCTCCACCAGCGAGTCGTCAATCGTGTTCGGCGTGAACTCGCCAAACTTACGCTTAGCCGCCTGCTCAATCAGGTAGTCCGAAATCTTCGGGTTCTTCGGCAGTAGCGAACCGTGCAGGTAGGTGCCAATCACGTTGTGCACGCGCGCACCCTCGTACGTATCAGTCACATTGTTGCCCTCGCCCTTGGTGACGGTAGCCAGCGGGGTGCATCCGGCGCCCAGGTAGGTCAGACCCGAGTGGTTCTCAAAACCAATCACGGTACCGAACTCCTCAGACTCCTCAACAATGTTGCCAATCAGGCGGTCATCGCCGCCGACCGTGTGCGCATCAAAAATGCCGATGCCCTTGAGCACCTCACCCTCACGGGTGCGGAATTCCTTGCCGAACAGCTGGTACAGGCCACAAATGACGAGCATCGGCACGCCGTCCTCAGCCAGCGAGCGCAGCGTGTCACCGTTAGCGTGCAGGTCGTCCTGAATCACGGACTGACCGGAATCCTGGCCGCCGCCACCCAGAATAATGTCAACATCCTCCGGGAAAGGCTGACCGGGGTTGTGGTCCAGAATCTGCACGTCAAAGCCGTGTGCCTGCGCGCGACGAGCCAACGCCAGGGTGTTGCCCCAGTCGCCGTAAATGTTCATGTCGAGCGGGTACAGCTGCAGAATACGCAGAGTCTTACCGTTATTCGGGCCTGCCGCGGGGGTGCCCTCAAAAGTGTGAGTTGCCGTCATTAGGAGACCCTCTCAACGTCAGTAATCTTTGCTAGCTCTTCACGCAGAGCCAGCATTGCGGTGTAGGTGCAGAAAATACGCATGGGCGCGTTACCGCTGGAGGCAATGAAGCCCTTGAGCGCATCGGCGAGGTTCTCGTTGACCTCGTCAACCTTCACGCCGTCATGCTCCAGGCGCAGCGCCATATCCCAGGCGCGCACACCCGAAACCATCTGCACGCCGGTCTTCTTCAAGCTGTCGAAGTCAACATCCCACAGCCAGGACACGTCACGACCGTCAGCGTACTGGTCGTTAATCGTAATCATGGTGGCGTAGTCGTCAGCGTTCGCGCTCGCCAGGGACAGGCGGAAACCGCTCGGGTTCTTCACCAGCAGCAGCTGCAGCGGGCGGCCGTTCACGTTCAGGGTCTCACCGCGACCGAAGGCGGGGGTAATCTTCGCCAGCTCCGCGATGAGCTTATCTTCGTTGAGCTTCTCGCCCATGACGGCGCGGGTCAGCGCCATAGCGCCAGCCGCGTTGAAGATGTTGTAAATGCCGTAGAGGTTAATCTCGCCGACTCGCTCCACACCCGCCAGATCGAAGGTTGCGGAGGTGCCGGAGAACGCGGTCAGGGTGACGTCCGCATCGGGCAGGGTTACCTTCGCGACGGTGCCGCCGCGCATCTCATCGTCCGAGGGGAAGTATGAGCGCAGGGACTCATCCAGGCCGTAGTACTTGACGGTCACGCCCGGCTGCACGTTCTCAGCGAGGGAGCGGATGCGCGGATCCTCACGGTTAAGCACCACAGTGCCGGTCGTTGCGGAGGCGACGGTCGCCAGCATGCGGCGGGTCGTGTCAATCTCACCGAAGCGGTCCAGCTGGTCACGCAGAACGTTCAACAGCAGAGCGTAGTCGGGCTTGACGGCCTTGACGAAGTGCACGGCGTGCGCCTCGTCCAGCTCAAGCACGGCAATATCAGCGTCAAGCTTGCCGCCGAGAGTCATCTCGCCCAGCAGTGCCGCGGCAACACCGCGCACAAAGTTCGAACCGGTGCGGTTAGTGAAAACCTTCAGACCCTGAGCTTCAAGCAGCTGCACAGCCATCTTCGTGGTGGTGGTCTTACCGTTCGTGCCGGAGACAACAACCACGCCGTAGGGCAGCTTCGCGAGCTCTTCAGCGACGAAGTCGGGGTGCAATTTTTCCATGACAAGGCCGGGGAAGGCGGAGCCGCCGCCGCGAAGCTTAGTCGCGGCGCGTACGCCCTGGCCGAGAAGACGAATGAGGGGTTTGGACATGCTTACCATTTTAGTACACGCACGCCAACGGCTGAATGGTCCGCCGGGACTCGTTCGCTACAGCCGGACGGGGCGGAGGTTTGATGCGAGGCGGGGTTTTGGAATGGTAGCTCCGGCTAAAGCGACGCGACGGGGGTATTAGAACAGCGAACCCTGTACCCTCACCCGCGTGAACTCCTGCGCAGGCTCCACCAGCACATTCCTCCACGCGGCAGTATTCACCAGGAACGCCGCGTCAGCATCGCCAGTGTGGGCGCTCAAAAACTGACCCGCCGCGCCCGTGCAGAAGAAGCCAGCCGCCCCGCTCTCGGTGCCGGAATCACCCAGACCAGAATCGCAGGGTGCCAGAGGTTCGGGCGATTGCGCCCGCAGAGCCGCATACGGGCGGTTCATGGCAAGCGACGGAATCCACGGCTCATCCAGGGCGGTGAACGGCGCCTCCGGCTCGGTGCGCGCCAGCTCGGCGAGCGCTTCGCGGGCGCGGGCAACCGCCTCCTGATGGGCAGAGCGAAGCTGCGCGCCAGGCAGCGGGTTCGTCCAGGCGCGGTACTTGCTCGCCACCTGCTTGACCTGCGGAATCTTCACGAGGGCGGTCACGGCATCCTCGGCACGGCGAATCGCCAGGCCGTCGGGTGCAAGCGCAATGTAGGTGGCGGTGGCGACCGCCTGCTCATCCAGGCGGCGCGGGGTCGAATGCAGAGAGCTCGTGCCGACCTTGTGCGTGCCGTCGGGGAAGGTCGCGATGTAGAGGCGATGCTCCAGCATAGCGTAGGCGCGCATGGATTCAGTGAGCGTTCCGGGGTACAGGTGCGCGCTGTGCAGGGCGGTGAATTCGTCGCGGGCGGTGCAGCGCGGGCACTGCTGGCCACGCCGGATGCGGGCGCCTTCGGGGCAGGGTACGCGGCGGATTCCGGCGGAGGTAACCCCGGGTTCGGGGGCGGATTTGGGGGCGGCGTCACCGCTTACGCCGGTGGTGTAGCCGGCGCAGTAGCGGTAGAGTTCCCCCTCGCTATCGCGCGGAATACGCAACCCCAGGTAGGCGCCAGGGGTCAGCGGAATCTGGATACGCACCCCGCTCGGAACGCCAAGCTGCGCGGGCACGCTTTCCTGAATAGGAGCGCTCTCCCCTGCCGCTTGAGATGACCGGTGATGAGCTCCTTCTGCGACCCCGCCAATGGATCCACCACTTACAGGCACGACAGGTTCCACCTCAATGAGCGGGCGGCGATTGGACCAGCGGATCTGCCTCCAGATGAGTAGCCGCGGCGCGCCTGCAGAATCACCGGCTGCACCGGCATCATTACCGGCGGCAGGCACAGTAGCTACAGCAGGCGCGGCACTAAACTCGTCGAAAGCAGTCTCAAGCAGGTTGGGGTAGTCCATAGCATTCCACTCTAGCGGGTCTGGCGCATCTAGTGCTGGCACATCTCACGGCTCTGGCGGGTTCACGGCGCGGCAGGCGGGACTGCCCCAGACGCTCCGCTCATTCCCGGCGCGCATCCACGCCACACATCCTCGGGGCGCAAAAGAGGCCAGCAGCCTTCACTCTGATCCGCACCCCTCGCAGTGTTGCCGCGCGTTCACGCACGGCGGGGTGGGTTCTCAGTTGAGGCGCTGACCTCTGTGGTTGATGCAGGGTGCTTACCCTGCCAAGCCCGAAAGCGATCGGTGACCGCTATTTTTCGGTGAGCTGTGCGGTGTTCATGGAAGCTGGAAGCTTCCCCGCAGCGTCGCTGCAGTTAAAACTTTGCCATATCCAAGGGGCATAACATCATTCAAATACGCGTCGACCGCCTAATCTACGCATTTATGAAGCAAGTTTTTTCTGCACTGGTTGGCAAATTGAAGTAGTGAGTGCAGAGTTTCAAGCTCACCAAGCCTTCCAACCGGACCACCGGACTATCTAGACTGGGCTATCTAGTCCGGGCTGCCTAGCTGAGGCGAGCAAACCCCTCCGCAATAGCCACACGCATATCGTCCAGCGTGCGTGACATGGTCTTGGTGTGAGCGATAATCGGCAGGAAATTCGTATCCCCACTCCAGCGCGGCAGAATGTGCTGATGCAGGTGATCAGCAATGCCCGCGCCGCCCACCTTGCCCTGGTTCATGCCAATGTTGAAGCCGTCATTATGCGACACCTCACGCAGAACCTTCATGGCGAGCTGGGTCAGCTGCGCAATCTCCATGGTCTCCGCCTCGGTCGCATCATCGTAGAACGGGATGTGGCGGTACGGACAGATGAGCAGGTGACCGGGGTTGTACGGGTAGAGGTTGAGAATCACGAAGGCATGCTCGCCGCGGTACACAATCAGCGACTCCTCGTCACTGCGGCTGGGCGCAGTGCAGAAGGGGCAGGTCTTCTCGGTGTAATCCTTCTGGCCACCGCTCACGTAGGCGGTGCGGTGAGGGGTCCACAGGCGCTGGAACTGGTCCGGTGCGCCGGGCAGCTCGAAGGAATCCTGCACCGAGGCTGCGGTGCCGTGCTCGGGGGTCGTGTTCTCGCTCATAGTCCCATTCTATAGCCCGCACGCGGCAACGTGAACGACCCGTCCGTCATGCGTGCCAGATATGAGATGACTCCCCCGGCAGTGCGCTTAGCTGTGCTGCTTTTCCAGGTGAATGATGCGGGTTGCGCCCTCAAAGGTCATGGGGAAGCTCAGCACGCCGTCCTCCATGGTAAATTCCTTGGTTTCCTTGTCGGAGGCGTAGGGTGCGCGGGCCAGCTTCGCACGATCCACGTGCGAAACGTAGCTGAAGTTACCCCCTTTTGCCTCGAAGGTGCCAACCCAGAAGGGGGTCGCCAACTCTTCGTGGTTCAGGTGGTAGGTCACCTCGATAACACCGTCGTGAATGACGGCATCCATGTAGTTCTCAAGGTCAGCAGCGCCCTGCTGAACCCAGGTGCCGTCAGCGCTCGCCGTTGAACGAGTTGCGAGCACGGAAGAAGGCACAGCGGTCGCGGTGGATGCGGCAGGTTCCTGACTGCTCATGCTATCCGGCGCGGGGGTTTCGGTGGGCTGGGTAGCGGTCGGGTGAATCGACGGGTCCTGCGAGACGCCAGCCGCCGCCTTAATTCCGGTGCTGTCGTCGCCGGGGGCGGAAACAGCGCTAGGTTCGGCGGTTGCAAAAGCAGCCTGGTCGACAACGGCGGATGCGTTATTCGGTGCGGATGCGCACGCGGTGAGGGAGAGCGCGCTGACGAGTAGAGCGAGCGCGCCCAGAGTGGACTTAGGTGCCACGAAAGTGTCCTAACAGATATGTGTTTGAGTGAGTTTGTGAGTTGAGTGGTGCCTGCCCGTGAGTGAGGTGGGCATACGACGACACCCCGTAGCGCATTGGCTACAGGGTGCTCGATAGTTGGCACGGTAGATAGTTTATAGGCTCTGGCTAGGAGTTTCACTAGTGACGGTCATTTTTAAAAGATAGTTTGGTCACATTAGACCTTAAGTTGGGGGGTTATTCACAGCCGAGAACCCCAATTTGCACTCTGAACGGGCTAATTTTGCCTTGACAAGCCACAACATAATATCTGGCGAGATTTTCTGGATTTCTGCCCCAGTATTTCTGCCGCGCAACCGGCAAACCCACAATTTCATTGCAGACAACAGCAGAACTCAGCAGAACTCAGCAACTATTTGCGAGAGCGCAACGCGAACTTCTCACGAATAATCGTGAATGTCTGGCGGGTCTCCTCCAGCAGGGCGACCGGCTCCTGCTCACGCACCACAACCTCATGAGAGGTCGAGGAATCGGTGGGTTCACCAGCCTGCACGGCACTCGGCGCGGCGCCCGGAGCAGCAGCCGAGGCGGGCTCAGCAGCACCAGGCGCAGTAAAACCGGCGGCGCCGAAACCGGCGCGACGTGCCGCCTCCGCCTCCGAAGGAATCGGGTGCACGCCGTCTTCATCCACGACCTCACGCAAGGTGTAGTCGTGGGCTTCTCGGCGCGCATACTCACGAGCTAGCAGGGCACGTAGCTCAGAAATTTCCTGGCGAAGATCGTCCACGTCAGCCTTGGTTGCGGGGTACTCTTGCTCCTCCCTGCCACCAATCTTTTCGATAATCCAGCTGGCGAGCGCACCGGTCGCAACCGCGACCATACCCACGCCGTACAGCATGACGACCACGGCAATAACCCTGCCGATGCCGGTGATCGGGTAGACGTCGCCGTAACCGACCGTGGCGAGGGTCGTGAACGTCCACCAGTAGGCGGTGGGCAGGTCACGAATCATCGCGCCCGGCTCGGAGGACTCCACCGAATAGATCGCCAGGGCGAACATGATGATGAAGATCGCGGTGTATCCGAAGAGTTTCACCGCCAGCTCTGAGAGCCTCTTGTACTGGCGGTTGGTGGTCAGGTGAATCATGGCGAGGAAGCTGACAATACGCCACGCGGGCAGCAGCACAATCGCCAGGTTCATCAGGTTGTGCGTGATGAAGTAGAGTCGCCGTGGCGCCAGGTACAGGCGAATGCAGTAGTCGGCGGCGAATAGGCCCCACAGAATCATCTGAATGATGTTGAGGTACCCGTCGTACGGTTCCTGGATGCGCGTGCTCATGATGGGCGCGGCGAACGCGAGCAGGTACAGCACGGACGCCACGAACATGGGCGTGGAGGAGCGTTCCTCCCACTCCGCCAGGTTCTTCTCGCCACGGTACTTGCTGAGCGTGCGGAACAGGCGGGTGCGCGGGGCGCGACGCGGCGGGTCCGTGACGGTGCGAGTGACCGTGCGGATGGTCGTGGTGTGCGTTTCGGGTTCGCCCGAGTCAATGATCGCGTCAATAATCTCGGCGGTATCATCAGGGTTGCTCTGGGTTCCAGCTTTCTGGGAGCCCGTTTTCGGAGCGCCAGCTTTCTGGTCGCCCTTACCGCGCGGGTGATGCGTGGTGCGGGTGATGCGGCGTTCCTCGCGGTGCGTGCCGTCCGGCGCGTCGGTGGTGGCGTATTCTTCGACAACTTCTTCGTAGTCGTCGTCGGGGTCCAGGTCAGTGGAGTAGACGGAGTGGGCACTGTCCAGGCGGGCGCTATCAATCTGCACGGCGTCTACGTGCAGGGCGGTTGCTTCTGCCGGACTCGCTTCAGCGGGAGCAGTTTTAGATGCGGCAGGTTCAGATGCGGCAGTTTCAGGGCGCACAGACGCACCCTCCGGGCTGTTCCCCGGGGTATTGCCTGAGGTATTTCCCGAGGTATTTCCCGCTGACGTATTGGGTGCTGTGCCGTTCTTTACCGTGTTTTCTGCCTGGTTCTGTTCCGCCTTATCCATAGTGTGAATGATACTCCGCGCCGTTGCGTTTGCGTTTCTATTTCATTGCGCTGTGGTCTTTGTGCGGCGGCCTTTAGGTTCCGCCGCAGTCATTGCACTGTGGGCATTTAACCTGACACAATATGTGGTGTACCCATCACCTCGGTTGCGCTATCCCGCAGTGTTACTATCCCGCAGTATTACTGCCTCGTAGCGTTGCCGACCCGCACATCGGAGTGCCTCATGTCTTCACACACCATCGCTTCCTTCTTGCACCTGCCGAGCTTGCGTCAGCTAAGTTCCCGTCAGCCGAACTTCCGTCAGCTGGGCGCGAGCCTGTGCCTCTCCGGTGCGCTCGCCGCCGCCCTGGGCGGGTGCGCCACCCTGAACTCCTCCCCTTCTACCTCTGCCGAGGGTTCCTCTGAGCCGACTGCTGCGAGCCACGCGACGGCGCCGGTGATTCAGGATTCTGAGGGTTTCCGCCTGTTTACCGGTCGCGGCGCTGTTGAGGAGGCGGTCTTTGAGGGCCCGGCGGCGCCCGCCTCCTATTCGTATGTGGAGTTTGAGCGTCGCGGTGAGCCGGAGGGCACGATGAAGGTTTCTGTTTCGGACGGTTCGGGTACCACGGTTGAGGTGGTTGCTGGCGGTTCGGGTGAGGGTGCGGGCGTGTGGGTTCGTAATACGGCGAGCGCGTCTGCGCCGGCGCCTTCTAGTACCGGTCCTTCTAGTTCCGCGAAGTCTGCGGGTGCGGTGAGTGTGCCGTATAGTTCGGCGCGTGTGACGGCATCGACGTCGCAGCTGACTGATGATGCTCAGTGGATGGTGTCGGTTCGTGCGGCGGGTGTTGGTTCTTCGGGTGAGCTTGAGGCGCCTGATGGTGTGCCGTTGACGAGTCAGAGTGCGGAGGTTGGCGAGATTCAGATGCAGGGCAGCCGCGGTTTTGTGCACGATACGGGTGGCGGCTCGGTGGCGGTGGAGAACCGTTCGGGTGCGAAGATGACGGTGTATTGTGCGGGTGTGGATCGTAAGGAGCGTAGTGTGCCTGCGGGTGGGCGCGTGTTTGTGGAGGATTTGGGGGTGCGTGCTTCGGCGGGTTCTCCCCTGTTCTGTGGCGTGGTGACTTCTGATAGTACTGCCAGCTGGAATGTTACGGCGCTCGGCGGCCGCGCCTAACAGCAGCCGCAACGTTCAGAGTGTGGTGGGTGCGCCTCCGCAAGCCCGCGCTTACTCCCCTGGAAAACCAGCAAACACGCGGCAAAGCTACGCATCAGCACGGTATATAACCCCCTCCCCATATAGTGACAAGTAGTCGCCAAGCTTAGCCATAGCTAAGCGGAAAAGACGGTGTTCAAGAGCAGATACTGGATTAAGGACAGCATTCACACCCTTCACCAGTAAGGAAGCTCAAAACATGACCACCGTTGTGGCAAACACGTCCGAAGCACTCAAGTCCCCCTACGAAGACACCCTCAAGCGCCTGCTCAGCGACGCACGCGCCGAGGCAGTCGAATCCAGCGTCTCCGAACTGGACCGCCTGGCAATCTCCCACGACGCATCCCACTACCTGCTCGTGCCCGCGGGTCTGGTTCGCCCCGACTCCGCCGAAGACGTCGCAAACATCTTCCGCGCCGCAGGCGAACTCGGCCTGCCCCTGACCTTCCGCTCCGGCGGTACCTCCCTCTCCGGCCAGGCCAGCGGCGACGGCCTCATGGTCGACACCCGCCGCCATTTCAAGAAGATTGAGGTTCTTGAAGACGGCAAGAAGGTTCGCGTGCAGCCCGGTGCGACCATCATGATGGTCAACAACTACCTGGCACCCTACGGCTACAAGCTCGGCCCCGACCCGGCATCGTGGTCCGCCTGCACCATCGGTGGTGTGGTTGCGAACAACTCCTCCGGCATGTCTTCGGGCACCAAGTACAATACGTACAACACCCTGGATTCCATGGTGTTCGTGCTCCCCAGCGGCACCATCATTGACACCGCCGAGCCGGACGCTGACCAGAAGCTGCGCTCCCTCGAACCTGAACTCCACGAGGGCCTGCTGCGCCTGCGCAAGCGCGTGCTTGAAAACCCCGAATCCATGGCGAAGATTCGCCAGCAGTACTCCATGAAGAACACCATGGGTTACGGCCTGAACTCCCTGGTCGACTTTGAAACCCCCGTGGACATTCTGCAGCACCTGCTGATTGGTTCGGAAGGCACCCTCGGTTTTGTTGCTTCGGCAACCTACCGCACCCTGCCGATTCTGAAGAACATTTCCACCGGCCTGCTCGTGTTCGACAACCTGATTGATGCTGCACGCTCCGTGCCCGAACTGGTTGCTAACAAGCTGGCCACCGTCGAGCTCATGGACGCCACCAGTATTCGTGTGGCTCAGCGTACCGGTCAGGCTGCGGAGGCGCTCGCCGCCATCGACGTGAAGGACCATGCCGCCCTGCTGGTTGAGTTCCAGGGCAACTCCGAGCAGGAGCTGAGCGACCTTGCCGCCGCAGCAGCACCCATGTTTAAGAGCCTGCCGGTGGCTTCGCCGGTGTCGATGACCAGCAAGCTGTCTGAGCGTAACGCCCTGTGGGCGGCACGCCGCGGCCTGTACACCACCGTTGCGGGTAACCGCCGCTCCGGCACCAACGCACTGCTGGAAGACGTGGTCGTTCCTGTCGAGGTTCTGGGCAACACCTGTAGCGACCTGACCAAGCTGTTCGACTCGCACGGCTACCAGGACTCCGTGATTTTCGGTCACGCGAAGGACGGTAACATCCACTTCATGCTGAACGAGCAGTTCCGCGACCCGAAGCAGCTGGACCGCTACCGCGACTTCACCGAAGAAATGGTTCAGCTGATCCTTTCCGCTGACGGCTCGCTGAAGGCTGAGCACGGTACCGGCCGTATCATGGCGCCGTTCGTGAGCCGCCAGTTCGGTGAGGAACTCTTCGACGTGATGCGCCAGATCAAGCGCCTCATCGACCCGAAGGGCTTCATGAACCCGGGCGTTCTGCTTGTTGAGCCGGACACCGACTACGTGACCGACCTGAAGGTCGCTGAGACCGTTGAGGAAGAAGTCGACCGTTGTGTGGAGTGCGGCTACTGTGAGCCGGTCTGCCCCTCCCGTAACCTGACTTTGACCCCCCGTAAGCGTATTGTGCTGCGCCGTGAGATTGCTGCCGCTGAGGCGAACGGCGACCACGAGCTCGCTGAGCGCCTGCGTAAGGAGTACGAGTACTACGGCATTGAGACCTGTGCTGTGGACGGCATGTGCCAGACCCGCTGCCCCGTGAACATCAACACCGGTGACCTGATTCGCCGCCTGCGTTCTGAGAACCAGGACAAGCTGGCCGCTACCGGCTGGAAGATCGCCGCGCAGCAGTGGGGCATCATGGATAAGGTTGCCGGTAAGTCCCTGACTGTGGCTAAGAAGCTGCCGTTCCCCGTGGTGCACGGTACCACCAACATTGCCCGCAAGGTCATGGGTGATGACATGGTTCCTTCCTACAAGAAGGGCCTGCCGGTTGGTGGCCCGGCACGTAAGCCGCACAAGGACGCAACCGCTGAGATTGTGTTCTTCCCCGCCTGCGTGAACTCCATGTTCGGCGGCGTGGACGGCGACGGTAAGCACGACCCGGTCAACGCAACCCAGGCGTTCATCCGCCTGTGCGAGCGTACCGGCGTGAAGTACCGCATCCCCGACAATATTGGTGAGATGTGCTGCTCCACCCCGTGGAAGTCGAAGGGCTTCACCGACGGCTACTCGATCATGAGCGACCGCGTGCTGAAGTCCCTGTGGGAGGCTACTGACGGTGGCCGCCTGCCGGTCGTGTGTGACGCTTCGTCCTGTACTGAGGGCCTTGAGGTGATGCGTGAGAAGGTTATTAAGGCGCTTGAGCACAAGATCGTGAACGGCCTGAAGCCGGGCGAGCCGGACTACTCGCGTCTGCGCATGTACGACGCGGTGCAGTTCGCCGCCGATAACATGCTGGACAAGCTGACCGTGTCCGCTCCCCTGCCGTCGGTTGCACTGCACCCGACCTGCTCCATGACTCACCTGGGCACTCAGCCTGCGTTTGAGAAGATTGCGAACGCGATGAGTGACGATGTGTACGTGCCGAAGCACTGGGGTTGCTGTGGTTACGCGGGTGACCGCGGTATGCTGCACCCTGAGCTGACTGCGAGCGCTACCGAGGCGGAGGCTGCGGAGCTGAGCGAGCAGAAGCAGTTCGCCGCATACATTTCGGCAAACCGCACCTGTGAGCAGGGTATGACGGAGGCGACCGGCCACACCTACCAGAACGTGCTGCAGCTGCTGGAACGCACCACCCGCTAACAGAGCTAGGCGCATAGCGGCATAAAGAAGGGACCCGGCGGGCTATCCAATCGGATGGCCCGCCGGGTCCCTCTTGTCAGTTGCAGTACCTATTTTCGACTATTAAATAGTCCAATAGTCAATACTGCTATTGAGATGCCGTAGAGAATTCCAAGCACTAGGTCGCTAACATT